>Ga0180431_10000800_pt1 | contig 44722 bp, 33 predicted proteins | sample SS_ome_11_FD_132459 | JGI IMG/M metagenome (GOLD analysis project Ga0180431, IMG submission 132459) | Hypersaline lake sediment archaeal communities from the Salton Sea, California, USA - SS_1_MS_1 metaG | ecosystem: Environmental > Aquatic > Non-marine Saline and Alkaline > Hypersaline >... | reverse complement strand
GCGGGGGTGAGCGCGGCGATCGTGGCGTAGGTGTCGTGGGTCTTGGCCGCAGTGCCGCCACCTGTTGTCCACGCCGACCCGTCCCAGGTCTTGAGTGCACTCGCAGTCGAGTCCCAGTAGACCCATCCGTATTGTGCAGTCCAACTCCTGGCTGCAATGTAGGCGTTGGCGGTTGCATCATTGGCGAAAGAGCCAACAAAGTCATTGATTTTTGCAGTCATGGCTAGTAATCCGCAGAGGGGTCAAGAGCATCGAACCGCTGCCCAACTGGCACGAGGTTGGAGAAGGCCGCCCCGGCCTCTGGGTCCGAGTTCCATGCGCTGTGGTGAGAGTAGAAGTTGGGGTTTCCCGCCGCAGTCCCCAGCGGGTTGTTGGCTCCGAGGGAGCCGTGCATCACCGTGCAATGGGCGATTTTGAGATTGTTGTTGACAGCGGCGTAGTAGATTGCAGGGTTCGCGCCGTCAGCTTTCATGTACGAACGCTTGCAGTAGATCAACGGATCGGCATCCGCTAGGCGCAGGGCGTAGTGGTCGGAGGTATCCCCATTGATGGTTACCCCGTCCAAGGTTATAACTGTGGTAGCATCCCCGCCCAATACGTCGATCATCCCGGTGAGATCACAATCGTAGACGATGAGAGCCGTACCGTTACCGTCGACATCCAACGAGCCGACCACTGAGAGGTTCTCCAGTGTCAGCCGGTTACCAGCGGTTGGGTCGAAAGCGGCGTTGCCGGCCCCCCGGCTGATGATAATGTCTTCCCTACGGCCTACGCCCCGGAAGGTGCAGCTTGCCACTGGGTCGATAGCCGCGGTAATGCTGTAGGTGCCCGGGTGGACGAGAATCGTGTCGTCAGCCGCCACACAAGCGGCTGCCATCGTTGGGGTCTGATAGCAGTCGATCCCCCCGCCGACGTACTTGACGGTGTTGGCAGCGCAGGTGAAGGTCCCGGTTCCTTGCAAGACAATCCCAGTGCTCGGGAGTGTGTTGTTCTTGAACTCGGCTACATCAATGCTCTTCGTATCTTTGATATAGATATCGGCAAGGGCACCTCGGATAGTGCAATTCTTGAAGGTGCTGCTACTGCCAAGGCCATTGTCAAAGCACAATCCGTGCCCCGCAACCTGTACTCCGGTAAGTGTACAGGTGTCAAAGTGTACGTTTCCGGCAAAGATTCGAACGCCTGAGCCGCCGTGGAACGAACAATTCTTTGCTGAGAGGTACGTTCCTACAATGTATGCGCCGCAATCGGCGGCAGCGGATTCTGAACTTCTTAGCACAGAATCCTCTAGGTAAGTGTATCCGCTTTGGCAACGGATTCCGTACGAACTGTCTTTGGTTTGTAGGTTAGTGATGTACTGCCATCCGCCATTGCTAAAGAAATATCCGAGGGTGATAGAGCAGTTGTTCCAGTACCCCATACTGTTATCCGCATCGACAATAGCGGCATTCTTTATCATGCCCTCGAATGAGCAGTTATCTACGTTGATGGTGATACCGGCCCCAGACACCCAGAAGGCACCACAGTTTGCGAGGGTATGTTGGAAGTAGCAATCGCGGAAGACACAGCCGTCTCCTCCGGATTGGATCTCTGGGAGTTTTGCTGTCACGATTGTCCCCACAGCGAACCGGATCCTTTCACACTCGAAATTGGCGGCATTGACAGTCAGAATCGTGCCTGCCTCATCGAGAGTGATGATCGTTGCTCCGCCGGTCGCAGTCGACTCCTCTCCGCCACACCCAGCTCCCCGCAGCTTCACTGAAGCGGCAGCAGTCAAGACTGTCGCAGCGGTCAGGGCATAGGTGCCGGGAGCGATCTCGACGGTGTCGCCGGCTTGGCAGCAGTCGATGGCTCCCTGGATGGTCTGGTAGCAATCCACTCCCCCACCGACGTACTTGGTCGTGTTCGCCGCACAGGTGAAGGTCCCGGTACCCGCGAGGACGATACCAGTGTTCGAAAGCGTGTTGTTTTTGAATGTGGCCAAGTCGACCGCAAGACCTGTTGCGACGTACACATCGGCTGTGGCTCCTCGGATCGTACAGCCTTCAACAGCAGAAGTTGCCGCAGGGATGTCGTCGAAGCGGAGGCCCTCGCTGCCAACATCAATATCACAACCAAAGAGAAGAATTTCGTCACCGGTATGGGGACGAACCCCATCGCCGCTAGGGCTGGTCAGAGTACAGCCGTACAAGGCAGTGTTGTCTCCCTCCGGGTTCACTGCCGCAGTTGTCCCGTAGATGGCACAGTTGTGTCCGGTGAAACTCGTTGAGCCGAGGGTGTTAACCCCAAAGGCACCTCCCGTAAAGGAGCAGTTGGACGCTTCGATTGTGACTCCAGACCCATGGAGGGCCCGGCTAATGCCTGTACACGTGCAAGAAACCAGAGTGAGGTCGGCACCTAATACAGCCCAGAGGCCATACGTCCCCGAGAAGTTACACCCCCGAGCTGTTACGGTACTTCCGTTGAGGTACAGCCCATAATGGTTTCCTTCGACTGCCGTACAGTTCTCGAATGTATGCGTTCCAGCAGCTAGGTAGATGTACCCCTGCATCATCCGACACAGGTCCCAGGTAACGACTGCTGCTCCCGAGACGACAACGGTGTTTCTCAACGTATAGGCTGCACGGAAGGAGCAGCTCTCGAAGAGTACGGGATCTGCAACTCCCGAAATATAAAGGGCAGGCGTGGAGCTATCGACTGTGGATTCGAAGTGGCAATCGCGGAAGATACAGTTGTCTCCACCAGCCTGAATCTCTGGGAGTTTTGCTGTCGTGAGCGTCCCTACCACGAATCGGATCCTCTCACACTCAAAGTTGGCCGCATTGACAGTCAGGATCGTGCCTGCCTCATCGAGAGTGATGATCGTGGCGCCGCCAGTCGGATCCAGTTCGTCGCCACCACACCCGTGGCCTTGAATCTTGACATTGGCCTTAGCCGTTAGCACATCGGCTGCTGTCAGCACGTAGGTCCCCGGACCGATCAACACGGTTTGCCCGGCGGTTGCTGCGTCGATAGCATCTTGGATATCTTCGCCGTCGTCCACGTAAACGATGTTGTCCATGTCGCTAATCCCGGGGAGATCCTGCGGATCCACAGAGTATTCGATAGGGGTTTTGAGAGTAGGAAGCGGGGGGAGGACCGGAGCCATGCTAGATCCTGTCGACTAGATGGTTTGTGCTCGGAGGAGGTCGAGGAGGGGACTGAAGAGGTCGTCGTCCTCGACCATCCTGATGACCATGCGATCGCCGCTGACGTTGAGGTCGGGAGTTTCTTGCACGTAGCCGATGACCCCACTCAGTGCTCCGAGAGCAGTCAAGCCGTTGCTGGAGTTGTTGGTTGCCACCAGCGTGTCACTATCGAGGTACACACTGTCACCTACCGTCCAAGTGCTTCCGGACAGCTCAGTGGTGTCAGTTTCGTAGCGGGTAGTGATCTGCACGAGGTAAGACATTGTGATCCCCTACAGGAGTACCTTGAAATAATCGACGATGACATCGGCAACATCCTGCCAATGATCCCGTCGGACATCCCAGCTCTGTTCGAGTTGGAAGGTATAATCACTGGGTACCAGTCGATTGGTAATGTTCCTTGGAGAATCACCATCGATGTCATCGTGAGCAGCCGCATTGACTGTCAACCCCGGGATGGCTGCTTGCAGTGCCGCGGTGAGCGCCGCCTTCTCTCCGGCGCCTGCCAAACCCCCTAACTCGATGGTGTTGACACCGGAGTAACCATGAACTCCGATGCCGTGGGAGAATGTCCGAGCCCAAGGGCCTGCCAACAGCGGGTAGCTGTCGGGATGGAAGTCGACCGCAGTAGTATGCCAGCGATCCGTCGGTGACTGGTCATTGATGGTGTAGCCGAGAGTGCCCCAAGCAGTCACTTGTTTGCCGAGAGCCTTCAGCTCGGTGTAGATGTACTCGACTTGGATGTCGGTCCAGCGTTCGATCTGGCCACCGTGCGGTGCGTTTACCCACAACCCGGTGTCAACACCGTTGTCGTGGATGAACTCGATATGATCGCCTTGCTCCTCGGCTTCTACTTGAGACAACCGATTGTCCACAGCAGCATACTGCCCGGTGTATATGGTCGCTTGCACTGGCTCAACGTCTACCCCAAACCTGCTGTAAGCGTCAGCGTGCATCCGCGCCGTTTCTGGACCGAGCGGGTCCTCGTAAGATACCTCCACGGTCATCACTCGGGTCTCGCCAGTGGACAATACAACACGCACTTGCCGGAGAAGTTTGTGCCCCATTCGATAGAGCAGGTGTGGATGCAGCGTGATGTGTTCGCGCTTGCGCAAGGTCCCGGTATTGATGCGGCTTTGTTCGGCTAGTGCTTCTCGGATAGTGACCTGAGTACCACCGCTGATTGCAGTGAGACGGCCTTCCCAGTTGATAGGGTGTAACCGTGCAACCATTAGTAGCCCTCTCCTGTATACACCCAGGCCAACGAATGAACGTAGAAGACATGTCCGAAATCTACTGCAACTACGCCAATTAGGCGCTGCATCCGGATGGCCACGTATGCCGCGTCGGTATCCACGTCCGCTTCGGGAATGGTGAAATCTTGGTGCAGGTGATCGTCGAAGCTGTAGGCTTCCATTTCGACGGTAGCGGCAACCTCGGTGTAACTCCCTAGCGTGGTACCCACTTTCGGCCACTGATGGCCTACTGAGAGACGCACTTGTTCGCCAACAGCGCCAGAATTGGCTGCGCTCCAGTATACTCGCAGGACTACATCATCGCGGGTGTATCCCGGGGGGGCTGGGATATTGAAACGCCAGCTACCGTCTCCAACCTCGGAGAACTTCGCCCCAAAGATGTCGTTGTTGGTACCTGAAGTAACGTTGGCGTTGTGAATGCCACGAGGGCGTCCCAGATTGTAGACAATAGTTCCCTCGCGCACGTCTCCCCCTTCGCCATCGACTCGGTGTTCGATGGGACTGTCGGATACCTTGCTTGGCGGAATTACCTGCCCCATTACAGTCTCCGCGTTGTGTCCGCAGAAGAAGCCAACGGACTGCGCCGAGTACGCTTCCAGCGGGAACCTTCGCCGCCTTGCCCCGGGTCGTGATCTTCACGGGGGCGCAATCGTTTCCGCTTGCCGTGCTTGCGTCCTTCCCCCTCGTAGATTGCTTCGGAGTCATCTGACTCCGTGTCATCTTCGCTGCCGATGGACTCTAGGTGTTCGCTGACGGTAATGCCGCCCCCTTCCGGGTAGAGCATGGCTATTTCGTCATCGGTGAGAGAAGCAAGAAGTTCTCGAACAGCATCTTGCGCGGGTAACACCGAGGCGGCCTTGGGCACTCTTCCGGGGTGCTTCCGTTCCCACTCCGCGGCGCCTGTTGGGTCTACCGCATGGTGCGTCTTCGCGAGCAGCTTGTCGAACTTGGTCAGTGCCTTCTTGGCCCACGGCCTGATGTGTTCCACTCCGAGGGCTCCCAGGTTGCGTACGAAGTTGAATGTGGCGTAGAGCCTCCCGTGCATCTCCTTCTCGTGGTGGTAGGTATCTACCGCCTTATGCACGTCTTCGGATGCCAAACTACTCACATGTTTCTGTAGCGCCTGCTTGCCTCTTTCGACCAGCCCCATGTGTTCGGCTGTCTCACCAAAGGTATCCTTCGCGTGTTGGCTCAGGGTTTGTGGGGTGGCCGCAGGCTTGTTGTCTTTGGTCTTCGGTGGGGCGGCGCTGTCCTCGTCCTTGTGGCGTGTCGGAACCTTGCCGGCTTCTTCATGTTGCTCCGCTTCGTGGTGCGTTTGTCCTTTGTGCGAGAGCTTCCAACGCTTGTAGAGCTTGATCTGCTCGGTCCAGGGGAGGCTTGCGAACTTGATCTTGTTGCCGGTCTTCGGCGACTTGAACTGCTTGCCTTTGGCTTCCATCTCCTTTCGGAAAGCACTGGGGAACGGGTCGTGTTTGGTGCCCTTCTTATTCCGTTGCTGTTGCTTTCCGGTTTCCTCACCTTCCTCGTGCTCATGCGGATGAGCCGGAGCATCGGCCAGACGCACAACATGATGTGCGTCAATCGACTTCTTCTGCACCTCCTCGGGCGGCCGGAGCGGATACCAATGTCGCCGGGAAGCAGCTTGTCTGGTAGATCGCACCGGTAGGAAGCACTTGGACTCGTAGGACCAGTACCATTGCTCTCCGGTCTCTGGATGCTCCCAGAGCCCCGGCTTCTTGTTTTTCGACTGCTCGAACCCCAGCTGCTTCATCTCGCTCTTGGTGCGGCTCTCGGAAGCACGCAACAGGAACAGCTGTTCGGGGCTGGTCGCTGCTAGCGCGTCACGCCAGTGTCGGAAGCGCACCTCGACAGGGCCTTCGAGGCTCCAGTCCCACTCCCAATCACGAGCAAGCAGCATCGGACGGATACCGCAGAGCGTCTCCTCGGCTTGCCACAGTAGCTTCAGCATGTCTTTCGGTACTTGAACCTGGATGCCAACCTCAATAGGCGGTTGGCAGCTGCTTGCTTCGGGCACCGCGAGGACATCCATATGCTCGTTGGGCCATGCCCGAGCACTGCGCTGTTGCGCTGCCTCAAGGGTTAGTTCGTTACGAGTCTTCGGGTTGTAGTGCTTCTCAAACCACGCGGTGTAGACCTTGGTGATCTGCGCCTTCTCGCCCTTGGTCAGCTTGCGCCCAGTCTCCTCGGCGTAGCCGAGATAGGTGCGTAGCTCGCGCTCGAATGAGCTACCCCACATCCGGCTCTTGTTGACTACCTCTCGGACGTGTGCCTCGACTTCCACCGGTTGGAGATAATACTTCAGCGGATGCGCACGCTTCTCCGATTCGCTGACGTTCGGGCTCCAAGTACCCTCGGCAGACTGCCGCGCGTGGGTCATCTCGTGGCCAAGCACCGAAGTGCCCCGGTTCATGGCGTGGCGTTTGACCTTCGAGAACTCCAAGGTGTTGTTGACGATGAGGTGTAGCTTGAGCACCCGCAAGATGCTGCGCTGAAGACCGAACTGACTGCCCCGGCTGTGTACCTTCTCACGCTTGGGTAGTCGTTTGAGGTCCACGGAGATCTGAAGGTCGTCTATGCCGATGTCGCGCAGTGCCTCTTCGAGGTCGCGCGGTAGCGCCAACGAGTCTTCGTGGAAGTGGCCTGACTTGGCGACACGAACCACCAGCTCGCCCTTGCGGTGCCGAGTCCAGTGGAAGCCGATCTTCTTAGGCTTCTCTGGCCAGTGCCGCTTGACATAGTCGAGGACCAGTTTGGTGATCGCCTTGGGTACTGCGAACAGATCGACACGCCGAGCAGCACTACCTGCTGCCTGTCGCTGTTGCAACACCGCCCGAACCCCTGGCCGCTTGGTCTTAGCAGGCGGACGGTACGGCGGGATTTCGTGGCGCACATCGGGGTAGGGAGTGAGCATGTCCGAAAGAATCTGATCCTCTTCTGGATCGCCTTTGTCCTCCGGCGAGTGCCGCAACGTGGACAGCACCTCGTCGTCAGTGTCGCTGTCCTCTTCGGTACCGCGCTTGGTGAACCACCCGGGCTTGGGACGCCAGCCTCGGTTCTTGTAGTCTTTTGTGGGGTTTGGTCGCGTGCGTACTGCCTCGACCAACACGGCCGCTGCGGTAAGCTCAATGAGCTTGCTGCGACTCCAGCGCTGCTCCGCTCGGGCACTGCGTAGTCGCTGCGGTTGCTCTAGCAACCCGGCTAACCCCGGAGGTACTGGATACCACTCGACGTCAAGGTTGCCGCTTTCGTCGTAGTCCTCGTGCTGCATCCACTCGGGAGGGGCGTTGGTGCGTACTCGTTTCTCTGCCGCCGCCTTACGCGCGCCCTGCGGGTATAACTCAGACCACAGCGCATCACCCACCCCGACGTCACGTGCCCAGGCATTGAACACCCTCGGTGGGATGTAGCTGGCGCGGGCAACTGCCGGGGTGTTGTTCAGCACATCGGAGACTGCGGTGGAGACTGTGCGAAGGGCTTTGGCTAGCAGCCGCTTGTCCTTCTTGTTGTTTCCGGTAAGTGGCGGCGGTTCATCCATAGCCGCAAGGCCGTGCGCGGCGGTTTCTGCGGCCTTGATGGTTCGAAAGTCCTTGAGCTTCATCCCTGTCGGTAGCTCACGGCAAGCTGCGGTACGTGCGGTGCTTCGGAACAGCCTTCCGCCGTCGGCCCTGCGCACGTATGCACGCAGGGCACGCACCACCTCGGGGCTGCTGATGGTTGCGGTGTTGCGCTTCCCTGCCTTCCCAATGAAGTTGAGAGCGGCTGTTCCGTCGTCATGGAAAGACACATCCTCGGCGTGCAAGGTAGATACCCCGCGGTGCCCCGCGTGTTTCAGTGACACCTCGCTACCTGGTCGAAGACCGGTGAGTGCTACCACCGCAGCAATCGTAGCTCCTTGATGTCGGATGGTGCCGTGCTCTTCTTCAGCTATCCGCGTGTGAAGCTGCTTGATGATCTCTGGGGCTTGCTCCCGGAAACGCTGCACTCGCTCCCATTTCTTCTGAGCATTGGCTTGGTGGAATTGCGGAGTGTAGCCGCTCTGATATCGGCCCTTGGAGTCGCGCCAAGTGATCACCGCGCGCGAATGGATGTCGCTACCTTCAAGGTTCACCGTAATGTCTTCAGCAGGAATGTCGGCTTGCGGCAGTTTGCCTACCCCGAGGTGCTTCAGCCGCGCCTGCACTTCGTGGTGCAGTTGCGAGCCCGGCGGCTGCCGCTTTGGCTTGGCGTGCTCCTCGTGTACCTGCTCCCACCGCCCCGGTGCGACTTTCTTCCACTTGGTTCCATCGGCGTGCTCGTGGACCTCACCAACGGGTGCTCCGGAGCTGTTGGCAGCACGGCTGCCAGGCATCGGTGCGATGTCGAGACTCTCCCCGTAGGGACCACGCGGGTACTTCCGGTCCTTGCGCTTGTGCCTCTTGCGCGGCCGCTGCTTTAGCAAGTCCTCGTCGAGGAGTTGGAAGTCTTGGGGTTCGACGTCTTGTGTAGTGGTTTCAGGGTCAAGGGCTTGGGCTCCTGGTCCGCTGACAGCATCGAGGAGGCGCATGGTGTGCTCTAGACGCTCCCCCGAAGGCAACTGTTCCGCTTGTGCGGCCCGGGTAAGATTGTAACTGTACTTCGGACCCTTGAAGCGTCTGTACTCTGCCTCACTCTGTTCCCCATTGCCGATCTTCACAAGAACATCACTACGGCGTAGGAACTCGTTGGATTCGTCACCCCAATTCTTTCCGACAATATGCTTCTCTTCTACCGGGAACAGCTTGTAGTCTCTTGCCTTGGCACAAGCAACACCGACAGTACGCCAACCTCGTCGCTTGGCTTCTCGGTAGGCAATACCAAGAACTCCTAGGTCGGTTAGCCCCGAGACTACCTCGAAGTCTCGGTCAGGGTAGGCCCTTTCAATGCGATTGAATGCGTCAATGATCTGCCGACGGGCTTTATTCTCATCGAAGCTTCCAGCAACATACCCAGCTACCCCGATGCTCACACGTCCTGTGCTACCCTCCACCTCGAAGCTCTGCGGCTCCACGTCGATGTCCACGTGCTCCGGAGTGATGTAGGTCTTGATCTTGCGGTCGAGCTGCGGCACGTCGGGGAAGCTGTCCTCCTCACCCCCGGGTTGCAACTCCCGCCCGCGACCGATGGTGTTGCGCTCGGAGATCAAGTTGGCAGCACGATCGAGAACCTTCTTGGTACCACGCAGCACGTCGAACTGATCCAGCGTTTTGTAGTGCTGGGAGGGATCGAAGACTTGGCCCAACTCGCCGCGCTGGTAACCGTTGATGCGCGCACCAACAGCGATCCAGTTGGTGTGGTTCAGCCAGCGTTCGATGTACGCAGCCTTGTTGGCACCGTAGTCTCCGGAATAAGCGTGCTCCCACATGTCCAAGGCAGCCACCGGCAAAGCACCGATGATGTGCCCGATATGGTGCAGGTCGCTGTATCCTACTACGAGCTGCTCTTGGCCTGCGTCGTAATAGAGCACCACCCAACCGTTGCGCACACCCAGTGCGGTGCGTCGGATGTCATCGAACAAGCGCCCAGGCTCTACGTCGTCGTAGTGCCTTTCCGCAAGCTGCGTGGCAATGTGTTGGTTGCGTCGGAGCCAGTCGCCTCCTTCAGCATCACTGCGCTCGTCAGTAGATGTCTGGTGCGCCGGAGCAAGCACGTAGTCGGTGAGGAACATCTCGTGGAGCTTCAGCGCATTGAGGTTGTGCGCCAACTCGCGCTTGATGGTGACCCACTCGGCAGCATTGTAGTCTTCGCCGTCGTGCCAACGCTGCACCTTATCTTCGAGCCGTATCGCAGTGTCGAGGTACTGCTTGTAGAGCGTGAAGTGTTCGACTACTGTGTCCAGGCCAACATCGGCACGCAGCAGCTTCCCAAGCAGCGGGTAGCGGTGTGCCGCTCGGACTAGCGCCTTATGCCCCGCATAGCGTAGCTGTAGGCGTCCGAGACTTACCTCGGCGTAGGTCTTGTGGTCACCGCCGGTGATTGCTACTGTGTGTAGTGTCCACGGTGGGAAGGTGACGCTTTTCGAGCCTTGCAGTGCAGTGGCAATCTCGTCAAAGTCGCCCTTGGCGTAGCCGAGAGTGCTATGTGGCTGGAACCGGCTGAACTGATGGGTCTCCGGACGAATGTGTGGTTGCAGCGCCTCACGCAACTCGTTGACCAATGCAGCCAGCGTTGGACTGTCTTCGTAGTCCACGAAGACAGGGACGCGGCCGTTGCTGTTGGGGCCCGGTGGGAAGCAGCCCAAACCGCGCGCCCGCAAGGTGATCATCGGATACTTGGCGAGGATTTCTGCGGTAGTCTCCGCAACAGCCTCTTTGTTGCTGCTCTCGGTGAGTCCCACATAGACGAGAGTGATGTGCGCCTCGGCAACCTTCTCACGCTTGAGACTCGACCAGAGGTCTTTCTGCGCCAGCTCGTCTTGTGCTTGTTTGAACTCCTCGCGCATGTGTTCCGGGAGATAAGCTAGCACACAGAGGCTCTCTTCGTTGGCCCGCGCGGCCAAACGCGCTGCGGCAATAGCCGTCATAGGGCGCTCCTCCCAACCGTCGTAATGCTCGGAGTAAAACTTGGCATACTCCTTTCGTACCTTCTCATGCTGCTCGGGGTCGAGTTTCTGCTGCTGCCGGTTGAGCAGCAGCTCGACAGCTTGCATGAATGTCAGGTGCCCGAGCCGGGCTTCGGTGACGATCTCCCGGACGTGCGCCTCTACCTCGCAAGGCTGAAGGTAGTAGACCAACGGATCGCCGTGCTCTGGCTTGTTGGTGCAGATGTTACCGAGCATCGCTTGTCGTGCGTGCGTCATTTCGTGCGCTACGACTTGGATGAAGTCGTGGAGTGCATCGGGATGGAGATCGTCGAAGGCCACGCCATATCGGAAGTGCATGGTCACTGACATCACGCGCACGCGCTTCGAGGTGACGTAGAACTCGCCGTTGATGTCGAATGTGCTGCCGAGATCGCCTTGGATAGCAATCTCAACTCGAAACTCATTGATGCCCAAGCGTCGGAGACCATCCACCACCGTCGGGTCTAGCACCACTTGCTCGACAGCCATCGTGCCGTCTACATGCTTGTGGCGTCCTTCGAAACCGTCGCGCCCGTGAATCCAGCGGTAGCCGCTGTCGGGGTATTGAAAGTTCCACACCCGCTTCATTGAGTCGAACAGTTCTTCACCGATGTGCTTCGGCACGTGCCAGAGATCCACCGTGGTAGCCCCTAGTCTGCGGAGGCGCGGTAGCCGCTCCTCGTCTTCGTCGAGATCCTCCCCTACTGGCGGCATCGTCTCGTAGATGGTGATTTCGCCGGCTTCACCCCTGCGCTGCGCTCGGCTGCTGTAGATGGTGTATGGCACGCGTCCGTCACCCTTGTACTGCTCGACACGGTGCACGAAAGGCATCAGACCTTCGTGTTCTTCCACGTGGCCCCAGAGGCTCTCCACCAAGTGCTGCTTCGGGTCAACAACCACTGCGGAATGATCCCAACCGATGAGCACCAAGTCGCCGGGCTTGGCGTCTGCCCAGTCAACCTCGTGTCGGTAGCTTTCCTGCGGAATCAAACCCATCCGACGGATGGTGGCCTTGGCGTGGGCATGGCAGTTCTCACCGAGGGCGCGGCTACGCACACCCATTCCGTGGCTCTTGGCGAAGTGGAGCCACTCGGAACGCCCTGCGTCCTTGGCTTCCAAGGCGTTCCACGCGCCGAAGAGGGCGCTATTTCCTCGATACCAGAGTTTCATTCCGCACCAAAGGTCTTACACCCTTCTACCTAGCGAACAACACCACTGTACGCATCCTCGGGGAGGACTCTCTGGGGCGAAATAGCCCATGCGGATATTAAAGTATAAATGCCAGTTTACTGGTAGGTGAATAACCTCGCCTGTACGCGCGTCTAATACGTGCAACCAACCAAGGGAGCACAACCATGACGAACGCTCTTACTTCCCTGCTTCTCCTAGCGGCCTGCCTCCTTTGTGGCTGCCCGGGAGCCGCTGACATCGACCAGCTCGACCTCGATGTCATCACGGTGGATACCGGTGACCTCTTTGAGGTTTGCGAGATCGATGATCCGTGCGTCGAATGCTTCCATCCTGTCGAATGGACGGTGGAGTATGCCAACTTCGGGTACGAAGAAGAACACGACTACGCCACGAGCTACTGGTCCTACGAATTCGAGATCGGGCCGACGGTGACGATCACCTTCCGTGATATCGAAGGTGAGGCGTGTTCCGTCAACCTCACCTACCCGGTTGACGGAACAAGCTCCTATGACTACGGATTCCCTCGCGCCGACTGGAGTGACACGCTGGATGAAGTCTGGTTCGGGTTCAACATCCCCATTGATGGCCGAGCAGATGTGCGTGGTGTCGGGTGCGACCTCAACCCAGACATCTGGTACGACAGCGTCACTGAGCTGTTCAGCCATGCTCCGCCGGTCGGCATCGGCATCGGCGTCCTGGACTCCGGTGTCGAGGACATCTTCGCCTCCGAAGACTGGATGACTGAAGACACCATCGGCGGCGGCTTCTACTTCTCCGGACGATGGTACCCTGGATACGCCAGCGGGTGGCAGGTCGACTCCGAGATGGCCTATCTCTGGACGACCGTGGGCACCCTCCAGGAGATCCCCGGTGCTGATATGGATGACATCGAGCAGGGTGTCTACTCGGTCAACTACGCTCTGATGGACTTCCCCGGCCGCTGGGCAAGCGTCTGTCCGCTGCTGGGGCTGTAGCCAACTATTCTGGAAGCAGCTTGCCGTCTTTCACCACCCGTGTGGGCGGCAAGCTGCTGGTCTGCTGTGGTTCCGGCGTTGGCTCTACCGGATCTCCTGGCAGGAACTTGCCGGCGTCGTAGCACGCCTTTGCGAAGTTGTACTTGGTCTCGCGGCTAAGGCGGCGACGGTGCCACATCCGACAGAAGAAATCTCGGCTGACGTGCCCAGCGCCGGGACCGTGGGATTCGTGTCGGCGTGCCTCCGCGATGGCTGCCTGTAGCACGTTCAGGTGCTCAACAAACTCGCGTTGCGTCATTGTCGGCACGTAGGCTTCGACGTGCTTCTGACTGGGGTGGCTTCCCACGTTCGACTCCTACCGGATGATGGCTACTTCGAGAGAGGCAATCACCGCACGGTGGCGGTGGCCGTCATCGTCTGTCTCGTAGTGTCGTCTGTCAACTAGTCGCAGCTCGATGGTGCCGGGGCGTCTTGGGTGCAGCACCAAGCGGTCTTGACTAAGGGTAGCCAAGCGCCGGTCAGTGACAATTACCTTCCAGTTGGGATCTCGAACGACGTACTCGCCGCCGGGACCCAACAGCCGATACGCCGATGGTTGGTTTACCCTCGCGGTGCTAGGTCCCGAGATGGTCGGGCCTTCGGAGGTTACAGAGGAGCCACCGTCAACCGGAGATCCAACACTCAATGATCCAACACTGCCGCCCTTGTCTCCGATGCTGTCGTCTCCGATACGAATAGGCACTTGCCCGCGCATCGAAGTCACTGCATCGAAGGACACCTCCCCCAGCGAGATGGTGCAAGACCACTTGCTGTCTTTGGGGTCTTCGGTGATGTTCTCGCGGTTCAGTGCTCCGACACTGATTTCCAGCGGCAGGGTGATCTGGTAGTTGGCATTCCCGTCTTGGGAAGTCAGGTGGTTACCATGGCCGAAGCGCCGCAGCGGCGACCCAAGGACACTAGAGAGGAATGCTGCGAGGTCGCTGCACGTCGACTCGTCTAGTGCCATCACCATGATATCGAGATTGATGACCATTGATGACACGAGGTCGAGGTCATACACTGCTCCCGCCACCATACGCCCGCCGCTGATATCACCGAGCCCCGCCGGACGGTTGCGGAAGCCCCCGTCAATGAGGAGGATGGCTGGGTAGCGCTCTCGAATCTGCTCCATGAATCGAGCAATCTGCGTTTTGCGCTCAGTGGGATCCTCCGAAGACCAAGTTACCCCCGTCTCGAAGTGTACGTTACGCGATCGAGGGCGATCCAGCACGAATTGAAGCGCCCTCGGGGCATAACGCTCCAGTAGTGTCCGATGCCCGCTGTCTGGGGTCAACCAGCGTTGCAGATAGCGGTGGAGCACTGCTTTGGTGACGTTGATCTCGCGGGTCTGTGGCCGCCGTGAAGCGGCCTCGGCTGCTGACTTGGCTTCCCGCTGATAGTAAAACCCGTCACCTGGAAGGTCAGTCATCAGGCCGCCTCTCTTGCCAGCTCGCCGAGCTGCTCGAAGGTTTCAAACGCCCAACGGAGGAATGCTCGAACAGCGGACGGCACGAGCATTCCGGAGTGGTGGTGCGTTAGCACCAACCGACGCAAGATGAACAACCCGGTGTCGTTGGCATAGGAGCAGATTCGCACGTCGTTGTCTTGGGCGTCACAGGGCGCAATCCCGAGGAGCTGCTGCTCCGGCAGGTACACCATACGAAACAAACGACTGCGGTGTGCCACGAAGGCTTGCATGTCGCCAGACTCTAGGCGGGTCCATACTACATTGGCGAGGGACTGTCTCACGGAAGAGCAACACTCCTATAAGCAACCTGTGCCTCTCTCTTTAACGGCAGGCTATAACACAATTACCCCGCCCATCGGTGAGGACAGGCGGGGAGATTGTATGTATGTAGCTTTGTGTGAGTTCGGTTGGCGCGTCCGCTACTAGGACAGACTTTCCGTGGTCAGCATTCTGGCGTGGTACTCGTCAGATACTCCGTTCGCGAACTTGCGTTTATACGTTAATCCGGTATTCCGCGGCTAAGAGCGCACACTTTTTTGCTCTTAGCCTACCGGTGACGTTTGGGTAGTAGGTTCAATGCCGCATGAGCCCTTCTCCGAGTTTTGTCTTGTCTATCGTCGAACAACAAGACTGCTGACCGACGCACACATCCTTTACAGGATGCTAGGAATAACCTAGCTAGATGCCTCCGTTGGTGTTTCTATCGCAACACGTAGCAAGCCAGCAATCCGTCGCTCTTGGCGTAGCTGGCAGCCCGCCGAGCATTGCAGATCATCTTCTCGTTGCGAGTAGTCACGATGTAGTTGCGCGGGCCCGCAGCGAACAGCTTCATTGCCCGGGTGACCTCCTCCGGATCCACCTTGCCTTGCCCGTTGGCGATGATACAGCCCTTCTTCGGAACCACCAACAGCTTCGGCGCAGTGCGAATGCGAGGCAGCAGCTTCCGACCCTTGCAGTTCGGGCGCTTGGCTGCTATTTCATCTCCGGCTACCTGTGCCCATGCCGATCCACTGCCAAAGACGTAGATGGTGTCAGAAGCCCGCACGCCCCAGGCGCCCACCAGCGGATGGCCTTCGACCATCCGCATTGCTGTGGCATTGCTGCTCTTCGGGGGATGTTCAATGAACCCAACGCTGCCGGTATCGTCCATCACCAGCAGTTTCTCGTCGCGGCCGGAGACCAATCCGACGACGTTGTTGAAGTCGGAGCGCCCGTGCGCCAGGAAGACGCTGCGGACACCATACACCTCCCCACTGTCTTCGATCACTGACAGGTGGTCGTGGGCCTGCACCAACAGCCCCTCGGGCCACTTGCCTCGGCGCTCAGGCAACACAGCATAGGCTCGGATGAAGCCCTTGGGCGTGGAGTGCCAGAACCCGGCAGCGGTGTCTCCGTCGGGAAGCTCTAGGTCCGGAGGATCGTAGAGCAATTGAGTGGGTGTCCAGCTTGCGATGAGCTTCTTGAAGTCCTTGCCGATTCGTTCGAGATGCCCCAGAATCACACCGTCAATGTTCTGGAGGTCATGTCTGATCCGCTTGAGCGTCTTGACTAGTACCTTGATCGCCTTGCGCTGCTTCTCCTCGTTGAGGGAGTCCATTGAGCGGATCTTCTGGTCGAGAAGGTACTCCACCTGTTCGACCGTAAGCGTGCGCTTCTTGCCCGCCCAAGTGAGCCGTACCTTTCGGATGATAGCTTGCACCTTCGAGTCGTAGTCCAGCTTTTTGTCGCCCATAATGCGCCCAATCACTGCGGCATTCTGGGCCGCAGCCAGCTTGGCAGTCTCTCGGGCAAGCTGTTCCTTGGTACGACGCCGTTCGAGAACCAGCATTCGACGCTCGATCTTCCGGCGATAGTCGAGCCAACCGTGGAGGTAGGAGCGCAGGTCAACGCGCATGAACCGCGCGGACTTGCGATCCTTGTCGAGGACGTTCCATTGATACGCTTTGAACGACTGGAGCGCCGGGAGCACCCGCTCCTCAATCACCGTGGGGTCTCGGAAGAGGATACTGATACGTGGCCCTTCAGCATCAGTCTCGTTGTTGTATGCGATAATCTTCTTCTCGTCCTCCAGATCCTCACACAGCGAGAAGAAGGGATTGACATTGAACCCCGGAGCAAAACTGGTGACTACCAGTTCGTGACGCTCCTTCCCGCGCTCGATGTGGTGGGAGCACATGAAACGCACCGTGCCTTTGCCCTCTCGGTACATTTCCAGCACGTCGTCTTTGTCGGAGATCAGAAGGGAATGACCGTAGTCTGGTCCACCCATGCGCCGGACAAGCTGCTTGAGACTAGCTTCCGGATGCTTGATCAGATACTTGACGGTGGCGAGAACCTGCTTGAGCCCATGGCGCGGAATCTCGGTAGAGGCACCGACAGCGACTCCGCTGCTGCCTAGTAGCAAGAGCAACGGTAGGCGACTTGGCAGAATCACCGGCTCTTGGTGTTCGCCGTTGTAGTTGGGCTCCATCCGGGCTACATCAGCACACTCGAAATGTACCATCCCCAACTTGGACAGCCGAGCCTCGGTGTAGCGCGGAGCGGCGGCTGGGTGGTGACGTCGTGGTGGCGCTCCGAAGTTGCCTTGCGGGTCAATGGGGGAGAAGGGGTGCGCACCGTTCGGAGAGGAGATCATCGGTGCGGGGTTGACCAGATGCACCAGCGCGTCATAGATGCTACTGTCCCCGTGGGGATGGAACCGGGCCATGGTGTCGCCGACGATGGCAGCACACTTCTTGTAGTTGCCCTTCGGACGAATACCCCGGTCGAACATCGACCAAAGGATTCGGCGCTGCACCGGCTTCAAGCCGTCTTGCATACAAGGGATCGCCCGTTCTTCCAGAACGTAGGTGCCGTACTCCTTGTACTTGCTGTCGGAGTAGTCCTCGACAGTGATGGAGCTTCCGTTGGAAGACGCAGCGTCGGTGGTCTGCTTCTTCACTCGCTTGCTTCGCTTGCGCTTGGCCATCGTAAGTCCTTGCTTCTATAACGCAGAGAGGGCGCGCCCGGAGTCAACCAGGACGCGCCCTCTTTAGTGGTGGCGGACAGAAGGCTACTCCTCCTCGTCCTCCTCGTCCTCGTTCTCGTTCTCGAAGTTCTGGAGGAATTCCTCCATGTCCCGCCCGTCGAGCATCCGGAGAACCACTCCGCACACGTCGTCCTTCTCGTTGCCTTCTGCCACGGCCTTGCGTCGGGCCTTGGAGAGGGTGGCGATGAGGTCGTAGAGGTGCTGATCGTACTCGTACCCCTCGTCTTCCGGCTCGGCGTCGAGATCCGGCTCGACCATCTGTTCCATGGGCTCGCCCCGCAGCACTGACGCCATGGTGTAGACCGTGGAGCTGCCGTCGGTCTCGGGAAGGACCACCACCATGTCCTCGTAGTCCTCCGGCGGCTCGCACCAGCCTTCCTCGTCGATCAGCTCGATCTCGGGGTCGGTCAGCCAGGAGTAGAGCTTGTGCAGCAGTGCTCGATCATCGGCGATCTCGGCGTTGAGGCAGCGCACGGTGTCACCGTCGTCGTTGATGACACCGACGCCCACCCCATCGGTGACGTCGTAGATGCGATTGGAGAAGATGGCGAAGTTGTGGAACACGATCTTGGTGCGAACCTTCGCCTTCTTCTTCTTCGACTTGGACTTGACCTTCTTGACCAGCTTCTCGTGCATGGAGAAGAATACCACGTTGGCATTGATCTCGAACTGCTGCGCCGCCGCTGTGAGCGAACCGAGGATCGCCAGCGCGGCGTTGGTACGCTCGTCCTCCGCCTGCTGGATCTCCAGCTCGGCCAGCTCGATGTTGCGTTGCGACGCGAGGATGATGTAGAGGGGCGTGTCCTCGAAGGGCTCCTCGTCCTCCTCGTCCTCTTCGTCCTCTTCGTCTTCGAAGTCGTCGATGTCAGGAGGAGCGGGCGCGTCTTCCGGCTCTTCCCCGCCATCCTCTGTCTCGGCGGCGCGGACGGCTGCCTCCAGCTCGACAACCGGCTCCAGCGCTTCGGGGGTGTTGGCGTCGTCCTCGGTGGTTTCGGTCTGGGTGGTTTCGGTCTGAGTGGTCTCGACGACCTGGGTGGTCGAGGTGCGCGCCTTCTGCTTCTTCTTGATCTTGGACTTGCTGCCCATAGTGCTCTCCTTCGGTGGCGTTTGGGGTGCATCCCAGCTTTACAGATTGGCGGAAAATGTACGCTAGAGTAGCCCTAGCAGGCTCTTCCGAGTGGATCGCTCCGATCCGAGCAACTGGGTCAGGTGCTCGATGGAAGATCGGTCCGCGACGACACGCAGCAGCCGTCGAGTGTCGGGGTTGATGGCGGTTTCAGCCAACTCGGCAGGTTGCATCTCGCCCAAGCCCTTGAGGCGAGTGACCAGCGGGGTTCCACGGCAGCCGTCTGCGTGTGCTGCACGCAGCACCTCCTCACGGGTGTCGCCAAACACTCGCCCCCGTGGCCACTTGGCTGAGAAAAGCGGAGGCAATGCCACCCACAGTCGACCGTCTTCTACCAGTGGCAACATGAAGCGTACAAAGAACCCGAGGAGCAACGTGGCGATGTGTCCGCCGTCGGCGTCGGCGTCGGCCAAGATGATGGCCTTGCCCACCCGAGACTTGGATGGGTCGCAAGACTCTCCGGGAACAGTGACATCGTGCCCAGCGCCAATGGCTCGGATGATTGCTCCGTATTCCTCGTTCTCGAAGAGACGTGCTAGTTGCGTCATCTTCTTCGCGCGCATCGGGTTGGGCGGCTTACCTTTGAGGCCCAACACCTCCTGAAACAGCACACCGCTGCCATTCTTGCCGCGTCCCTGGATGGCATTGCCGCCCGCCGAGGCACCCTCAACAATGAACAGCTCGCGTTCTTCTGGGCGACATCGGAGGGCTGCTGTGAGCTTGTCAGGAAGACCACTACGTCCGCTCTTTGCTGCATAGGCAGTCTGTGTCCCGATGCTCTTGGCGGCACGATAGCTGCGACGTGCCTTGTACATCGCAATCGCCCGGTCCACCAGCATTCGGACATCGGAGTTGTTCTGCTCAGCCCACCGCCCGAAGTGTTCCGCGAAGGTGCTGTCTGCCATGCCCCGGCACTCAGGGTTGTTCAGTTTGTTCTTGGCCTGGCCCTCGAAGTGCGGCTCCTTGAGCATCACATGAACAGCAACACGCAGCCCTTCCCGGAAATCGTCGCCAGATACCCCATCCTCGTCACACCAGTCAGAGAGCACCCGGGTGATGGCGCGCTTGGCTCCGGTGATGTGAGTGCCGCCATCAGGGACGTTGATCATGTTGATCCACGAGTACCAACGCTCTCCGTCGCCGTTGGTCCACCACATGGCTACGTCGAGAGCCTCACTGTCCGGGCGGCGTCGCTTCTGCGGTACCCAGCGCCCTTCCTTGAAGGCCCCCCACACTCGGAAGACAATAGGATCGTCGAGAGCAGCCTTTTCCTTGCGACCCAACCGAGTACGCAGATACCCAGCCAGTCCCTCTTCCGAGGTAAGGTTGCTCTCTTTCCCGTTGATGATGAGGCTGATGCTCAAACCGGGGCAGAGGTAGGCAGTAGCCGTGAGTCGCTCTCGGAAGCGGTCGGGGTCGAAGCGGTTCCTCCCGAAGACCTCCGGATCCGGGTGCAGGGCTACCCTGGTACCTTTGTTCTTGCGTCCCTTGCGGCCAACCTTCTTCAGCTTCTCCGCAACCGCGCCACGTACAAACCCCACCCGGTAGCGTTGTCCGTCACGGCAGGTCTCGACCACCATGCTGTCTGACAGTGCGCATGTGGCCTTGGCGCCTACTCCGTGGGTACCTCCAGAGAGCGCATATGCCTGTTTCCCGAACTTGCCACCCATGAGGGTTTCGGTGTAGATGCTCTCGACGGTGGGACGGCCGGTTTGCGGATGTTTCTCAATGGGCACACCACGTCCGTTGTCCTCCACCGATACGGTCTGTTCCTTGGTGTCTAGCACCACTACGAGGCGAGTACAGTGCCCTGCCAAGAACTCGTCTACAGCATTGTCGACGATCTCCCAGGCGATGTGATGTAGTCCGTTCTTGCCGGTATCCGGGATGTACATCGAAGGCTTGGCCTTGATGTGCTCGATACCCTCCATCTTCCGGATAGAATCGGCATCGTAGGTGCGCTTGCGGTTGCTGACCTTGGCCATGTACTGTAGGCTCCAGGGAGGAAGACGAAGTATTGCACGTTGCCTCTTTAAGGTATCCAACACAATGCCCCCTGACCGGTGCGATCAGGGGGCCTTTCTCCGATCCTGGAAGCGAACTAGCCCCAGTCTTCTTCGACAGCCTCTTCGCTACCCCCGATCTTGCTGTCGGAGATAGTGCCGATGACCTCCTCGAAGCGAACTGCTAGTACCTCGGTGCCATCGCCCAGGGGGACGCGCCGGAAGCCCACACGCTCTACCAGCTCGCCGTCGTCATCACGGATGAGCGTGCGGAATGGGGCCTCGAAGACCAGGATGTCGCCCACAGCCACCGGACCCCGCGAGACTACCCCGCCGCCGACATCCTCACTCACTTGCGGGACTTCGATGACACACCCGCGCTCGTCGTGACGTGCCGCACCCACCGCGATCACGTGGCCCATGCTGTCTTCGGGCACTGAATGTGTTTCGGGGAGGTGCAGGCCACCCGGGGTCATGCGTGCTCCGGCGAGGGGGGCGACGGTGATGTATCCAGGTGCCGGATGCAGTGTTCTCATCTGGTCTCTCCTGTTGTTGGAAATGGGCTGGCGCGGGTGTGAGTAGAAGGTGCAGACAGGTAGCGAGTTCACCCGCGCCAGCAGAAGAGGATTCCCACCCGAGGCCCGCGGCTGAACCACCCGCGGACAGTGTGAGGGAGGATAGTGCTTGAGTGTATGACGCCCTCGGGTGGGAAAGGGATTCGAATGAAGCTAGTAGTTGCAGAATTCTTCGTCGACTAAGAGGTGTCGTTGCTCACGCCATCGCGTGCGGATGCGATGCTGATGCAGCCGCTTGAAGAAGCGACGGGCTTGGCGCTTCCATACGAAGAGGTTGTAGCTGCGACGACGGGCGTTACACCGGTAGGCAGTACGCCGAGTCTCGCCTCGGCGGTGATTGACATGGGACATGAGAGCACACCGAACAGTTGGGATTGGTTGATCGGAAGGATACTATACAACGCAGTGTTGCGCGCTTAGCATCAAACCGTCTAACCCAGCTGTTCGGTGTGGCCATTGTTGTCTTTCCGCCATGATGGAGGAGGTTCCGTGTGCTGTGCGACAGTCTTTTGTCCTTAACACAGGAGATTCATGGATGCGAGAGAGTGTCGCACAGCACACGGCACAGAAGTGGTGGAGGCGTGGAGAGTCGAACTCCAGTCCGCAGTCGCTTGCCCTCAATCTCTACGTGCGTAGCTGGTTTCGATCTCGATATCCCGTCAGGAGGACCAGCATCCCGCGGAGTATCCAGCAGCTTGACCGGGCCTTAAACCAACCACGGGGGTTGCTGTCGCCGGATTAGGGCCGAGGTCACTGCATCCCTCAACCCCCACGCTATCCTCCTCGTGACACGCCCAGCAAGGTGGCGAAGGAACGTGGGTTGAACGCCCTCGCCGGACGGAGGTGCCCTTTCGGGCCTAGGCTACGCAGCGAGCCGCGCGGCCTCCTCGAAGTGCTTGTAGTTGTTGGCACTTGGTTTGGTTTAGCTCGTTGATTTACGAGGGAGTGGCTAACCCTCGGCACGCAATCTCAGGTCACTACGACCCCGTCGAAACCATTGCGCCCCCGTAAGTGGTTGTTTGGTGAAAGAAGGCCGATCCCGGCAGGCGCTAGCGTCTGCAACTCGGGTGACTTAGAAGGTCAACCTAGGACCGGCACAAGGTGAAGAAGTAATGCTCCGGCTACGCTGTCGATTCAGCCTGCTTACGCGTCCGATAGGACCAACCGGAGGGGTTGTGCTGCCAACACAATCGAAGTGAAAAAAAAGAAGGGAAGTGGGACCGGGTCACCCTCCCAAGCAACCCGGCCCCTGCACCCCCAAGCCCGCCCGGGCTAGAAGATGGTGGGGCTGGATGGGTTCGAACCACCGACCGTCGGATTAAGAGTCCGCTGCTCTACCAACTGAGCTACAACCCCGATGAGCGAAACCTCGATTACCTCCTAATTGCACTGCCCCTTTAGGGGTTCGTGCTCACTTGTTGTCTCTTGCTGATCTATTGTCGCGACAAGCCATGCTCGTTTACCACCATTGCTTACGTCGGATGCGTTGCGTAGAACACGTTGTTGCGGCGCTGTAGTTCGTGCAGCAGTTCTGCTACCCGAGAGTCAGGGAAGCAGCGCCGGCAACGATCTCCCTCCAGGTGGCCACTGCCACCACACGCAGGGCAGTTAGGGTCTGCTCGATCAGCGAGGAAGTATGCAGGAAGCCCGGCAGTATCGAGGTCGAAGGGGTCAAGTATGTCGGCTAAATGCAGATACCCCGCCGGACAGCTAGCCCGGAGTTGGTGCCACCACCGATTGGGGAGGAACGGGAGAAGCGCCTTCCAAGCACCGACCCACCGTTGTGCTACTGCGTGATCGCTAATGGCCCGGATGTCGGTGGCGTCTTTCCCAAAGGGTGTTCGAGTATACAGAAAAACTGACAAGCTGTACTTGCCCAGCCGATGGACACGCAGTGGGTAGCATCGCCGCATTACTGGCATGTGGCTTATCGCCGGGCATTCAGTGTCTTCGGCGTATTCGCAGTAGGGGCATTTCTCGCCAATACGCAAGAGCGTATCTCGCTGCAATTGCTCGCGCCATCGCCATGGCACGCCGTAGGACTGTAGGCGCTTTCGAAGATACTGCTCTTCCCCGGGGAGCAACATTACCGAGTCGGCATCTGCTTCCAGCGTGTCGAAGGCTACCCCCTTGCTGCATCCCAAGATTTCCACAGGGTTGCTATCCCACGGGTGCGGGATAGCATACAGCTCGTCGAACAGCTCTGGCGGAATCGGTGGCCGGTCATCTGTGACCGGGGACTGTCGAAGGTTCGCAGGGGTTGGGATTCCGCCAACTCCCCGCAACAACTCCCGTGCAGTGGTGTCACTCTTCTCCGGCATGGTCGTTCTCCGGGGGTGCTGCGTCATCTAGGTGCTGCGGAACCTCGCGCTCGTCGACAGTGTTCTCTTCGGTTGGCCCTTCGGGGTGGTCTATGATGTGTTGCACCGCAGCCTCGCGCGTGTTGAACCCTACTGCTCCGAATTCACCACGTTCGTAGCCCCAGGATTGCTTCTCCTCTTCGAAGAAGAGGTCAGCAACCAGACCACCGTCGACTCTGTCACGTACCTCGAAGCGCTGGCTGTGCTTCTCGACGACCTCTAGATCGTCGACTTTGTAGGGCCGTAGCCGCTCAATCATCTGGAGGCGGCGTGCGGCTTGATCCTTCTGCTTTTGCAGCGCCATGACTACAGCCGCTTCGATGCCGATAGGGTCTACTAGCACTTGCATCAGCCGAGTCACCGATTTCACCGCGAGATCCACCTGGAACTGCTGCGGAAGTGCTTCCACTGCGTAAACCACCGCTCCCGAGATCAACTGCGCACAGCGTGCCGCGACGGCGTCGTCGGATCGCCCTTGCTGCTCTAGCCACGAACCTAGACACACGAGGTTGGTCTGCTGTAGCAGCTTGAGGAACGCCCGCTCACGCTTCGCAGCGGCGGTCTGCGCCCCCTCATCTAGGCGTTGGATGTGGCCGGAAATCTGGTATTCGAGAGCGAGGAAGTATGCCTCACCTTCGGTAACCTCCAACGCCGGGACTAGAAATCCGAAGAGGTCACTGAGGTAGGGCGGCGGGACAGTCATCCCCATTTCACCCACGCGGACACTGGACACCATCTGAAGCAGGTTCCGAAGAACCAGGTAGCGCTCACGCCACGTGCGACAGAGGTGGTAGAGGGCGGTGAAGTGCATCCCGCCCATGGTCACTACCGCCTGCGCGATCTTGGGGCTCAACGGGATACGTCCGCCTCGGAAGTTGTTGCAGAGCTTCCGAGCATCTCGCCTCGGAGCGCCGCAGCTTTTGACCAGGCGATACTCGTCTACAAACTCGACCATCACAGCTTATCTCCTCGATAATGCTTACCGTCGGGGGTCAGGATCTTCCGGGTGTGGGGGTCGACCAGGTGTCCGCCCATAAGCATCCCCAGCGCAGGAAGCACACAGTCGCGGCACAGATCGAAACGACGCTGCGCTACCGGAAGCACCCGCTCTTCACCGTTGGCCAGGATCACCCGGTCCCAGAACTCAATGCCCTTGCCCTCGCAAACCGGGCAAGTTGGCGAAGCAATCTGTGCTAGCAGCTGTTCGCGCCAGACCGGCGGAGCGCCTCTGACAAAGGAATGCACCATGTCGGAGGTCAGCTCGAAATCGAAGGTTCCCAAAGAAACCCAGTGCATATCAGTGCGGAAAGAGGTCTCGTAGAAGCTCCACCACTTGTCATCGAGCCATGCCCACAACGCTACGAACACTTGCATCACATCGTGGGCCATCTGCGTGATTGCGCGGCTGCCGCGGCGCTGCATTGCCCGTAGCGCAGCATCCCAACACACCACATGTGCTCGCCGCGGCTCGCCGCGAATTGGTCTGACCCCCATAGGGAATAGCCGACAAAGCAACGGACGATCAAGCGTCGGTGACAGGTTGCACAGCCGCCGAGTTCGCGTCGGGTACTCACTGTCAGGCAGCGCCGGGTTCTGTTCCCGGAGGAGCGCCGCCTGACGCTTATCGATGAAGGTATCACTGCGGCCGTGCAAGCATTGGAAGGCTTGAGGACGCCTTCCGGAAAGGGAAAGCTCGAACTGCTTGAGTAAGAAGGCTTCCTCTCCGGGGAAGACAGCAACGGTGCTTTGCTGTTCGGGAGGAATGCCGGCTTCGGGGGTGGCCCAGCACAGCGACTCAAAAGAGATCGTTGGGCATTGGCTGTAGAGTTGAGCAAAGACACCCAATCGATACAGCTCCACCGTATCCGGCAGGGTCAGTGTGTGGTACACACCGCTACTGAGCAGTTCTCGTGTGGCCATGTGGTTATACCTGCGTGGCGGCAACTGCGGCAGCACCTACCGCAGCATCCATCAGCCGCCAGAGTCTCCAGGGGAGGCTCCCGCGTTCTTCGTCCTTTCCGGCGAGTGCAGAACGCACAGCATCTTCGAGGAAGGCAGGACGATCCCACCCGGCGGGAGCGATGGCTCGTTCATCCTCGTAGTATTCTTCGAGGGTACTTACCTCTGGATCCTTCGGCTTGAACCCTGCGCGATGCAGCGCGGTAATCAGGCATAACGCTCGATGTCCCATGCCTCCGATGTGCAGTTGTGGAGCCTTGTCGCGGTTCTCCCACATGCCGAGGCCCACTGACCATGTCGGCTTGTTGTGGGTGGACCACTTGACTTTGTAGCTCTGCGCCCGATCCTCGGAGCCCTCGTAGTCTCCAAGGTAACTCTGAGCACCGATGCTGAACCCTTCGGGAACCTTCCCGAAGACCCCGTCCCATCCCGCCTGCATCAGCGCCAGCATGGCATAGTAACCGACCTGCCGCTGTCGGTATACCTGGTGGTATGGGGTGAGCAGTGACATCCACCCGTCGTCTTCCAGTAGCAGATCGTATCCGAGTAGCTCGCCTGCGCCGTCTCGGATGACGAATGCCTTGGCATCCCCGAATGCCGCCATCTGGGTCAGCACGCCAAGGAAGTAGTTTTCCAAGCCGTCTTGGTTGTCGAAGTGCTGGAACCACTCACGCATGAGCGGGACAAGCTCTGGATCTGTGAGCGCCCCCTCACAGTAGGTCCACCCCGTGAACCCGCGCACTGCCCGACGCACCGCTTGCCGGAACTTGCGCTTTTGAGTAGTGGCGATGTAGTCTTCTGTGGACATCGGCGCCAGCATACAGAGCGGGGCTCCGGGATGCAGGTGTGTGTACCGGCGCGTTAGCCGGCTCAGCGTGCCCTCGCCGTAGTGTACGCTACGCAGTTGCGCCAGATCGAAGATGTGCCCGCGCAACGCCGCCTTCTCGAAGGCTTCCATCAGCGTAGGCAAGTCGGAGGAGAACCATTCGAGGTATCGGGTCTCTCCGAGGGGGACCTGGTATCCGCCGTTGATGGTGAAGTTGCTCCACTCGCCGATGTTGTTGCGGTACAGCGGAGCAGAGAACAGACACTTGCCCTTCTCGAAGACTTCCACCAGCGTCAGCGGCATGTCGGTGTCGAAGGGATCACTGAGCACTTGCTCCCAGGAGTAGTCGAACCACGCCTGCTGGTAACGCGCCAGCATTTCGTCGTTCCAACGCGAATCTGTGTGGAACCGGGCCCTCCAGGGGAAGTCGAGGGGGCGAACGATAACGGAAGTGCTCATGGTCGGCCTCTGCTGTAGTCTGTGTGTCATCTTTAGGCGGCGCGTCGGCGGGACTTCTTCCGCCGCTTCAGGTTACCGCCAACCTCTTTCTGGTGCAGTTGCTTGGCCTGAGACACCATTCGCAAGTACGGCTTGCTGCCCTTGGGATAGTGTCCCCACTTTTTCTTGTGGTCTTCGGCAACTTGTGCCATCACCAAGTCGAAGTGCGGTGCCGAGAAATCCCAGCTGCGCATGTCGCCCCATGCCACGCCCATTCCGAAGTCGCACTCCATCGGAGCGACAAAGTCTACCCCGAAGTGTTCCTCGATGTAGCTCATCATTGCCGAGGTCAGGCAGTTCTCCATTACCTCTGCAGCCCGTGCTACGTCAGCATACGGAACTTCCAAGTAGATTGCATCGTGGACGATGTTGACGATAAGCCAACTTCCTTGCAACCCGTTGTCTCGAATGTACTTGTAGAGCAGCGATGCAGCTATCAAGCACGCATCGGAGGCAACACCTTGGATCGGGGAGTTCTTGGCCTGTCGGCGTGCCTTAGCACGCATCCACTTAGGGGCTTCCTCCCAGATGTTCGGATGGAACCGCCGCCTTCGACCTAGCGGGGATTCGACAAAGTAGTTTTCCTCTGCTTCGACAGGCCACGTCTTCAGACGATGAGCAAAGTCGGGGTAGCGGTCGTCGAAACCGTTACAAAGCTCTTCGGTATCTTCTACTGGCCTGCTGATCTGTGCGGCGATTGACTTGATCGAACGTCCGTACATGTACCCGAAGACAATTGCCTTGGTGCTACTTCGAAGCTGCTTGGTGACCTCCTCGACCGCTACCCCGAAGAATTCCGAAGCTGTCATCTTGTGGATGTCGCCCTTGAGGCTGGCAGCCAACCGAAGCGCTAGGAGCTTCTCGAACTTCTTACCTCCGACACTGGCAATTAGTCGGAGACGCTCGGCCTCGGGGTTCCTCGGCTGTTTTTTGCCCTTCTTGGTGATCTCGAACTTCGCCGTTTTCTCCAGTCGGAGGTACTCAATGAAGAGCATGTGTGTGACGGGATCGAGACTCTCGGCATACTTGCGGTAGCGGCGGCGTGCGGACCGGCCCTGCTGGAACAGCCTTCCGAGAACGCGGTCCTCGGAGCAGATAGCGCCCCAGCGCACCTCGTTGGCCATAAGGTCGGAGCCCAAGATAACTCGACCTTCAGGAGCGATGAAGATGTTTTTTGTTGCCCGGCGGTGGTCTGTGTCAGCCCGCGGCAACTGACCCATGTTAGGGTCCTGGTGAGCACCACGTCCGGAGCTGGTAGCTGTGATGCGCAGCCTCCCACGAACCCGCGCGTCGTGCAGCATGTCGGGGTGGCCGTCGTCGGGATGTACAAACTTGAAGTAGATGCTTTTGACGAAGGCGCTGTACAGCTTGTTGATTCCGACCCACGTACCTACGATAGCTGCTTCGTTGAGTGGTTCGTCGGTTGCTAGATCCCACTTCCCGTAGTGCTTGTAAAACCGTTTATTGACTTGCGGGGTACCCTCGGGCCACTTCTCCGACTTGGTGTCGGTATACGACAGCGGCTCTAGACCCATCTCATTGAAGAATAGCTCTCGGAGCTGCGCATCTTTAGACAACGAGATGACCCACGGTGTTCCGCCCCAGAGCGTGTTATTGCCCTTGGATTGCTTCTCGAATAGCCGGGAGTTTACCCGCTGTGCGTGCTTCGAGTGCTTGAGCTTGTCTACCATGCGCGCCATCTCGAGCATCATCGGCGAAGCGCTGCGGTCAAGCATCACTCGTAGGTGCTCGATGTCCGACTGCATCCCGTTGCGCTCCATCTCGACAAGCATCAGATTGGCATCGGAGTACAGGTGGTATGCCAGCTTGAGTAACTTCTTCCGATAGTTCGCGTCTTCGGCAACCTCCAGTAGCTTGTGGAACAGTCGCCACAGCTTCCAAGCGTCCTGTCCGGAGTATTCCACAAAACGTTCGAGAGACCACTTCACCATGTTGGCGCGGTCAGCCTTGTCGTCTCCGTCGTAGCCGTATTCCTCACCGAGGTATGCTCGAACCAACAGATCCAACCCGAGCCCGCGAGGGGCCTCCGGGAAGTAGTAGTCTTTGGCATCCCGCGACCCTAACAACCGGTTCTCATTCAGCAGATATGCTATCTGCATGGTGTCGACGTTGGGGTTGTTGACTACCTCGACACCAAACTCCCGTCGAATCTGATGAAGATCGAAGTTGGCGTTATGGAACAGCCAAAGCCACCGACGGATCTTGCGGCGCGTCCCTCGAACCTTGACCCGAGTGGTGGTGAATACCTTACGCAACAACGAATAGACCTGCCGCAGCTCCTTGCCAAAGAACGGAGTCTTCGGGTGGCGAAGGGGAATAACGTATCCCACATCCCCATCGAAGGAGAACTGGATCGAGTACAGCTCGTTGTCGCGCACTCGGTTGAGGTTGCGACTCTCGGTGTCGCAAGCAACAACGCTGCCGCGCGGTAGCCGCAGTATCTTGCGGACCAGCTTGCGCACATCGGCAACCGAAGTAACCAACACACTCTTGCCATGCCCCGCTTCGTCTTCATACTCTTCAGCAGCCGACACCCGCCCCGCGAGCTTGAATGCCTTGCGCAAGTCTTTGCGGAACTCGCGCCCCTCTGCTGTCTTGTCTCCACCCTGCCGTGCCACATAGCTCGGATGGTACGCGAAGACGTAAGTTACGTCGCCCTTCCTTTTGACAGTGCCTCGGGTTCTGGTAATGCCGCGGGTCTTCGGGAAGAAGCCGCGCACTGCTACGTTGCCGAGAAGGACGACTACTTTCGGCTGAAAGCGCTTAATGTTGCTGCGCAAGTACCCGCCACAGGCATCCATCTCGGCAGGTAGTGGGTCTCGGTTCTTCTTGGTCTTCGGGTGTACTGGACGGCACTTGGGGTTGTTGTCGAATCCGACTCCCTCGAAGCTGCCGTCGTTTACTTTCTTCACTGCGCGACGAAGTACCTGCCCTGCCGGACCCTGGAAGGGGAGTCCCTCAAGGTCCTCGGTAGCTCCCGGCCCTTGTCCTACGAGTAGGACGTCAATCCTACCGTCGGCGGTAGGGTGGAACTCCATCGGAACAAAACCGGTGTCTAGGTGTGCCGCTTTATATAGAGGACACCTGCGACATCGAGATTTCTTCGGTTTTCCGTGGGTAATCAGCATTGCTATTCCGTGGTTTTCTTACCTCCCTCTTTAGCCACGGGGCCCAGAAACAGCACTGGCCAGGAAGCAGGCTGCTTTTTCCCCGTAGGGTTGGGCACGCGCTTCCTGGCCGAATGCGGGTTTGGCGTTGGCCGCCTGGTGCTTTGTATGCTTCCCGTGCGGTGAAGCTACGGGTTGGGATTATTTGGTTTGCAGGCTATTGCGTACTTACTCGGACGAACGCTGCTGTTCCTTCGTGTAGTCCAAGTTTAAGGCATCTAGCCAAACGGAGAACCGAGAACAGCTTCGGCGTACCCGGGGTGTGCAGCCACGGCCATCCGCAGTGGCGCACGACAAACGCACGGCTCTTTGGCAGCAGCCGTCCAGAGGGTCTCCCGTAGGAGGAGGGCTGCTGCCATCCGCCTCTCCCATGTTTCCTCGTCGAGCCGTGTCTGACTATCGGCGGGTTGTACCAGCGCCGGAGGAAACATATCCGTATTACCCCTGCTCCGAAGTCGACCTCCCGGGAAGGCAGACTGCGTCGGAGGCTTGGTCGTAGCCACGACCAAAAGCCAGAGGAGTAAGAGGGTGGCGGGCAGGATGAAGATCATCGACTCAGCATTCTCACCAAAGTAGCGGGGGTGATTGTCTGGGCTCCCTTTAGAGAACCTGCCTTCTTCGCACGCGACGCCTTGGCCCAAAGCCGTTCAAGCTCCGGGTACGCCGGACAGCCTTGCGCCCGGAGCGCCGAGAATAGCTCAAAGCGCACGCCCTCGACTACAACAATGAGTAGCGTTCCGTTGCTTTCGAGTTGAAGGTTGTCGCCGTGCTCTTGCACTAGCTTGCATACCGCGGTTAATTCCACACGCTTCGACAGCGGCTCTGTCGGCTGCCTCGGTTTGCGTGCGTCGATGCGTCCGCGTAGCAAGGTATCTATCTGACGACTGCCGGTGCGCCGGCCGTATCGCCGTATGCGGTCAGCGCGGCCCTTCCGACAGCAGCCCATCAGAGGTTCTCCTCGACCCAAGGCTTCTCGACCCATCCGTCCTTGCAAGCCGAGCAGCCGCAGCCACCACAGATATCGCACACAGTTTTCACTGCGGCTTGTACGTGGCTGACCTTCGGATCAATGCCGGCTATCATGGTGGTTGCTGCACCACCGCCAGACTTGGCCTTGGGGCGCAATGAGAGTACGGATGGGGGTGCTTTCGGCATATCACCGTCCTCGTTCGTTGCTCCAGATCAAGGTGTGTAGCCGGGCGGCTAGGTTGTATCCGCGCAACCGCACGTGCTCTACCATGTCGTGATCTTGCATCCATTGGAGCTGCTTTTCGCGAGTCTCCCCTTCGAACATGACCCAGACACGTCCTTGCGGAAGCTCCTGGCGCAGAACCAGCTCGTCGACAGTCAACAGGTCACGCATCCCTGTGATCACGAACTTGAAGTGCGTGTGGATCTCGGAGTCCCAGAGCCACCAGCGGTAGTCCACGGCATCTGCGATGCCGTCGTGTGCTGCCGTCAGTTGACTTCCCGGGAGCTTCGGGGAGATCACGAACTCGCAGCGGCGTACCGACTGTTGGTCGGCTGGGTCGAGTTTCTGGTAGAGCCGGGGAAGCAGTGTGCCGTTGGTCTCGAACTGTACCAACATCCCGAAGGCGTGTGCCAGCTTGAGCAGCTCGATCATCTTCCGGAGATGCAGTGTTGGCTCACCGCCAGTGATCACCAGCAGCCCCGGCAAACCCTCCTCGGGGGCGAGGATCTCGGACGCCGACATCGGGGTTCCGGCGGTGTGCGGTACTCGGCTGGCGAAGGTACTGTCGCACCAAACACAAGCCAAGTTGCACCCGGCTAGGCGCACAAAGCGTGCCGGAATGCCTGTGTGGGGCCCTTCCCCTTGAAGGGAGTCGAATACCTCGATGACGGGTAGCGTCTGGGGGCTCATGTAGGGTTCTCCGTGCTCTTTTGGGGGCTGTTCTGCCCCCCTTTACGCACGGACGCTTGTCCATAGTGCCAGTATTCCCCACCGAGGTTGACCACGACAGCGGCTAACCCGAGCTTGGCTGACAGCTCACGTTTCAATTCCAACGGTAGTAGCCACGGGGCCTTGGGGCTCTGCTTCGGCGTCACTACCAGTGTCCCGGAGTTGGGCTGCTTCTGGGTATAAAACCCCGGCAGCAGACGATGGATGTCGTCTACCATCACTCGCCGTAGCGGCTTCAAAATGAAGCAGCCGTTGTTGCGTCCGACGTGGGTTTCCCGGAGGATCCTGACGAACCAGAATTCCTCTGATTTCGGAGGTTCCGTGCCTTCTGGCGGTGCCCATCCAATATTGATGAGTCCGATCTTCCCTAGGGTGCGGGTAGCGAGTTGAAAGTCCCCGTTGCGTCGGGAAGGGTCGCTGGTGTCCCGCGGGATGAACTTGACGAGAGTGATCATGAGATATTATCGCAGAGAGGTTGTTGTGGGATCTAGATCAGCTTTCTCGTGGCAAGGCTCCAGCGACAACGCGGACGCGCCGCAGCCGGACCTTCTCTGTTGGCGGAAGAGTGACAACCACCTTGATCAGCCAGTCTTCCCCGGAGGCGATGGGGTTTCCGGTGAATAGTCCGTCGGTGACTACCGCCCGTGACGTGCCACTGAGTAGTGATCCGGTCAGTGTGCTCAGCAGCGTTGTGGTCCCGTCTACGTTGATAGACACCGCGGTGCTGGTAGTGGTAGCATCGGTTTCTAGGTCGATCAGCTCGATGTACTTGGGTGGATAGAGCGTAGGTTTCTCTGGTACGAAGTAGAGCGTGACTGTACGCGAAACCAATGCGCTGGCGTTGGTCCATTCGGTGTATGGGAAGTTATCGGAATCCAGAGCATGAGCCGCGGAAACATCGGTGTCGAGAACCTCATAGCAACCGCACCCGGAGACGAAGGGCGCCGCTTTCATCAGAGGGATGAGCGACGGAATGGCAGGATCTAGTTGGGTGATGTCAACCGAATTGAGCACCTGCATCTTCGGGGCCGGATGCAGCATTGCCGTGGTTGGATCGACACTGCCTCCCGGGTAGCGCACCCAGCCAAGGACCACCCCGCCACTGACAGTAGTGGCAAACACCGGAGAACCGCTGACTGTCTGTTCTGACAGCGCATACGTCGAGTAGAACCCGCCGGACTCCAGCTCGAAGTCATGGTACTGGACGATGGTGAAGATGGTAGCCGCAGCTTGGGGGGTGAAAGTCAGCAGCCGGGTGGCATCGTTGTTGATGATCACACCGTCGCTGGTGATCACAGACCCAGTTCCGACTTGGATTTTGGATCCGTCGGTGCTCACAGAGAGGGCGTTGCCGTGGAGCACTCCTGCTTCGAAGAGAGTGGCGTTAGCCGCTACTTGGTCTTCGGCTTGGAGAAAGCGTCCGTAGTCGTGGTAGCGCTTTTCCATGCTAGGCTCCCCCGATGAGCGTTGATATGCTCGTGTCGCGATACACTATACGGGTGCGGTGGATTGCCAATTCGGTGTAGCCCGAGGCGTGCTTGATCATCAACATATAGAGGTTGGAGCTGATGACCGACTGATTGAGGGTGAAGACCAACTGCCGTCGGGTACTTGCCCCCGCCGGACACGTTTGAGTGTCCGTGGCTACATTGGTCCATGCTGTGCCGCTGCCCACGGCCAGAATAGCCCACAGCTCGACGGTGATGTTGGCGGGAGTAACCCCTCCAGGGAATTCGGCAATCAACTCAACCTGGTAGAGGTCACAACCGGAGCGGAGGTAGGGATCGAGGTCAACCGCAATGAACCATCCCGACCCGTTGCCATAGACGTATGGCCGCTGGTCAGTGCTGAGCGATACTCCGGCTATCTGATCTTGGATGGACACCAGTGCCGAAGACCAGGTGGTTGGGGCCGGTGCGCTGTTGTCCAGGATTGACGCATACGCAGAGAGCGGAATCTCTACGATTACCCCCGTGGTGCTGTCGTAGAAATAACCGTCCGCGGTGATATCGTCACCGACAGTGAGGTCACCGGAAACGCTAGCATCGCCAGCAACAGTCAGACCGCCGACTACCCCTAGCGTGCCTCCTACCGTGAGATAGAGTATCTCGCTAGGCGACGTAGCCAACGTGTCGGTGTAACCGAAGACCCGGATGACCTTGTCGGAGACGGCTACAGCATTGTCGTTGGCGTGTGCGTAAACGTAGATACGCGCCTTTGTCGAAGCCGCCTGCTCCGGCACAATGATGATGCTCTTGTGGTTTCCGGTGTACGAACCACTGCCAGGAGCATAATGCTCGGTTGCAAAGGCGGCTAGCAACGCGGCGTCGCCGGTGGAAATCTCCCGAAGATCCTCGCTGGACACGTAGGTGGCGAAGGAAGACCACTCCCCAACGATTCGGAGTTGGAATTGGTGTGCTGCATCCGTGGCAGTGAAACCGCTCTCGTCCGGCAGAAAGATGCAGAAGGCCATCGACGTCTGGTCACGGCCACGAGTGATGTACGCATTCTGTGTCAGGGCGGCCCACGAAGACCACGTGTCGGGTGCTGCATCGGTGGTATACCGAATCTGCACCCGGGAGGTACTCCCAGAGTCGACGTGCCGCGCCTTCCCGAAGAGCACTACCTGGAAGAATTGGGTGTCTGCCGGCGGCCGAATCGCACGGCTGTAGTAGTAGGAGTCAAGGCCCTCGGGGTCAGAGGACGACAGCGCAGGATCCGCCAAGAGCTTGCGCTCACCTGACGGAGCGAAGTGTCTGGTGAGAATCTGGTCGGAGTTGCGCATGTCATCGATGTCATCCCCAAGTAGCAGCGTCAACGGCCACTCGTTGTCGGGGAAGATCGAGAAGTGCGCTAGCGTTGCCTCGCCGGCCTGCTCCCAGCGGGGCCGTCCGAGCTTTTTCAGGCTCGGTACTACAGTACGCCAATCAGTAAGAGACGACGCTCGGAAACCGTCCCAGTGGATGGCAGCAACCAGCAGTACCCGATCCCCAGAGGTCTCCTCGTACACGAATTCGGGGACCACTTCGACCACAATGGCAGAGAAGGGACCATCAGCGGTGCGGTCGGTGATCTCGATGGTCAATGCAGAACCACCGAATGTGGCTGCGGTGCTCTGCATCTGGTAGGGCTGTTCGGTGGTTGCTGTTGCTGGATTGTCGATCCACGTGGAATCGAAGGTAACCACCTCAGTCTGAGAGTTTCCGTCGGCGTCAGTACCCGTGAGCGTCAATTCGACATTCAACGAGGATGAAGCCACTGCTCCGGTGAGCCAGATGCGCACCTTGCCGGGGCCGTAGAATGTCTGTGCGATCTCATAGGTGTCGTCGGTGGCATCCTCCAGTCGTGAGTATGGGAGGAGCACCTGCGGGATGTGCTTGAAGCCATCATCTTCGTCGTAAACCACCCATACCCGGCGGGGGATGGGGCCGAGGTTCTCCAGCGACAGCTCGGGGTCGATGATCGTGTCGTATGCCAGTCCGTTGGTGATGTAGGCTTCATCTCCTTGCGGGGCGGAGAACGTCAGGCTCGGTTCAGAGCTGTAGTCGGCTGGTGGTTCGAGGGCTTGCGCACAGGTGTAATACAGTTTGAACTCGGCATCATCAGCGATGTTCGAGTATTGTGCGGCGTCGCCAGCAACCCAGACATCAGAGCCAGTCGCCGTCAACGATACGAACACCGCTGGCAACGTTGCGGTGACTGCTGACATAGTAGCAGCCAGCGTCAACGTAGTCGAGGTAGACGCTACGAAAGTCACCGTAAGCGTCTTGGAGGTAGCATCCCAGCTTGCTGCCTCGCCGCTACCTGCCTGGAAGGCCACGACAACTCGGTTGTCTCCAAGCCCGCACTGGACAAGCGTGACCGTGATGCCGGTGCTGCTCGGAGTACCACTGGCAGGCTGCGGCACTACCACAGTCCTCATGTGTTCGGGGGTGACGTAGACGATGTTGGTGCGGGGTACTTGCAGCACCGGAAGCAGTTGGTTGTTTTGGGTACCGAGGCTGGAGTCTTGCAGCTCGCAGGCCCCTAGCGCGGTGGGGTAGCCGAGCAACTCAACGTAGAAAGCACCTACCGTTTCAGTGACCTCCCCGAGAGAGTCTTGGAGCCAGCGGGTACGCGGGATGGTTTCAACACACGAGGTCCCTGGGACGCCAGCATAGCTGGCCGGGGGGCTGACTACAGCACCCTGCCCGACGAGCAGATCGTACAGCGATAGGTCGCCGGCGGCCTGAAAGTCGTTGGCAGTCATCCCGTGCGGGTTGCTGGCGGTGACTGTCCCAGTGCCTTGCTGGGCACGGTGGTAGATGTCCACCGGGCTGAACCAAGGACGGTTACCGGTGAGGGTTGCTGCTGTGAGATCCACCACTGTCGTGGTGGTTGTGCTGCTGGTGCTTTGGACGGTGACCAGCGCCAGCGGAACAACACGACGCAGCGTGGCGCTGTCGAGAGCTTGGAAGTCGGCCAGGGTGGCCACTTGGACTAGGTCAGTTGCGTCTTCGACATCGCGTCGCGAGTTGATACCGGTGGTGCGGCTGCGTGCTGGCACCATGGTGGTTTCAACGTTCTGGTATTCGAGATAGACAACGTTCTGGCTACCGACGCCGGTGGCTGCCAGGGCTACACCGCTGACCACCGAAGAAATCTCCATCCACAGCCCGGCAGAACATACCGCCAACCCCGGATAGACATCCACAGCCAGATCATTGTCCTCGTTGACCATCACCACCAGCGGATCGGTGGAGTCTGTGCCGTCGTGCTCCACCGGGTCGTCGCTGCTGACAATGCCGTAGGACTCCTCGTCGAGAGTCTGTGCGTACACCAGCTTCAGCCGAACGAGTAATTCCTCTTCGAGGACATCGTCCAACCATTCGAGGTTGGTAATAGTACCCGGAACCCGGCGGCTGATGCCCCGGATGCGTTCGTGTAGGCTACTGCTCATCGGTGATGCCTCTTAGTGCGTCCAATTGCCTGAACCGCCCAGCTCGGGTTCGATCATCTTGACCTTGCGGCGCTGCTTGTGCAGACTGCGTGGGGGCTGCGGACCGTGTTCATTCTCCAAGCGCTCCACTAAGGACACGGCATCGTCTTCAGGCATGTGCGGGAACTCACGTTGTAGCGAGTTCACAAGGTAGCCCTTCCAATACTTCTCGCTCTCTTCCTGCATACGCTTGGTGAACACCCGTAGCAGCCCCTCCAACTGCCGACGCATCTTCTTGTAGCGCCGTGAGGTACGATCGGTCGAGCCCTGCTGGAAGCCCCACAAGTCCGGAGGCAAGGAGAGCCTCCGACAGATGCGGTGAATGGCGTAGTCGAACCAACGTTGCGTCTCATCACGTGTCTGCCGTTGGTCACGCTCTTGCTTTGACTTGAACTGTGCAAGCACTCCGGCAGCAACAGCCACCGGATAGGGGCGGATGCGGTAGGGCTTGTAGCACTCTACCGTCTTGCCTTGCTTCTCGAAGAAACGCACTAACGGATCGACCACCGATGTGGGTAGGCGATGGAATCGGTGGTTGTTTGAGAGCACCTCGTAGGTACCATCGTCGAGACGCTCACGCAGCGTACACACAGACGAGCGTGCCTGCTTGAGCATCCCTACACGCTGTAGGGCTATTGCCGTGAGCCCATACACCACTTGCTTTCGGATCTCAGGGTTCTGTTCGAGCAGCGCAACGATGGCCCGCTCGATGCGTTGGTGTGGCTTCTCGTCAGGTTCGTCCTTGAGTGCAGCGGCAACACGCAGGTATTCCCGCACCTCCCAAGCGCGGGGGATGCTTGGGAAGAAGGTGAACGATGCTGCGGTGCGCTGTTTGGTCACAGCTAGGTACCTCGGCTGATGTATTTCAGTGCTTGCTACTTCTGTAGCTCGCCCTTGGGCGTATACTGGTTGTGGTGTTTGCCGGCAACCTTGCGGGCGTGCTTGAAACTATCACACTTTCCGAGGTGCTTCCTCTTTCCGAGCTTGTTACTCGGGCTGCGCTTGGAATAGGAGAGTCCTTTGGTGTATCGGTTGTATGTATACCGACCGTGAGGTGCGTCGTGATGGACGTAGAGAGGCTCGCCCCCGTGAGTTGCTTTCCCCCCCGACTTCCAGGACGACTCCTCACTTGGGTGAGTACCTCTACCTGCAAGACGGTCATACTTGGCAAGGATTTTGGGAATGGTGGAAGACATTTCGATCTCCTGATTATACCATCGCTGCACCGCTGTTCAAGCGGGCAATCAGTTTGAGGTGGTCGGTGGTGTAGAACATCGGCTTGATGATGAGACCAGAAGAGGCCCAAGTGTAGTCGCCATTGACCGGGGCCATGATGGTGTACTGCACCCAAGATGATCTACCCCCGTCTTGTGCCCACTCGCGTAGTTTCACTTCGGCGGTAGTATCGGTAGTGTAGTACGCAATATCGATGCGGTCACAGAGATACCCTGCGGGGGTTTCTAGATCCACTACGTGCAGCGTTCCGGTAGTCAGTGCATACTCGCGGTAATACACTCGCAGGTCGGAGTCATAGCTGTACCCGGTACCTGGACTTGGAGCAACAGTAGGCTCTTCCGCCAGATGGAAACCAACTCGAAGCGTCACATCGGCGGTAGTCTCAAAGGTCGCTCGCCAGTAGACATCCTGGAACGTCGGCTGAATGTGCTGGTACAACAGCGCGTCACCGAGGCTGTTGGGCAGCAACAGCGTCGTTCCATCGACAACACTGATGCTTCCGGCACCGATATCCCAAAAGGCGAAGGCAGAGGAGGGAATCGGTACTCGCCAGTGTATCGCATTTTTCGCAACTGTGTCCATGCTGTCGAGGGTATAAAACGCCGATGAGGTAGTCTCCAATGCTAACACCACATCCGGATCATCAATGCCGTCGTGCAACCGCCCCTCGGTGAGATCCCAGAGGAACGGGCCAACGTTTTCTCCGTAGATGGTCTCTTGTGTCGGAAGCGTCAGCAGAATTGACTTGTAGGCCGGATACGCCCGAAGGTACAAGGTGTCGCCGGTGGTAAGTGCTTGTGCTAGTCCGGTGCCTAGTGTCAGCGTGTATGTCTTCGGGGAGGCTTCTTCATCGGAGGCAGTGATGGCAGCAACTACGTGCTCTTTGGCAGAGCCGGGGACTGTTGCTGTGGCTAACACCTCTAGCACGTCTCCGAGGACAACCAGGCACGTCGAGGAAATGCTGATGCTGGTTGCTCCAAGCAGTGCATCCGCAGTGACGGTTACTGGAACCCCGTGGAGATATACTGGAGTGTTTACGGCGTAACTCGAAAACAGGGTATCGGTGATACTGATGCTGACGGTTTCGTCGGTGTCAACCGTGTCTTCTACGAAGTGCCGCTCTTTGCCTCGGAAGGAAAGGATGCTGCCTACCGGTACTGAGGGCAGCAGCGCTGTGACGTGGATGGTATCCGCAGTCTGCCCTGCCTCCTTCGACAGGTACATGGTGTTTTCAGGGCTGATGATCGGGAACACCGACCCGATGCGCCGAGCAAAACGTGCCTCACCGTTGAGGAAGGTGTCCACCGGAATGTAATACCCGCGGGGGATTACAGTGGCGGTGACATGCAGCGGAAGTTGTCCCTGGATCAGTTGTTCGGTACGGGACAGTCTGCGCGGCATCATTCCTCCGGGGAATCGTCCTCTGAACGCCGTGCGTCGAGAACCTGCTCTAGCCGAGCTTGGAGGGCATACATCCCCACCTGGGCGTCTGCCAGCTCGGAGATCGAGTCGAGGGCTAGCGCTGCGATGGCCGATGCGAAGGCAATCAGTAGCGCCATCATCCCGTCATGCAGCCAAGCCACACCTTGACCTTCGAGCGCGGCCACTGTGCCCACTGCCACAGCAGACAGTAGCCCGGCCCAGAACCCGGTGCAAAAAGCGCACTCAAACATGCGCCCGAAGAAGCTGATTCGACCCACAGTGTTTCTGATAGGACCGCCCATCTCGCTCTGGGTGATCCAGAAGGTGATGCCTGCGGCGGCGAGGACTACCAACAGGGGGGTCGGCATGAGAGGTTGCTCCTGGTAGGCTAGGCAGAGAAGTCGATCTTGAGCTTGCCGCCGAACACGTCTTCCCAAGCGTCTTCGAGTTGCTCAGGGTCGCCCAGCCGCAAACCATCCTTATGCAGGGCCTTTAAGACCTTGCGTGCCGTCGTTTTCTTGTCCACAGGGAGCCAGTAGCCTGCCGATTCCGGCGTGAATCGGGCGCGCTTGAACGCCTGCCGCGCCTTGCGGTTGTTGTTGCGGTCGGTGAACAGCAACACCTTGTCGCCCTCGAATTCGGTGAGATGCCCGGAGAAGCGCATGTCGTTGGGCTTGCGCCGCTTCTCCTCGCGTTGCTTCCGGAGGATCTCTGAGTAACGCTTGCGTCGCTGCGGCTTGCGTCCCGACAGTAGCCGCACCAGTTCGTCCTCATTCTCGATCTCGATGCCGCGTGCCTTGAGGAGATCCAGGCGGTTCAGCGCCTTCGACTTGCTTCGGAAGGTCAACCACCACTGCGGTGGGTGCCACACGAAACCGTGGCCCGACAGCCACGAGGCATCGGCTTCGTCTCCATCGATGGTGATGAAGTTGATGGTGTCCATCTCGATGATGTAGACTGTGTCGACCAGCGTGAAGTCGGCGTCGTGCTCGGTACCGTCTTCGTCGACGATGCTGTCCCCGTGCTCGACGCTGTCATCGGTGTGCGCATCGGGGAGGTAGAGGTGCAGGGCGGCTACTAGCTCGTCAGTGTTGTTGATCTCGCGAACCTTCTTCTTGCCGTGGAGCACCACTGCCTTCTTGAACCCCTCGTGGGCAAGGTCAGCATCATCCATCGGCTCCAGCTTGATGATCAGTTGCTTGCCTTCTTTGCCGCGGGTCACGTAGCGCAGTCGACTGGTTTGTTCGAAGCCCGCCTCGTCGAGTGCTGCGTGCCAGTCGTCAGCGTCGAGGAAGCTACTGTAACCCTCCTCTTCCCCCTCCGGAGACGCTGTGGGAGTCACGATGTCGTCTGGGGAGACCACTTCGATGCCCTTGAAGATGTCCCAGTCCTTCGATCCGCGCTCCGGTGTTCCAGTGCCTTCCATGTCGGTGTTGACCTTGCTGGTACGCTCGATAAGCTCCGCAGCTTGCTCGAAGGTCAGTGTACCCTCGACGGTCATCTCCCAAGCGTCTTCGCTCTTGTCGTAGTTGAAGCGCACGAACTTCTTGCCCCAACCGCGCTTGAGCTTCTTGCCGTTCTTGGTAGTCTCTCCCTCGAAGGCATCGACCAGTTCGAGGTATTCGTCCTCGGTCATCCAGGTGTCGTGAGTCACCTCGTAGGAGTAGTTGGGCTTGCGACCACGGCGCACGATGGTGAACTCCATCCCGTTGGGTAGCTCGATCTCGATCTGCTTGCCACCCTTGGATACCTTCATGTCGGCAGAAATGTCCCGCAGCCGATCCTCTGGGTCTTCTGGGACCGTTGAGGACGGTGTCTTCGAGCCAACCTCGCCGTCGCTGATGACTTCCTTGGAGTCGCTCCGGTAGAGAGTGTGCCCGGTATCCTGCGTCGGCTTCCGAGCGCCGTGGTCTGAGTGTTCGGTGCGCTTGGGAACCATCTCGGAACCAGGGGGCAACACCTCAACTTCGTCTTCCTCGACTCGCGTGGGGTACTGCCTAGTGATCTCTTGTACGCGGTCCTTGAGTAGTGAGACGTACTCTCGCAGCTTGGGCTCAGCCTTGGCCCGTAAGATATCGGACTCAGAGGGCGCGTCTGCTAGCAGCTCCTCGTACTCCGGATCGTCGCTGTCGAGGCCGGTGCGGCTCAACAGATCATTGATCTGGTGCCGTAGCTTGGCGGCTTGCTCTCGAAGGGCTATCACTTGCGGGTCTAGACCCGCATCCTCGTCATCCTCTGACTCGTCCCAGTCGAAGAGAGTTTCCTCGTTGATGGTGTGTCCGTTGGCCTCTACCGCTGCCTCGAAGAGATTCCAGGTAGTCTCATCGAGGTCGCCGACACGCTCGGTGAGGTACTTGAACTGGAACTCTCGATCGAAGTTGATCTGCGTCCGGGCGAGCAATACCCCTTTCTCGTAGTTGTCGTCGTCGAAGTCCTTGGTGTTGTCGTAGTAGTAGAGAACAAGATAATCGGCGACGTTTTCGTCGCCCCAACCGGTGGCGTGTCCATAGTGGTCGCTCTCCCCCGCCGGCTTCTCGGCCATCTTGGCATACACCACGTACCAAGCGTCTTCTTCTTCGTTCGGCTGGAACCATAGCCGGGGCTCCCAGGTGTCGTCGGGTCCATCGGCAAAGGTTGGGTCCTTGTCATACCGGTCGGACTCCAGCCCAAAGTCGCGAGGCGACTTGAAGGTACTCTTCGAGAGTGAGCCGAGAACAGAGGACAGGGGAGCCGAGATTCCGGCGTTGAGGAACATCTCGGCATTGTCTTCCGCAGGAGACGGGTCGGCTGCGAGAAGAGGGACCTGCCCCCGAAGGGCATTGAGGATCGAGCTCATCTTGATTCACCCTTGTCGATCTCGGCCTGTACGGCACGGAGCTTCTGGAGGATGCGTTGACCAACCATCGGGTTGTTGTGGCTGCTAGAGAACCGGCGATGCAGCACACCAAGTGCTTCGCGTACCAGCTCTGGGTTCTGCCGATAGGCTTGTCGAAAATGCTTGAGGGGGAGTTTGACGAACGACTTTCCGTCAGGGATGGACAGCGCAGTTGCCGTAGTCTGTGTGTGCGCTAACCGCATTCGCCGCACCTTGGAAACGCGACAGCGGCGACCGCCACAAATGACACATCGGGTAGCGTCAATGGCATTGTGGGTACCACACGTCCGACAGACGTGAGCATACCTCCCACGTTCGCGGTCTAAGACCGCGTGTGCGCGCTGTAATGTCACGCTGTGCAACATAGTGGCTACTCGAGGTTGTCCAGGTAGGTCTTTGCGCGCTTCCGAGCTACGTCTGGCTTCTTGCCTCGGTAGATCCGCTTGCGTCGGAGCAGCTTGAAGAGCATTGGCTCGTCGTCGGCATCGAACGCTGCTTTGAGTTGCTCTGCGAAGGTGGGTGGCGGTGCAGCAACAAAGGCTTCGTTGACCTTGGGGGTGCTCGGGTCGTCTGCCTTGAAGGTACCGTCATCGTTGTGGGCCCGCGAGGCCGGAGGCGCTTCAGGCGGACGCGGACGACCCGCTGCTCGGAGTTTGGCATTTCGGGATGGCATGGGAGTCTCCGAAGGCAGTGAGGGAGGGGCTTCTAGCGGGTTGCGCCGCGATGCCTCACGCCGCAGCCGTAACTCTTGTCCATGGACCGGACAAGAACTACGGCTACGTGCGCAAGTGCATCGAAGTGCGCGGCCCACTGGGGCTACCGGCCCTTCTTGCGCTGGTCCATCGGGTGCTGGCCCTTGCGCTTGTGGCCGCTGACGCTGGCCGGGCTGTGCTTGAGCATCTTGGGCTGTGCCGGGGACGCCTTCTTGCCGACGCTGGTCGGGCTGTGCTTGACCAGGGGCGGGTTGTCTGACTTCTTGTTGGACGGCATGTTTGGCCTCGTGGTGTTGTGGGTGATTCAGCGCACTCGACGCTGCAACTCGGCCTGGACTAGCTTCGCCAACCCGGCGGTAGCTGCATCCACTCCGAACTCTTCGTTCTCGAACTGGGGAGAGCGCTTCTTGGCGATCTTCCCAAGGGTGGGGAATGCCATGTCGACGAGCAGCGGGATGTCGCGCTTGTTCGGTTCGCGCCCGAACTTGGCGATGAGGTCTGACACCGTCTCCCTGATCGGAGGCTTGACCAACCCCCGGTGCTTTGTCCACCACTTCGCTGCTGCGTCTACCTGTCCCTGAATCCCGGCCACCTTACGCAGCATCGGGTGGCCTTCCTCGGTGATGATGATGTCGAGGGCACGAGGGGTCTCTCCGTGGGTATCCTCGTCGTCGCCCACCTTGATCACCTCGACGCGGGTGGCGTCTGGCGGACCCTTGTCCAGCACCTCGCGCTCGCGCTTGCGACGACGCTGTGGAGCGATGGCTTGTCGAATCCGGTGGGCATTGTCGATGATCTCTGCTGCTCGTGCGTCGCCGCGCTCTTGGAGCTTGCCAGCGGCCTGCTCCAGATCCTCTGCGGCACTGGCACTCACCGCGAACATTGCTCCCGAGTCCTCGATTTCCACTCCGTAGAAGGTGCGTCCCTCGGAACGCGACGGAGAGGAGATCTCGACGACCATCGCGAAGGTGACATCGACGCTGACGTGGCGCGTGCCCTCGGCATCGCTGTCCGGCATGATCCTCGGACGGAGGTTGATATAGGGGTAGATCCGTGTCATGGACAGGATGCCGCGCGCCAGCGGTGTCACATGAGTCTGGATCGGGTGTGGGATGTCGTTGCTCTTGCGCAGCGCCGCCCCCAGGTAGCTCACGGCGATACCCCGGATGTGTCGGGAGATGTTCATCCGAAGCTGCGGCTCCTTGGCCAGGACTCCCACGAGTTGTGAGTCTGGCGTGGTCACTAGACCGCGACCAACAGCTACATCGCTGACGCTGAAGGCCACGTGTAGCTGCATTCG
>Ga0180431_10000798_pt1 | contig 44750 bp, 45 predicted proteins | sample SS_ome_11_FD_132459 | JGI IMG/M metagenome (GOLD analysis project Ga0180431, IMG submission 132459) | Hypersaline lake sediment archaeal communities from the Salton Sea, California, USA - SS_1_MS_1 metaG | ecosystem: Environmental > Aquatic > Non-marine Saline and Alkaline > Hypersaline >... | reverse complement strand
CGACCTCGTACCGCCTCTTTGTACTCCAGTATACCGCCTCTTGTCATGCCACCTCCATCGGTAACATTCTTTATGACGCAACTATAATGCATTCAGTAACTTTTATTATGAGTCAATTCGTACTCTTCCCACTTATCTGAATCTGTTATATAATCTTGTCCCTGATACAGTTGGGACAGCAATATCAATGCGGAGTTGAAGATGGGAAAGAAGAAAGTGCTCCTGACCGGCGCGTCCGGCTCTATGGGGGGTGAGGCCTTCAAAGAGCTGCTGCGTAGAAGGGATAAATACGATATCGTAATCTTGCTCAGACCTTCCGCCAAGAACAAGAAGGCATTCGAGCCTTACGAAGGTCAGGCAGGACTGAAAATCGTCTGGGGAGACCTGTGTAATTTCGAAGACGTACTTGAAGCGGTCAACGGAGTTGATCACGTCCTCCATCCGGCAGCGTTAATTGCCCCGGAGGCGGATAAAAATCCGCCACTTTGCAGTAGAATAAACTGTGGCTCCATCGAAAACTTGATAGCCGCAATAAAACAGCAGCCCGACAATGGCGACAATGTACGGCTCGTCAATGTCTGTTCTGTGGCGGCATATGGGGACAGGCTGCCGCCAATTCATATGGTCAGGGTGGGCGACCCTCTGAAACCGAGCGTCGGCGACTTCTATGCCACGACTAAAATAATTGCAGAGAGATCGGTCATCGAGTCAGGTCTGAAATACTGGGCTTCGATGCGACAGACCTATATCGCCATCCCGGATGCACTGTCCCTCATGGACCCGATTATGTACCACCAGCCCCTTAACACGCACATCGAACTGATAACCTCCGAAGACGCCGGTTACGGGCTGGTTCAGGCCGTCGAGGCCCCGGATGAGTTCTACGGCAGGATATATGACATGGGCGGGGGGCCGTCATGCAGAGTTGTATTTAGTGACTATATGGCGCGCATGATGGAACTCTTTGGCCTGGGAGACTATAGAAAAATAATGTCGCCAAACTGGTTTGCGATAAGGAACTTCCACTGCTGCTGGTACGAGGATAGCCGGGTCCTCAACGAGTACCTGGGACACTGGAGACATACGCTTGAAGACCACTATAGACAGGTAGAAGAGGCTATCCCGTGGTATCTGAAGCTCGGAGGAAGTATAGCACCCGCCTTTATCGTCAGGGGGGTCATGAGGAGAATGGCCGACCCCCTGAAATGGATAGAGAGCAACGACGAAGAGAAGATTAAGGCGTTTTTCGGCAGCCGTGAAGCCTGGGAGAATATCCCCGACTGGGACTATTACGTTGATGCAGATTCAGGCGAAAAGGTCGAGGCAGGCAGAGAAGTACCCCACCTAATAGATGATGTGAGAGAGCTGGCCGAATCGAGGGGCGGACAGTGTCTATCAGAGGATTCCGGCGACATCAACGGAAAGCTCAGATGGCGATGCGGCTTCGGTCATGAGTGGGAAGCCACCAAACGACTGCTCCAGGCAGGACACTGGTGTCCGGAATGCGCTGCCCCGCCCTGGGACTACGACTCGAAAGCTAAGGCCGATCCGGGCCTGGCTAAAATTTACTACAACAATCACAGCGAAAATGAGTCGCAATGTGTTGAATACCTGTACTGCCCCAACGAATGACAACCACTAGAATCTGGAAAAGGTGATGTATTACTTTGCCTACGCCTCCAATCTCAATCAGAAGCAGATGCGTGAACGCTGTTCCGACAGCAAGCCCCTATTCAAAGCCATCCTGCCCAACCACAAGCTGATTTTCGCAGGATGGAGAAGAAAGTGGCGGGGCGGTGTCGCTACCATCAAGCCGTCCAGAGACGAGAAGGTTTACGGTGCTGTCTATGAGATTTCAGAGCGATGTTTGAGGATACTGGACGGACACGAAGACTACCCCACTGTCTATGATCGGTTCAATGTGCTGGTGATTAAAGAGGACGGCGAAGCGCTAGAGGCAGTGACCTACATAAGGCGGGAACAATCTGAAGAGACAAAGCCTTCACAGGAATACATAGAAGTGATTCGTCAGGGCTACAAAGACTGGGGAATAACTTAGGTCAGTCGGGTCGTCCTCAGCCAGCTTGCCGTTTCGTAAAAAACAGTCACGGGGTCCAACAAATCTACCCTTTCAGCGCAGAGCCTCAATGTATAAAGCAGCCGTTACCTGCTTTCTACGGGGGCGGTTATCTGCCGGTATAGACTCCCCGAGATAAGATTCATAAGCCCAGATATGCGCCCCTGCTCTGTCCACCTGCCCATGCCTTCGCTGAGCTCCGCCAGCACCTGTAAAGCGTCATCGGTCTCGATCTCGTACAGGGCAATGAACTTGCCTCGCCCCTCAACAGGGTTGCCGCTTTCATACCGTGTGGCACGCCGTATCGCCGGAATACCCAGGACATCGGGCAGGTGTGTATTATCATACCAGTCGTTGAACTCTTTCTCGCGCGAAGGGTCGTTGCAGTCAGTCTCTACTACAAGAAGCCACTTCTCCATCTCATCACTCCTTCAAGTTACAGTTCGAAGATTCTACCACAATTCCATATAAATGACTATTGAGAAACAGGTTTACGCCGTATTATCGGGATATTCGGAATGTGAGGAGTCCTGTCCCCTACTCCGGCGATATTACATCCCACGTTCCATTTTTACTATCTTGAGCCGCCACATCTTCAACATACTTACTTCACATTCCAATTTGGATTTGTTGAAATAGTTAAGTCTGGTATATATAATAGGGCTTGGGTTAAGAAAACCGGGGTCTTAAATTACCGGAATCCATTGACCATCGTTGTAAGACTACAACCGGTAAACCCATGGTTTAAAGTATGAACTTTCCGCAAAGAAATAGTTCCGAGCCATAAATGCTTGAGCGATTTTGTGAAGTCAACAACACTTTCCCTAAGACATCCGAGATTCTAGAGCACAAGCAAAAAGGAGGGAGAGTATTTGGCTGGCTCTGCACATATGTTCCTGAAGAGATCATACATGCTGCAGGAGGACTGCCCATAAGGATTACAGGCCACTGCCAGGAGACAGAGCTTGAGGATGGCAGCGCCTATCTTTATGTCAACAACTGCTCCTTCTCGCGAAGCTGCCTTCAAATGGGTCTTACAGGAGAATACGAATTCCTTGATGGTGTAGTCGGCGGTTCAACCTGTGACGGCGCTCGCCGCCTTTTCGATTTGTGGCGGAACTATATTGGAACGCCGTTCCATCATGTACTGACGGTGCCGCGCAAGTATACGCCGGAGGCACATGCGCTTTATTATCACCAGGTCCTGCGGCTTAAGGAACATCTGGAAGAATTCCTGGGTATCCGGTTAACAGACGATAAGCTCCGTCAATCTACTGAGCTATACAATGAATCGAGAGCGCTTCTCAAGAGTCTCTATGAATTACGGAAACTCGATAATCCGCCCATTACGGGAGCGGAGACAATGGAGGTACTCAATGCCAGCTTCCACATGCCCAAGGAGTTGTTCAACAAGTACCTCAGCGACCTGCTGCGTGACCTTTCCAATTCAGCGCAAAATCACCGGGGCAAGGCTCGTCTGATGGTCACAGGCAGTGTTTTAACCAACCCCGAGTTCATTAAATCTATCGAGAGCCAGGGAGCACTTGTGGTGACCGACGAGTTATGTACCAGCACCAGGTACTGGTCTGACCCTGTCGTCCTCGATGGAAACATGCCTCACCTGGAGGCCATTTCGCGTCGCTACCTGAACAATTTCCCCTGTGCCCGCATGTTCCCTTCAGATGAACGGTTCAATCGCATAGTTGGACTCGCACATGATTTCAGAGTGGACGGTGTAATCAGCCAGATTATCAGATACTGTGTGCCCTATGCCCACGACCTGCCCCTACTTACAAAGAGACTGCAAACACAAGGAATACCAACTCTAGCCCTCGATGTGGAATACGGCACATCCGGGTCGGGACAAATTCAAACCAGGGTCCAGGCTTTCCTGGAAATGGTCAAAGCAAGGAAGAGATGATAGACTCCGTTGAGAAGAAGGATAAAATAGACTCGTTAATCAGAGCCTGCAACGTGCTGTTGAGGATGAACAGGGCTAGCCCCGATGGAAGGAAGAGCGAGAGACTATATTACGAGATGTTGTCCAACTACTTCACTCGCCTCCAGAGTGCCAGTGACGAAGGCAAGTTCGTGGCTGCTCACACCGTCTTCTTCCCCACGGAGATTCTCTATGCCATGGATATCGTACCCATGCACACCGAGACGACTACATGGATGATATCCCTGTTCACCGGTGAGTGCTCTGACCTGCTCTCTGCAGGAACAGACCTGGGGCTAGCCTCTGAAATCTGTACTCCACACCGGGGCCTGGCCGGTGCGTTTGCCATAGGTGCATTGCCCCGTCCCGATGTCATGCTGTGGTCTAACATGATTTGCGACAATACAGCTAAGAGCGGTGAACTGCTCATGGAGGTCAACAACTGCCCCGGCTTCTTCCTGGACCACCCGTTCCAGCACAGTGAAGATGAGAAAAGCTACTTCGTCGGGGAACTTGAAAGCATGATAGGTTTTCTCGAAGAGCAATCAGGTCGTAAGATGGATTGGGCCCGTCTCGCAGAGATAGTCGGTCTCATGGATAAACAGATTGAGCTCTTCCGAGAGATATGCGAACTGCGCAAGGCGGTGCCGTCTCCGTTCCATACCCAGGGGTTCCTGGAGCTACTCACTATCGATTACCTGTTCCCGGGACAACCGGAGGCAATCAATTATCTTGAAACACTACGTGACGAATTGGCGGAGAAGGTTCGCGTCGGCCAGGGAGCGGTATCAGATGAGCGTTTCCGTCTAATGAGCCTTTTCATACCACCGATGTACCTGATAGGATTCATGGAGAGGATTTCACAGGAGTACGGTGCGGTAAGCGTTACCGAGCCCTTCTTTACCTACTGGGGAGAAGGAAGGCTTGATCCCGGTAAGCCACTGGAGAGTGTGACAGAGAAGTCTTACATGCTTCCTGAAATGCGCATGTACGGTCCGCTGGATGACAGAGCACTGAAGAGCATCACCAGCTGCGCCGAGCAGTACAAGGTTGACGGCGCAATCTACTATGCTGATGTTGGCTGCCGGCACAGCTGCGCAACGGTCAAGCTATTCAAGGACACCCTGAACGAAATAGACGTGCCTGTGCTGACCCTTGACTGCGATGTGGTGGACCCAACAGTAACATCCGAGGAGGAGATGCGCGAGAAACTGGAAAGGTTCTTCGAGCTACTGGAAGATCGCTGATTGTAAGGTTATATGAAAGCTATAGGTATAGATATAGGCAGCCTGACAACTAAAGCAGTTATCCTGGATGATAACGGCTCACTTTCTCTCAATGTTACACCCTCAGGCGATGAGCCTGAATCGAGCGCTAAAGCAGTCCTGGAGGAGCCCTTAGGACAGACCGGGCTTAACCTCAATCACGATTTCTATCTTGTATCAACCGGAATCGGGGCGAAATACGTTTCCTTCACCCATCAGCAAAAAGCTATTACCACCTGTCTGGCGCGAGGAGTCCACTACTTGTTTCCCTCGGCCCGAATGGCCATTGATATGGGTGCTGAAAGCTGCAACGTTCTCAAGGTCAATGAGCGAGGCCGTATCAACGACTGGGTCAACCACGATAAATGCGCCGCCGGCACCGGGGTATTTTTACAACAGATGGCGAAAATAATGCAGATGCCCCTGGAAGAAATGGCTAGGCTCTCTGCCAATGCCCATTCCATTCCCGAGATTACCAACACCTGCGCCGTATTCGCCGAGTCCGAGGTAATATCGCATGTCCACCGCGATCCCCCTACGCCAAAGGAGGATATCGTCGCCGGTATCTACTCTTCCGTGGTGAGCCGCATAATGACGCTGTGTAAGAGGATTGGCATTGAAAGAGACGTGGCCGTCGTTGGTGGTGTGGCTTTGAATAGCGGACTGGTCAACATACTGGAGAACGAAATAGGTTTCAAGGTCCTGATGCCGGATACGCCCCAGATAGCCGCAGCTCTGGGAGCGGCCGTCATCGCCCGGGAAACGATAGAAAAGGGGCTAGCCAGGTGATAGTCGCCGGTATAGATATCGGTTCCCGTGCGGCCAAGGCCGTGGTGATGAGAAACGGCTCAATCCTTTCATCGGTAACCCTCGATACCGGCCCTGAGAGCGTGAAGACATCCCAGATGACAATGACAGAGGTTCTCAGGGAAACGGGATTATCCATTCAGGACATTGAGTATATTGTCGCTACCGGCTACGGCAGGGTGCTCGTCCCCTTCGCCAGTGAGAATATCTCTGAAATAAGCTGTCATGCACGGGGCATCAACTGGTATTTCCCCGAGGTGAGGACAATACTGGATATGGGCGGCCAGGACTGCAAGGCGATCAGTTGCGATGGCGACGGCCTGGTAACCAATTTCATCATGAATGACAAATGTGCCGGAGGCACCGGCAGGTTTCTCGAAATGATAGCAGAGGTGCTTAATACCCCGTTGGAAGATATCGGAGAGCTATCGCTTACCTCCAGGAACGCTATCCCATTCAACACTATCTGTGCTGTTTTCGCCAAATCAGAGGCTATCGCTCTCTTCAGGAAAGGCACAGCTAAAAGCGACATCCTCTCCGGTCTGCATGAGGCTATAGCCACCCGCAGCCTCAATCTTTTAAAGCGAGTCTCCATAAAAAAGGACTTCAGCATCACAGGTGGTATTGCCAAGAACAGCGGGATGGTAGCCAAGCTAAGAGAGAAGGTCGGATTGGAGCCCCTCCTTTGTGATGACCCACAGATCGTCGGCGCACTTGGAGCAGCCCTATTCGCCGAGGAGCGCTGCAACGGCGCCGGCAAAAAGGGAATGAAGGTTCATTACGGTTACACCGACGGCACCGGCGACTACTTCATTACCATCGACACCGGCCGCTGTGACGGTTGTGGTGAGTGCGTAAGCGCTTGTCCCGCCGGCGTCTTGACTGTAACCGAGGATGACAGCGACCAGCTCAAAGCTGCGGTCGCCGAGGAAGCAAGAAAAAGCCTCGCTTTCCTATGCCCTGGATTCCGTTCTTGCAGTAATATTAACGAGATTAACTGTCACAGTGTTTGTCCTAAGGATGCGATAGTTCATAGCTGGTAAAAGCGGAAAGTATTAAGAGGAGGTAGTATGCAAGAGCCGAGCGATAAGAGTCAGATGGTAACGATAGCAGTTGATGCTATGGGTGGTGATTATGCTCCCGAAGAAGTAGTTAAAGGCGCCATTCAAGCTGCAAGGGAGCTTGAGATCGAGATTGTCCTGGTAGGCCCAGAGACAGAGGTCAGCCGGGAAGTTAACAAGTATGATACTTCCGGTCTGCCAGTTCGCCTGGTTGATGCAAGTGAAGTTATTAAGGATGGCGAGCAGCCGGTCATTGCCGTGATGCGCAAACCCAACAGCTCTGTCGCAATAGCTACGAAGCTGGTGCAGAGCGGCGAAGCCGATGCCATGGTCAGCGCCGGTTCAACAGGAGCCTGCATGGTTTGCGCCATGCAATATCTCGGCAGCTTGCCTGGAATAGACCGTCCCATGGCGGGAGGGCCGTTCCTTCAGCTCTCCCCCGAGACATCCGTCTTCGATATGGGAGTCAACGTGTATTGCCAACCCCATGATTTAGTGAATTTCGCCGTGGCGGGGTGTGTCTTCGCCAGAAGCTTCCTTGGAATAGAGAACCCCACGGTAGGGCTGCTAAACGTGGGGTCCGAAGAGGGCAAAGGCAACCAATTGGCCAAGGAGGCCTACCCATTATTACAGAAGAGCGGACTTAACTTCATCGGCAATGTTGAGGGTATGGACATCCCCAAAGGTCGAGCAAATGTTATTGTCTGCGATGGCTTCGTAGGGAACATACTTCTGAAGTTCTGCGAGGGCTTGGGCAAAACTGTCAGCGATTGGCTCACCCAAGAGTTGAAGGGAAGCATCCCGGATGCCAGACTGGAACAGGTTACCAACAAGCTATGGAGATTGATGAGCCCGGGAGCGGTGCTGGGCGGTGCCCCTTTGTGGGGCGTGGATGGCCTGGTCACAGTCGCTCACGGAAGCAGCCAGGCTACCCAGATAGCTTATACTATTAAGGAGGCCAAGGCCTGCGTGGAAAACGGGTTTATCGATTTGCTTCGAGGTGAGCTGGAGAGGGCCCAGGCGCTCATCTCCGCCTAAGCCGGGTAAAGTCATAATCATTATCCAGGAGTGATTCAACAGGAGGGTCAATGTCCACTATAGACCATCTACGGGCAATAATGACCAAGGTTGCCCGCTGCGATGGGAATGAAATCGGCATGAATACAGCCCTGAAGGATGTAAAGGCCGATTCACTACACTGGCTACAGATAATTATCCGGGTGGAGAGCGATTTCAATATCGAAATCGACTTTGAAAGGATGAGGGAGATGACATCTATCGGGGACTTCGTTAAATATATCGACAGTTGTACCGGATAGCTCTGTCCCGACTGCTGCTTCCATCATCAGTTATCGCGTCCCTGCCAGATATGGCAAATTAGCAATCAGGGGGTTCCTCTATGCACGCACAACCGCCGTTCATGGTTTCCTACAGCATCACCAAAAAGTGCAATCTGAAGTGCAAGCACTGCTACAGTGATTCGGTTGACCAGGCGGCTCCTGATGAGCTGAGCACTGAGGAAGCATTCCGCCTCATGGACGACTTGTCCGAGTGGGGGATAGGCCTTCTGGTTATTGACGGAGGAGAACCGTTATGTCGGGACGACCTCTTAGAGGTTGTAAAATATGCATCTTCAAAAGAACTAAGGACCACTTTAGGCAGCAACGGCACCCTCATCACTGAAGCAATAGCTGAGAAAATGCTGGATGCCGGGTTAAAGTCGGTAGCTATTTCGGTTGACGGGGCCGATGCGCAGACTCACGATTCATTCAGGGGCCTCAGCGGTGCTTTTCAGCAGGCACTTGACGGCGCGGAGGCCTGCAAGAATGCCGGTTTGCCTTTCCAGTTCAACATGGTAATCAGGAAGGACACTCTATCTCAACTGGACGATATGCTCCGCATAGCACTTGAACGCGGCGCCAATGCCGCCGAGTTCTTCGACCTGGTAGCAACACGAAGGGGCAAGCAGGAGTGCAAAGAACAGGTACTGAGCCCTGTTGAGAGGAAGCAGGCAATGGAGCAACTGGCTCAATCTCAGGAGGACTGCCCCATCCTGATAAGGGTTCCGGCCTGTCCAATGTATCCGCTCCTGCTGCAAGAGAAACAGATTCAGCCGAAGCATTTCCCCGCTGAGATGCTGCAAAGGATACCTTATTACCGTAGAGGCTGTGCGGCAGCTATGCCCATGGGCTACGTGATGATCCAAGCAAACGGCGAGGTGAACCCGTGTATGCTGCTCCAGGTTAAAATGGGCAACATCAGAGAGCAAAGCATTGCTTCTATCTGGGAGCATTCTCCCGCGGTGGCTGAACTGCGAAACAGGGAATTGCTGAAGGGCGAGTGTGGGAAATGTTCTCACAAGCTAACATGTTCCGGGTGCCGGGGCAGGGCCTATGAAGAAACCGGCGACATGCTTGCGGCCGATCCCGGGTGCTGGCTTCCACTCGAGGCAGCTACCGAAGGAGCGGAGAGGGACAAGGAGTACGGTAAAATTGGATGAGTGAATAGCTCAGGAGAGCCAAAATGATCCAGAGAACCGTACACCAATGGCGGGAGCTGACAAAGGAAGAAACTGAACATCTTCTCACAAAGCATTCACATGGCAGGCTCGGGCTTTGCATAGAGAACGATCCTTACGTAGTGCCGGTTGCATACAGGTACCATGAGGGAGCAATCTACTTCCACTCGGCAAAGAGAGGCAAGAAGCTGGATTTTATCAAGAAAAATAATAGAGTCTGCTTTGAGATAGACGAGTGGCAAAAGGCCTGGGCAAGCGTTATCTGTTTCGGTAAAGCTTCACTGCACGATGACTTTGAGTTAAAAAAGAAGGGCTTTGAACTCCTCGCAAAACAGGCTATGCCCGAGGAGCGTATCAGGAGCGCCGATGCTTACATCGGCATCATAGATATCGAGCAGACGACAGGAAGATGCAGCACGGATTACGAGTTTGAGTCAACCACCTGAGCACCACGCCGCAGACATATCCTCTATTTATCTTACGGCAGAGCAATCCTCTCAGACAGGCGTTTTGAAGGTCGGTTATCCCGAGAATTTTAGGGGCGTTTCGCGAAACGCCTTTACATCTCATGTCATTGCGATCCTTCCCTATAATTGGTAGGGGCGTTCAATTGAACGCCCCTACTCCTTTAATTGCGAGCACAGTTAAACAATCTATGTTATTAAGCGGACCTACGTAATCGAATACTTGATTGAAGGCGGCGGCTATTGCAGCGCATGCCCCCGAATAATCTGACCCTCACCTTTTTACACTCCAGATGAAGCAATTCGAATTCAAGCGCTACGTTTTCTGTTTTGTATGATAACCACAGTACCATTTGCCTATAAATGAATACCATAAATGACTATTGTTCAGCAGATATAAGGCATGTTAATGTTTGATTGGACGATGTGGTTGCAACCGTGTAATTTCGTTCAGGCTGATGCCATCTCCGAGTGTGACTGAATACCACAGCATCCAGAGAAAGAGATCGTAAGAGGATGCAGCAATGAAAAGATTGTTTATCCTGCTGGCAATATTGTTCATTTTGGCGCTTATTCTCACGGCAATTGTTCTCACGGTTAATGACGTTGAACCAACGCCAACGCCTATCTACACGCCTGCTCCAACGTCAGCACCAACAGCTACGCATGAGCCTGCGCCCATACCCACGCCCGCGCAATCACCTATACTCACGCCATCGCCCACAGTTGCCCCTACACCAACACAAACGCCTGAGTCCACGCCAACTCCTGCGGCCACACCAGCTTCTGTCGGAACTACGGTCGGTCCATACCAGAATGTTCTCCTGTTCCAGCTGAGCGTTCCCTATTACACAACCGCCACAGATGTGCTGCATGAAAAGGGCTACACGGTGGACTCCCTTGAGGGTGCGACGGAGCTGGATGAAGAGCTGCTTGCACAGTATGGGACTCTGGTTATCCGAAGCCGCTATTTGACCGAGAATGAGGCACCGGTATTGACGGAATGGCTCCAAGCAGGCGGAGGCGCATTATTCCTGGTTGAGCCCGGCATTCAGGGTGAAACCCTCACCAATAGTATGCTGTCTCCTCTCTGCGGAATAGAGGTCAATAACGACAACGTGAAGGACCCTGCAAATAAATTCCTTTACGGTCTTCAGGAAGGCATCCTCACCACGGTTATACAGGAACACCCGGCTACCCAGAACGTGAACGAACTGGCATTCTTCACCGTGGACGGCCTGCCGTCTCTCAAAGTAACAGACGACAGGGCTGAAACGATTGTTGAAGGCGAGCAGGATTGCTACAGTATATTCTACACGCATAACCCCCCACTGGCAGCCGCGGCCGAATGCGGGCAAGGTCGCATTGTCGTAGTGACAGGGTCAGGTGACCGTTACTCCTTCACCTTTGGAGACAGGTGTATTAGTATCGCTGATAACCAGGCGTTTCTGCTCGATATCATCAACTGGCTTGCGCATGAATGATCATTCAACAGGACCTAAGAGGAGGAATTATCCGATGGCGCTCTACAGAAAGAAGCCGGTGGTGATTGAAGCTGCCGTATATGCTCCCGGTATGGAAGACGGATTCAAGACAAAAGACGACGACCCCGATATTGCCCCGGATGCAAAGGTACCCTTTATTCATACGCTCGAAGGCCACCACTATATCGAGCCCGGTGACTATATCATCACAGGTATCAAGGGGGAAAGGTATCCCTGCAAGCCGGATATTTTCGAGGCTACGTATGAGCCTGTCGAGCATTCAGACATAAACCTGGCGGCACCCGTAGGGATGGGCCGAGCACCTTCCAAAAAGCACTAGCAGACCCCACATTCCCCGCAATTTCTCAGCGATCCACAATATCCACCCACCCTCACCTACCGGCAACCGATGCTGTTCAGGTTGAAGATGGCGAGGGTGGCAACACACCTCCCGCGAAAATAAAGTTCAAGGTAAATGTTATCGTATCGCCGGAAGCTAATTCCTGAGTTGGTGACGGGCTGATGCTGTCCAATACCGATTGTGGTGGCCCACCTGATTTGTAGGTAACCGTATATGTTCCCGCGGGGCAGCCGCTGAAGCTATCGGGAACAGAGGCGCTGGTGTCCATATATGGTCCGTGCACGTAATATTCAACATCCCCTTCCCACTCTTCGCCGTCGAGAGTAGCGTTAACCATCACAGTGCCCGCAGCCTGCGAGTGGAAGTTCATGGTAAATACTATTGTGTGACCAGTGGACAGGAACTGGCTCGGCGCTGGAGTTATACTGCTCAATACTGCCCCGGCGGGACCACCGGACGTATAGCTGAGAGTATAAGCACCGCCAGGAAAACCGCTAAACGTAGCGGGCACCTCAGTGCCGGAATCCGACTTCTGCCCATGTATGGTATAGCTGATTGGCTGTGAACCGACAGCCGTTTGCCACGATACCCCGTCAAGCGTGGCATTGACCTGTATAGTGCCAACAGCAGGAGGCGGTGGCGGCGTATAGAAGCTCAGGGTAAACGTCAGGGTGCCGCCAACAGACAGAGTCTGTGTCGCCGAGGGCGAAATCCCGGATAACAGTGACCCGGGAGGGCCGCCAGAGCTATAGACCAGAGTGTACGTCCCGGCAGGCAGGCTGCCAAATGCATGAGGTACGGATGAATGATAATCTGTGTATGGGCCATGCAGGGTATAACTGATATCTCCTGACCACGAAGGGCCATTTAGAGTAGCACCAACATTTATCGTACCGGTTGTTTGGGAATGAAAGTTCAGATTGAATTCTATGGTACCCCCGGCAGATAGAGTCTGTGTCGGTTGTGGTGTAATACTGGATAACGTTGCCCCGGTGGGGCCACCATACTTGTAGGTAACAGTATAACTTCCAGCAGGCAAGCCACTGAAGTTCTGAGATACAGCAGCCCCCGAATATAACGTTGGCCCGTGTATACTGTAGCTTACTGCACCCGACCACGATATACCATCAAGTGTGGCGTAGACCACTATTGCTCCTGTAGCTTCCGAATGAAAGTTCAATGTGAATGTTGCAGTTCCCCCCGAAGACAAAGTCTTCGTCGGTTTTGGTGTGATACTGGACAGTGTTGCCCCCGAAGGGCCACCAGCCTTATAGCTCAAGGTATAAGTCCCGTCGGACAAGTTACTGAATGTCTGTGATACGGAGGTTCCGGTATAGTCCTGTGTCCCGTGCAGCGTGTAGGTGACCTCACCGGACCAGGGCGAGCCATCAAGAGTAGCACCGACCACTATAGCATCGGCAGGCTGCGTATTGAAGTTTAAAGTGAACGTAACAGTGCCCCCGGAAGATAATGTCAGTGTCGATGATGGTTCAATTCCGGCCAACGTTGCCCCGGAAGGCCCTCCCGAACTGTAGCCTAACGTATAAGCCCCGGCAGGCAGATCACCAAAGCTATGCGAAACAGTAGAGCCGGTATCTGATTTTGGCCCGGTTATAGTATAGCTAACATCACCCGACCATGAAGCTCCATCAAGGGTAGCATTGACCACTATTGTTCCGGTTGTTGCTGCACTACCGGGGGTTTGGAAAGTCCAGTAGCTCGCCCAGTCTGAGGTTTCGTTGTCTCTGCTGGCATTCACCCTCCAGTAATAAGAGCTGTCGTCAGCCATCTTGCCCGACGGCACAGTATAGCTTGGACTGGCCAGGTTTGCTTCATCCATAACCAGACTCTGGAAACTGGTATCGGTTGCCACCTGAACTCTATACGAAGCATCGCTTACAGTAGAAGTCCATGATAGTATTGGCGTGAGAGAAGTAACTGTGTCACCATTCCCCGGTGCCTGCAGTGTTATTTCGAGCGCAGGCGTCGAGCCCCCACAGCCCGCAAGAGCGGCGAGAGCAACAACCAGTACTAATAACAAAGACATCATATGTCTAAACATTCCAAACCTCCCGAGATTGAAAGTCTGTTTGCATCACAACGAAGGGCAATGAGCAAACAGCGTCCGCAACGGCCGAGACTGACAGGCGTATTAATTTTCGCTTCTTCTCAGCCTTTCTATCTCCTTTTCTACCTGTCCCCTCTCCCAGTTGGTTTGCTTTGAGAAGACGAAAACCCCGAGAAAATGGCTTATAACGCCAAGCCCCCAGAAACCAAGTACCCACAGAAACCAGGGATACCCTCTACCCGTGGCCGCCCAAATAAGTACCAGCAGAGCATTAACGATGAGATAAAATGCGAGGTTGCCGTAGAAGCTCTTCTTCGCCGCAACTCTCCTCGTAGCCAGGTGATGAAGTTGCTCTTCAGACATTTCGTTAGACATACCGGCCACCTCCGATCTTGAAATGCCGGGTGTGATATTCACTCTCCAGCGGCGCTGTAAAGGACTCAGTGCTCGGGCAGGACAAGCAGCCTCCGGTTAACACCGTCACATCTCTATGTCGTACTTCGGTAGAATTACGGCGCCAACGCTTACGTTACAACATTGGAGACTAATAAACAGGTTACGAATATGAAGTAGAAGCTACAAAGCGCTTACAGTTACATTACAACCTGGGGTATTGCGCTGTTGATTCCATGTGTTAGTATAATCTTCACACAGGGACATCACGACATACCTCGATAAGCAAGAGACCGGGAAGAGCGCGTGGTCGAGCACAAAGCAGAAAATGTTGACACCTGATTTAATTAACAGTTATACACCGTTATGAGGATAAACATCCCGTTCCAGGAACGCTGGCGAGAGGCAGTACTCGATGGCCGTAAAGTGTGTACCAGCAGGGGAAAGCGATACGGAAAGCCCGGTGATACATTCGGGGCATTTGGCCAGGAGTTCGAGCTGCTGGCAGTAGCAAGGGTCTCACTTGAAGACGTCAGTCAGCACCTGTTTCGCCAGGAAGGATGCGGCAGCCCGGAGGAACTTCGAGAAATCTGGGCCGAGTTACACCCGCGCAAGGGTTTTGTGCCTGAGAAGGTGGTATACGTCCACTGGTTCAGCAAGAAAAAATGGTCCCGCAGGAAGATGGACGAACAACCATGAGCTACTGACCGATCCGTACCGATCAAGACTGTAATGTTATTGTATGCAATTTGTAATCTCTTCTTAATAATCCCTTAATTGGTTCTTAATATAGTGTTCGTACAATCGAACATCATTGGATATGACGCCGTGTATCCGCGGGACAGCGAAACACCGGGACTTGACAAACAGGCTATAAACGCTATAATAGCCCCAAAGACTGATATACCGCCGGGGAGTTACAGGCAGTAATATATTCTGTTAGGGGGAAGGATATGTCGCTGAAGTCTATCCTTGAGCCACCGGCTAAGTTTGCATCACATAAGGTAATCTCGTTCGAAGTTAAGATGGTGGACAGATTGGTACCGGACAGACTGCTGCTTTTTTACTTGAATACTCTGGATAAGCGTGTTCCATCCAGGGCGATTGACGGGGTTATTAATGGTCTGGACAAGCTCCCCCCGAAGGTGCGCTCCTCCCTTATCGCCGCAGCAGATGAGTATGTCCCGGACACTGTAGCCAGTTCGCGAAAGGTTTCCGCTGTGATATCCGGAGTCTATAAATATGTCCCGGACAGGATAATCCCCCCGGAGTCCGCTGAGAACTGGGCAAACGTTAAAACGAAGTTCCACATCCCGACGTTGCTGTCAAGAGAGGCCTCCCCAGTCAAGAAGTAGATAACGATGGCTCATGAGCATCCGGAGAATGGCAGGTGCCCCCACTGTAACTCGCTGAGGCTGCACAAGTCGGGAAAGGTATATGTCAAAGAAGGCCCCCGTCAGAGATACTACTGTCGAGCCTGCCACAAGACCACTATAAAGCCCAAGCTGCAGTTAAAACTGCCTCTTGAGGGCAGGAAAGAACAGGTGACCAAGGACCCTAAATAAGTTACGTAGGTGCAGTTCGTTTCAAAGGGCTCTGCCTATCGCTGTCTTCTCCAGCCATTCCATGAATATCCTGTACTTAGAAATCCTTGAGCGATAGCCTTAAAAACTCCCTTTGAACTTGCCCTTGACCAGTCAATTTATTCAGGCGACCGCTTGCATTCCTCAGCCGTACTCTTTACTCCGAACCCGTCCAACTTCGATTAATACCAGAGACCTATAACCCTTAAAAAGTTGACGTTCAGTATCAGATGTATATACTGAGCACAGGTCTTGATTAATGATTTCTTGTTCAATACCGGAGCACTCGAGAGAGAAGCGAGGTCAAGCCGAAATTGAATGACGAATATTTCATGAGAAAAGCTCTGACCCTTGCCCGCAGGGGATCGGGCAAAACCAGCCCCAACCCTATGGTAGGCGCATTGTTTGTGCGGGACAACATAATAATTGGTCAGGGCTACCATCGTCGGTTCGGCGGCAACCATGCCGAGATCAATGCCATCGCGGATGCCGAGGGTGAAATAGACGGAGCAACCCTCTATGTCACACTGGAGCCCTGCTGCCATCACGGGAAGAAGACACCCCCCTGCCTCGATGCCCTGCTCAAGTACAATCTGGAAAGGGTTGTTATCGGAACTGAAGACCCGAATCCACAGGTCAATGGCAGAAGCGTTGAAATCCTCAGAAAACGGGGTATCGATACCAGAGTCGGAGTGCTAACCGGGGAATGTCACCGGCTAAACGAGGCCTACTTTAAGTACATCCAAACAGGAATTCCCTTCGTTACCCTGAAGTTCGCACAGACTCTGGATGGAAGAATCGCCAGCGCAACGGGCGATTCGCGCTGGATAAGCTCCCAGAAATCTTTGAGGTTCTCTCACAAACTCCGCAGTTTACATGACGCGGTTCTCGTAGGTGCAGGGACCGTTGAAAAAGACGATCCCCGGCTAACGGTACGCCTGGTAAAAGGAAAGAGCCCCATTCGCATCATCGCCGACAGCAGACTGAGAATTGCGCCCGGCTCTAAAGTTCTGAAGGAGCAGGACATTGCCCGTACGGTTATCGTTTCCACTTCACAAGCCGATGGGAGGAAAATCTCCTCCCTGCGGAAGATGGGCATCCAGACTCTAGTCGCCAGGGAGGATACGGAAGGCAAGGTGGACCTAGGGGATTTGCTCAGCAAAATGGGAGAGATGAATATCTCATCGATCCTGGTAGAAGGAGGAAAGGAGATCATAACGTCATTTATCCGGCAGGGGCTTGTAGACAAGTACATAGTGATCTCGGCACCCAAGATCATGGGCGCAGGGATCGATGCGGTTGGAAATTTGGGGATAACGGACGTCGATAACGCCCTGCAATTATCCTTTGTTAAGGCTTACAGGAACGGCCAGGACCTGATCATCGAGGCAAAACCTCAAGTAGACAAAGACTGAAGAGACTGGCCCATCTCTTCTTGTAGAATATCAATCCCGGCGTAATCTCAAAAAACGCAACTTCACCTTGAACCAACTGACTCGCCTTCTATAAGCCCCACAGGCAAGGTTTCAGATAATAACGTATTGACGAGACTACCCGTCGCATTTATAATTAGGCAAACAGTTTCCTACTGCCTACCATATTACAGGTTACAGCTTCATGGGTTTCGAGTCATTGGACGTAGAGAGGAAAGTACTCTCAATACTGAGGGTTTTAAGCGAATGCCAGGAACCTCTGGGGGCCCGGGTTATTGCCCAGCGTCTGAAGGATTATGGCGTCGAACTGGGCGAACGGGCAGTAAGATACCACCTCAAGCTTATGGATGAGCGCGGGCTGACCATGCTCGTGGGCCGGGATGGTCGACTGCTCACCGGGCAGGGAGAGGAAGAGCTTGATAGTGCTCTGGTTAAAGACAAGGTCGGCCTGGCCATATCCCGGATTGAGTTGCTTGCTTTTCGCACCAGCTTTGATTACGAAAACCGTCGCGGTATGATCCCTGTAAATATCTCGCTTTTTCCCAAAGATAGGTTCAGCAGGGCACTACGGGCAATGAGGCCTGCTTTCGAAGAGGGTTTTTGCGTCAGTGATCTGGTAGCTATAGCCCAGGAGGGAGAATATATAGGTGATTTCGCGGTTCCTGAAGGCATGACAGGACTCGCTACTCTATGCAGCATTGCGATGAACGGCGCCCTGCTCAAGGCCGGTGTTCCAATGGATTCCAGGTTCGGTGGAATACTTCAGATGCGGAATCACATACCCCTCCGTTTCGTGGAACTTATTCATTATGCCGGATCATCCCTCGACCCTTCGGAGGTATTCATCAGGGCCAGGATGACCTCTGTGAAAGAGGCGACGAAGAGTGGCAACGGTAAAATACTGGCCAACTTCCGTGAGATTCCAGCCCTCTGCCGCGAGACGGCAGAGGAGGTAGTTGCCAGGCTGAGAGAAGCCGGATTGAGAGGCCTGCTGGTAATGGGCAACACCAGCGAGCCAGTTTGTGAAATCCCGGTGGAGCTTAATCGAATCGGGATGATACTCCTGGGTGGGATGAATCCCGTAGCTGCCGCAGAGGAGTCCGGTATCGAGGCTCAAAACCATGCCATGTGCACTGTAATAGAGTATCAGCAACTTACTAGATTTGAGGAGTTGTAGATGGAGAAGGTGAGAATTATACCCTGTCTGGATGTGAAGGATGGTAGAGTGGTTAAAGGTGTGAACTTTGTCAATTTGAGGGACGCCCGTGACCCGGTTGAGGCGGCAGAAGCTTATTGCCGTGAAGGTGCGGATGAGCTGGTTTTCCTCGATATTTTCGCCACTGTAGAGAACAGAAAGACGAGATTAGAGTGGGTTAAAAAGGTAAGTGACGTTGTTACGATCCCATTTGCCGTCGGTGGTGGCATTTCAAGTACCGACGACATGAAGGAATTATTTAAACTGGGGGTAACCAAGGTTTCAATCAACACCTCCGCAGTCAAGAACCCTGACCTGATAAGAGAAGCCTCCAGGGAATTTGGAAAGGGAAAACTCGTCATTGCCATAGACGGGAGAAAGCATTCTCCCGGAAATAGCCTGCCCGGGTTGGAGGTGGTGATTAAGAGCGGTACCGAAGGAACAGGGCTTGACATTGTTAATTGGGCGAAAAAGGTGGAAGAACTGGGCGCAGGAGAGATACTGCTCACCAGCAAGGACGCAGACGGTACCAAAGAAGGCTACGACCTGGAGATGACAAAAGCGGTTGCCGAAGCTGTGTCTATCCCCGTTACTGCTTCAGGAGGCGCAGGTACACTCGAGCACCTCTACGAAGGGGTGGTTATCGGTAAAGCGTCAGCCGTCCTGGCCGCATCTATCTTCCATTTCGGAGAGATATCGATACCGCAGGCGAAGCGCTACCTCAAAGATAAAGGGCTTCCTGTAGAAATCTAACGGAGAGATGTGACATCCACAGTGATTACCATAATTGGTGCCGGTGTAGTCGGTCTGGCTGTGGCTGCTCAACTGGCAGGAAAATACGGCGATGTTTATATACTGGAGAAGAACGAGGGGTTCGGACAAGAAACAAGCAGCAGGAACAGCGAGACCATTCACGCCGGCATTTACTACCGTGAAGGTTCACTGAAGGCAGAGACATGCGTTGCAGGCAATGCCCTGCTCTACGAACTCTGCCAGCAATACGGAATACCCTGTCGGAAAACGGGCAAACTCGTCGTCGCAACCGGAGATGCGGAAATCGGGCCACTGGAGGCACTGCTGGAACAGGGGAAAAAGAATGGGGCCCGAGACCTGGCAATGCTCTCAAGCAAAGAGGTTAAAACACTGGAACCGAATGTTGAGGCGATCGCCGCAATTTTATCGCCTTCGAGCGGTGTCATAGACTCGTATGCTTTGATGAAATTCTTTCTTAACAGAGCAAAAGAACAGGGTGCCGAGATCGCCTATAAATCAAAGGTTATCGGGATAGAAAGATTAACCGGCGGATATAGAGTCATGGTGGAGAACGGTTCCGGGACTTTTACCTTTAATACCGAGACACTGATAAACTGCGGCGGACTGCATTCCGATAGAATCGCTCAGCTTGCGGGAATAGATATAGACCGGGCGGGATACAAACTACACTACTGTAAAGGGGAATATTTCAGCGTGGGTGGCGGTAAAAGCGGTCTGGTCAAAAGACTGATATATCCGGTGCCGGTACCCGGCGCAGGAGGAATGGGAATCCATAATGTCTTCGATGTTGAAGGAAGGATGAGGCTGGGACCCAACGCCCGGTATGTAGATGAGATAGATTACAGGGTCGATGAGTCGCTAAGAGGGGCGTTCTATAACTCGGTGAAATCGTTTCTCCCTTTCATTGAACACGACGACCTGGAGCCGGAGATGGCAGGAATCAGACCCAAGCTAGCAGGGCCAGGCGAAGGCTTCAGGGATTTTGTAATCAGACACGAGCAGGATAAAGGATTTCCAGGATTGATAAACTTGATTGGCATCGAATCGCCGGCGCTAACAAGCGCCCCGGCGATAGCGGAATACGTCGAAGGCCTAGTAAAGGAGATGTTATAGATGACAACGCACGCCACAGAACATGATGGGAACCAGGCAGTTGCCCTTGAGGCGGAAAGCTACCTCGAGAAAGTCACGGAAATAGTCAAGCGCTATAGTGATAACCGCGACAGCTTAATCTCTATACTTCAGGACATCCAGTCCGAATATCACTACCTGCCTGAGAGTAGTCTGAGAGCGGTGTCGACTCAGTTGGGGCTACCACTGGTGCAAGTCTACGGGGTAGCAACATTTTTCAAGGCATTCAGCCTCAAGCCCCGCGGCAGGCATATGGTCAGTGTCTGTGCTGGTACTGCTTGCCATGTACGAGGTGCTCCTGCTTTACTCGACGAACTCATTAGACGACTTGGCATCGAGCCCGGCGACACAACCGAGGATATGCAGTTCTCGCTGGAGGCAGTCAACTGCTTGGGGGCTTGTGCTCTCGGTCCGATAATGGTCGTAGATGGCGAGTACCACGGCCAGATGAGCCCTGGAAAGGTCAAGAAAGTACTCGTAAAGATGAGGGAGTCCCAAGGGATCGAAGCATGAAGAAGTTGAATACAGTAGGAGAGCTTGAAGAGCTGCGAGCGAGCATAGTGCGACAGCGGAAGCCTGAGAAGCTTCGTATTTCTATATGTGGTGGCACCGGTTGTCATGCATACAACTCCAAAGCCGTCGCCGAAGCACTCAGAAGCGAGATAGAGCGACAAGCTCTGAGCGATCAGGTGGAGCTAAAAGTTACGGGAGGCCACGGCTTCTGCGAGCGCGGGCCGCTGGTAGTGCTGCACCCCCAAAAGGTATTCTATCAGCGCGTTACCCCGGAAGATGCCCCCGCAATAGTCACAGAGACAGTCCTGCAAGGCAATCTAATCGACAGGCTTCTTTATGTTGACCCTGTTAGCGGAAAAGTGGCCCGTTCGGAAAATGAGGTCCCCTTCTATAAGGGGCAGCAGAGACTTGTCTTTGGCAATAACGGTGTGATCGACCCTACAAACATAGACGACTACCTCGCCATAGGTGGTTACTCCGCAGTATCCAAAGCGCTCTTCGATATGGAGCCTATGGGAATAATCGATGAAATAAGACAATCCGGGTTGCGCGGTCGCGGCGGCGGAGGTTTTCCCACTGCCAGAAAATTGGACTCCTGTCGCAGCGCCCCGTCGCTGGATGAAGTGCGTTACGTTATCTGCAACGCCGATGAGGGTGACCCCGGCGCTTATATGGACAGGAGCCTCCTCGAAGGGAATCCCCACAGCGTCATAGAAGGGATGATAATCGGGGCGTACGCAGTCGGGTCACACGATGGATATGTCTATGTCAGGCATGAATATCCCCTTGCTGTAGCAAACCTGGGTATAGCGCTGGATCAAGCGCGTGAATACAGCCTTCTCGGGGATAACATCCTGGGCTCTGGCTTCAACTTTGACATCAAGATCTCACGCGGTGGAGGTGCCTTCATCTGCGGCGAATCGACCGCGCTCATGGCATCACTTGAAGGCAAGATAGGCGAGCCACGGCCCAAGCATGTTCATACTGTGACGAGCGGACTTAACGGCAAGCCGTCCAATCTCAACAATGTCGAGACCTGGGCGAACGTGCCTCTGATAATAAACAATGGCGCCGACTGGTATTCACAGATCGGCACCGAGGCGAGCAAAGGTACCAAGATATTCTCACTGGTCGGAAAGATAAACAACACAGGGCTGGTTGAAGTGCCGATGGGCATTACCCTGAGAGAGATAATCTACGACATCGGAGGTGGTATACCCAATGGCAAGAGGTTCAAGGCTGTGCAAACGGGTGGGCCATCAGGTGGCTGTATCCCCGAGAGCCTGATTGACCTGCAGGTTGATTTCGACAAGCTGACCGAGGCGGGGTCAATGATGGGCTCCGGCGGCATGATTGTATGGACGAAAGCACCTGCATGGTAGACCTGGCGAAGTACTTTACCAGATTCCTTACCGAGGAATCCTGTGGTAAGTGCGTTCCCTGCCGGGAAGGCCTGGACAGGATGCTCGATATCCTGATCGATATCACAGAAGGGCGGGGTAAGGAAGAAGATATTGATCTTCTGCAAGAACTTGGCGAAGTGATAAAGGAGACTGCACTCTGTGCTCTTGGCGGAACTGCTCCTAACCCTGTTCTCTCTACCATCAGATATTTCCGCGATGAATACGAGGCCCATATAAAGGATGGCCGCTGCCCGGCGGGTGTTTGCAAGGCGCTCATCAGCTTCACCATCGATGAGGACAAGTGCACCGGCTGTGGAGTTTGCGCCAGAGAGTGTCCGCAGGAGGCAATATCTGGCGAGAAGAAATTGCCGCATACAATCGACCAGGTTAAGTGCATCAAATGCGGCCTCTGCCGCGATAGCTGCAAGTTTGATGCGATCATAGTCTCGTGAAGAGGAAAAAGTATGATTGAATTGACGATTGATGGAATCAACACCAGAGCTTCAGAAGGGACTACCGTCCTCGAAGCGGCAAGAGAAATGGGCATTATCATTCCAACGCTATGCTACCACGAGGGCCTCAGTCCCTATGGTGCGTGCCGCGTATGCATAGTTGAGGTAGTCAAAGGCAATGGCTCATCACTTGAAGCCTCTTGTACACTGCCCGTTGAACAGGGACAAGTGATCGTAACAAATTCAGAGAAGGTGAGAAAAGCGCGCAGGGTCATCATGGAATTGCTGCTATCTTCTTGCCCAAACTCTAAGACGCTGCAAGACATGGCTTCAAATATGGGGATCAATAACATTCGTTTCAAAATAAAGGACCGGGGCTGCATTCTCTGCGGTCTTTGCGTGCGCTATTGTAAAGAGCAGATGCAGTCCGGCGGAATCGGCTTCATTGGCCGCGGCATATCACGGAAGGTGGCAACCGCTTTTGATACAACTCCAGAGGAGTGCCGCAACTGCGGCGGCTGTGAGTGGATATGCCCGGTTTGCGAGCGAGCCTGTACCGCAGACAACCTCGTAGGTGGCCTGTGCGGAGGATGCCAGAACGTCGTACCTGTAGAGACTTGCCCGGTATGCGTGAGGTGTTCAGAGAGCGTCGGCCCCCACGGCCACAGGGTCTACTAGCAGCACGATCGGTAAATCGTGTAACTTAGAAAAGGGAATACGGAGGTAATAAATGACACTGACAAGGTACAACGCTACAGCATCGACATTAACTAAGAATAGGACGGGGGGCGACTGGTGCCCGATTAGCGGTATGTGCGTCACCTGCGTAGAAGGCTGCATCGGCATGTGCGAAATAGGCAAGAGCGCGTACCGCGGCCACGAGGTTATCTATCCACAGCCATTCGGCATCATTACCACTGCATCACAAAAGGATTACCCCGTCGACCTGTCCCACTTCAACATAATGGGAACGGCCGTAGGAGCAGTAGGCGTGGAAGAAGACTCCGATAAGGCTATTTTCCCCAACGTCGATCTTGAGACCACGCTTGGGCAGGATAAGGGAATAAAGCTGCGCCTGCCGATCGTCATTCCCGGTCTGGGTTCCACCAACATCGCCGGTCAAAACTGGGATGGTCTGGCAATCGGCTCCGCATTGTCAGGCACAGCGCTAACCATAGGTGAGAATGTCTGTGGAATGGATATCGACTCGAAGATAGAGAAAGGGAAGGTAACTCATTCCCCCGACCTTGAGAGGCGGGTGAAGCTCTTCAAGGACTGGCAGCGCGATGGTTACGGGGCTATCGTCGTGCAGGCAAATGTGGAAGACAGCCGTCTCGGTGTACTACAATATGCTATAGATAAGCTCGGGGCTGATGTCGTGGAGTTGAAATGGGGGCAAGGAGCCAAGGATATCGGTGGTGAGGTCAAGATAAAGAACCTTAACAAGGCACGGCTTCTCAAGCAACGGGGCTATATCGTTCTTCCCGACCCACTCGATGACAACATCGTTAATGAGTTCAATCAGGGGGTCTTCACTGAGTTCGAAAGACACTCCAGGGTTGGCATGGTAACCAAGGAGGGTTTTCTCGACACCGTCAGCCAGTTGCGCAAGGCGGGCGCCAGATACGTGTCGCTTAAGACGGGAGCCTACCGTCCCGCGGATCTCGCCAGGGCGGTCAAGTTCAGTTCCCTGGCCGGAATAGACTACCTCACAGTCGATGCCGCGGGCGGCGGCACCGGTATGAGCCCCTGGCGTATGATGAACGAGTGGGGCGTACCCGGCATCGAGTTGTGGTCACTACTCCATCAATACTGCAATCGTCTGGCGGAGAAAGGCGAACACGTCCCAGACGTCATACTTGCCGGTGGGTTTGTCCTGGAAGACCAGATATTCAAAGGCCTGGCAATAGGTTCACCGTATGTGAAAGCGATAGGCATGGCAAGAGCTCCGCTCGCTGCTGCAATGGTTGGCAAGACGATTGGAGAGAGTATTGTAAGCGGGCAGCTTCCCGTTTACCTCCAGCGCTTCGGCAAGACAAGGGAGTCCATATTTATTACCGCAGAGAACCTGAAAAGGGAATACGGTAAGGACTACGAGAAAATTCCCACCTCCGCAATCGGGCTGTATACATACTACGAGCGTCTCGCCCAGGGCCTGCGCCAGCTAATGTCCGGGAGTCGCAAGTTTGCCCTGCAGTACATCGACCGCAACGATATAGTAGCTCTCACTCCTGAGGCGGCGAATATCTCAGGCATCGCCTATGTTATGGAGGCAGACAAGGAAGAGGCAGCCCGTATAATAGGATAGAAGCACAACCAGCCAGCTAACTGCCTTTAGGGGCTATTTGGCCATAAAATTCAGTTTTTATTATACAAAACCTGGCTCCAACATATTAGAGCCAGGTTTCCCATCCTGCTGGCAAAGGCCGTCAGTCACACTCTTCAAGGGCCACGTCAATTACTCATCAGGCGGCAACTTAACCGGTCTTTATTTCCGCTTATCTGAGTAGCTCGTTGCTCAGAAACCCAAAACACCCCATCATCCGTTGAGGCCGGCCGCTATATCCGGACTCCGCCGACCCTTACAAATCACTCATGTTGATCGCAATTCGGTTTAATAGAACTATAGCTTGAGTTAAATTTCCGGATAAAGGCTTGACAACCAGTGGTATATGTGGTAAATTATGGCATACGGCAATCGGATTCCTATCTCCTTATCGTTTATATGGGAACCGCATGACTGAACAGCGTAAAAGGTAAAGTGGCGTTCCTCACGTGTCGAAGTCTAGCCGCCGCTACTCCGGGGAATATGTTGTAGACATCGAGGCAAAGAAAGCGTGAGGTGTCATTTGGAGGTTTTAGATTAAACAGGAAAGGATTGTGCCATGGGCTTTGAAAATCAAGATGTCGAACGGAAAGAGCTCTCAATACTAAAGGTTTTGAGTGAATGCCAGGAGCCCGTGGGTGCCAGAATCACGGCCCAACGTCTAAAGGATCACGGTATTGAACTGGGAGAAAGGACAGTCAGATACCATCTCAAGCTCATGGATGAGCGTGGGCTTACGCGCCTTGTAGGCCGAGACGGCCGGCTGCTCACAAACCAGGGGGAGGATGAGCTTAGAAGCGCGCTGGTTAAGGACAAGGTAGGATTGGCTATCTCCAAGATTAATGTGCTTGCGTTTGGTACCGACTTCGATTACGAAAAGCTCCGCGGTTCGATTCCCGTCAATATCTCATTCTTCCCCAAAGAGAAGTTCATCAGGGCGCTACAGGCAATGAAGCCTGCCTTTGAGCACGGATTTTGTGTGAGCGATCTGGTAGCAGTCGCTCCCGAGGGAGAACGTCTTGGTGAATTGATTGTCCCTGACGGCAAGATGGGTCTAGCTACCGTTAGCAGCATTGTGATAAATGGAGCTCTGCTAAAGACCGGGGTCCCTGTTGAGTCCAAGTTCGGCGGCATACTTCAGGTGCGAAATCATAAGCCCCTCCGCTTTATTGAACTCATACAGTATGCAGGCTCTTCACTCGACCCTTCAGAGGTGTTTATAAGAGCAAAGATGACAAACGTTAGAGCGGCAGCAAAGAGCGGAGACGGTAAAATACTGGCCAACTTCTGCGAAATACCAGCGGTCTGCCGCAAAATAGCAGACGAGGTTCTAGCCAGACTGCAAGAGACCCGCTTAGGAGGCCTGTTGGCAATGGGAAACACCAGCGACCCAGTATTTGAAACCAACGTAGCACTTAACAGAATCGGTACAGTTGTACTTGGGGGTATGAATCCCCTAGCCGCTGCGGAGGAAGCGGGCTTTGAAGCTGACAATCATGCTATGTGTACTCTACTCGACTACAAGGACCTGGTTATATTCGGGGAGCTCTGAATGCGGAAGCTGCGAGCAATACACTACCCGAATTTGAAGGATAGCACATTTGGGGGAATTATATGACCCGTCGAACATAGACCAGCCGATAGACCTCTCGTAAAACAACTTAAGAAAAGGAGTCCCAGAGAATGAATCTGCAAAGACCGAATGCAAACGAGGCTACTAGGACTACCAACCGTTCCAAGAGTGTAGTGCCGATGAGTGGCATCTGCACACGCTGCGTCGACGGCTGCACTGGTAACTGCGAGATATTCAAGGCAACCTTCCGCGGCCGGGAACTGATATATCCGGGGCCATTCGGCGATATTACTGCCGGAGGAGACAAGGACTATCCCATTGATTATTCTCATCTCAATATCCAGGGATATGCCCTGGGAGCCGAAGGGCTCCCAGACGGTGTAATCGGAGACCCCGACACCGCAGTTTTCCCCGCTGTAAATACCGAGACCGAATACGGATGTAACACCAAAGTTAAAATGAAGGTCCCGATCTTCACCGGCGCGCTGGGCTCCACGGAGATCGCACGCAAGAACTGGGATCATTTCGCTATCGGTGCTGCCATCAGCGGAATTACACTGGTATGTGGCGAAAACGTTTGCGGCATTGACCCGCTTCTGGAACTTGATTCAAACGGTAAGGTTGTTTCAGCACCTGATATGGACCGTAGAATCGAGATATATCGACGCTACCACCAGGGCTATGGCGAAATCCTGGTGCAGCTGAACGTAGAAGATACAAGGCTGGGTGTTGCGGAATACGTTAATAAAAAGCACGGCCTCGAGACCATTGAATTAAAATGGGGACAGGGGGCGAAGTGCATCGGCGGAGAGATCAAGGTAAATAGTCTGGAACGCGCACTGGAACTCCAGAAACGCGGCTACATCGTCACCCCCGACCCCTCGAGTCCGGTAAACCAAGCAGCGTTTAAGGACGGAGCTATAAAAGAATTCGAGCGACACAGTAGGCTCGGTTTCATCGACGAAGAAGATTTCAACGCAGAGGTCCAGCGCCTGAGGAATCTCGGTTTCAAGCGGATAACCTTGAAGACCGGTGCCTACGGTCTGCGCGAGTTGGCGATGGCCATCAAGTGGAGTTCCATTGCCGGAATCGACCTCCTCACCATAGACGGCGCGTCTGGCGGGACCGGTATGAGCCCCTGGCGAATGATGGAAGAGTGGGGTATGCCAAGTCTTTACCTTCATGCGGCTGCTTATGAATTCTGCGAGAGTCTGGCAAATAAAGGCGAGCGAGTGCCGGACATAGCCTTCGCCGGCGGATTCAGCAGCGAGGACGGCGTATTCAAGGCACTCGCCCTTGGCGCACCGTTTACCAAGGCTGTATGCATGGGGCGCGCTTTGATGATCCCGGGAATGGTGGGTAAGAACATCCAGCAATGGCTGAGGGACGGCAAGTTGCCGAGTACAGTGAGTCAATTTGGCTCAACTCCCGAGGAGATTTTCATAAACTATGAAGACATACTGAACATAGTTGGCAGAGATGAAATGCCGAATATCCCCCTCGGAGCCGTAGGAATCTACAGCTACGCCGAGAAGATTAAGGTCGGACTGCAGCAGTTGATGGCAGGCGCCAGGTGCTTCAGCATACCAGCGATTACCAGACGCGAACTCATGTCCCTTACTGAAGAATGCGCCAAGGTGACAGGAATACCCTATCTGATGAATGCCTACAGAGAAGAGGCCATGGATATTCTAGGTGGCAGGTCCTATAGGCCAAGCGTACGATTGGCATCCGCCGTATCAGATCGACAAAGTTGATTGATGGATTCCTGAACTAATCGAATAATTGTTGATGCAGGCTACCCGGGGTAACCCCGGTCGCTTTTACCCAAATTCATCTCTTCAAACGGCATCATGCTCTCTTGACCGTACGTTCACGCGGTGATCTCCGCCCTGGAACAAGCGCACCGCTTCTGTAGCTATCTTACACGAATATAACCACCTGTAGAACCGTTTCAGTACTACGGACCCGTCAGATGTATGATTCCTATTAATGTCATGATATAATAACGCTGGTTAGGTCCAGAACGCTCCGAAAGGTCGGCATGGTACAAAGTGCTAGCTCGGACGCCGAAAGAAAAATTATATCCATACTGAAAGTCCTTAGTGAATCTTCCGAGCCCCTCGGATCAATCACAATTGCCCGGGAACTTGAGCGCTACGGCATCTTCTTAAGTGAGAGAGCGGTAAGATACCACCTAAGAATAACAGACGAGAGAGGCCATACTCAGCCCCTTGGGCGAGACGGCAGAATGATCACTCCCCGTGGACTTGAGGAACTACGACTGGCATTAGCGCCTGATAATGTCGGCTTCGTTCTGGAAAAGCTCGAGACGCTAGCTTTCTACACTACGTTTGACCCGTACACAAAAACCGGCCGGCTCGCAATCAATACCTCAATCTTTGCTGAAGATAGCTTCAAACAGGCCCTACCGCTAATGCGAGAGGTATTTAAAGCAGGGCTCTGCGTCAGCGAATATGTAGCTATAGCCTCGGAGGGCGAAAAGCTGGGAGACGTAGTCATACCAAGGGGGAAGGTGGGCTTAGCGACTGTATGCAGTGTAACCATAAATGGAGTGCTGCTCAAAGCGGGTATACCAATAGAATCGCGATTTGGCGGTATCCTCGAAATCAGAGAGCCCAAGCCAAGGCGCTTCGTAGCTATAATCAATTATGAAGGCACATCTCTGGATCCATCCGAGCAATACATACGAGCTAAAATGACAAGTGTAGGCGAGGTCGCCAAGACCGGTAATGGCAGAATACTGGCCAATTTCCGGGAGATACCGGCGCCATCAAGGTCGATTGTCGAGGAGAAAGTCAGGGCACTCAAAGAGGCTGGTATAGGCGGGGTCTACGTTATAGGAAACACAAGCGAGGCTGTTTGTCAGATCGCAGTGGGCACAAACAGGATAGGGATAGTGCTCCTGGGTGGTTTGAATCCCGTGGCTGCGGTTGCAGAAACGGGTGTCGAGGTCGAAAACATAGGTGAAAGCGGTACAATCGATTTCGAACAAATGCAGAGTGTTTGGACACTCTAATCAAGCCCAGCAACACGTCAATACAGTGCCGCCTCGCTGTAACTCAGTTCTGACCAAGGAATTGACGCAGAGAACCATAGTCAGCCTGAAACGGTTTCATGGACCGGGACATCAGGATACCGAATAGGGTTCTTGAAATTTGGGTGCTCCAGTTCGATCAACTTAGCAATCTCCCACATGCGGTGCATGCTTCACGCTGTAATCGGCCACCGAATCGATGCCCATACCCGCAGGACGGGAGCATGGTAATAGCATAACAAAACCGCCACTAACTCACTCAGGCAACTTAACTTTTCGAGTCTGACGATAGCAGCTTGACCGCAGCGAAGTACATTGACCCCGAATCGGCGTTAGTTCCCCGGCATATTGCCCGAGCATTGACAGTCGAGGCGCACATAGTTACAATCAGCTTGGCTACAGGCGAGACGCTAGTATCACGAAACGGAGCAGTAATTCAACCGTTCGGCGAAATAGAAACAGGGGCCGTTAGCTCAGGGGTTAGAGCACCTGACTTTTAATCAGGGTGTCGTTGGTTCGAATCCAACACGGCTCACTCTCAGCCCCACCCCTATTTGCTAACATTTTGCTAACATCGCCCTTTGATTTTACTTCAGCATCCGGTTCTAATATTCTGTCAAACTTTTCCGCCGCTTCCTCTTGTATTCCGGGTAAAACGTGGCTGTAAATGTCCAGCGTAATGCCTATATTGGCATGTCCTATACGCTCTGAGACGACCTTTGGATGAACACCCGCCTTGAGCATCAAAGTGGCATGTGTATGCCTTAAATCATGTATTCTGAGGCTTCTCAGACCAGTTTTTTTGATGATACGCCGGAAGGCTAGCGTTACCGCATTTGGGTTAATCGGGCTGCCATCAGGCCGGATAAAGACGAAATCATCAGCATTAAGGCTAACGCCGAGCTGAATCCTCAGTAATTCTTGGTCAATCCGATATGCCTTGAACAATTCCACCAGAGCAGGTGTAAGAACAACACTGCGCCGGCTCTGTGCTGTCTTTGGCTCTTTGATAATGTAATCACCATTGCCTAGCTTGTACGCCGTTTCAACTACTGTCAAAGTGTCTTTTACTAAATCCAGATTACGCCACCTTAACGCCAGAAGTTCACCACGCCGTAATCCAGTGTAAAGCAGAGTAGCGAAGTAAACGTAATAATCCGTTTCTTGTGCTGTATCCAGAAAACTTTTCACTTCTTCCGTTGATAGCGTTCTCATGGTAACCCTTTGCACTCTGGGTGGCTGCACCACATCGGCCACGTTGCGCACCACCATTCCCATCTTCACCGCATAATTAAGTGCTTTGGACAATATCCTGTGATGATAAACAACGCTTCTAGCCGAGAGACCACCCTTTCCATCAGCCCTACCATTGCTCAACTTCTCTGCATAATAACTCTGTATATGCTGAGGCTGTAAATCAGCGAGCATAACCTTTCCGAGTGATGGTATCAAGTGACGCTCAACAATAGAAGAGTAGCTTTCCTGTGTCCTGTTAGTTGTATTCATTGAAGCGTAATCCTTGAGCCACTGCCTTAGCCAATCCCCAAGAGTAACCTTGTTAGGCTTTACGTATGCCCCTTGCTCAAGAGATATCACCACTTCATGAAGTACACGCTGCGCGTCTCTCTTTTTACCTTTGACAGTCTGCGACTTCTGCCGCCGCCTACCAGTTACCGTATCGGCTGGCATATCATAGAATATTTCCCAACTTCCTTTTGCCCTCTGCCGTATATGACCTTTCATTTTTCCGCCTCGCTTTCTGGCAATATACCAAGCATTTTGTCAAATGTCGCTTTAGGCACTAACATTCTATGTCCAAATCTTACAATAGGTAATTGTCCGGTCCTTGCAAGTTCATACCCAAAATTACGAGAAAACCCCAGCAGCTGCGCCGCTTCAGGCACTGTATAGCACAGCTTTTCCTCATTTGTCGGGCGTGGGCTGGCAATGCCATGCCCACCGCCACCCTTTCCCGCGCCTTCTGACTCACCCATCCTCATGCCCACCACTCATACCAAGCATAGGCCAACCCGCTTGCCGTGAAGCACGTGCAAGCACCTAGCATAGATATAAATATAAAACACCGAAAGCTCCTAGGACTAACACCTGTAAACCTCCTGTGCTTTACGCCTTCCCAAGAGAAATAGGCTGTCATAACTATAGCAATTACTCCGATAACTATAGACAAAAATAACACTATAACAGCTATGGAAAACTCCTGATTGATATAAGGGTTATCTATATCGATTAAAGCCGAAGCCCAGGCCAACGCAGGTGTTGCCCACCATGCCACCAATGCCAAAGCAGCAACAATTCCGAATTTCGTGTTTGAGATACCATCGAACCTCTTCTTGCACACATGGCATCTATACTCTCTCTTTCGGTCAAGAGTTTCAGGCAACTTGTTCTCCGCCTTGCACTTAGGGCAGATTACTTTCACGAGTTTATCCTTACTCAAAGCTTGTTCGTTTTCTTGGTAAGAGGGGCTTTCTTAGCCCCTCAGGGTTTGATTATGCCTTCTTATACGTTAGTCAAGGCACGCCTGCGGCCTCGCTGCGCTCGACCTTGACTAGCGGACGTCTCCGGCGGATCGTCTAGATAGTCCTCTAGATTCTCTATGTTCGGAAGTGCCCTAATGACCATACTCAGGTTATCTTCTATCATGCGCCTGGTGGTTGATGTTAAGTACGCCCACTCACTAGTCTCTTTATCTTCCTTTGGTAGTTTGTAGCACCTTGAATAGCTGTAAAGCCTTATCTTACGCCTCCAGATGAAGGCCAGCGCCTCATCAGACCAGCCACCCATCTTGGTAATGTACTTGCAAACATAGCCGCCTATATTTACGTTCTTGGCCTTTTCCACTCTGGTTCGACCAACACCCCACAAGGTTTCCACGTCTTCTTTTTCTAGTAGCCAGTTCAGCCGGGGATAGAATAAATGCACGTGGGGATATCCGGTTTTCGACTGTTCCTCTATTACCGAGATGTACTTGGGTGAGCCGCGACCTAGCCTTCTGTATCTCATCGTTATGTCGTGCTTGAATCTTCTCAGGTCTTCCTGCAGTCTCTCCCACGCTTCCCATCGTGAGTACTCCTCATGGTCATAGGTGAGAGTAACAAATGTGCCTGGCGCTCTGTAGTGCCTCCCAAACCGAGTCCTGATATTTCGCTGGGCTTTCCGTTTACCGCGCTCGAAGTACCTTGAGCAATCGCTCGGCTTGACTATCAAACCCCTCTCCGGCTCTTCCCTATGCCTTAGCAGGACTCTCTTCTCTTCCAGTTCGTCTATGTACTCGGCGAACTCCTCTGCCTCACACGCCATAATCTCATCGTGCGTTAGCACTTCGCCACTCTCACTGTAGCTTTGTGATGTATTATTCGTATAGTGGACGAGGCCAGAAGGAGCAAACGGCTCAGCTTCGCTTCGCCGTGCTTGTTCATTCCCTCGCCTACCGCTTCGTTCCATGTTCCCTTGCCCTTTCTCCCAGCCAACCTCATCCTCAAGTTCTTGAATGCGTCCCATTCACTCTTCCGCATCCAGCATTTCTGCGTTACGTTTCAGCATGTAGTCTTCAGCTTCCTCTTTCGTCATCCCTTCCATCTTCTTCCGGTGCGCTTCCACACTCAGCCTGGCCCTTTCTCTCTCCTCTACTGACAGTGACTCATCAATCTCATCCGAGATCATTTCGATCTTAATCAATCCCGCTTGAATCGCTATCTTCAAAGCATGGACATTGTTTTTCGCTCCCAGCTTTTGCGTTAACTTATGAAAATTGTTCTTTACTGTTTGGTATTTAATTCCTAGTTGCTCCGCGATCTCTTTATTACTGTATCCCTGAGCTGCAAGGGCAAGTATGAATGTTTCTCTTACGTTTAAAGGCTCGCTCTTTGCTTTGCCAGTCCACCCATTTTCCGGCTCGAAAACTAACCGTATACTCATAATTCCATCCCTGACTAGAGTACCATGTCGAGTACTACAGTACCTATTATATCATAAATGTCAAATATTCAAAGAACATGATCTTCCACTTGCCATTTATTCATGATTTTTGAGATTCATCAATATAAACAATACTCCCTTTGCCATACATCTTGACTTCTAAGTTAAATTCCGTTATATTACTTCCGCGATTTTCGTACAATAAATAACTTGCCATACCACACTATTGCAAAGTTATATTCTTAACCGAAGGGGTAAAAAAGAGGAATCATGAGAGTAATAGCAATAATACTACTACTAGCCTTGGCGCTAGTAGGATGCAGCACTGCAGAACCTTTACCTACAACTACCCCAACTCCAACACTAGAACCCTCACCTACACCCACACCTTCGCCCACCCCATCTCCTACGCCCTCACCTACACCTACCCCATCTCCCACGCCTGAACCGACTCCAGAACCAACTCCTACACCAGAACCTACTCCATCTTGGGAAATAGTAGATACCGAATACAAAATAACTGAGAAGAACGACATTTGGTGGAAGATAAGCTACAAGATAACTGTTATGAACAACAAACCTTACACTATCTCCTTAGATGGAGAAGTATCCTACTACGATTCTGACGGTTTCGTACTAGACCACGACTACATCTGGAACTTCGTAATCCCATCTGGAGAAACTGCTACTTACTCAGACTACTCTCTGGTGAATACCAGCCTAGCTGCGAGAATAGATAAATGTGGAGTCCACTTAGAAGTAGACTAGAAAAGAGTGAGCTACCCAAGGCTTTTGACAACGAATCCTCTTCTTAATAGAATATCCCAAAGCAAATACTGGTAGGTTCGTGCAAAGAGGGATGTATGGATTCCAGCCAGAACTACTGCAAGAAGTGCGGCAGAGAACTGAATCCCGTCCAGCGACCGTGCCCCTATTGCGGTGGTACGGGAATCAACTACGTTAGGTCCGCTTCAGTAAAAGTGGTATTCAGGGCCAGTACGTTATGGAAGCAAATTCGAACAGGCAGGAAGCGACCCATACGCGAAGGTAAGTCGGGCTGGTCCGCCAGCGGTGATGCTGCGAAGCACCCAAACGGAGTAGACAAGATGACACTCATTGACCGAGAGAAGGATGAATACGAAAAGAAGGTGGTTGACAAGCGAACCGGGGAAGTGGTGAAGGACCTAAAGGAACCTCTGAGTCAGCACAGAAGCAATCCCAATCCTACAAGAACCAAGAACTGACAAACCCTGCACATGTGTTCGTGCCTACCTTGATATATGCCAATCTTGTGCCGCCCTGTCTTGCGTCTTGCAGCCTTCCTCCTGCTAACGGATTTGCTAACGAACTTTTAACCACCATGAAAAACCACGAGTTACTGAGCGGTACAATTCACAGCTAAATCGCATATTAAGAGGTACTCTGGTTTACCCATCCATATTCTCAGGTACAATTCTCTTGTATCTTTTAATCAGGGTGTCGTGAGTTCGAATCTCACACGGCTCACTCGTAACCTCACCCTCATTTGCTAACATTTTGCAAACATTGGCCCTCTGGTTGCCCTCTGATATTTCATCCTCTAACAGCTTATCAAATCTTTCCGCAGCAGCTCCCTGCAAACCGGGCAATACATGGCTGTATGTATCAATTGTTATCCCTATGTTTGCATGACCCAGCCTTTCCGATACTATCTTCGTATGCATCCCAGCCTTCAACATTAGTGTGACATGGCTATGCCTCAAATCATGCAATCTCACACCCGAAAGTCCGGCCTTGCGCACCAGGAATTTGTGGAACTAACCGGGAAATACTAAGATGCAACTGGCACTAAAAATGGGGTAAGGTCATAAAATGCTCAAACATCAGGAAAGCGCTTTTCCAGGGCTTTCTGGATATCGTCCATAATTTTTCTCGCCAGTCTGACGATGTGGAAAGTCAAGAGTGGTGAAGGCGGGGCTGAATAAGCAAACCTCAGATCTCTCAGCAGGAGGCCAAACTGATTCATGTATTCCTCTTCGTCACGCTTGAATAACCACTTACTCATTTTGTTAAGCCCCACCCAACTTTCCTCGCGAAGGTGACTCGGCGCTGGACTAATCCTATGAACAGGCGCCTGAAGGCTGCGGGGGCGAATTAACGAATGCGGGGAAGTCATTTAACTGCCCCGGAGACCGCCTAGTGAGACAACGGCCTGGTCGCCTATTCAGCACTCGCGATTGCGAGTCCCCTGGGGGCTCGGCAGTCCAGCCTCGGTATGAGAGTAGTCAGTTCGCGAAGCCTCCATAACTCGGGAACATGGCGTTAGCCTCAACGTACAAGATATCGCCTGTAGTCAACGGGTTCTTCTGCCACGGTGGCCTTCAGCCAGTACGCTTCTATATGTCCCGTAACGTTCTTCGTTTGTAGCGATATGATTGGCTCATTATGCGCGGGAAATACGGATTCGAAGAATGACCGATGGGGATCCCAGTTCTACGAGGGCATATCCTCAGCTTGCACTTCCAACGGTTGCTCTACCTCCGAGCCCAGATCAGCGGCTGCCTCCAGCAGGCTGCGCGTGTAAGGATGCGACGGAGTGGCCAAGACCTTGCTAGTGGGCCCTTCCTCAACGATTCCGCCCTCCTGCATGATCGCTATACGGTCGCTGGTCTTGCGTGCCACTGCAATGTCATGCGTGATGAAGAGCATGCTCAAGCCACGCTGCTCTTGAAGGTTCAGCAGCAGCTTAAGTATCTTCGCCTGTACGCTGGAATCGAGGAAGGCCGTCGGTTCGTCGGCGATGAGAACCTTGGGGTTCATCACCAGCGCCCGCGCGATATTCACTCGCTGTAGCTCGCCTCCACTCAGGTGATGGGGGTACTCGTCGAGGAAGGACTCGGTGGTCGGCAGTTCAACCTCCCTGATCACCTTCCTGGCTCTTTCGTCTCGCTGCTCCTTTGTGCCGATGCCCTGTATCTCAAGTGGCTCGCGTACTGCCTCGAGTACTGTAAGCCGATGACTCAAGGCCTCGCCCGGGTTCTGGAACACCATCTGGACAGCCCCGTGGAAATCCTTCTGCCGCCGGTCGACTCTGTTTCCCTCGAGATAGACCTCTCCCTCGTCTCCTTCAAGCATACCGGTTATCAGCTTGGCCAGCGTAGTCTTACCAGAACCGCTCTGGCCTACCAGCGCCAGCGTCTCCCCGTGTTCTATCGAGAGATTAACGCCACCCACAGCCAGTAGAGAGCCGAACGACTTCCTCAGCCCTTGCACCGAAAGCGCAGCGATGATTCCTCCTCGATGGCATGCTACCAGCCTCCCACCATGATCCATGAAAAGCGGTACCTGCTGCTGGCAGACGGGGATGGCCTGTGTGCAGCGGGGATGAAAGGGGCAGCCTGCTACGTCCCGTTCCATCCGGCCCGTGATTCCCTGAAGGTCTTTCGTCGTCGTCATATTCGGGTAGGACCGGAGGAGTGCCCTTGTGTACGGATGCCGCGGCCGGGACAGCAGCTCGCTCGTCTTGGCGAGTTCCACAATCCTCCCGCCGTACAGCGTCGCCGTTTTCAATGCCAGCTTGGCGACTGTGGAAAAATCGTGCGTCATGAGGAGAACGGCCCGGCCGGCGACGGCCTGATTGAGGAAAGCAAGCATCTCTGTCCGCGAGCTTGCGTCCAGAGAAGAGACAGGTTCATCGAGAATCACTGTTCGCGGTTCATTGGCAAGGGCCATTGCGATAAGTACCCGCTGCTGCTCACCGGCGCTGAGCTGATGTGGATAATGCGAGAGCTTCGCCTGCGGTAACCCTGCATCCTGGAGCAGTTCGGCTGCTCTCTGCCTGGCCTCCGATTTGCCCTTGAGTCCATGCGCAATCATCGGCTCGGCGATCTGGTCGATAATCCTGTGACTGGGATTGAGCCGGTTCTGGGCGTTTTGAAAGGCCATCGCCACGCGGTTCCACCTGAGGTCACGCATCTTGTCCTCGTTAAGTGAAAGGATGTCGGTGCCATCCAGGTAGATGCAACCACGGGCATTTCCATTGACCAGACCCATGATGCTCAGCCCCAGAGTGGTCTTACCGGCACCGGACTCGCCGATGACCGCCAGGCATTCGCCATCGGCCACCTCTAGGTCGACACCTCTGAGGATACGCTCCCCGTCATAGCTGACCCTCAGGTTCTCAACTTTGAGCAACGACCTCACCTCGCAGTCTGGGGTCAAGCGCCGGTTCCAGTGAACGGCCGAGCAGAGTAATCGCCACGATTGTTATCGAGAGAGCGAGCCCTGCGGGAACTAGCCACCAGCGCCACACGTCCAGGAATATCCATTCCCGTGCGTCGCTGATCATACTCCCCCAGCTGACCACACCGGGATCGCCGATACCCAGGAATGCCAGTCCCGCCTGGAGGAACACGGCCCGCCGCACGCAGAAAACGAACTCGGCCACCAGCAGCGGCCCCAGGTCCGGGATGATGTGCCGGCGCATCACGTACCAGGTGCTGGCACCGAACCCGCACGCCGCCGTGACGTGCGCCTTCTCCTTCAGTGACAGGGCCTGAGCGCGAATAATGCGGGCTCCACCCTGCCAGCACAGCAGCGATAGGACAAGAATTAAGCCGCCCGTGCTGGAAAACAGGTCGCGTGAAAGAATGACCAGCGCTACTACCGGCGCTACAACCAGCAAGCCCACCCACCCCAGGGTGCGCAGTATATATAGGGATACGCCTGCGACGACGATGCCGATGAAAACCTCGATACCGGCAATCGCTCCTCCGCCGAGGTTGGGGTCGACATACACGGAGAGCAGTATCACCAGTATGATGATCGGGATAACAATGAAAGCATCCACGAGCCGCATTACGACCCGGTCATAGACTCCACCGATTAGGGCAGCCGAGGAACCGATAACCGCTGCTAAAAACGTGGACAGCACCGCCACCAGCAGCCCCACCAGCAGGGATGTGCGCGCCCCGTAGACAAGCTGGCTCCAGATGTCCTGCCCCACGTGATTCGTGCCCAGCAGATGGTCCCATGAGAGCGACTGGAACGAGTTGGCCGTTTGCTCCAGGGGGTCATAGGGTGTGAGCAGGGGGGCAAAAATCGCGATGAAGACCACGATCAGGAGCAGAGTGATTCCGATCTGCCCGCTCCTGCTGCCTGCTACTTCTCTCTTGGTATCAATGTGCATAGCTCACCCTCGGATCGACTCTGGAGTAGAGGCGGTCAACGATGAAATTAGCTGCCAGCACGCAGACGGCTGCGACCAGGAGCACGCCCTGGAGCACCGGGTAGTCTCTGTAAGTCAGAGCTTCATAGGTCATGTAGCCTATGCCCGGATATGAGAAAACGATTTCGATGAAGAGTACTCCCGTGACCATAAGGCCGATCCATATGCCCGTCCGCGTCATAACAGGCAGCATCGAGTTCCGGCCAGCGTGTCTGTACTTGAGGGTCCGGGGGGCGAGTCCCTTTGCCCGCGCCAGCAGCATGTAAGGTTCCTTCATCACGCCTATCATGGCGTTCCGGGTCAGCAGGTAAGACCCGGCGAGCCGCGCCAGTACCAGTGCGGTGAGTGGCAGGACCAGGTGCCTCGCAATATCGGCCAGACGGTCTATACCGGTCAGTCCTGAGTAGGCATCCTCAGCGCCGAAGAGCGGGAGAACCTCGAGGCTCACGCCGAAGAACAGCAGCAGCAGTATCCCCAGCCAGAAATCGGGGAAACCGCTGAGGGCTACCATGCCTGACAGCAGGCCTCCGTCTACCTTCCCGCCCCTTCGCCATCCTGATTCGATGCCCAGAATGATGCCAAACACGGTAGACAGGATCAGCGCAAGCCCGCCCAGAAGAGCGGTCCATTGCAGCCGTCCCAGGATAACCCCCAGCACCGGGGCGTTATAGAGATAGGAGTACCCGAGATCGCCATGGAACAGAGCCGCCCAGTAGGAAATGAACTGCCCCCCCAGCGACTGATCCAGCGCAAAGCGGTCCGTAAGCTCTGCCTGGAGCGCCGGGCTCATCTGGACCAGTGCTTCATCGCCGAAGATGGCCATGAGCGGATCGCCGGGCATCATCCGGGGAAGGAAAAAGTTGAGCGTCAGGATGATGAGCAGCGCTACCAGATAGGTGATCAGGTTCTTTTTGGTCAGCATAGTTCACATGTCAATGTGGGCCTGACCTGGCGTCTGTCTGCGTGTCTATCCATTCTGCGGCCCTCAGTTAACGCCCTCCTATCTCTTCGAGGATGCGGTTCATCCAATCTGATAGCTTTACATTTTCGGCGGTATAGTAGAAAGGAAGATAGGGTTTTATATCGACTACCGGGCTGCCATCGACAGCGTCCAGTCCCCCGACACGCAGGGTCAGCCCCCGGCGCTCGAGAATGCGGACCACCGATACACATATCGGATTGGGGCGCGCCGGGCTGCATGTAGAGAAAAGGCCCACCAGCGGGAGATCCTTTCTGCCCATCGGGTGTACTTTGATGAGACGCCGGTCCTCCTGCCCGACGAAGTGTGCCCAGTAGAGCACCAGAGCGTGCGAGAAGTCCTCGATGCCATCCAGGATACCCTCGAACTCTGAGTCGATGACCAGTTCCGACACTGTGCCGGCGGAGTCTCTGGCATTGCCGGGATCGGCCCGCAATTGCAGGTCTCCGGAGTCAGCCACGAGGATGGGCTGCGGTGTATCATTTCTGACAATGCCGACTGCCTTTAAGCGCATTTCATTCATGTGTAGCCTCAATTACAGTTTATTGATTGCCGATGAGGGCCATCTTATTCAGCGGGATCGGTATCCCCGACGCAACGCCACCATCCGTGTAATACCAGTCAACGGTGCCGTCGTGTGCCCAGAACCAGTCCGGATGGTAGAGGGTGATCGCCGGCAAATCCTCGGCATAGAGGGCTTCTGCATCCTGCACGATCTCCAGCCGCACAGCGGGGTCCATTTCGTGGAGCTGGTCCTCCAGTAGCTGGTTAAGCTGCTCGTTGTCCGTGTAGCGAGCGCTGTTGAAACCGGAGCCCGTGATTATCCTGGGCAGGATAGATGGCTCATACAGACCGCCGTGACCGTATATAGAGAGCTCGAAGTCCCAGGCCTCAACCTTGGCATCGACGCTGCTGCCCTCCATTATAGTCAGGTTGATCTTGATACCCACGTCTTCGAGTGCATCCTTGATAAACTGCCCGACATCTTTGAACCCGTATGCAGTCTGGGTAATCAGGTCGAACTCCAGCACCTTTCCGTTTTTGGTGAAGTAGCCTTCATCGTTCAGCGCGTACCCCAGTCCTTCGAGCAGTTGCTGTGCCTTCTGTGGATTGTACTCATATTGCTCGATTTCGGGATTGTACCAGTGGTTGTCCGGCGCCAGCAGGCACGGACTCCCCGGGATTGCGTGACCTCTCTGGGTGACGTCCACCAGTTCCTGCCGGTCAATGGCGTAGGCCAGTGCCTGGCGGAACTCCTTATTGTTCAGGGGCTCTATCTGGTGATTGATCGTCATCTTGGCGCACCAGCTGTAAGACGCCTGGAGGATTGTGAATCCCTGGGACTCCAGGGTGTCTACCATCTCCGCCTGGATACTGGCCGCATCCACCTCTTCCTGTGTGAGCGCTGCGTTCGCTACCGCATCGCTTACTTTGACAAAGACCAGGCGGTCTACTAATAGCTTGCCCTGATAGTAGTCCTCGAATGCCTCATATAAATAGGTCCCCTGCGCATTGTTGTAATCCACCAGCGTGTACGGGCCGGTTCCGATCACGGCCTCCGGGCCGTCGAAGGTCATGGGGTCGTCCACGCTCGCCCAGATGTGCTCGGGGAGGATGGACATTGTACAGGCGATGTCATAGAGGAAGGGTGCGTATTCCGATTCCAGGTACAGCTTCACTGTGTAATCCCCTATCACCTCGGCGCGGCTGACTCCGTTGGGGCCGATCAGCGTGACGAATGGGTCGGGATGGGCTTTGGCATAATCGACTGTAAAGGCGACGTCATCGGCGGTAAATGGCTCTCCGTCATGCCACAGGGCGTTTTCCTGAAGCTCGAAGGTATAGGCGTTATCCGTTTCGTCGTAGGACCATTCCGTCGCCAGTGCGGGAATGAAGCCGTCCTCATCTTTCCAGATAAGCGTATCGAATATGAAGCTTGAACGAATATATCCTGGCCCCCTGGAGTACCTGAGGTAAGGTGATGGATAGCCCCAGTCTCCGGTGGAGTCGGCGATGGTGTAAGTGACGATAGTGGTCGGAGTGCTCGATGCCTCCTCTTCGCCGCTGCCGCATCCGCCAACCGGCAACGTTCCCAGCAGAAGAATTAAAGCCAGTCCAACCATAAGTAACTTCCTGGCAAATAGTCTTGTCATTGACGTCTCCTTCCTCCTACAACGAGTGCCGTTTCTCGAATGCCAGCAATGTCATCCTTCTGCATTCACGACGCAGATTCCATTACCCGTCAGCTCGTAATACTCTTGCCCCGAACAGGGAAGGCATACTGGCTGGCCGTTCTTCATGCGAATGCGCGGTTCCATTACGCTTTCGCCGCAGACAGCGCACGTTACACTGCCGTAAATTTTGGCGTAGGCCGGAAGCTCAATGGTTATTTTTTGCACTTTCAGCAATTCATCGTCGGGGACCTCCAGCGTATTGAACGAAGCCCGTCTCCATAGCCGCATCAGCCTGTTCCTGTCTTCCTCGTCGCCTTCCCGGTTGACAACCAGTTTCTGGAATAAGGCCATCGCTTCCGGTTCTCGCCGGGCCAGGGATTCGCGGTCCATATTCACGACCACGCGCACGCCGTCGCCGGTGCGCCTAGCCAGCGTGACCGCGGTCTTGCCCACGTCTCGAAAGATCAGGGCATTGTTTGCGAAACTGCATCCGGTAACAAACTGGACACCGTCCGCGAAGCAGTTATTGCTCTCCACAATAGCTACGACCTCTTCCATGCCCGTGGAGTGAACCCCGAGGTCGGTAACGGCTCGAAACGCCGCTCGAACCCCGTAAGCAAGTCCGGGGCAGTAGTGCCCGTGAAGCGTGCCGCTCATCGTCAGCAATTTTTGTAAATCACCGTCAGCTATGGCTTTCTTGATTCCCCCCCTCGGATCTTCCATTATGTCGATGTCCATTCAATCACCTTGCGCTAGCCGACAACAGCGCCGATAAAATGTGCAACTAAGAGCTCTTGCAATAAGTTGCAACACCATCCTAACTGATGCGACAGCCGAAGTCAAGTCGCTGGCTTAGTGCGATAGCGTAACACATTGTGTGTAAAAAGAAGGGGTGTATCCTTTCAAGGTAGTAAAACAAAAACCTTGAAAGGAGGATACACCCCATGGTACAGGTCCGAAACCCAGCCAAGCTTAAAGTGGAGTATTTATGGCGGGAGGTCAAGCTGCAGGCTTGCACATTTTTAGCGCTTTGTTGAGATTCGGTAACAATCGCCCAAAGTGTTTAATACCTGAACCCAATCTCAAGTTGGACGCATGGCAGGTCTCTGTAGTAAGATAGCGCCCAAAGCCTCGGTGTAACTCCGTGACAGGGCAGGCTAAAAGAACAAAACAGAGGAAAACATGAGATTGGTTGGTATTTGCGGTTCTCCTAGAAAAGGCAACACGGAGTGGATGCTCAGAAAGCTACTGGAAGGGATTGCCAGGGACGGGGCAGAGACAGAGTTAGTCTTGCTCAGAGAGAAGGAGATCAAAGCGTGTGATGGCTGCCTGAGCTGCGAGGCGGGAGGCAGGGAAAGAAAGGGCATTTGCAGGATTGAGGATGACATGCAGCAGATTTACTCCAAGCTGATTGAAGCCGATGCTCTGGCTATTGGCACTCCAGTCTACTTTGAAATGCTGTCCGGTCTGCTTAAGAACTTCATGGACAGAACATGCCCCATCTGGCCTAGACTTGAACTGAAGCCGATTGTGGGCGTGGCCGTGGCAGAAGAAAATATCGGAAAAGCAGTCGAGAACTTAAGGACATACTCGTCTGTCTGCGGTATGCGATGGGTGGGGCATGTTACTGCGTTAGCAAAAACTCCAAAGCAGGTATCGAAGGACAGAAATATTGAGAGGCGGCTTGAACGGCTGGGGCGTGAGCTTATTGGTGTGTGTAAGACCTAACGTTGTACTATTGCTCATAATGTTTTGCCGGGATAAATATCATGTGTGGAGCAGTAAAACAAGCTAGAGGCTGAAACCAGACTGTAAGGTTCTGATACCGTTCAGTATGACATGCCAAGCGGCCTGCGTTTTGCGAACGAAATGTTTAGCACTTGATGATACAGGTCACCAGCTTCAGAAAGTTAAAAGTCTTCAGGGATTTTTTAGAAATCAGGATGTTAATTCACTAGGTCTGCCGACACCCTGGTTTTATCATATTTTCGGTAAGAAATGGCAACAGTTATCTTACAAGCTAATCAGCCTACCGCACCCAACTTATATAGCTCGCTAATCGCTTCCGAACCAAAATCCAGTTCCTTCAATATTTCATCCGTATGAGCGCCCACCTTAGCACACAATGTTCGTATCCCTTCCGGGGTCTCCAATAATTGAATAGGTATTCCCGTCTGTCTTACCTTTCCGTGTACCGGATGGTCAAATTCGGCCAGCATTTTATCGTGCAGGACTTGGGTATCCTTAAGTACTTCATCCACATTGTTGACCGGTGCAATTGCGGTGTTTGACTCTTTCAGCATTTCGAACCAATCGTCACATGTCCTATTCTTAAAGACCCCCGCTAGTTCAGCGATAACAGCGTCGCGGCGCTCACGGGAGGATTGTGCTCGTTAATCAGGTCTTCCCTAGTATTATCTGTGTAATGGCTATTGCATCTTGCCTTACCCTAAGAGATCGCTGAAAAAGACGACTTTTAAGAATTTACCCTTATCAGGCGATAAACTTTACTTTTTTCACCGCCATGATAGCCAATATTGGAGCAACATTTTAACTCAGGCTATCACATCTTTG
>Ga0180431_10000797_pt1 | contig 44799 bp, 69 predicted proteins | sample SS_ome_11_FD_132459 | JGI IMG/M metagenome (GOLD analysis project Ga0180431, IMG submission 132459) | Hypersaline lake sediment archaeal communities from the Salton Sea, California, USA - SS_1_MS_1 metaG | ecosystem: Environmental > Aquatic > Non-marine Saline and Alkaline > Hypersaline >... | reverse complement strand
GCCCAACTTTACAGAACAGACAAACAGCAATATTGGTCAGATCCGTGGAAACGCCTAGCTAGAAAATGGTCAAGGCCAGCAGCTTATAGGAAAATGGAGACCATTGCCGACCCGGATGAAGAAGCGGAGGTGTTGGAGAGGTTGACGAAATGAAACCTATCTGCCCACGCACAAACGCACCTGTACTGCGAGAGGTCTGCTGGTGGCATATACGGGAACGAGACCAGGAATGTAAGAAAATAGAGTGTGCTTTTTTTTCACGGGAGACATTTCAGCGGTCAAACCCCTCAGTTGAGCAGTTTAGACATACAGTTGAGCACCATAAAGGAGCGATGGAGGATTAATGGGACACCGTACCTGGATTAAGATTTATTGCGATAAGTGGCTGGAGGGGACACTGAGGCAAGAATCATCAGAGTTGCGTGGTGTATGGGTAGATGTACTGACATTAGCAGGCAATTCTAACTACGGTGACACCGGAGAAATCAAGATAGTAAACAACATTGGTTTGCCGGACGAAACGATTGCCGAAGTATTCAAAATTGACCCTAATAAATGGCAGGAATACAAACAGCGGCTTATCGAGACGGAACGCATAATTGTAAGCGACAATAATGTCATAAGTATCTGTAATTGGGAGAAATATCAGAGTGAATATGACAGAACAAAAAGATACCGTACAAAAAGTACAACAAATGATACAGAAAATGATACGTGGGAGAAGGAGATAGAGAAAGAGAAGGAGAAAGAGAATATATACACACGCGCGCGCGAGAGAGTTTTCCTTACTAAAGAAAAATATCAAAGCCTGCTTAAAGCATATCCCGAAGATCGGCTTAATTGGATGCTTGACAAGCTGGACTTTCACCTTTCCACCACCAGCAGAAAATACAAGGGAAAAACAGCAGATGGGTTTTTCAAGGCCGGTAGCTGGCTAATTGAAGAAATGGAAAAGCACTTTACCGGGCAAAAGCCACAAAGGAATTTGAGTGCCGAAATTCAACAGGAGCAGGATGGCCTCACTGAAGAGCAGCGGGCTAAAAACAGGGAAAGGATTAAACAGCTTGCGAAGAATATAGGCAAAGGGAAAGGATAACCGTACATCATAAAAAATGAAACCCTATTACCAAGATAACTACTGCACCATCTATCACGGCGATTGTCGGGAAATTCTGCCTCACTTGGAGCCGGTGGATTTGGTGCTGACTGACCCGCCTTATGGGATTGATTATGCAAAATATCCTACACATAGAGATTATTCTAAGGGTTATATCGAATTTCTTTTGCCTATCGTTGATCTTTGTGAATCAAAAATTCAAGATGGTTATTTTGCGATATTTCAAGCAACAAAAAACCTCCGTAAATGTGGAGAATGGTTTAAAAGAGAATGGCGTCCTATCGTATCTTTTAGAGAGTTTGCTCAGTGGATGCCAACACATATTCAATTTAGAACAGATTTCATATTATTCTGGATGGTTGGAAAGGCAAAATGCTGGAAACCTAAAAATGTACCAAGATATTATTTTATAAGCAGTAGAGTCTGTGTCACTCAAGGGATAAATAAACGAGTAGATCATCCTTGTCCTAGACCACTGGATACAATGCTCTATCTTGTTGATGTTTTGGGATATCCAAAAGGGATAGTTTTAGACCCGTTCATGGGCTCAGGCACAACCCTCGTAGCTGCCAAACAGCTCAACCGTAAAGCCATCGGAATAGAGATAGAGGAAAAGTATTGTGAGATAGCGGTTAGGAGGTTGGCCCAAGAGGTTTTGGATTTTACATGACCCAGGAAAAACCACTCGTAGGTTGGAAAGAAATATCCGCTTATCTCGGGGTGTGTAAAAAAACGGCAAAGGATAAATTAAAAGATTTCCCCTTTTTCTTGCCTGATTATGCACCCCGAAAAGCGGTATATTCATTTGACCTACAAAAGTACCTAAGAAGGCATATTAATTCCACCTAAATTACCCCTATTTACCCCCCTACCCCCCTTTGACTTCCCATTTTACTCGCCGTACCCTTATACCACAATGACTCTAACCTCCAGAACAGCCGGACCGGATTTCCCCTCCTTTCCCTGGTCCGGCCCCACCTCTCAGCGAGGTAGAACATGTGTGAGCACTTTACACCAGTACTAGAGCTTATTCGCCTCGAAGAACATGAGCCGTTTGGCACCTTCGGCGTGCTCAAGATCAACAAGGCCGTATTCTGCGTTACCCTGGAACCACCCGACGAGCTCAACAAGCTCAACAAGTCCTCTATCCCTGCACAGCAGTATATGTGCGTAAAGCATAAGTCCCTGAAATTCGGCAAGACATTCAAGGTGCTCAATGTGCCTGGTAGAAGCGAGATCCTCTTTCACCCCGGGAACTTTGCAGAGCATACCGAGGGCTGCATACTGCTTGCTCAGTATTTCGGCAAGCTGAAAGGGAATAGGGGCATATTGAACTCAGGAAACACTTTCAAGCACTTTATGGAAGTCATGGAGAAGGTGGGCTATTTTAGTCTTACCATCCGGGAGGTATATTAATCCCCCCTGTGGTTTCGACCCAGGGTGCGGCTGGTCGTCAATCTTGCATTGGAGGCCAGCCTGCTAAACCAACTACCAATGGCGGTAGCGTGACATCGGGGGCCGCTGTAACCCTTTAACCGAGGTAAGAACATGAGTTTCAAGGAGACAGCCTTAAACTATTTAGCGTGGGTTACTGTGGTCACAATTATAATTCCCGTTATGGTTTTAGGTTTTATGGGTCTCCTTATGCTTGTAGGCTATTGGTATTACATATTAATTAGCTGGATATTTTCTTTTATTTAACCCTTTAACCAGGAGAACAACATGAAACGAATCACAGCCACAGCCCTAACGATTATGGCACTGGGGGTGATTCTCGTTTTCTCATCGTGTGCGACTCTTGACAGCTTTCTGAAACCTGAACTTAACACACTGACCCTGCACTTCGCCGATGGTGATGTAATCACCTATGTACTTCCGCCTGAATTTCCCGAGTTAAACGAGGATCAAATCGAATACATACCAATATATTACGGCTATGCGATAGTTGCACGCCAGGTAATAGACGGGAACATTTATGGCCTTATTCTGGCAGGTCCTGATGCCGAGATTATCGGCGCTGGTATGTTTATCGGGGAGGCTCAAACGTGGTGGGTTTATGAGAACGGCAAGCCCATTGACAAGAGCAATGATCATGCTGCGCTCGATGCCCATGTAGAGCAGTATATTACGGACTTAATGCAAAACCCAAAGAAAGAAATGTAAGTGTCCCCCCTACTCAAACTAGCCACATTGCTCTACGCATTTTGGCTTAGGCATCGGAAATTCCTGCTCGTGGGAGCAGGTGTAATAGCAATATTAATCTTTAGGAGGTGTATTTATGGATAACATGATTCGGGTTTCCACTGATGAGAAAACAGTGAAAGCATTAGGTGATTACATTTTAAAGATTCTTGGCGCCAAAGTAGACCAAGTGACTATACAAAAAGCATTAGAGGTTTTGGGTGATGGTGCCTCAATTAACGGTTTGACGATTACGAATTGCACATTAATCAATAATGAAAAAGAGGAGGAATAAATGAAAGACTCATGGATTGCCTCTCTTGTCTGGGGGCGTATAGGTGCCGCGGTTTTGGTATTGGTAGCGGCTGGTTTAAGTTTATTCGGGTATCAAGTAAGCCCGGAGGAAACCAATATGGCGTATGAATTGGTCGCCGGGATCCTCGCCGGTATCGGCGGTATTTTGGCTCTTGTGTCCAAGATCAGAGAGCGGAGGCTGAAATAATGCACGCTGAGAAATGCCCTGTGTGTGAAGGCACAGGGAAATATGAAGATAGGCAATGTCACGGATGTGATGGGAAGGGTTGGGTGCAAATACTTGATAGCGATTGTGCGCCACTGCCATATCAATTATACATTCGTCCATGCTATCAACCATACTCGCCCAATTATGATCCATACCCAGGGAATGTTTGGGGTGATGATTCAGGGACGTATACAACACCTCCTGCAGGAAATATATCGTAATGGGCGGCATCTGGGCACATATTTTACAGTATTTGGCAATTAAAATTATAGACAAGGCAATAAACTATGAAGACAAAACTATTGATCCCTATACTGGCGAGTCTCTTGTTGATAGGGTGCGCGCCAGGATCGAGTCTAATAAAATTCAACGAAAATCAAGCGGCAAAAACAGGGATTAAGGGAACTGCCAGTACATTAGGCTATTTTATCGGCGCAAACAATATCGATTTAATTCCAGAATGGAATAAGTGGGCGGACAGGCTTTTAGCATTTGAACAGGGCGATAGTGTTTCATCATTTCAGGATCTGCTTATTAGCGGGGCCGATTATGTAACAGATTCAGAGTTTCTAAAATTGAAATTCACCGAATTTGTCAGCCTGTTTGAATTTCCTAAATTGCAACCTGCGACTAATCCATTTCTCACCGGCCCATATCTTGAGATGGTCAAACTGGTACTTAAAGGATTTCAAGAAGGCTTAATGGCGGCACAAGCAGAGGAGGTAGATGAATAATGCCAGGCAATGTTGTTAAGATTAATAATTTTGATACATTAACGTGGTATATCGGCGATAGTCAAATGGATGATTTAATGGAATATTTAGATCAGCACGGTTATCGTATGGATGAAACGGAGAGCGCCGATGCCAAAGAATAAAGACAAAAAGAAAGACGATAAGAAGGATAAGAAGAAAAAGAAGAAGGTTAAGGTTCACAAGGGCAAGTGGGCCATTAAATATTAGTCGTTAGACTATACGATCCTTGATAATAGAATATCGGTCTGAAAATCCCTGCTAAGGTACAGATTTAGACAGGGTGAGCATGTGAGGATATTATCCCCCTGGATGCTTAAGGTGCGTCCAGGGGGTTAGGGGTTAGGCTCTTTTCATATATGGGATAGCTTGATTGATTCTATCCTGTACGCCATCAAAGAACTGTTTGCATATATCTTCGCCAGTACAGGGCCACCAACAAGTTAGGCCATGCTTAAACTCTGCATCAGGGTTTGCTTTTGCTAGTTTGATGCCGTTAAGATATTGGCGCAATGTTATATGTCTTTCAATAGCAGGTAAATAGATGGTTCTCATCTCTGTTCCTCCTTTCCTGTAGCTTTGGCTATGGCTTGTTTTGTTTTTTGATACGCTTCTTTGATTGCAGACGTCGGTATATATTTCAACGGGTCTGCTGCTGGCACATCATTTAGATGTGATAAAACTCGATTCGCAGTTTTTAATGCCTCAACCAATTCCTCATGGCTATTGCAGGCACGAAGAATAAGGTTCATGTTTGCTTTTACTTCTTGATGAACTTCTGGATCGGATAAGCATTTGGGCATCATGCATACAAGCATACTTCCCCTGATCTTATAATTGTCTTCTGTGGTTTCTAAATACCACGGTCCAGGTGTATGTTTACTTGTCATTGGTTTCCTCCTTCCTTAGTGCCTCATACAAGATATCTATGATGAGGCGATACATGGGGATGCCCTTGTGAGCTGCGGCAACCTTCAGGCGCTTGTGCAAGTCATCAGGACAGTTACGGATTATAAGGGCGTGTAGTTTCATAGCTGTTCCTCCCATTCTGCTCGATTATTAAATTGAGTATACTCGGCCACAACGGCTTCACACATTCTGACTGTCCAGTCAACGGAACCGGCCTGGATTGTGCCCTCTGCTATTTTGTGTCGAAACGCTTCTAACTGTTCGAGCATTGCCAATCCTATAATGTCATTGTGTGATAGTTTTGATGGGTTCATGGTGTGACCTCCTTAATGGTTAGCGAGTTGCCGCTTTTATAAATGCTTCTATTTGTTCGTTCTGTCTTTTTTCGTATGCTTCGAGTGTGACAAAGCGTGTAGAGCCATTGCCTGAATCTATGTCATGAACCATGATTTTAAATATACCCTTAAAGGTTCGGCCATCATCAAGGGTAATGTCGTAAAAGTCTCCCCATTTATCAGCATACGATTTAGTGATAGTGCCAAAGTCTTCTATGTTGGCCATGTCGCCTCGGTAGTAAATCCGTGTTCCTGTTTGTAAGTCGGTCATGTCTAATCCCTCCATCTAAGGTTATTGTTTAACCACCACCTAAGCCCATGTGCGAGACATGGGCAAAGGAAGGGGTTAAGTGGTAGCGCGATAACAACGGCCACCATTTTCAGGGGTCCAGCGCCACCAGGCCAATGTGACACCATTAACATCAACAACAAATGTGCTATGGTTGGTGGTGTCTGTAATGCTCCTAGCGTATTTGTAGGCTTTTCGGCGATTGCTAAACTCTACCTCATTATAATTGCTTTGAGGTTTTACGGTGTAAGTTGTCATGGTGTGTCCTCCTTTCGTTTTAGGTTTACCAAATGATTAGTGCTGCATAGGTTAAAAAGATACATATTGCGATCGCAATACTGCTTAGAATGATATCTATGTATTTCATGATGTGTCCTCCAGGTTAAGGTTATTGTTTGCTTGCTTCGATGTATCCCTTAATAAACTGGTCTTTATAGACCGTAAAGCCCATACTTATGAATGCCCGATATGCACGATCCTCAACAGTAGTCCAATCATTGATAAATAACCAATCATGTCGGCCTTCATTTTTGCCTAACTGATAAAAGTGATTTTTTCTATCGGCCTTATTTATCATTTTCTCCTCCGTTTAATTGTTTGCAGTTGCCCTTTATCATTGCATCAATTATGCCAAAGGTGTCTGAAAAAAACCAAGGCCTTTATTGGCAAGGGATGCAAGCAATTTGAGATAAGTAATCAAATGCATCAAGATGTTAAAGGATTTGAACACAAAAATGTAGAAAATGACCTGTATCGCTTTACCGGCAAAGGATACAAGCGATTGTTAAAGAATTTACCCTTTGTTAAAATATTTTAACATGCTCGCAGACCGATATTGATTGTCTAAATGATACGCGCACGCGCGTAATAAAGCCTGCTCCGAGCTTGTATGGGTGTTTAGAGATAGTAGAACAGCTCTACCAAGTAGCCTAGCAGAGTAGCCATAAGAGAGTAAGTTAGCTGGGCGCATGGGATAAACAGCATTCCATTGTAAGGATGTATAGACTGATAAAGAGAGCAGGGCGTAACAATGCTGCTATTTTAGGCTGGATCGCAACCCGTTAAACTATGAAGTAAGTACATATATGTCAGTATTGATACAAGGATAATAGAGAGTATTGATACTATATATCAATTATGACATAATAAACCATTATGGCATCTAAACAACAACATAAGCGTACTAGAGACTACTATATAGCAGAGAAACGTCTTGAGGGTATGAATCAAACAGATATAGCCAAAGAGGTGGGTATCAGTCAGAAACAAGTATCCAATATACTCAGGGATGAAGAAATAAGAGAATATATTGACCGTGGTATCAAATACCAGGTCAACCTTATACCAAAGGCTAATGAGAGACATGAACAGTTAATGGATAGTGAGGATGAGGGGATACGATTAAAGGCAGTGGAGCTTATTTACAAGAACACAGGCATTTCACCTACACACGCACAGTCTACGTATATTCAGAATGTTTTCAACGACAACCGTAATATCTCATGCTCACCTGAAATGCTCAAGATTATAGGCTCTCACGTATCCTCCCTGGGTACATCAGGGCAACCTAAGATGCTATGTGATACCTTCCTACCACAAGATGTAGTGTTAGAGGGGGATACGGTGGATGAGGAGAATAATAAAATGTAGTAATATCAATAACTTAGATGTTTAGTTTACATATAAATAATTATCGGACATCGACTCAAAATTGTCAGACAAGTGTAAAGAAAGTAGACAAATAGAGCCAAGGAAGGGGCGGGGAGGAGCGGAAAATAGGGTGGTGCATGGAACCTTCTTTTTATGATAGCTCACAACACACATTACCTAAAACATAATTGGTTATCTAAAACCGTATTGGTTCGTGACTTAAACATAGTCGTACCCTGTAAATGTCGTTGGTGGAAACGATTATGGTTTTTGCTAAGATTTGTTTAACAACACACGGGGGTAAAATAGATGCCCTATGAGTATTACTATGCTCTTCAGCATATTGTAGTTGAGATTTTAATATCTCGCTGGATGTCTGTTCCCCGCAACCCTTACGACGGTGATTAAATGAAAAACATAGATGATCTTATCCAACTTGAAACGATTACCTATCGTAAAAATTGGATAACGCATGATCTCTACAATAGACCTATAAGGCCCGTGGCTTCAATCAGGATAACGAATGCAGATAATGAAATCACCCTTGAGAAAAGTCAAATCGAATTAATCCACAAGATGGTAAACAATATGAGGACACCCTAATGCCCTATGATCTTTTCATATCATCTCTCTACACCACTGACGGCCTTGAATACGTCATATTCTTTATAGTGGGGCTGAACTGATGGGACAAAACCTTTATTGCCCTGGACAATCGGTATTGTCTGAAGAGGGGCGGGAAAACTGGGAAAATATTAAGTGGGATGAACAACCCGATCAGGAATTTATAGACTCTAAAGAACAGGAGGAAGAATGCGAACAATAACATTGATTATCGGTTTCTGCCTTATACTGCCAGCGTTGGCATTTGGCAATCCGTTTCTAACCGCAGATCCGCAAACGAATGTAACGCAGTATCGTGTGGTTATAGACGGTATAGACAAGGGGTTATTTCCCGCCAAAGACCTTGGGGACGGCACGGTAGTGCTTTGGTATGACCTCGCTGGCTTGACTGATGGTCCACATACAGCTCAGGCTGCGGCAAAGAATGTGTGGGGAGAGGGGGTGTTGTCTGCCCCTTTCGATTTCACCAAGGCAATTCCGGCGGCTCCGATGGGCCTCCGTGTTTCCTTGGAATAATCAGGAGATACTATGGCAACAATGAAGCAAACGGTAGGTTCCTTGACTGCCTTTGGATCAGCATCAAATCTGAACTCGCTTGCCAATAACGCAGCAAAACCGCTGGGTGAAGTGGATAATGCTACCAACGACTATCCCAATGCCAAGCTGCATTTCATAATCAATCTTGCGGTTTCTGGTTTGATAATGGGGGGCAGTATAGAAATTTACTTTTTAAGCTGTATCGAGGATGAAGATACTAATGCCAGTTGGTCTGAGGGCATAAATCCCGACGATACGAGCGATGTGGCTTCCAGCATATACAATCTTGACCCGATTGTGACGCTCAGAGCCGATAATACAATGAATTCCGTGGATATAACATGGAATTGTAACGACCTTGCCGCCCTGGTGGGCGATTTGCCGCCCTATTGGACGTTGGTGGTCTGGAATAAATCGGGTGCTGCATTGGTCAGTTCGGGGCATACGGCTGAATATGCACCTGTAAGTTATTCAACATAAGGGAAAAGTATGAAAAAATTTGTACTCGTGTGTTTAATTGTTCTGTTTCCGCTTGTAGCGGTTGCTGCCGACAGCGTAACGTACACCGCTCATGGGAAATCTGATGTCGGGGTAAAAGAATATAAGTGGGTAGCATTAAGTGATGATGGTGATGGAGCTATTTCGGGTGGGCAAAGTGACCCGATTTATGGCTATATCATTGAATTCAAAGTTGTGCCCAATTCCAGCAACCCGCCTGATTCATCTTATAATCTCGAATTGCGCGATGAGAATAATTTTGACTGGTTATTTGACGAATGTTCTGCTTTGGACGGAACCGATGCCACGAATTCGGCAAATGTGGACGTGCCTGTTACGGATTCGGGCGGTTATCCGTATCTTCATGGGGAAAGACTGACAGTTTATGCTTCTGGAATGGGGGGGTCTGGAAGTGATGGATTTACACTATATCTCAGGGTAAAGGAGTTTACAAAATGACCTGGAAAGGAAAATTTTTAGTAGCCTTAATCGCTGTTTTTGCCTGCGTTGCTATCGTTTGGGCCGGAACTTTCACGAGCTATAACGACATTACCGACCTTGCCGATACGGATGAGTTTCTGGTTTACGATGCCTCAGAGGGTGAGGGAGATGAGCTTGCCAATGTTACTTTTGGAAGTTTGCTGGATGAAATAAGGGATACAGACAACGATATTTGGCAGGCTGTCTATGTAGCTGCTGCCGCTTTTGAATGTGACGGGACAAATTGTGCTGACCCTAGCGCCGCACAGATTAACTCAGGCCCAAACCAATATTATACGGCCTGTTCTGATGCAGCCGGTACTATCGAATTCAGTATCGGGATGCCTGAAAACTGGGACGGGGGAAGTATTATTATCGAGCCTGTTATGTTTTCGGCTGAGGCTACCCCTGCCGGAACTATCGAGTGGGAACTGTCGATTCAGAAATGTGCCGGCGACGAAGCGATAGATAATACATGGGTCACAACTAACGGCAATGTCTATTTCGAGGATGCGGAGACATCCAATACTACCGTAGATACTCAATACGACCTCTTCAAATGTAAGAACAAGACCGCAATGGCGGCAGGCGGAGCGGGCGGAGACCAGTTGTTCGTGAAACTCACACGGGATAACGACGACGCAACCCATGATACTTCCGAGCAGACAATCAATGTGCTTGGAGTAAAGGTTTATTACCAGATAGATGATTTTGACGAAAAGGATTAACATGAAACGCATATACATACTTTTCGCTGTTGGCATTGTGTTGATAGCCTTCGCTTGCTACGGGTTTATGTTTGTGGGCGGGAAACCACCGGCACCAGCGGGTGATACCTACGAATACATCACTATGTTTCTCACCTTTGAGCAAAACGATAATGATGGCGACTATGACATAGACGGTGATCCCGACTGTTCAAGCGGGGATACCTCGGGGGCATACGCCGGCGCTGCGGAAGTAAACGGTGACCAGAAACAGGTTGGCACTTATGCCCTTGATTGCCCTACTGCTGCTGATTATATGGAATTTACCACTGATGCTAATACCATTGCCCCTGGTAGCTCTGGTCGTGTTGGATTTTACCATCATCTTAATGCTGAGGTTGCTAATACGCTTGGAGTGTTAAAAATTGAGGATGATGGGGACAATTATTTACAGATACGAATAACAGATGACGGAACGAACTATGAATATACACTCTTTTCAAAAATTGGCGGCGACGCCATCGCTAATGTAAGCACAAATAGCAATTTTACAGAGGGAACATGGTATTGGGTCGAACTTAACTGGTACAGTACCACCACTACAATAACGCTGGAAATTTTTGATACGTCTGGAAATTCTATTGAATCTATCAACGATACTGCTGGTTTTACTGGCTTTACAACAGCTACCATTCAGCTAGGGGAATTCTTTTCCCAGCCAGCAGATCACTCGTTTGACAATGTAATCTTTGCTGATAGCTATGAACACGCTCTAGTCAGCTTACGAGATAATACAACGTGCCAGGATTTAAGCGGATGTTGTCCATGATCAAGAAAATAATATTTGGTTTTATTGTCTTGTTTTGGCCGATAGCGGCCATTGCTGCCCCCTCCATAACTGACATCACATGGTCGGGGTCATTGGCCGATGAAACCGTTATAACCATAACCGGCAGCAGTTTTGGGTCAAAAACAAATGCCAAACCTGTGGCATGGGCGGATTTTGAGGGGGGTTCGATTGCCTTTGATACCAGTCTTTGTGTAACCGAAACTTCAATAGTAAACAATTCCAGCAGAGTATCCATTCATAGCACCGAAGGAGATCAACCGCACACAGATTCAAACTATTGTGGAAGATCACCGGATTTCTCAGGGCTTGGCGGGTCTTATATAGTAACTATCGGTTTGGATGATTCTAATTACGCAAACGATCATTGGTATGTATTCTGTAGAAGGTACTATGATTCTGGTTTGTTTGATAATAATAACAGTACAAACGTGAAACTCGATGGTCGGTTTATGACCAGTGATGAAAAATCACAAACCTATATTATTCTTTGGTCAACCGATACCAACCAACTAAGAAATGGGGAAGCCAGTTGCACAGCCAATGATAGTATGACTTATCAGGTATATGACTATCTTAGCGAGTGGTTTACTGTTGAATGGGAAATGGATCAAGGAGACGCTGGTTCTTCAAATGGCGTTTACCATAATTGGATAAATGGTAGTGCCGTTTCTCAAGAACTTACCGACATGGCTGGAAGGTGCACTGGTGAGGGAACATGGTGTCATTTGAATATGCAGGTATATTTTTGTGATGGTGATGATTTGCCTAGTAGTACGAAATACGCCTATTGGGATGATTTTTACGTGGACAACACATGGTCCCGCGTCATGGTAGGCGATAACGCAACCTATGAATCTTGCACATGGCGACACCCTGTTATTCCGACAGCGTGGGCCGATGGAGAGATTACGGCAGAATTTAAGCGGGGAGGGCAAACAGGAACCGCCTATATCTTTGTGGTTGATTCAAGCGGAGATGCTTCGACAGGAGAAGAAATAACGATCGGGGGGACGGGCAATGGCACACCACAAATCACCGGCATAACCATTGTGGAAGTCCCCTTCGATTTTTAGGAGTTTAAATGGCGGAAGATCGCAGAATTAAAGATGAGGCGGAAGAAGAAATAACGGATTTAAGCGGTGTGCCTCTGTATGATGAGGCAGCATTGGAGATATTTGTTCACGACTGTGCTGACCCGATTGACTTGGGGCCGGGTCAAGCCAACCAAAAACCAAAACCTATAGGAGGTAAGATCAAATGTTTAGCGAAGGCTTAAAAATTCATGGATTTAACAGGGTCGCTATTGAAGAGGATGGCAAAATAGTAGGTGATTCTGGCTGGGTTGGCCCCAATCAAATCACTAACCTGGGCTTTCTGAATTTCCTTGTGAAGCTCTTGGGAGCATCTTCGGGCAGCTCACAGATTGGCTATGTGGCGCTTGGAACTGGTGGTGCCCCGGCAAGTAATGCAACCACATTACCGGGTGAAATTAGTTCAAGCACCAAGAAAGAGGCGGTGACTTTTACGAATGTGGCTTCAACTACCGCTCAATTTACAGCGACATTTTCGTCCTCTGACAGCTTTCTCAGCGGTGCATCGAATCTTTCAAATATTGGTTTGTTTGCCGCCACTGCTGCTGATGCCACTATGTTTGCAGGCAACACCTATACGTCAAGCTCCTGCAATACGAACCAGAACGTAAACGTAACCTATCAGATTAGATTTTCGTAATCGGGGGTTGCGTATGATTGTTTCTGATGAGGTCGTAAAAAAGAATCGGGAAGCACTTACACCGATAGCTGAGGCTGCGGTTATCCCCTTTCATTGGCTTTATCAGGTAAACAAGGACAGAACGTGGGAAAATACGTTCTGGTTTGGCGTTCCCATCAACCAATGTCCGTTAGATGCTTGGGTATTTCAAGAGATTATATGGAATACAAGGCCAAACATAATTATTGAAACCGGCACTCGGTATGGTGGTGGAGCTTTTTATTACGCAAGCATATTTGATTTGTTGTGGCTTTATTTTCAACATGAAGGAACTGTTATAACCATTGATACGGATGAGAAATACAAATGTGTTTCTCATCCCCGGATGTCCTTTTTGCACGGTTCTTCTACTGATGAGCAGATAGTTCAGAAAGTTGGTGAAGCAATAAGGGCAAAAGACAGAGTAATGGTTGTCTTGGATTCTCTTCACACAAAAAGCCACATTGCACAAGAACTGGAAATTTATTCCAGGCTGGTTACAAAGGATTGCTATTTGATTGTTTGTGATACGAATATTGGCGGTAATCCCATGTATCTTCCCGATGGAACCGATGTGCCTGCACCCATCGAGGCCGTAAATGAATTCCTTGCAAATAACAGTTCCTTTGTGGTCGATGAAAGGCAAGAAAAGCATTATCTTACTTTTAACCCCGGCGGTTACTTAAAGAGGATTTTATGACTGATTGTCTATGCCATATTTTACCCCGTGAATTATGTCCTGTTCACGGGCGGGATGAGTTTATATCGAAACATGGTGGAATCCGGCTCGATATAGGTTGCGGCAACGATAAGCAAAAAGGTTTTGTCGGCCTTGATAAAAGACCGCTACCCGAAGTTGAGATCGTTCATGATCTTGAGATATTTCCCTATCCTTTGCCGGATGAGTGCTGTTTGATAATTGTGGGTTCCCATATCATCGAACATATTAAACCCTGGCTTACCATTGATTTGTTTGATGAGCTATGGCGGATAATGCAACCCGGAGGGGAATTGCTTCTTGCTACGCCGTATGCCGGTTCTCGCCCGTTCTGGCAAGACCCAACACACTGCAACGGTTTTAGTGAAACTACCTTTCAATATTTCGATTCAAAATCACCGCTTTATGGGATTTATAAACCGAAACCCTGGAATATACGTGCGGGATTTCCCGTTTGGCAGGCGAATGGAAACCTTGAAATTATAATGGAGAAAGCAGCGGAAGAAGATGAATAAAAGAATAGAGGGGCAGCCCTTAATCGAGGGTTATTCGAGCGAATTACACAAGGCACTTTCCGGTATGTCAAAGCGTGTTATGGTTGGTATTCCCATGACAGGGCTTTTGCGGTCTGAATGGGTGATTGCACGGTATAGTCAGACTATTCCTTGCAATTGGGCACAGACCGACTGTTATCACTGGCTCAATCAATACAGTCCATTGAATTTTCTTGTTGCCGATGCCAGAAACATTATTGTTTCCAAGTGCATAGAAAATGGCTTTGAGTGGCTTTTCTTCATAGACCATGATGTAATTATACCACCGGATACGGTTCTCAGGATGAACGAGCGAATGCTTAAAGAGAATGTTCCTGTGTGGTCCGGGCTCTATTTTACCAAATCAGTTCCAAGTGAACCGCTTGTCTACCGGGGCAGGGGAAACAGCTATTACAACAAATGGAAGATAGGTGATGAGGTTTGGGTTGATGGTCTCCCGATGGGAGTTACCATGATCCATTCTTCAATTTTAAAGGCCATGTATGATGAAAGCGAAACATACATTCTGAGGGATGCCGGGGGGGTCGAAGTTAATGCACGGCGGGTTTTCGATACTCCGGCAAAGGTTTGGTATGACCCTGAACACCACAATTGGTTTACTGAAGTGGGCACCGAAGATTTAAACTGGTGCAGAAAGGTGATTGAGGGTAACTTTTTCAAAAAGGCCGGATGGCCCCAATATCAGAGGAAAAAATATCCCTTTCTGGTAGATACAAAGATTTATTGCCGCCATATTGATTTTGACGGTATTCAATATCCGCACAAGGGCGAAGAAGCGGAGTTTATGGATCTAAAGAGTGAAGAAGCAAAGTTTGTGGGTCTAAATGGGCGTTAGTCTAACCGAATATGCAAAGGGCATAGTAGGTGCCCTGATACTAACTGTTTTTTCTACGGTTACGGTAAGTGAATCCGTGGGCGTAGAGATAAGTGCGCCCTCTCCAACAGTCTACGAAGAGGTTTCAGCAGCCGAAAATATAGATTCGTATATAGGCGAATCTATCTCAAAACATGACACAGTATCGACAAATGAAGATATATCTGCCTTATTGCCCGATGCACTAGCAATAAATAAATACGACAGCGTTGGTACAGCCGAGGATATAGATTCCAAAACTACTGTAAAACCATCTGCTTATGATAGCATTGGTGCGGCTGAAAGTGTTACGGGTACACTTTCCGACCACAAAATAAGCGTAACGGATTCACCGGCTATTACAGAAAGCGTTTCCGGTGCGCTACCTGATCTTGAAATAAACTCCAATGATACTGTTAGTGTCTCTGAAAGTGCCACGCTACATATTGCGTTTGGCGCAAGTATAACCGATTCTGTTTCTTTGTCTGAATCGGTTAGCCACGTTGTTTCGCTGGTATCCAGCCCCCATGATGACGTAACGGTTTCAGAAAATGCAAATGCTTTTGTAAGGCTTACCAGCCTTGTCATGCTTGAATCTGTCACCGTTGAAATTTCCGCCGTTGATCTTTCGGTCAATGTAACTGATGATGTGGGTACTGCTGAGAACATTGATGAATATATCGGATTCGGTCCAGATTTATACGACTCTGTATCCATCACTGGATCGGCTAGTGCAGCGGTTGAGGCACCCAACACAAGTCTTTTCGAGTCAATTTCTGTAGCGGAAAGTACCTCGCTTGAAACAACTACCACTCTCAGCGTTGATACCTATGAGAGTATAAGCCTTACAGAAAATTACGATGTTAATGTTACATCATTAGCAGATTATTTATTCTGGAAATCCAAAGGCAGGATTAGGCTGCTCGAAGTAACAGCGGAAACGTCTGCCCTGCTTATTGATGAATCGGAAACGGTATCTGCGGCAGAAAACATTAGTGCTGGAGTTGCCTCGCCAAATACGTCAGTTGCCGAAACCATTTCGGTAGCGGAAAGCACCGACCTAAAATTATCCTATCAGATTTCTGTCAATGATAGTGCCAGCATTGCTGAATCCAGTGCTGGTCAGATTGCTCTGGTAAAAAGCACTTCGGAGTCGATAACCACGGCTGAAAGCGTTACCGGCTTAACAGGTGCCCCGGTAGCATCGGCATATGATGGCGTTTCCGTAGCTGAAGCCATAACGGTCAGCACAGCCACACCGGTTGAGATAAGCACCTATGATTCGGTCAGCATAGCTGAAAGTGTATCGCTTGCCCCATTTCTTGCTCTTAGTGTATCCGATACCGTTACCACGACTGAATCCATCACGAGTTCGGTATCGACATCGAATATCTCCGTATATGATGCACTGTCTATAACAGATGTTGGGGAACTGCATAGGCCGTATTTAGAGATTTCAAAATATGAAACTGTAACCATATCGGAAGTAGTTCAAAAACCTCACGTAACAATTGCGTGGCGATGGTACACGGAATATGCCGGTTATGGAATACTGGCAAATGAGCAAGGGATTTATGCCAATTCACAGAAATACGATGCTACGGGGGCAATTGTAATGACGGATGAGGCTTCTGGCAGTACAACATTTACGAAAGAGGCTTCCGGCACAAAAACATGGACTAAAGAAAGATTACCATAGGAGATAGTATGGCTAGGAAGAGAAAAGGTAAAAGGGATGGTACTGGACCCTATAAGGGTTCCTACCAGCAGCGTAAATACGGCACGGTAGAAATTTGCCCGGGAGAAGAAAGTTTGCAATGCAGAACAGTCAACTAATACCTGGCTGGGGCGATCCCCGGAGACGATTTACGGAGTTTTTGAATGAAAGGTAAAAAACCAAAACCCCCCAAAAACTGGGAAGATATAGACGATTTTTATACCCATTGCACTTGTAATGACTATGAATGGGAAAGCCACGAATGTCCCTATGGTGTTGAAATTAATGATGACCATGAAGAGTGCACCTGTTGCCCGTATTGCACGCAACAATGCGCAGACGATATATAAATGATAGGCCATAGATGTAAAAATTGTTTGTGGTGGGACAATCAGCATGAACGACTGAAAAGCGAGACTGTCCCGCACGGATATGGCTTTTGCAGAAAACACAAACCAGCCATGTTAAGCCACAAGGGTTTTTATTGATGAGCCCATCAATTTTGGAAAGATGTGTCCGTAAAGTACGGGCCAAGAATAGAAAGGGAAAGAAAAAGGTCGATCCCTATGCCGTTTGTGTTGTCCCTACCGGCTATAAGCGCAAGAAGGGAGAAGGGTGGACAAAACGGAAAACAAAGAAGAAATAATCGACACTATGCTCACCACATTGGAAACCACACAAACGCTGATTGAGCATGGGTATGATTGTATCGTAAAGGAAAGCAGATATGATGCTGCTTTGTTCTTTACGAAGGCAATAGAATATATCTTGTCACAAAAAAGAGCGTTTAACCAATTAAAACAGGGGGCTAAATGACACAATTTCGAGTAGCATCCAAGGCAAACAAAGAGACAGAGGGCGAAAAATGTCCCAAATGTCTTACCATTTGGCAGGATTTCGGTAAAATAGAGGAACATCTCTGGTTCTGTTATGCCTGTGGTACGGTTTTTGTGCCAAAAAAGGTACGTGAACCGGAACGATGGGGCAAAAAAGAGCAGATATTGAAACAGATGGCGGAAGAAAAGGAAGAAGTCGTGGAATGGAATTTTGAAACTACGGCAACAAGACAAACAATTCTTTCTCAAAAACCAGATAAAGTTATTTGTAAGCCACACCAAGAAAAAGAAGTTAAAGATGTTATTAATGGGACATTTTCTTGTCCTCATTGTGACTATGTTGGCAAAACTAAACTTGCCCTTGCATCTCACATGAAGAAACATAAGAATGAAAACCGATAAACTAAATAAACTTATCGAATATATAAAAACCTTGACAAGAAAAACTTTCAATGGTAGCATAGAAATACACTTTAGTCAAGGCGGGATTGCAAAAATCATAAAACACGAAGAAATACAATCATAACGGGTACTTAGCTGACCTAATATAATTAGGGATTAGTAAGCCCTCAAGGGATATCACAAACTGTGATTTCTTTTGAGGGCTTTTTTAATTATGCAAGCACAAGCACTAGCACAAAAAGCGGAAGAACAGCTTTATAGCTTCTTCACCTTTGTTCCCACGGAGCATTTGCGGGTATTGCTGCACCTGCCCCACAAGGTAATCGGTCTGTTTTCGGGCAACCAGGGAGGCAAGACAAGCAATGTTGCCTATCAGTATTGGCTTAGAGTAATCGGGCAGCACCCCGTAGCAGATAAGAACAGGCTGGCAAAGAAGATCAGGTGTATGAGTTCTACCCTGCCGGAATCGGCGGAAGCGGAAGAACAGGACAACACTCAGTACCTTGAACTTAAAAAGATTATACCGCCCGACATGATTCTGCGGGACATAACCGCCCGTGCCCAGAACCTTGTGGTGAAAAGCCCGACGCACGGCAAAACGGTATTTGAGTTCAGGAGTTCAAAACAGGAATTGCAAGACCTTGGAAAGATTCAACTTTCCTCTGTCTGGCACGATGAGGAAACGCCCAAGCGTATCAGGGAAGAATGCAAGGTACGGCTTCTGGCAGAGGGCGGAGATGAAATCTTCTCGCTCACGCCCATCAATTATATGAGCTACACCTTTGATGAGGTCTGGAACCGTAAATCGTACCTGTATCGCTCCGATTCGATAATAAACCAGTTCGGGGGCCAGAAAGAAGAAATCATCAAAGACGGCAACCCGAATGTGGCCTGTATCCAGATAGCCACGGATGACAACCCTATTCTGACCCTGGATGAAATAAACCGGCTCTTTGAGGATATTGTCGATCCCGATGAATTGGCTATCAGGCGTTACGGGGTGTTCAAGCACATATCGGGGCAGATACACAAAAGTTACAACCCCCACTATGGCTACATTGATTATGAGAAAACCTTTCCCAGCGGGATTCCCTATGACTGGGTGCATGTACGGGGTATCGACTACCATGAATCACGGATTCCGTGGAGTGTGGGCTGGATGGCTTGCAGCCCGCAGGATGAGTGGTTTTTGTGGCAGGAGTTTCACCCGGCCATAGACGGGCCGAATGCCTATAACACCTATGATATTTCCAGGGCGATAGCACGGAAATCACTCGATTATTACTATCAGGCGAATCTTATTGACCCCCTTGCAGCCAAAAAGCAGGCCAACACGTTGTTCAGCACGGTAGACGATCTGAACCGTTATTTTGATGAAGTGCGGCAAAGCGAGGGCCTGGGAACCCCGGCATATTGGGAAAGCTGGGATACCAAGGGAACAAACGGCAGGGATGAGATAGCCAAACGGTTCAAGAATGCGGCTCGGTGCGGAAAGCCCTTTAACAATGCCATTAAAGAACGGGGAAAAATGACGCACTTGCCGACACTCTGGATCTGCAACACCTGTCCGAGATTCCATTATTCGCTGAAGAACTGGCGGTATCAGGAATGGGCCACAGTAACCACACAGGCAGTTAATGACCCCAAGCCGACACCGCAGCAACGGCATTCTCACGACTGTATGGTGTTGGAATGTTTGGCCAAAGACCACAGGCTATTACATGCAGCACACTTGATGAAGCACAAGCCGCCCGTACAGAATTATCGGAAGGTAAGCATAACAGGGAGATAAATGAACAAGCAAAATAAAAATCCTGAAACCCCCGACGAAGTTACGTTTCTTTCTCCCGAAGAAAAGCTCTGCAACTTGGTTTTGGACGAGTGGGAACAGGGCCAGCAATACGTCAGCGAGTTAAACCATCTTTACGATGATATTTACTCAATGATTCGCGGGGAAAGGCCGGAGAAGAACTACGATTGGCAGTCCAACGTGGTTATCAACAAGGTGTTTCAGGTGGTCTGGACAGCCATACCGTATATCACACAGAAGATATTCGGCGGCTCACCTGTTATCGGCGTGCGGTCTTTTAACACCAAGGGTGCATGGCAGAGGGAGCAGATACTTGAGTTCTGGCACACCATGCAGGCCACGGCTGACAAGGAGCACATAACGTATTTCCTGATTGTGGTCATGTGGCTGCTGCGGGCGCTCTTGAACGGCGTGGGTATTCTCAAAAAAGGCTGGCACCAGAAACTTACCACCAAAACCATTGAGTTCGATGTGCCGACTGAACTCGGCGAAAACGGGGAAACCCTGAAAAGCGAAACGCACTCCAAGACCTACAAGATTCCCGTTGAGGACTGGCCCCACAACAGGATCGTGAATAACCGCGACATAGTGGTGGATTGGCTGCTCCAACCCGGCCAGAGTATCAGAAGCGGCAGGTTTATCATCGAGCGCAATATATTGGACCTGGATTACCTGCATTCATCCGACATCAATTACAAGAACCTTGACCAGCTAGAGGTCACATCTACGGGTGTCAATACAACCACAACAGAGGGCCACAGTGAGGCGAGAAGCAAGGATGGTCTTGACACCCCCCCTGAATCGGACGTTTACGCCGAGATAGAAGTATTTGAAAGAATCGGCAAGCTCCCTGTTTACAAGGAAAAACAGGATGGTGAATGGGTTGTGTGTATGGAAAAGGAAAACCTCGACAGCGACGATGTGGTGACAAAAGAGATGGTTGTCACGGTTGCCAAGTGCCAAAAGAAAAAGGTGCTTATTCGCTGCGAGCCGAATACCTACGGGCTTAAAAACTACATCGACATGCACATCTATTTCGATGAGGAACGCTGGCAATCAATGGGCATGGTGGAACCGGTCAAGGATGCCCAAACTGCACTAAACGATAACATTAATGCAGCTTTTGACAAAATATGGCAAGAACTCATGCCGCCCGTAATCGTCAACAAGTTCGCCCTGTGGGATTGGGATACCATGCAGTATGCCCCGCAGCAGCGGTGGCTTGTGGGAGGGAACCCGGCAGATGCGGCATACTTCAGGGAACCGTCCCGTGTTACCCCCGATACATGGCAAAAGCATGTTTTATTCGACAACGAAATCCAGCTTACCACGGCCATTACTCCGCCAATGCAGGGGGGCGGCAAGGAGAAAGCGGCGACAACCAATGTGCTGAATGCACAAATGGCTGCCGGTAGGCTGGATTTTATCGTGAAGATGATAGAGCAGACCGCCCTTATTCCCTCCGCCCAGATGGATGTGATGTTCGCCAAGAAGTTCGCCCATCCCATGACCTTGAGATCCATCCTGGGAGAACCGTTTGAATACGGCGAATGGGAAGAGGTCTACAAGTATATACCTGCTGCATCGAGCGTGAAACTTGAGCAGCAGAAAGAAATAGAGATTCAGCAGGACTTGCAATTGATTCAAATAATCGGCTCGATCCCAAATCCGCAAACACCAAAGCTGCTGAACATATTCCTGCAAAATATCCTCAGAAACAGGGATATGCCGAAAGAGGCACAACTGTTCGATGAGGATTATTTCGAGCCGTCAAGCGAAGCAGGGAACTTACAAATGATGCAGCGCACACTTGGACCGGGAACACCGTCAAACCAGAATCAGGTTCCCATGAGTGCTAATGAACGCAGTACACGGCAACTAACGTATGAGTCGAGAGGGGGATAAATGGGTGTAAGAAAAAATTGGGGGCCAAGCACAGAGCGAAATTTTCAAAAGTGGTATGCCAAGCAAGCAAAAAAAACAGGATTAAACCCAAATCCAGATGACAAGCGGCATCACTATGATTATCGGGCTGCATATAAAGCCAGAGTTGAACCAGATGCAAGCGGACATTGGCCATCTAAATACAAGCATAGCACACACCCACGACTAATTGTTGGTGGCAGAAATACCAAAACTGGAAAGAAAGTTAAATCAAGGAGGAAATAAATGACAGAATTAACCGAAAATGAAAAATTTGTACTATGTGAGAGATGTGGAAAACCATTGAGTACCGAAAGTATAAAAGATGGAACAACGATGATAATGCTAGATGGGTCTAAAATCAATATATGCCATAGATGTGCAGCAATTGAAAATGGTTTTAAGCCTGAAGATGTTAATGCAGCATGGGGGACATAAATGAACGAAGAAAATCTTGAATTAATACTGGCCTGGGAGATTCTCTATGATGAACATTTCAAAACTCCACCCGACCCTAACAAGCCGGAGAACATACCCTATGCAAGGGCTAAATCCAGGGAGCGGGCCAAGAGTTTTGAGCGGCTTATGAAAGGGCCGGGCAAACCACTGTTCGAGGAATGGAAGGATAAAATAAGAAAGTACAATCTGGCGCTGCTTTTTCTTCCCAAAGACAAGCTCTGTAATTGTGCTGCTTGTATGGCAATTCGGGAGATGAGGGCCACGCTGGAATTATGGCTGGAAGCCAAGAAAGTTTTGGCGGAAGAAGAACCTAAAACCAAGGAGAACTAATGGCAGAGGAACAGGAAACCGTGGAAACCCAGGAGACTGAGGAAACCATGCAAACCGAAGAGTCTGTGGAAGGTACGGAAACTACCGAATCCACAGAGCAAGAAACTGGTTTTAACAAGAAACAATTAGCCCAAATTTCCTCGATTATGGGGAATATTGTCAAAAAGCAGATTTCGGAAATGACACCGGGACAACCAGCAGATGCACCTGTTTTTCCGAATCCGAGCGGCAATGAGGCGATAGACAATTTTAACCAAGAAGTAATGAGCAAATGGATGGCCGGGGATGCGCTTGGTGCATACAACATGCTTCAGGATGTGAGCAACCGGGCCAAAAATAACCTGACCCAAAAACAAAAAAGTGAAACGGATAAGTTCGTAGTCAGTCATGCGGAGAAACCCTATTACAAGGACATCTTCAAGGAAATGCAGACTATGGCTCACGATTTAGTAGACCAGGGATACCCCCCGCAGGCCGCCGCCGATGCCGCCTATGCGAAAACATCATTGGCGCATCTTGAGAAAATAAAGGCAGGTGACTCGGACACGGGCGATCTCGGTATGTTGGAAGGCGGTAAGAAAACAAAGACCGCCAAGAAACCCGTCTTGCCCCCGCAGTTTAAAGACGCATGTGAAAGGGATATAGAGGCGGGCTTGTTTAAGGATGAGCAGGATTGGATTGCCAATCTCGCTCCCAACGTGCGTAAAGCGCACGGACTGGAGTAACCGTTAATTGAAAACGAAAACTCCGATAGGCACCGAGGATAAAAATTTCTTCCGGTGCCGTCGGTGCGGGTTCCCCTGTGATTTGAGCAGGGACAAAACTGGCTCCGGCAGCGGGCTCACGTATGCGTCCGTTACCCATACGGCTGATACGTGCCCGGATGATCCAACTGTAGTTAGTGGATGCCCTTTCTGTGGTACCAAAAATTACCGCAACTGGGAAAAATAATAACGGAAGGAGAATAACAATGGCAGATTTTTTCTACGATCTTGCCGGAGCGGACCCCATTGTTAAGGATCTCATCTACAACAGCGCTGCTGATGCAGACGGCGATACCATAACATACCGGGGTGCGTGGTGTAAGGTCCACGATTATGACGACATCGCCGATGGAAGGAATGTCGTCAGTATTCGGGAAACTACTGTCAGCGAAAACATACTCGGAATTGTTATGGAGCAAGTTGCTGCAACCACGGAATCATATCTTTTGAATACGGCTTCTGCAACGGGATACTGGCAAAGAAAGAAGATTCTGGTCAATCCCAATGCCGTATATCTTATGGAATATGCACGGAAGGATGCAGCAGGAACGGCTTGTACGGATACCGGGCTTGTAATCGCGGCAGCGGGGACAGCGTCAACTACCTGTCCAAATATCGGTGTTGATCTCGATAATGGCGGGTGGTTTTATATGCTTGACGGCAGCGCCGCTGGTGAACTTCACCAGATCCTGAATACCACAGGCGACAACGACGGAACCGACATGGATTCGATTCGGAGTGCAATGACTTCGGCCACTGCCTCCGGGGATACGTTTCTGGTTATCAATCCACCCTTCGATTATTCCTATCTTTTAAATGATACCAAGACCGACATCAAGAGCGAGTTGGTTGGTGCTTCGAGAACGGATAGGTTCGTGGGGATTGATTACTGGATGAAGGCACCGGGCTGGCCTTTTCAAAAGCTCGATGCCTCGAAACATGACGGTCTAATCATAGACAATGCACGGTTTTTCCACGAAGTAGCCATTTCCAAGGGCTATCTGAGTGGTGTGCATACCCTAGCATAAGGAAGGAGGTAACCCAAAATGGCAGCTAGAGGAATTGCTATAAGTGAAAATTTTGGAGACCTCCTGGACCCGAGGTTTCGCAAAATTTACACAACGGAATACGAGGAAAACATCAAGGACAGCATGATTTCGTATCTCTACGGGATTGTGAATCCGGGCAAACACTCATCTTACAAGGTGAGTGGGATTGGCGGGTTGACCGACCTGGCCGATTTCGACGGAACCATCACCTATGATTCTCCGAGCCAGCTCTATGACAAGACCATAGAGTTTCCAGAAAAGGTTTTGGGGATGAAGGTGGAGCGGAAGCTCTTTGATGATGATGAGTTTGGGATTATGGACCGGAGGCCCTGGCAGATGGCTATTTCGGTAGCCAGAACCAGGGAGAAGAAAGCGGCAAGTATCTTCAACAACGCTTTCACCGGAACCACCGGCCCTGACAGTTTATCGCTGTGCAATGATTCCCACCCCTACTCGCCTGACGATGCGACGACATGGGATAACAAGGGGACCAGCGCGCTTTCGGCGGTTAATGTTGAGGCTACGCGCCGGATCGGTCACAATTCCATAATGAATGACCGGGGAGAATTGATGATGATTAATTACGATACAATTCTCTGCACGGTGAACAATGAAGAGACCGCGTGGGAGATTATCAATTCCACGGGTAAGGTTGACACGGCTGACAACAACCGGAACTTCCACCAGGGACGTTACAAGCTGGCTGTATGGGATCGTCTAAGCGATTCAAATAACTGGTTTATGATTGATTCCAGGCTGGCCAAGATGTTCTTGCTCTGGTTGGACCGGGTTAAGCCGGAGTTCAACTACGACAGGGATTTCGAGACCTTAGTGGCCAAGTGGTCGGTATATGCCCGTTACAATTGTGATTGGGCGGACGCACGGCCTATTTACGGTCATCTGGTATCGTAACTTTGGGTAAGTCACAGTGAGATTCTGTGAGGCACCCAAGGGGATACGCTCTTGGGTGTCCCGACTACTATAGGAGATTACAATGGGATTAACTCATTTTCCCCACGGCGTTTCCAGCTTTGGGGTGCCCGTAATGGGCGGCGGTAACCTTATTCCGCAGACCACGGGTGATTATTTTTTCGTTGATGATTCAGGCAGCAACTCAAATGAGGGTACTGATCCGGATCATCCGGTAGCAACTTTAGATACAGCAATCGGCTTGTGTACGGCGGATCACGGCGACGTGATTATCCTTATGCCGGGCCATGCCGAAAGCGCAACGGCTATTGCCGCTGACGTGGCCGGTGTAACGGTTGTCGGTCTTGGCTCTGGCGAGGCAATGCCTACCATTACCGGGACAACCGCCGCTGCCGACTTGATAGACGTAACCGCCGACAGTTTTGTCATGAAAAACGTGAGTCTGGTGGGTGGTGCTTCTGGAACGACAGCGTTGGTTGATATTTCCGCTGACGGTGATTATGCGGTATTCGAGGGTTGCCGATTTACGAGTGGTGCGGCCGCTCCCGTAGATATGATTACTTTGGCCACGGGCGCAGATCATCTGTCTTTCATTAACTGTGATTTTATCGGAAGCGGATCGGAGCTGGATAACTGCATTCTTTGTGAAGGCTATGTGGCCTACATGAACATAAGGGGTTGCTATTTCGATACTACTGCTTCTGCTGGTGTTGATGAAGCTATCATTCAGTTTGCGGTGTGCGGTAGTGGGCCAGTGTGGATTGATAACTGTATGTTTATGACCAATACCGACAATGATAGTGTTTTCTTGGCAGTATCCGAGAATGACCCCGCTATGTTAGTTAGCAACTGTCTGAGTACTGGTGTGGACTTCACCGATGTTGCAAATCAGATTACCTACGAGTCTATGGCATGGGCTAACAATCGATGGGGCCAGCCTGGATTTTATGCTCCAGAAGGAAGCGGTCAAATACCATCGGCATCTACATCGTAGTAAACCTTTAACCAGCAAGGGGGCATTATGGATTACTCTGAAGCCAGTGCGTGGGCAGCAAAAACTCTTAGACCTAAAAAGATTGCTGTTTGCACGGCTTGGGGATCTCCTTTTTGTTGGACAAAGCCAACGTATAATATGGCTAACCTACTGAGGCCGGAAGGGGTAGAAGTTCTATTCCTTCCCGGCTTCGGCTGGTGTCCGGCAAGACGACACATGCAGGGTGTAGAGGAAGCCCTGAGATGGGGAGCTACACATATTTGCTTTCTCGGACCCGATCAATTGCATCCGAGGGATATTTTACTCAAATTTACTAAGCACATAGAGGATGGGTGGCCTGTAGTTGCTGCTCGTGTGCCGTGTCGCGGGCAACCTGACACAGGGCTGGTGGAAAAACCATTTCAAGAGATAGCCTTCAAGTGGAAGGAAAACATTGATGAAAGGAAGTTTGACGAAGAACACCTTGAACTCGTTAAAGATGAGGATGGCCCATATCAGGAAATAGCTGTCATTGGCACTGGTGCTTTGATGTTTGACGTTAATGTGATCAAACGCCTAAAGAAGCCCTGGTTTAAAGAAGTTATCCGTGATGATAATTATGAGCGTCATGTCATAATGGATACCACCTTCTGCTCTCGACTAATTAAAGAGGGTGGCGCACGGATACTCTGTGACTTGACTATTAAGATATTTCATATTGATATTTTTCCTATCGACTCAGGCTATGCCGAGAAGTTTACTGATATGCCAGAGAGATTAAAAAGTAAAGAGTTTGAGCAATATCTATATTTTTAGGGGGGGGCTTGAAAAATAAAAAACTATTCATAGGAATACCAAATTCACAAGAACAAATGCCATCCATGTTTTTTTGGTCGTTCATACAAAGCACAATACCATGCGCCAACGTGGTACTTAGGGCAGTAAGTTCAGTCTCAGCAATACGAAATAATTTCCTGTATACTGAATTTTTGAAAACTAACTGTGATTACTTTGTAAAAATGGACATCGATCAGGTTTACCCCAGCGATTATTTTACCACAATGCTCCCTCTTTTAGGTGAGTATAAGGCGATCGGTCCATTGATCTATGATCGGCACGAGGAGAACGGGTTTGCCCCGATGGTATTCGAGAATGTAGATATAGAAAATTCAATGATGTCTCGTAGGGATATATCAAAAATGAGTGGTATTATTGAAGTGCCATTTTGCCACGCTAACCTGTTTCTGGCTAGAGAGGTAATAGAGAAAATTTCATTTCCTCCGCATGAGGGTACTCTAAGTGCTGATGGCTTGATCCGGGCCAATCATCCTGATTTTCTTTTAAACAAGAAGATACATGATGCCGGATACAAGATCTATGTGAATCTTGATGTGGTCGTTAAGCATATAGCAAAACTCTATGTTACCCCTGAAGTACACAGAAAGTGGCACAATGATGGGTAAAAAGTTATTCATAGGGATTAAAAACTCTCAGAATAGAGTACCCGCTGATTTCTTTTGGTCATTCATTAACATGACTGGTGTTCCTGGGTGTGCGGCTTCTGTGGTAAGAGCGCAGCATCCTTGGAGTCCAGCCAGACATAATCAACTCTTTCGATGGTTTTTGGATTCAGGTGGTGATTACTTTGTTGAGATGGACATCGACCAAGTATATCCCAGAGATTACCTGACAAAAATGGTGCCACTCATTGATGAATACAAGGCCATAGCCCCATTGATCTACGATCGAGTACCCAAAAATAATTTCTTTCCTCTTGTGTTTGAGGACGCAGATATAGACAACTTCACATTTACACCTATGGATATTGCGGGCAAACATGGCATTATTGAGGCACCGTACTGTCATGCCAATGTTTTCATGGCTAGAGAAGTGGTGGAGAAACTACCATTTCCACCATATTCAGGGGAACTCAAACCAGACGGGCTAGAGAAAGCCCAACATGCCGATTTTCGATTCAATAAGTTTATATGGGATGCTGGTTACAAGCTTTATGTCAACCTTGATGTTGTTGTAGAGCACATTGTTGAAATGCCTATGAATACCGAGAGATACAAGAGGTGGCATGGAACCAAATAGGGAAGAAGTTATTCAATATTTTAATGAGCGCCTTGATTATTACTTGGGAAAACCATTTAAGCCTGAGCACAATCCGCGACTAAAAAACATGCAGACCTTTCTTGATTTTAATGGGTATAACGGCAACAAGATTCTCGATGTTGGGTGCGGGCTGGGCGTTCTTTCCAAATATTTTGCTAACCGTGGCGGAATAGTAACCGCAATTGATGTTGCCGAAAGGCTCCTTGAGTATGCCCAAGAACACAATAATCATCCGAACATTACCTATCTAAACCAGGATATTACCACCTATGTATCGGATGAAAAGTTCGATTATCTGGTTTTTTGCGACGTGCTAGAGCATTTGCCGAAAGAGCAAATCTTTCAGATATTGCAAAGGATAACAGAGCACAATGCACATAAAGGCTCTATTGTCATTATGGAAGTTCCAAACGCGGCCTTTACCGCTGCCATGCAAAAATATTACCCGGATGAGCTTCAGATAATTGATAACGGATATAAGATGGATTACCTCATATCCGTTATGGATTATTACGGGTTCATTCCGGTAAGAATAGGTATTTTTCGCGGGGATACCAATGTTCAATACGACAGGTATGAATTTGCTACAAAAGAGCAAATGGACGAATACTATCATACGGAATTAAGCAAAATATATGGGAGGTAAGAATGGATAAGAGAGCAAAATACACAGAAGTAACCGGGACCGGCATTGTCGAGGAAGATGCCGCCAGCCTCGAAATTGTCAGCCCGGATACCGGCACAACCGATGTCTATTTGTATATCGAAAAGATGTACTTTTCAGTATTCAAAGCAGCGGCAGGCGGCGGCGGCATACTGGAAATAAAAGATACGGATGGTGAGGTTTTCTTCACTGTCAATGTCGATGCGATTAAGGATGTACCGTTTGATTTCGGGGAAGAAGGTATCAGGATAAGTGATACAAAAAACGTAGGGCTTCAGGCGGTAGTTTCGGGCGCAGCGACACAGGCATCTGCGTCAGTTGCCGTAATCTGTCATTTTTCGCCAAAGTAGGAGACTAACATGTATTTGAAACCAGGATTTTTTGCAAAAACTGTTGCTGATACTGGCACCGCAGAACAGTTGACTGTCAGCAATCTTAGAGTTCCGTGGGTGAGAATTCAGCCAGAGGATGATAACAGTACGCCCATGTATATAGGTAATAGCGAAGTATCGGCTACGAATGGTTTAGAACTCAATATAGATTTGAATGACACTACGGATATTCAATCGGCTAAATATATTGAATTCGGCTCTACCCTTGTAGGCGCAGGAAATATTTCGCTAAAAGATATTTGGGTACTCTGTGGAACCAATGGTGATGGTGTCCTTGTTTTTTACTTAGAATGGGTACACGAATAATGGCGGGCTATAAATATCCGGTAGACCCGATTATCAACTATACGTTTCTGTGCCCTAAGTGTATGCAAATGCGCTCCATTGTTCGTACAGTGAACGAGACTGAGATGATATGTCCCGTGTGCGGGTATCATTTACGGCGGGGCAACATACACCACAGGCTGGACAAGAAACCCAAGTATTTCTTTTTACACCACTTACGGAGGTAACAGATGGGGAGACCACCGAAAGACCAGTTTGAACGCACGTACATGACTGAGGCGCAGCTTCGGGAAAACGAGCAGGATGTCCGGGAACTTAAAAGAATGCTCGAACAGGACAGCCGCAGGCCCAGCCCGAAGATTCAAGACCCGTATTTAATCGAAAAGGAAATAAAGGAAAAAGAGGAATTGATACGGCGGCATGGGCCGCAAAAACTCAAGGGCAACAGGGCGAATCAGGCGTATGCGGAAGCCAGGGAGCTTGAGAAAAGAATCCAGGAATCCTTGCAGAAGGGCAAGGACTTCAAACGCCCCTACCCTACCAGCAAGTCAAGCCACAGGGCGGAGGGGGATTTTGAACGGGCTGTCCAGCATGAAATGAAGGTTATGAAGGACAGGGGGTTAAAGAAAGATATTACCCGATGGAAAGCCATTTTACGCAATCTCGATCCAGACGATCCCACACTTGCCAACATTGAAAGGTTAAGGAAGTGAGCACAACCACTATCCAACAAAACATCATTTATGGCATCGGTGAGGGTGCCCTCGTAGCCGACACCACAATGCTCGCCTATGCGCTCCGCTGGGCTAACTCGGCATACCGTGAGGTGTTTGGCCGCTATCGGTTTCAATCCATAAAAACCCGTTCGATTGCCGCGGCTACCGATGGACAGCAAACCTATCAGGCCCCCTCTGATTTCTTCGGGTTTCTCACCCTGAAAGACGAGACCAACGAAACTATCATAGCCCAGGAGACGGCAGAGGAATTTCAGCGCAATGTCGGCACCAGCGAGATCGAAGATGAAACCTTTACGTCCAGTTCCGATACGGCTGTTTCGCTGGATAACAAGGCCATAGTCCAATACAGCGAAAGAATCTGTGATGATGCCGATGAAACTACGACTTACACGCGGGATACCGATTACACCATGAACTACGTCGCCGGAACGGTTACGGTTGATTCCACGGGTTCCATGTCGGATGCTACGGAGTATTATGCCAACTACCTGTATTACTCAAAGAACACCCCGGATCACTTCTGCCTTGAATATGATGCCGCAAGCAATCGGTATTTCTTTCGCTTGCGTCCCGTACCTGACGACGATTATGTATTAAGCCTTCTTTATCCCGCCGTGCCCTCAGACCTTTCCGGCTCGGTTGCCCCCATCTGGTCGGAAATGGAATTCTGTATAGAGCGCGGCGGGATTTATTACGGAGCGCTTGAGCTGCGGGAACCGAATGACCCAAGTATAGAAAGGTTCAAACGGGATTATGAAGCCGCTATTCAGGCATTGATTCAATTAGACCAGGACCTGCAACCAAAACATAGCCGCATGAAGGTAGTTATGCGATCAGTGGATTATAATTAATGCCCAGTAGAACCATAGGATATTGTTATCATGGTGTTGATTATTCGACACCGCCCCACAATCTGAACCTTACAACTTTGGCAGATGCCAGAAATATCGTGCCAAGTCCTGCCGGGTTGCCTATGGGGAGAAGCGGGAGCGTTAAGCTGAACAGCACGGCTGTCGGTTCGGGGGCGCGGGTAACGTCCGTCCATGAATTCAGAAGCGGAACTACCCGGACAACCCTTTGTTCATACAGCACCAAGGTTGCCAGTTATAGCTCTGCTACAGGTGAATTTTCCGATCAGATAACCGGACTTACCGATGATAAAATGTTTCAGTGGGTTAATTTCGGGGGCAAGGCAATAGGGGTAAACGAAGGTTCCGATACTGCTCAATATTACAATGCTTCCGGTAGCGGCGATTTATGCGCCTCTGCGCCGAGCGGTCTGTGCGTAGCTGAATGGGCAAACCGGGTGTGGTTTATGGATGGCGCCACGCTCAAAGGTTCGCACCTTAACGATGAGGATGGGGATTACACGGATACGGGGAGTGCAACCAACGCAGTAAGTCAGGTGGTTGGAGACAGCGGGGATAATGGAATCGGCCTTATCGGGTTTTTTGATATGCTGCTTATCGGCAAAACAAATCAGATTTTCAAACTCACGGGTGCCCCTGCAACGGACGGTGAAACCTTGAGCATTGAACCGCTGGTTGACAAAAGCGCCGACAATATCGGCTTTACATCTCCCTGGGCCGTAACACAGGTCGGCAATGATCTCATTTTTTTGGATGGCTACGACATTAAACGCCTTTCCGGTATTACAGAATATGGGGATGTAGAAACCGTTTCCATTATTCCGCATTTCAGAGATTTTTTGAAAGATACGGCTGACCAGGATTACCTCAAGTACACACAGTTTTTCCACTACAAGCAGGGGCAACAGATATGGGTATCGGTTCCCACAGGGGCGAGTACCCATTATGTGTTTGTTTTGGATTACAGATTCAAAAGCAAAACCGGCATCTATTCAGTCTATCCCATGTATAATCTTAATGTGGTTTGTTTTGGGGGTGCGGAAGATGGGCAGGTGGTTGACCTGTATTTCGGGGATGAGTCGGGGTTTGCCCGGCAACTCGATTACGGAGATAATGACGATGGGAGCGCGATAGACCGTTATTTTGTCAATGTTATATCAGGCAACGAGCAGGGACAGAACGGATACACATACCGGAAACACTTTCAGGGCTGTGATACGTACATAGAGCCTACGGCCTCTGCATTGAGCATGACCCCCTACTACGCTACCGACCTCATGGATGATTCGGATATACGAACATCCGCCAACTATACGTCGCTTGGTGCGGAGACTGTAACCGGTTGGGGGGGCACGGGGGTATATCACCGAAAGACACCGAGGTTTTTCGGCATTTCGGGCAAGACCCTTGCCTTGAAATGGCAGCACAATACCGTAGCACAGAATTTTACGTTTTTTCCAAGCACCGTTCACTATGATTGGGGGGCGAGGATGGATATAGAATAGGAGATTAACATGGGATTATTTGATTTTGTGGGTGATATTTTAGGCGTAGACCAGCCAAGTCCTGTCCAATACAGCACACCGCAGCCCTCAGAAACCGAAACTGAAATCCAGCAAGAAATACTTGAGATACTTCAGGAAGGCAGAGAGCCGAGCGAGAATGAACTGCTCATGCAGGATTACACCAAGCAACTGCTTGAGAACCAGCTTGCCAATATGCCGATGGAGCAGGAATACCGCGAGGCTACCATCGAGCTTATGAATGAACAGCTTGCCTATACCAGACAGCAGTTACAGAATTTGGCGGATGCGAAAGAGCTTGGTGAGATTACGGGCGATCTAACCGCAGAAGAACGCAGCCTGTTTGATGAACTTGAAGCCAATGCCCTTGCTACCCTGGAAACCAGCGTCAATAAACAACTTGAAGATGTGATGGGCAAGGAGATTGCCAGCCTTGTCAGCAGGGGAGTTTTACAGGGCGGCATTGGTGCTGAGACCATGAGCAGGCTTGGTGAAAAGGCAACGGAGATTATTGCTCAGGGTACTGCCGATATAGCATCTACCAAAATGCAGGGCATGTTGGGTACCATTGAGGCCAACAAGCAAAGGGATTTACAGCTTAAAGCCCTGGTGCAAAGCGGCCAGTTGAGCAGAGAACAGGCAGCCCAGGCCATGACACAATCGGCATTTGGCATGGCAAATGTGGGCACTCAGATGGCACAACAAGCCACACAATGGGGAGCGGGATTAAACCAGGCGTGGAAGGGCCAGCAATTAAGCGGGCTTCAGGGCATGTATGGTTCGTTGGCAGGGCAGCGTATGGGTACAGCCCAAAACGCTTTACAGGCAGCAATAGCGCAATCTCAGGCCCAGGCATCAGAGTCCGCAAGCAAGTGGGGGGCTCTTGGTAATGTTTTTGGCGGATTATTTGGATAAGGAGTAATAACTATGGGATGGCCGGTACACTCTTACGGAACCGAACAATTTTTTAATTGGCGGCGCTATAAGCAAGGAATACGGCGAGAAGATCAAGAACGGACACGGCAAGAACAAGCGCAATTAGAACAGCGTATGCGGGAAGTTAAACAAAATGCAGAAGACCGCAAATATAAACAATTTGATATGGTAAATAAGGCCGTTGATACCTACCGCAAACTATATGATTCTGATTTTAGTCCCTCAGAACTACGCAGTTTCCGTGGTATAATGCAGAACCAATTAAAGGCTGTTGGTGTAGATATTGACCTAACAAACATATCAAAACCAGAAGATGTGAAGGACGAATGGGGTAAGGTAGGGGTAAAGCAATTTATCAATGCGTTTGAGTATTACAAGGAGCACCCCTATGAGCCAGAATCCGCTAATGCAGTTATGCGCGGCCTTGGGTGGTTAAAGGCCAACAACAAGCAATTTGATGTTACTCCGTATCAGAATGAGTTTCAAAGGATACAAACACAACAAGCGCAAGAAGCCAAAGCTAAAACAGAAAAACAACCATCCCAGCTTGAAGCAGGAAAGGCGGCGGGCCAATTACGGAAAGAATTTGAAGCACAGGAACCAGTTAAACAGTTTCGGGAAATTAGCTTTAGATACGATGTAATGCAAGAGGCCATGCGGGAAGCCACGACGACAAAGAATTTTGTGGCAGTAGATCAAGCTATTATTACTACATTCAATAAAATGACCGACCCCGATTCCGTTGTAAGAGAAAGTGAGTATATCAGAACATCTAGTGACTTATCATTGTGGAATCGGTTAAAGGGTAAAATAGAACGGTTTAAAGCCGGTGGTCCTGGATTAACCTCACAAGACAGGGAAGCCTTATTTCGTATGGCTAAGAAATTCATGGCTGCGGCCCAACGCCGATATAATATTGAAAAAATGCGCTATGAAGGGTTTTTCAAGCAATCCGGGCTATCACCCGCAAAACATTTTTATCCCCAAGCAACACGACCACCAACCACACGCAAAAATGTTTCTGACATGACAGATGAAGAACTCTTACAAGAATTGATGAAACTTAGGGGACAGCAATAATGCCAGAAATAAGTCCTGAAGAAGCTCAATCTCGCTTCTATTATCAACAGATTCTCGATGAAATGAGGCGACGAAGAATTGATATTTCGCCCAAAATGACTGACGTATCGGGCAAGAATATTACTGATGAACTAATCCGAAGAGGGTACAGTCCGGTAGACATTCAAGAACAGATGAACCAATACGTTACCCAGGAAACAACCAAATGGGAACACTTTAAAGAAGAATTACCCGAATTGGCTGGTGGGGCGGTTTATGGTGCAAGATTTGGTGCAGCATTTGGGTGGCCTGGAGCATTAGGCGGAGCATTTGTAGGAGGTATAACAGGCAAAGCATTTCAGCAAGTTCATCAAGCATTAACGGGTTCCGTGAAAGCGCCTAAGACATCGGCAGAAGCCGCCGAAGAAATGGCCAAATCGGGATTTCGGGAGGCAGCTTATGAGGCCGGTGGGCGAGTTGCCATGAAGGGAGCAATTAAGGCAACTGCTCCCATATTTCGGAAATTGAAGCCAGAGATTTTGCCCTTCGCCAGAGAAGGTCAAAAAGAAATGGTTAAATATGGCAGTCATTTAACGCCCGCGCAAATGACTGAAAGCGGTTTGATAGATACATTAGAAGAAATCGCCGAACGGGGCTTTATAAGTCGTGGTACCATGCAGAAATTTAAAGGCCGAATACAGCAGGAAGCATTAGGTAAATGGACAAAAGATTTGGCTGATAGTTTTGCAGAGAGTGTAACCGAAAGACTCTCTCCCGAAGAAATAGGTATTGTGTTCAGGGATATTTTTGCAGGTGAAAATGAAACCTTTAAGGCTGTTGGTAGAACACTGTATGGCAAAGTAGATGAATTAACAGGCAACAATCCAATCGTAGATTTGCGACCTATCAAAACATTTGCTCAAGAAGTTTATAATATCGCCAAAGAGCGTCATGGAATTGGCGATACTCATGCTGGCATGAAAATGCTTAAAAATGTTTTGAAATTTAGCGATAATATCACATTCAAACAAGCACAAAGCATTAGAAGCGGGTTTGGTGATGAAATCTATAATATGGCAGTAAACAGGGATAAGGCTGCTGGCATTGCAAAAAAATTCTATGGCCTGATGGATGAAACAATGGATAGTGCCAGCAAAAAACTTGGAGGCAACGCCAATGCCGCATGGAGAAAGGCAGATAGATTTTGGAAAGAAAGTAAAGAAGCTTTCTCTAATGAAACCCTACGGCGGTTAGCTATTGCCGGACAAAAAAATCCCGAATTTGTCACAAAAGCTGTCTTTCAAAACAAGGCCATAACCAAAATAAAAACAGTAAAAAGATTGCTCAAAAACCACCCTGATGCTTGGCAAAACATGAAAGCAAGTTGGGTTAGCGATTTACTGGAAAAAGGATCCGACGTTGACGGTATTATATTGGGGAAATCATTTCTCAAAAAATATAATGCGATGGGCAATGAGGCATTAAATGAAATCCTTACTCCTGTAGAACGAAAAAATATTGAATTATTGGCCGAAACCGCTCGAATGATAGAATCAAGAACAGGTGGAAGCGGGGGAATGCTCATCCAATTAACCCAGGCCGGTCCCATTATTGGTTTTGCTACGGGAGCGGTTTTTCGGGAACCCATGCTGGCAGCCGGAGGTGGATTTATTCTTGCTGCCCCGTGGGTAGTAGCAAAGATGGCACAGAGTACCAAATTTACAAATTGGATTGTTACTGGAATGAAAATGCCTAATACTTCAGCAGCAGCAGGAACATTAGCAACAAGATTGATAGCAACCGTCAAAAGAATCGAAGAAGAATATAGCCGACCACAAAAAGCGGAAAACCTACAATAAATAAAAGGCTGAACCCTACAAACAATAATGCCACCGAAATCCACAATTCATCCCATAGTGTTATCATGATGGGTATAATACCAAAAAGCATAATTACTAGCAAGGAATTTTAATGGCCTTCACAAAAGTCTCACTCACCGGAACCATAGACACAATCAAACAAGCATTTACCGCTGTCAACAACATTATAGATGACCTGCTGTCCACAGCTTCGGGCAAGGGGGCCTCTCAGATAGGCGTACAGGATTCAGCCGATAATATGGCCGCTGATAACGTGGAAGATGCCCTGGCCGAAATCTATACCGATGTTTCTTCTTCCCGTACCGCCCTCGACACCCTGGATGAAAACTCATCGACTACCACAGGCCTTACCTGGGGCTACAAAGGGGGTCTGATACGGTTTGACAATACTGTAACTACCGTAACGGCAGGAACTATATCGCTTACCGATGATGATACAAACTATGTTGAGATTAACGATTCGGGTACAGTAAGCAGGAACACCACGGGGTTTACATCGGGAAGGATACCGCTCAGGCAGATAGTGACTTCCGGCGGGTCTCAGTCAACCTCTACCGATAAGCGGGCATGGTTTCAGGCATGGGATATTCCCCTTCCAGTAACAAAAGGCGGTACTGGTGTTGCCACCCTTACAGACCACGGGATTCTTTTAGGCAGCGGCACGAGTAATATAACACCCCTGGGAGCAGCAACCAATGGACAGTTACCCATAGGAAAAACAGGGGCAGACCCTGAACTTGGTACTATTACAGCCACGGCTAACGAGACAACCGTTGCAAACGGGGCAGCCAGTATCACTATCGGTATCGCCAATGACGTAGTAATCCCAACTTCAATTACTATTCCCAACACTGGCCTCCATATCCTCGATTCTAATGCCTCACATGTCCTTATCATAAAGCCCGGCTCTGATCTATCGGCAGACAGACAACTCACGATTACCACGGGGGATGCGGCGAGAACAATTACTCTATCTGATGATTTAAGTGTTCCAGCTAACGCAAATTTTATTCCTGCGGGCACCAAAATGTATTTCTATCAAAATACAGCCCCTACGGGATGGACGATAGATGAAACCCCGGCAGATGCAGTTTTGGCAGTTAAGGGCGGCTCTAACGCATATAATGTAGATGGAGGAAACCAGGCAGGAACCTGGACACAACCAAACCATACGCACACAGGCCCAAGCCATACACACACAGGCCCAAGCCATAATCATAAATGGTATGATGAGAATGCTAAATCAAGTTCCGATACAACCTATGATAGTAGCGGAAGTGGGGTCCTGTTTAGTGATAGCGGAGCAAAAGACGGTGCTGCTACCGCTATTGATGTAGGTGGAGATCATTCTATACATATAGAAGGCGATGAAGAGATGTATGCCTATACCAACAATGCAGGTACCGGCGCAACCGGCGCAGCAGGGACAGGTGCAACGGGGGGTAGCGCAACAGCAAACACCTACCGACCCCTAGCCCAAGTGGGAATTATAGCGACCAAGGATTGATATGGAAAACACCTGTAACGAGAAATGCCATTTATGGAAAAAGTACGGGGTAAATTGCCCGAACTATATAGAATCGTGGTGGACACCGGAAAACAAAGGAAAACCCCTGCTGGTTAAGGATTGCGCTCCCAAAAGGACATTCCTTATGATTCAAGAACTGCACAACAGGCTCATTGCCGTTGAAAAAAGCCAGGAACAACAACGGAACAGTCAAGTTGAAATAAATGAATTTGCCGGAAAGGTATTAGGGGCAATCGAGGCAAGTGGAAGGACAAAACAGATCGGGAGATAACACCATGCCAAATGGAATCAGTAAAGAGACCTTTGATAGGCTCGAAAGTGTTGATGATAAACTCGCCATCCTGTTTGATATCATACTTGAAATACGCGCTCATGTCAAGTGTTATGTGAAGATATGGGGGCTTATCGGCGGGGCCATACCACCCGTGGCAGTCTTACTTTTTCTACTCGTAAAAGGTACGTTTTAAATGCCCTACGAGAAGATTACCCTTACCGGTGCAGGCGACAGGGCCAGAACAAAATCCCTCCTTACAGGTATCAATCGCCTGATTGCCGACCTGCCGGAACAATACGCTCTTGTTGTGGATGCAAGCCAGGCTGACCAGGGGGCCGATACAGCGGCAACAGTCAAACACTTTGTCGATGATATTGGTACTTCAAAATCAGCTACCATTATATTTATTCACAGCGGGGCAAGCAATACTACCACCTATACGTTTTCAACCGACGAAACAATTCCATCAAATTTCAGGGTAATCGTAGAAAACGGGGCGAGATTAGACGGTTCCTCTACCCTTACCATCAACGGCCCGTTTGAGGCTGGTTTGTATCAGGTGTTCGGCAGTTCAATTACGGTGAGTTTTGGGGCTGGGGCGGTGAGTAAAGCATATGCAGCATGGTGGGGATTGACTCCCGGCAATAATACTGCTGCTGATGTAGACAGACTTGCTGTCGCCACCGATGGAATCCCAGTGTATTGGGCAAACGGAACCTACACCTTTACCTCGGACATTACCCTAACGGATGCTGTCGATGTTCATTGGAAATCGCTAGATCACACCACATTAAAATATGATCCAGGCTCGCATGATGACGATGAATTTATCATATTTAAAGGCAGTGTATTTTGTGAGGATATCACCTTTGATGGAAACAGTGAGGTTGCAAAGGTAGTCTCCCTGAGATACCACAGCACCGATACGATAGATTTTGAGCGATGTATTTTTAAAAATGGAACTCAAGATACATATACTGCGCCTTCCCCTGGTATGTCTGCCGGAATACTTACGTATGGGAAATGTGCCCGATTTCGATTAAAGGATTGCGAAACTCTCAACATAGATGCACTTAATACAGAAGGCGATGATCGGCCCACTTCTCGCGGCTGGAATCACTCTACTACTGGCTATAACACCAACGATGGCAGTCCTGTTATCGCAATAGTTGATGAATGTCTCTTTGATGGTATTATAGCTAGCAATGCCTCATGGGGAGTCGGCACCATAGATTGTGATGCGATCGTGTGGCGTACCGAGGATGATGATTTTTATTCATCGCTTACAGTAAGCAACAGCATGTTCCGCTCTTACCAAAAACGGGCAATCAAGCTAAATTTGGGGCATAATGCAAGAATAATAGATAATACATTTTATGCAAAATCAGGCGAACCGGCATATCACACTATCTCCTTTCAAGGTACAGAAGCAGCGGGACTCAATGAATCATCTGAAGGATTTTGCAGTAGAAACACATTCTACTGTGAGGATGCTACAGCTATACCGAATGAGTTTGTGAAAACATCGGCATCCGGTGTTTCTATTGTGGATAATCGTTTTTTCCTTCCCGCAGGCTCCCCAGACTACATATTCGCTATAAGCCAGGCAGACGATGAAAAGTTGACGGGCCTGGTAATACGAGACAACACGGTAATAGCAGAAGATGGGATTAACTATTTTATTAAAAGCGGCCTTACGACAGTTGCTACAGCAGCGGGGGCCTATGCGGTCGGCCTTCACGGGGCAATAGTTCAGGGTAATACCATTTCAGACATCAATACTCATATGTTTTATCTTACTAAAACTGGAGATGATTACACATTTCAAGAATTTATTGTTTCCGATAATACAATTCATGCAGGGGACACAGATCAGTATGGCGTAACCTTTGGAGAATCTAACACTGATATATCTTTTGTATCTCATGGCATCGAGGGCCATAAATATCTGAGAAAAAGCTCTCCTGATGGAGATGAAACATATAGTATTAGTTTTGATTTATCGCAAGTTCAGTTCGCCAAAGTTACGGTTACATATGTTATACATAGAGCTGAAACGGATGAAGCCCTGCATATTCAGCGGTTGTTTCTTTCAAACGACGCTGGATCTGTTGAAGATGCCGATATTTTTATACACAGAGCAACTAAGGCGGAATGTGGCACGATTAGCGCTACTGTAGCCGCTGCCGTTGTGACGGTTGCAAAAACGGCGGGAACATCAAATGCTTATGGGATGTTAAAAATAATCGTAGAAAGCAGCGAAGAGCTGTACTTTTATTAATACGGTTTCCCGACCCCTGCCCGAAACATTTGGTTAATGATTTCCCTCTAGCAGTTCCGGGGTTTCCCAAATATTGCCGATGATTTCAAATTCATCATATTCAAATAATGGTAGACATGCAAAGCCGGTACGATGCAAAAACCATGTGCTTTGCTCTATGTCATATTCAATACTTCCAAGATAATAAAATGAGTGGTCTGGATGCCATGCCTTTACTATATCAAATTCGTATATCTCCTGCCTGTGTCTGTCCTTGAGGTCGATGTATTGGTCTTTGTATCGTATCTGAGAAGAAGTAAAATCTAAACAATATGGATTCCACTTTTCCCCATCTTGTGAATAAAGCCATTGTGGTTTGGCTGTCCAGTCTTGAAAAGCATCAGACCAAACTCCTAAATACCACTTCTCGTAACCAACAATTTTATTATGTCGGTCTCTAAGCCTAAACTTTATCTCTTTCATATCTCTCCTTTCCGAAAAGGTTCCAAAGGGTTTCCTGAGAAATTGTTTACTGATTTCATGTAGTTATGTTATTTACTAGATAATCGCCTGATACCTAGAATACCATGCTAGTCAAGGGATTCAGCGGGGCGTCACAAGTATGTGGTGTAACTGTTAAGCATTCAGTAATTCATAATCGTCAAATGTGAGTTGTCGGGAACCCCAACTATCAATAATATCAGCGCATAAGCCAATTGTATGCCAATACCTTTTCCAAGCATAAGGTCCCCAATGCTTATCATAAATGAATCGGCTTGTTACTATTCCTCTTTGCCCAGCGCCATCCCCTTTAGTAATAACAATTTCATCGCCTAATTTAGCTCCCTTGTCTTGACTGATAGGTTTTGATTCGCACTCTAACGCATCTTCCTTGCTATCATAAAGTTGATAACAAATTTCACATTGATATCTGGTTATTTGCTTTTCTTCCATCACTCCTCCTTTTGGGATTTAGTTATTTTTCGCAATGATGTATCCTATAACCATCCCCAAAAATAAAGAAAAAATGCCATAAGCAATTAATACTATTAATGTTGTCATTTTGTCTTATTCCTCCTCTCCTCGATAAAGTTCAGTTTTTACATTACAATCAGGACACATGGGCAAATCTTCATCGGGTGCAAATACCGCAGCCCACCAATAGATTTTACCGCATTGTTTACAGATTACTCGTATCATTTCCTATCCTCTTAATCAGCACCAAACCAGCACTGACACTCTGTAACTATTTGATATCATTGAACAGACATCGGGTTCGATTCCCGTTGGGACTACTTATAATTTCAACAACTTACGTCCGAAAAAACAAGGCACTAACAAGGCACCACATATCACTCCCCCAACTCCTTTACTTTATCCAAATTAAGCCCCTGATACTTCCGGGTCATATCCGTTCTCGTATGCCCCAACACTTGCCTCACGAGATCGAGTTGGTCTAGGTGTTGTGTGGCGAAACTGTGTCGGGTGCCTTGGTAGAGGGTTATTTCTTGCGGACAATTAATTGAATCCCTTGCTCCTGCCCATATTCGGCTAATATCGGCTGTATAGGGTTTTCCGCCCCTATTTCTAAATACGTATCCACTAATGCCGCGAATCTTGTTAAAAAGCTCCAATAACTCCCCTGTGAACGGCAAATATCTAACCCTTCTAGTTTTTGTGTATTCTCGAAGATAATTTGTACCCGCGCCACTGAAAGTCCTCCTTATGGTTATGGTTTCCTTTTCAAAATCAACACAATCCCACATCAGGGCTCTAGCCTCTCCCGGCCTTACTGCCCATGTCCTGATAAATATGAATATCGGCCTGTCATGCTCTGGGATTGCACCAATGATTTTGTCCTGCCATTCCCGGCTTATCCACTTAACCTCCGGCTCCGGTACGTCAATCTTGGGAAAGCCCGGTACCCTTGTTATCATCTCATCGTCAAAGGCATCTGAAAATATCTTATGCAATAAGCCTAGGATGTTCTCTCTTGTCTTTGGGGCCAGGTGCTCGGGTATGGTTCGCTCATATTCTTTGATATCTGCCTTTCGTATCTCGCGCAGATCCATGTCTTTGAAATACTCAATGAAAGTCGTGATATATCGAGTATTATCCCTTTTAACTGAAGGTGCATATCGATCTATGTTCTCCAAAAGCCACTTGTTGACAAATCGATTAAACTGAAATTCATAGCCCGGTGTGCGAAACCATTGCCGGGGATCGAATGCTTTGCCTTTGCGTTTAATATCTCCATTTATCTGTGTGGCTATATCCTCAGCCAACTCCTTATAAATAAACCCGAATTGTTCATCGTAATGAAACCTACGGTATCGCTTGCTTTTCCAATATAGATTGACATACCATCTTTTCCCCTTTGGATGTACGGTTGCCCTTTTCATGATAAGCCCCCCCTGTGGTTCAGGGGCGAGCATAGCATAGTTTTGGCGGGCGGGGTTAGGCATTATTCTCTGGTACCTTTGCAATATTGCCGTATTTTTCTAATAGCGGTTCTATCTGCTCATAAAGGGGATAACCCTTTACCAATAACTGTACTGCATTATGGATTTGATCTTTAGCAAAGGCTAAACCAATCATTCCATTGTTTTGTAGATTGTAATCTGCATTAATTAATGCTTCCCTGATTGATACTGACATCTTTCTCCCTCCTTTCACTTGTCAAGGAATGCTTGACGACTCAACTATCCGGTATTTCCGGATGGTTCCTCTGGCCCAATAAATGCGAGAAGATGTTTGGCGCAATGTCTAATCAAATCTGCATAGGGGTCCATATTTTCAACACCACTCACGCCCCATGAGCCGATGGTCAAAATTGTATCGCAGTTTACTCTAATCTCTACTTCCCAACTTTCCGGCAAAGACATTTTTCTCCTTCCTTTCCTTTTCCCGGTTATATCGCTTAATTATTTTCCGTATCTCCTTGGCGTACTTTTCAGGCAGAAAATCTCCATAGACGTAATTATATTGATCGGGCTGCAGGATAATTGCTCCCTTATCATTTTCCTCATAGCTTGCCCTTGCCTTTTTCCATAATGGTTCCAGGGCCTGCATTTGCTCTTGCGTAAGCGCGAAAAGTACGTTAGTCATCAAAATCCTCCTCGTCTTTCTTCTCCGCACATTCAGGGCACAGTAGCCTGGGGACACCTATGTGATATCGTAAGATTGCATCCTCATCTAATTCTATTTCTCTCCCGCACTTGTCACAAGTATACTCGCGGTTGGGTTCGAACCCGTCGTTAAAGGTGGTCATGGTTCTACAGCTCCTTGAAAATCAAATAAAGGCTCAAATGCTGGATTACAAAAGGGGCAATCTTCATCACATTCTCCCCGTTTGTGTTTATATTTAAGTTCTGCCCAGAATTCTTCTTGTTCTTGTGCGTCATCTGTTGCATCGGTCATATATCTTTCCGTTACCTCCCTAAACTTACATTCCATTAAAAGGTCTGGTTCGACAAACTCAGAACGGAATGTCATCATCATCTGGTGGCGGTGGTTTCTCATTATTAGGCGGTGCCTCATAATTAGGATTCGAAAATGCTTCCCATTCATCCGAGTCTTGGATTTTATTAACTATCCATTCAGGTGTGTTTTCCGGTATTTCAACCTTGCTGTCATCAAACGAGAAATATTCAATTTGATTTTCCGGTTGTTTTTTTGCCATGTTTTTCATCAATGGCATAACACTTGCTATATTGGCATACGTAGCTTTCTCCGTTTGGTTGTGCACAATATTG
>Ga0180431_10000796_pt1 | contig 44828 bp, 39 predicted proteins | sample SS_ome_11_FD_132459 | JGI IMG/M metagenome (GOLD analysis project Ga0180431, IMG submission 132459) | Hypersaline lake sediment archaeal communities from the Salton Sea, California, USA - SS_1_MS_1 metaG | ecosystem: Environmental > Aquatic > Non-marine Saline and Alkaline > Hypersaline >... | reverse complement strand
CGATGCCGTATTCGATGGTCGGGAGGAAATACTCATACACCTTATCACCGAGAATAATTCCCGTGAATCTCCCTGGAAAGGGCACGCCGTCCACTTCCCGGTAGTTGTCGTAGAGCTCCTCGAATACTAGAACCGTATCGGATTGGAGAGTTACCTTCACACCTTCGAGAAGCCAGCTGTCAGTATCGAGCGTAAGGATCACGGTTGCGCCCGAATCCAGGAACCTGATCTTCTGCTTTCCCTCTTCCCGGCCCTCTTCCATCAACTCCCCCCTCAATCCGGGATCACTAACCCAGTCGAGGACACGGGGAAACTTGAACGGCAGTGTGCCGGTGAACCAATTCTCGAGGTCCATCCTGCCCGTGGAAGGATTCCACTGGTAACCATCCTGCCCGTTGAAGATAATAATACGAGTGCCGACATAGTTCCCCTTCTCAACCATCATGATGTGGTGCTTTATTGATCTGCCTTTCTGATAAACGTCGAACGGATAGCTCTTTGCTATCGACTTGGATTTTAGATCCTTGATAAATCCCTTAGCCGAAAAGTTCATGAGTGCTTTCACGCTCTCTGTGCCGCCGTATGCCTCGATCATCCTTTCGACGGCTTCATCGGATGAGGAGACATTGCCCGAACAGGAAACGAGCCAAGAAAGGGCCGCTGCCATCAACAAACAGGTCACAGCGGTGGTTCTAGCGTGATAAAAGGCTTTCATTATCATCCTCCAATCCTTGCGGATAACAGCCTCTGACCTCGATCAGCCCAAAAAACCGGATTTTAAGAGTTCGTTCTTTCCATCGGCGGCAAGCGCATATTCGAAGCCCTCACGAACAGAATAAGCACCCGCCTCCCCGGATCTGTTCACGGCAACGATGGCCGCCTGAAAGTCGGTTGTTCCTCCATGCTTCTCGATTATCCGCTCCAGGGCCATCCTGCAAGCCTTTTCTGGTGGATTGCCGCCCCTCATCAGTTCGACGGCTAGAAAGCTGCCGGGCACCTTCATTATCGCTTCGCCCCTGCCGGTCGCCGAAGCCGCTCCCACTTCGTTATCCACGTATAGGCCTGCACCGATCACCGGGGAGTCACCGACACGCCCGTGCATCCTGAAGGCGAGCCCGCTCGTCGTGCATGCGCCTGCAAGGTCTCCACGCGCATCCATGGCCACCATCCCGATAGTGTCGTGGCTGTCCTCCGGGAAAGCCCGGTCGCCGCTTTTCTTCTCATGCCATTTCAACCATCTCTTGCGTGACTCGTCCGTCAGGAGTTCTTCCCTCTCAAAACCCTGCCTATCGGCGAATTCCTCCGCCCCTTCACCGGCCAGCATGACGTGGCGTGTCTTCTCCATCACCGCCCGCGCCACCGATACCGGGTGCTTGTACCCCCGCATGAAAGCGACTGCTCCGGCATTTCCGTCCGGACCCATTATCGAGGCATCGAGTGTCACGACGCATTCCTCGTCCGGATACCCTCCATATCCCACACTCCTTACCCCCGGATCGCTCTCTGTAACCCGGACACCGGCCTCCACCGCGTCGAGGGCGCTCCCACCGCAAGTGAGAACTTCCCACGCAGCTTCGTTCGCGGCTATTCCATGTTTCCACGTGGAGAGGACAATGGGTGTCTTCCTCCCGCCGGACACCCGCGTTCTGCGGCCAGGGGCGGACATCTCGATAATCCCCCCTCGATTCAACGTCTCTTCGAAGGCTCTTATATCTTCTGGTTGACGATCTCCTTTTTCAGCTCGCAGATCGCCCTTGTCGGGTTGAGATCCTTTGGGCACGCCTCCACGCAGTTGAAGATTGTATGGCATCTCCACAGGCCGTGCTTGTCGTCGAGGGGCTCCAGGTGCTCCTTGCTCCCCTCGTCCCTGCTGTCAGCCACGAACCGGTATGCCTTCAGAAATGCATGGGGGCCTATGTACCGCTTATCGGCCCAGTACGACGGGCACGACGATGTGCAGGCCCCGCAGAGAATGCATTCATACAGCCCGTCCAGCTTATCCCTCTCCTCCGGGCTCTGCAGGCGTTCCTGGTCCGTGGGCGGAGGCGTCTTGGTTATCAGATACGGTTTGACGGCGTACAGCTTCTCGACAAGCGGCGCAAGGTCGACTACGAGATCCTTTATGACCGGATATCCCCGCATCGGCTCGATAACTATCGTATCGGTTCCGAGTGCCAGGGCCTGGGTCTCGCATACTAGCTGGTTTACACCGTTGACCGTCATCGCGCACGATCCGCATATCCCGCTTCTGCAGGAGCGGCGGAATGTCAGCGTCCCGTCCAGCTTCCATTTTATCTCGTTCAGACAGTCGAGGATCGTCGTTCCCGTCTGCACATCGAGCTCGTATTCCTGCGTGTAGTGCCCCCTCTGCTCGTTGTCGGGATCGAAACGATTTATCTTGAATGTAATCATTGCCATCGGGGGGCCTCCTTTAATATTTTCTTTCCTTGGGCTCGAATCGGGTGATGACCACGGGCTTGTAATCGAAACGTATCTCACCGTTATTCTTCCAGGCGAGCGAGTGCTTCAGCCACTTCTCGTCGTCCCGTTTGGGGAAATCGGTCCGGCTGTGCGCTCCCCTGCTCTCCTCCCTGGCCAGAGCGCCGGCAACAATGATCTCCGTGAAATCGAGCATGTGCCCGAGCTCTATTGCTTCGATCAAATCGAAGTTGAACTTGCCGCTCCTATCGTCCAGCTTGATTTTCCCGTACCGTTCCTCGAGCTCGCGGAGATCGACCTGCAGCTTCTCCAGCCTGTCACCCGTGCGGAATATTCCACATCCGTTGGTCATCAGGTCCTGCAGCTCGGCCTTGATGGTGGATGCGCGTTCCGATCCGGTCGAAGACAGAATGCGGTTGACCTCCTCCATGGCAGACCTCGCGGAATCCGCCGGAAGCTCGGGGAAATCCCTTCGCTCCCTCAGGAAACGGTCCATGGCCTTCCCCGCCCTCCTGCCGAAGAGTGAGGCCTCGAGCAATGAGTTCGTCCCGAGACGGTTCCCGCCGTGGACGCTGACACAGGCGCATTCACCGGCGGCGAAGAGCCCTTCGACACGGCTCTGCTTCCCGTCGAGAAGCACGCAGCCGTCGATATCAGTCGGAATTCCGCCCATAGAGTAATGAGCCGTGGGCTGGATCGGAATCGGTTCCTTTATACAGTCGATGTGAAGAAACTTCCAGGCCAGCTCGTGTATCTGCGGCAGCTGCTTCATGATTTTCTCTTCTCCGAGATGGCGGAGATCTATGTGGACGTAGTCCTTGCCGCCGATACCGAGTCCCTCGCTGATCTCGGTCTGGATGGAGCGCGAGACAAGATCTCTGGGAGCCAGCTCCATCTTATCGGGGGCGTATTTCTCCATGAAACGCTCACCCTTGTCGTTCAGCAGGTATCCACCCTCACCGCGAGCCCCCTCGCTCACGAGTATGCCCTGCTGGTAGAGTCCGGTGGGATGGAACTGAACGAACTCCATGTCCTCCAGCGGCAGGCCCGCCCTGAGCGCCAGGCTCAATCCGTCGCCGGTGCTCGAGAGGGCATTCGAGGTTATCCTGAATACCCTTCCGTACCCTCCCGTACCGAACATCACGGCCTTCGCGTGGAATACGTGCACGCCTCCGTTTATCACGTCCCAGGCGGCCAGCCCGCAGCACACACCATCCCTGACGATGAGGGAGAGCGCATAGAACTCCGGATAGAAACGAACACCGTTCTTTACACCGACCTCGTACAGCGTATGTAAAAGCGCATGGCCGGTGCGGTCCGCGGCGTAACAGGCCCTGAGCACGGGGCCTCCGCGCCCGAAATCCCTCGTATGCCCGCCGAATTTTCGCTGCGCGATCCTTCCCTCGTTCGTTCTGGAGAACGGTGTCCCGAAATGCTCGAATTCCCTGACCACGACGGGGGCCTCCTTGACCAGAATCTCTATAGCATTCTGGTCCCCGAGATAATCACTTCCCTTCACCGTGTCGAACATGTGCCATTCCCAGTGGTCCTCCTCCTCGTTGGCCAGAGAGGCGGCTATCCCCCCCTGCGCAGCACCGCTGTGAGAGCGGGTCGGAAAAACCTTGCTTATCACCGCTACGTCATGTTCCCTGGAAGTCTCTATCGCGGCCCTCAGACCGGCCAGGCCCGCGCCCACGATAACAACGTCGTGACGGTGTATGCTGTGTATTCCAACACCCTCTACATCGTGGACTGTTTCTGGATCTTTCATAGCCATAATCCGCTAACCTCCAGGCTGGAAAGGTAGTATCGTCAATATCCCCAGAGTAACGTAAACCAGGGCGATAATGGAAAGTAATCCGAATACCGATACCCTGAGCCATCTCCTGTGAACGTAGTCATCGAGCACGATCCACAGACCGTACAGGCCGTGGAACAGCGCCACGACGAGAAACGAGATATTTATCGTCTTCCACATAGGAGTCGCCACCCTGTGGGCGATCGCCTCGAAATTCAGCTCACCCTCTATCAGCACGTGGAGCATTATCACGTGCAGCAGCAGAACCGCCGCGAGGTACACGCCTGTAACCCTCTGAAACAGCCACAGGAGAGCGCCTCCGGATCTCATATCTTCCCTATATTTCATAACGCCCTCCTTTCTAGCTTAAAGCGAATCCGCCGAAACGACAAAACATGACGGCCCCGATCGCGAACCAGGTTACGAGCCATACGGCCACCGCTATGCCGAACAGCAGCTTCTGCCGCTCGACAAGCACTCCCATGTCTATGAGAGTGACCCGCAAACCGTTCCAGAGATGATAGAGAATCACTCCAACCAGTCCTATCTCCAGGAACTTGAAGAGGGGATTGTTGAAAAACTCCATGATCCCGTTGAATGATTCCTCCCCTACCGATAGGTGATGTATCACCCAAATGTGGAGAAGCATGTAGAAAATCAAAGCCAAACCGGACAACCTGTGCAGTATCCAGGCGAAAGTGCCCAGGTGTATCCGGTAGCGCTTGATCACCCTCATCGGGGCCCTCCTGAGTTTAAGGTTAATGTCCGGACTCCCCGTAACAGCACCCGGGGGATCATAGGCCGTCATTCGTCGCCCGGCTCCCGGGAGCTGAAACACGCTGCCAGCGGTGAATTGACCGGCGGACAGGGATGTCACTGCATAAATGGAATGCCCACCCTCGATTCGACGGCAGGCTTAGCATCCAAATCTTCACGGAATATAGCATACGCAGTATATTACGTCAATAAACTCGATCTTGTGGGGTTCGTTTTAATTTTCTTCTGAGCTCATCTCGTAGTTTTCCCTCCAGCTCGACGGGGAGAGGCTTGCCCTTCGGCCTCTCCTTCTCCTCCTCGCCGCGGCGGTGTTCCGGTGGAGGAGGCTTGTACGGTTCCTTCTGGAGAAGCGCGTGCAGTATCACCAGGGCCGCCTCCTTGTCGGGGATCATCCCCTTGCCACCGGTCTCCGGATCGAGTTGCGAGAACGGAGGTATCGGGGAACCGACACACGAAGGGCAGCCCCCCTTGCAGGAACACGCCTTTATCAAATCGAGCGACGCCTCCATGATCTCGTCGACTATGTCGTATGATTTGAGGGAGAATCCCAATCCCCCCGGATACTTATCGTATATGTAGACGGCCGGACCGCCTGTCGACCTGGAATTCACCGTTGTCCCTATATCCAGCGGATCGCACATTACGAAAAGCGGGACGACCTCGCGCATTACGTTCGAGAGCCCTAGCAGTCCCTCACCGGGGACCCTCCCCCATTTGCGGACCAGGGCGAGAACCTCGGGAGCGGGCTCTATCCACATCCCGGATGTCTCGAGGACCTGCGGGGGAAGATCGCACTTTCCATACCCGATCGAGTCACGGCTCCCGAACTTGATCTTACGGAACATGAAAGTCAACGAGGTGACGGAGACATCACCGAAGGCGACGCGGCTGCTCCCCCACTCCTTGCTCTTCTCCTCGCTGTCGACCTTCACCTGTGTCTCCGTGATCGATTGTGTGTAGTAATCAACGTCCGATCTCTCGACGAACGCGATCTTCTTCTCGATATCGAGATCCCTCACGAAGAACGTCTCGGCTTCGTGCAGATAGACCGCCTGCGGATGGACCTGTTGAAATGCGCTGGCCTCGTCTATAGTCCCTATGACCTTTTTTTCATCTCCGGTCTCGTCGATGATCGTATAGCTGTTCGGGGATATGTTCCTCATGTTCACCGCGGCGCTGGGATACCCCCTTCCCCTCCAGTAATACCGCCCTTTCACGTAGTTGAGCTCCCTTTCCTCCTCGAGCAGCTCGGCGATCGACGGCGCATACCCGCCCATCTCCTCAACCTCCCCCGCCTCGAGCGGAAGCTCGAAGGCCGCCGCCCTCATGTGCCCCAGCAGCACATGTGGATTCTCCGGATCTATTATCGCATTCTCCGGGGATTTCCCGAAGAAGTAGTCGGGATGCTTCACTAGGTACTGGTCGAGTGGCATATTGTAAGGTATGAATATCGTTAGGGCCTCTTCCAGGCCCCTGCCCGCCCTCCCGGCCTGCTGCCAGACCGATGCGATGCTGCCGGGATAGCCGACGATCACCGACGCATGCAGGGCTCCCACGTCGATCCCGAGCTCCAGAGCGTTCGTGCTTATCACCGCCCTGAGATCCCCCTCGAACAGCCTCTTCTCGATTTCCCTTCTCTCCCCGGGTAGATAGCCGCCCCGGTATGGGTGAACGGAATCGGCCAGTGCCGCCCTGCGCCCCTTCAATCCCTCCCTCGTATATCTCGTTATCACCTCGCTCACGACACGGGCACGAACGAACGCTATAGTCTGCACGCCGTCCAACACGAGTCTGGTGACGAGATCTGCCGCCTCCATGTTCGAGCTGCGCCGTTCCATATCTCCAATGTCCATCGTCGGAGGATTCCATAGAAGGAATCGCTTGCGACCCCTCGGAGAGCCGTCTCTCGTTATGACCTTCATCCTGCGCATCAGCAGCCTCTCCGCATGCTCCCCCGGATTCGCTATCGTGGCCGAGGAAGCGGCGAAGACCGGTTTAGATCCGTAGTGGCGGCATATCCGCTGCAGACGCCTCATGACATTGGCGACATGCGATCCGAAAACGCCCCTGTATGTATGGATCTCGTCCACGACGACGAAGCGGAGCCGGGAGAAGAAAGGGGCCCACTTAGCGTGGTTCGGAAGGATGCCGGAATGGAGCATATCGGGATTCGTCAACAGTATCCTTGCGCCGTCACGCAGCTTTCGCCTCTGAGCGGACGGTGTGTCTCCGTCATATGTCCCGGCCTCGAAGGGTATGCCGCCCTCCGAGCTGTACCGCTTCAGCACCCTTAGCTGATCCTGTGCCAGGGCCTTGGTGGGGTAGAGATAGAGGGCTCTGCTACCGGGATCGTCCAGCAGGCTTTCCAGCACAGGTACGTTGTAGCAGAGCGTTTTACCGCTTGCCGTCGATGTTACGATAACGACATCCCTCCCCCTTCTCAGGGATTCGACGGCTTTGACCTGGTGGGTGTACAGCTTTTCGATGCCTGAACGCCCCAGCGCCTCTGCAAGCTCCTTGGGAAGGGGATCCTTCAATTCCCCGAACCGCGCCGAACGCGTCGGTATCGTATGCATATGGACGATCTGCTCACCGTAGAAATCGTCCGACTTGACCTTATCCAAGAACTTCGATACGTCCAAGTTGTCTCCTATCGTTAATCGATCCCGGCTTCGGCTACGGATCGTGGATCCCTAGAATCCTCCCGTCAGATATATGGCTACAAGTTGCAGCATGGTCACGAGATCCTGCCTGTTATGATGAATGATTCCGGCCATGTCCGCCGCATCGCCGGTTCTCACGTACTCGTGGTACAGCAGGGGGATCTCGCTGCCCGGAACGTCCCCGATCCTCCTCTTGTTCAGAAGGAACGCCTCCAGCGTTTGAAGCTTGTGGTTGGGCGTCTTCCGTCCCAACAGCTTCCTCGACAGGTGCAGAAGATCTACATGAAACTCAGGCATCGAGCCCGTCATGCCCGAATACGCCATCCTCTCCATTATCATCGGCACGTCGAAACTGATCCCGTTGAAGGTCACGAGAACCCTGAACGATCTCAGTACATCTGCGGTGAATCCTAGTACAGCCGCCTCCTCCGTATAATCCCTGGCGAACAGCTGCTCCACAACGAGATTCCGGTCCTTCGTATACATCAGTCCTATCAGAAAGAGCGGGGATCCCCGGAATCCGGTCGTCTCGATATCTAGATAGCATATATCATCGGTGGGTAGGTCCTTCAGGATCTTGAGCTGTTCCAGCCCGCCGACGTCCGTTGGAAACGGATCGGCAAGGGCCGCCAGGTATTGATCGTGAAATTCATCGGCCCCATCCCATATCTCGTTTGCTTCAGTGATGATCCTGTAGAATCTCCCCCCTTCGGATCGATGCTCCTCCCCGTCGACGATCTCCTCGATGGCCCCCGGCGAAAGCTTCGGACCATCACCCTCTACGTCCGCCCGCGTATGGTCACCATGTCCGGCCGGCCGTAGCCCCGCAACCTCACCGCCGCGGCGCCCCGGCTTCACAAACGTCCTCCTGCCCTGTCCGAACACCCCTTCCGCTCTCCTCTTTAGTTCCTCGAGGTCCCTGCGCAGGTCTCCGCGTCTCTTACCCATTGACAACACCTTCCCGGAAGCATGATCCAGCTTTCAGACAGCCTGCCTGACATCTTCATCCGATCCCCAGACTATCCTATTCCGTACGATCTTTCAACCGGCTATCACTCATGGACGCCCCCGTGGATTTAACCCTGAATTCGATATGTTACCGGTCCGTTTCTTGCTCGAATTGATGGATAGTTTTCCTTGACGGGAAATCGCATTTTAATATATCTTACGCAGAATTAAGGTACTGTGGCGGATCTCACACTTTAGGAACCGAAATGAAAAGAAATAGGATTGGTCCTGCGATAGTGATAATCGGGCTGCTCTCGTCTCTTCTCCTCTACTTGCTCCTACAAAAACCAACACCTTCGGTTCAGACAATCGAGGAAAACGTTGTAACCGAGACGGCACCGATCGCGGAGGCTCCCGCTCTTCTTTCACAATCAGGCGTCGTCAAGAAGAACACGAGCTTTTTCGATCTGCTCCTGAGCCATGATATCAGCCCACAGGAGATCCACGGGATCGCAAAATCAGCAAGGCCAGTTTACAATTTCAAGAGGATCTATCCGGGTCAGAGTTACGAGCTGCTTACAGACGAGGAGGGTGGTCTGGCGAAGCTCAAGTTCTCGATCAGCGACGAGAGATACGTAGAGGTTCGCAATGAAGACGGCTCATATAAAACTAAGATGAGGGATTACCAGTTCGACGTTGTCCGCAGAACGGCGTCGGGGAGCATTTCGCATTCCCTGTTCGCCGCGATCGATGAGCAGTCGATACCGCTCGAGATAGGGATAAAGCTCAGCGACATCTTTGCATGGGATATAGACTTCTTCACGGACGTCCGCAAAGACGACTACTTCAGGGTGATCTACGAGGAGAAAACCCGATCGGACGGCCTGAGGAAGATCGGCGACATAATCGCGGCGGAGTTCAACACGCGCGGACACAGTCACTACGCTTTTCTCTACGAGAACGAAAAAAGCTTCGCGGATTACTACGACGAGAACGGAAAGTCCCTGCGCAAGCAGCTTCTCAAAGCGCCGCTGTCATACACGAGGATCAGCTCGAATTTCAGCCGCAGGCGATTTCACCCCATCCTTCACAGGTACACACCGCACACGGGCATCGACTATGCCGCGCCGCACGGTACACCGGTCATGGCGACGGGAGACGGCTCCGTGATGACGGCATCGAGAACAAGAGCCAACGGCAACTACATAAAGATAAAGCACAACAGCAACTACATCACCTACTACCTTCACCTATCGCGGTTCGCGAAGGGTATCAAAAATGGGGCCAAGGTCCGGCAGGGGCAGGTTATCGGCTACGTCGGTGCTACAGGTTACGCAACCGGTCCACACCTCGATTACCGCGTCAAGAAGAACGGCCGCTTCGTCAATCCGCGTTCGCTCAAGCTTCCACCCGCCAATCCGGTCTCGCAGGAGAACATGGCGGAATTCAAGATCGTCGGAGAGAGATACCTTGCATCGCTCGCTATGATACCGACGACCGACGCACAGGCGGAACATCACGCTGACAACAAGGCACTGAGCACCGTGAGCAAGGTATCAGGCAAGGCGGAAAAATATTCCCCGTCTCCACCTTCAACATCACGCTGACCGATGACCCGTCTGGATAGAATACTCGTTCATGTCTGCTGCGCCGGCTGCGCAAGTTACGTGCTGCCCCACCTGGCTGAGAAATACAGCGTTACAGCTTTTTTCTACAATCCTAATATACAGCCCGAGGATGAGTACAACCTGAGACTCGAGGAGACATCTTCTCTCTGCACTCTGATCGGCATTGATCTCATCGAGGGCGAGTGCGAGATATCCCGATGGAGCGAATGCATAGAGCCGTACCGTTCTCTACCTGAGAGAAGCGAGCGCTGCTGGAGTTGCTACGGGCTCAGGATCGATAAAACGGCGGAACAAGCAGCTGTACTAGGCTTCGACTGCTTCACGAGCACGCTTTCGGTCAGCCCGCACAAGGTCCACGCAAGGATCGTGGAGGCGGGCGAGCGGGCAGCGCTGAAGCACGGTGTCAGGTTCCACCCGGAGGATTTCAAGAAGAAGAACGGCTTCAAGATCAGCGTCGAGCGCAGCAGAGAGCTTCATATAACCCGGCAGGATTACTGCGGTTGTCTTATGAGTCTCGAGGAGGCCGGGCGAAGAAGAGCGGGCAGAGGTGCAGAAACGCCGAATCCTGAAAAGCGCGGCTCCGACCACTGAAACCGGCCGCGACTTGCCGGCGATCGCATGCGGGAAGCAAGAAACCGGGATCAATTGTCATAGAATTATTGGAGTATCAAGCGCGGATCAAGACGTTCTCAACGTCCTTTTCGATCACCTCACCCACGATGACCGCATCGGCCACGCCTTTGTCCTTCAAAGACGACACGTAATCGCCGGCCCTGCTTCCGGGCACAGAGACCAGGAGTCCACCCGACGTCTGTGGATCGTAGATGAGCAGCTCCAACTCCTTCGACAGATCACCCTCTACCCTGACCTTTCCCGATGCGTAATCGAGGTTGGACATGCCACCGCCTGTAAGGTATCCATCACTCGCGTAGCCTAGGACACCGGGAAGCATCGGTACGGAACCGGCATCGAGAGCGATCGTTACATGTGACGAATGGGCCACCTCGAGGGCATGCCCCACCAGGCCGAATCCCGTCACGTCCGTGCAGGCATTCGCCCCGAATTTCACCATTTCGATCGAAGCGGTCGAATTCAGACGCACCATGACGTCGTAGAACAACCGTTCCTGTTCCGGCGAGAGCTTGTCCATTTTCAAGGCTGTGGAGTATATGCCGGTTCCAAGGGGTTTGGTCAAGACGAGCCTGTCCCCCACCAATGCCCCAGCAGCCCTTACAATACCGTCGACGCTTACAAGCCCGGCCACGGAAAGCCCGTACTTCAATTCACCGCCTTTTATCGTATGCCCGCCCACTACAACCGCCCCACCCTCGTTCACCTTCTCAATGCCCCCCCTGAGCATCTCCCCCACGGCTTCGAGAGGCAGGCCCTTCTGAGGTACAGTGACGATGTTCAGCGCGCAGAGCGGCCGCCCACCCATCGCATAGACATCGCTCATGGCATTGGCCGCGGCCACCTGTCCGAAGACGAACGGGTCGTCCACTATCGCCGGAAAGAAGTCCACTGTGAAGATCATCCCCGTTTTTTCGTCCAGGCGCATCACACCGCTGTCATCCGCCTGGTTGAGTCCGATCAGCAGCTCGGGATGATTCTGCTCAGGGAGATTTTCGATCACCGGCCACAACTCCGTTGGGCTTAGCTTGGATGCTCAACCAGCACATGAAGCTATAGCCGTAAGACGATACTTTTTATTCAATTACACCTCTCCGCATTTAATAGCCGGGTGCGCCCCCGCTGTACTGCTCCTACTAATCCGTTTTCACTATACCGTCCTCGACGGGACAGACGTCCAGACACAATCCACATTCGGTGCAGAGCCCTGTATCTATCTCGAACCGGTCATTCGTCTTGGAGATGGCCTCCATGGGGCATTCCTCCTCGCATGCACCACAGCATATGCAGCTGTCGGTTACCGCGTATCCCATTTTCTTCCCCCAGTACTTGCGTCCTCCTGGCAAGTATTTCACGTATCTATAGTTCAAATTACCGTTGGTGTCAACGACAAACACAGACCGGAATCCACCTGGCCGAGCGCACATGATTTTCGGGTCGCAGAATATAATAATAAGGAAAGGTCTCCCCGTGTATCTCTCGAGCCGGCGGGAGGCCGCAACTCCCAAAACCGGCACTACATCACCTGAGAATATGTAAAGCCCTGCCTTCCACGGCGTCCGCCGCCTCCGAGACCGCTTCGCTCAGCGTAGGGTGCGCGAATACAGACGATGTGAATTCATCCACTGTCAGCCTCCTGTCAACGGCGATCACCCCCGCTGCGATCAGCTCGGTCGCCTGTGGACCTATGATGTGCAGGCCTATGAGTCTCTTCTCTCCTGCATCCACCACCCATTTCACGAATCCTTCCTCCTCACCCAGCCCCTTGGCCTTCCCGTTGGCAGCGAACGGGAACCGCCCCGTCGCCACCTTCAATCCCAGTTTCTTTGCAGCTTCTTCTGTTGCTCCGACGCTCGCTATCTCCGGCAGTGTATAGATGGTCGAAGGAATGGCTTCGTATGATATCGTCCTCGATCCGCCAAGGGCATTCTCGGCGGCAACGATACCTTCCCTTGTCGCGACGTGGGCCAGCATCCAACCGCCCACTACATCGCCGGCGGCATAGAAGCCCTCGAATCCCGTTTCCATGCGCTCGTTCACCTCGATTCCCTTCGGGGAGGCCTCTATACCCACATTCTCCAGCCCAATCCCCGTCACGTTGGGTCTCCTGCCGACTGAAACAAGCGCCATCTCGGCCGAAATCCCGCTTCCATCATCAAGCACGGCCTTTATCGCACCGCCCTCCGAGGCCAGCGAGGTCACCTTAGTCCCGAGATGCATGCCGATCCCCCTCTTCCTGAACGATGCCTGCAGGAACCTGCTCACCTGCATATCCTCTGTTGCTATGAGTCTTGGCAGCATCTCGACAATCTCTATCTTGGTTCCCAATCCATTGAATATGGAGGCGAATTCGCACCCGATTATACCACCGCCGATCACGATCAGGCTCTTCGGTATCCTCCCGAGCTCCAGGAGCTCCGTGCTGCCGACAACACCGATCCCATCCACCTCCATCCCCGGAACATCGATCTCCGATGAGCCGGTAGCTATCAGGACGCTCTTTCCGGTCACTTTCCCCATACCGCTTACCTCGATTTCTCCCCGCCCCATTATCGTGCCGGTTCCCTTGATCACATCAACATTCCTGCTCTTGAGCAGCTGTTTGAGACCGGATACGAGTTTGCCTACAACTCCATCCTTGTATTCGAACAGGCTCTCGGCATCCGGACCGAATGCAGCATCACCGGTGCACAAGCGGCTCGCGCTTTCCATCCTCTCCATGAGATGCGCCGTGGCATGCATGGTCTTTGTCGGAATGCAGCCCCGGTTGATACAGGTCCCTCCGATCGTATCCTTCTCGATCAGGCAAACGCGCGCTCCCATCTGCGAGGCGCGTATGGCCGCCGGGTAACCGGCGGGACCGCCCCCCAGCACGACAAGATCGTATTCAGCAGCCGATCCCGCCATATGCTAGAAAATTCCCTCCACTTTGTTTTTCAGCAGTGCGGATTGCGACCTGCTCAATCTTATCTCCGTCGACTCGGCGTCATCGAGAACGATAATGTAATTCCCTCCCGTCCAGGGGACTATCTCCGATATCTTCTTGATGTTCACGATGCAGTCGTTGCCCAGCCCAACGAAAACGGATGGATCGAGCTGCACCTCCACCTCTTCTATCGCACCGTAGTTGGTCTGGTGATCACCCTCATCCGTATGAGCCGTAACCGCTCCTTCTTTCCTCTCGAAAGCGGCCACCTTATAGACCTCTATCAGCTCCACTCCATCGCCTTTCTTCAGAACGATCCTGGGCGGAAAAGGCGTCCCGATCCTTATGTTGTCCGTGAGTTTTCTTATCCGCTTTACGTATTCCTCGCTCCTCGGCAATTCGTCCATAGCCCTTTCGAGCGCCTTCTCCAGACGATCCTTGTCGATCGGCTTCAGAAGGTAATCAACGGCGTTAATCTCGAAAGCCCTTATGGCGTATTTGTCGTATGCAGTCGTGAAGACGATAAGCGGCACATGACCTTTCTCCAGAAGCGCCGTCACGACCTCGAAGCCGTCCATCGCGGGCATCTGGATATCCAGAAATATCAGATCCGGATTCGCTTCAGCGACAAGCGCGACGGCCTCCTCGCCGCCTGCCGCCTCACCAACGATCTCCACTTCACTCTCATCGCTCAGGAGAAACTTCATCTCATCCCGGGCCAGCTCCTCGTCATCGACTATTATCGCTCTTATCGGCAAACTATCTCCTTTACTCTGCAATACGAGGTATGAACAGCCTCACTATGGCTCCCCCGCCCTTCCTCGAAGAGATATCAAAGGTTCCTTCACCCAACGATACTATATGAAGCCTTTCGATCACATTCATCAATCCAACACCCCTCTTTATCAGAGCTTCGAGTCTTAGGACACCGCAATCCGGCCCGTCGTTCTCTATCTCCACCTCGATCCCTCCCCGTACACTTTTCGATGCTATCCTTAGAAAGCCGCCATCCACAACCTTGGATATACCGTGCTTTATGGCGTTCTCCACCAGGGGCTGAAGTATCAGGGCCGGCACCTCGCAACCCAGTGTCTCCGGTCCGATATTCTTTACAAGCTTCAACTTGTCATCGCCGAACCGCACCCTCTCGATCGAGAGGTAATCGTCTATGAACCTCAGCTCATCTCCAAGCGTCTGTGTATCGGATTTGTCCTCGAGCGATTTGCGGAAGAACGATGACAACCGCCTCGTCATCTCGCGTGCCTTTTCGGAGTCGGTCCTTATCAGGGCCGAGATCGAGTTGAGCGTGTTGAACAGAAAATGAGGATTGATCTGCCCCTTGAGGGTCGCGAGCCTTGCGTGGATAAGCTGTTTCTCCTCCTCCCTCATGATGATCTCGATTCGTGCGACGTTTACCATCTTCAGGGCCACGCCGAGAGCATAAACAACCACCATGAAATCCAATGCGACAAGGAAAGCATCCCTCGGGACGTATCCGTATAGAAGCCTGGAGCCGAATCGTCTCAGAAGACCGTACTTCGCTAGATTGAACAGCAGACATACGGCAAACGGGATAAAATTCCTGTCGAGGCGCCCCTTGAACAGCTTTTCGAGGAAATTGTAGATTATCAGGAACGGATTCAGGGAATAACTCCACAATTCCCCGCCTTCCCTGAGAAAGCTGAACAGCAGTCCGCTGGTAAGCCCCGCTGCTGCATAGAAAGGCAAGGCGACTGTCTCGCCAAATATATAGCACACAGCCCCGATTGCCGCACCCACGCCCGTTCCGACCCATGCGCCGCCTAAAAATCCCGCTAGAAGCGCTCCCTCGAGGGAGAGGTCCATCGCTCCCTGATCAACGAGCTTCCTGACCGCCACCCCGAGAATGAAGACGACGGATAGGGCAACGTCCATCTTCACATATTCCACCCTCGCCGGTGAGGCCTTCATAAGAAACCTCATGAAGAAACCGAAACCGAGAAGCAGGCTCGTTATACCCGCCATCACGGCTATCCTCAGCAGCAGATTTATCAGAAGAAGCTGATCTTGTGTGAGATTAATAGGCATTGCACTGTCACTGATAGTTCTGGTTAACCCTTTTGAGGCTCGATAGCCTCGACTCGAAAATATCCTTTCCCATTGGGCCCTGGAGCTTGTCCATTACCCTCCCGTCAGGCGATATGAACACAGTCAAAGGCAGTTTTCTTGCTCCGCCGAAGCTCCGGATCAGATCCCTGCCGTTCGTGAAAACCGCAAATCCGGGATCGTTCTTACTCACGTACTTTCTCGCCGCCGCCACGCCGTTCTTGTCCGTTACAATTCCTAAAAACTCTATATTATCCTTGTACCTACTGTGAGCATTCTCGAACAGAGGCAGAAATTTCCGGCACTCCTTGTTCCAAGTAGCCCAGAAAAACAGATAGACTACCTTACCCCTGTATTCCGAGAGATACACGGATTTACCATCAATCGATTTCAGGGGGACATTGGGCGCCATGTTGCTGTAAGCAACCGTTTTCTTCGTCTCTTTCCCGTCCCGCTCCCCATCACCGGACCGTTCCCCGGTGCAGGAGAGCAGCGCCATTGACAGCACGAGAGACGAAGCTACGGCCAATCTTATTGCTGTCATTGTGATTGGGTTTTTCATGCCACACTCCTCGTCAATCCTTGATAAGCTGACCTGCAATCGTGTTTTTCTGAATCTCCTTGGTCCCTTCGTATATCTCCGCTATCTTCGCATCCCTGTAGAATCTCTCCACCTCGTATTCGAGCGTGTATCCGTACCCGCCCATGATCTGTATGGCCTCGTCCGCAACCATCACGGCGGCACGCGCGGCGTGATACTTGGCCATGGAGGTGAGCATTGGATCGATCCTGCCGAGATCGAAGTTCCACGCGGCCTTGTATGTCAGCAATCTGGCCGTCTCTATGGCTGTAGCCATGTCGGCCAGCTTGTGCTGAATAGCCTGGAGCTTCACGAGCGGCTTTCCGAACTGCTCGCGCTCCTTGGCATATACCAAAGCCCTATCGAATGCTCCCTGCGCGATACCGAGTGATGTCGCGGCGATCTCTATCCTGCTCTCATCGAAGAACTCCAGGACATGGTAGAAACCTTTTCCCTCGCTTCCGATAAGATTTTCCAGCGGGACCTTCACATCGCTGAAAGATATCTCCGCCGTGGATGTCATCTTGATCCCCATCTTTTCGCCTATGGATCGGGCTTCCAGCCCTTCTGTATCCTTCTCCACGAGGATCGTCGCCATACCCCTGTAAGTCGGCTTCGCGTCGGGATCGATCTGGCACAGCACGATGAAGAACTCGGCGATCGTACCGTTCGTTATAAAAGTTTTCGTCCCGTTTATCAGCCAATTACCGTCCTTCTTGACCGCCCTCGTATCCATACGTGTTATGTCGCTGCCGTGATTCGGCTCAGTGAACGCACCCGCCGAAATCATCTTCCCCCCGGCTACTGCCGGTAGATAGCGCTCCTTCTGCTCTTTAGTGCCATTGCGCATGATGATCTCAGCGGAGAAATCGGAGAGTGCCAGGGCCGTACCCAATCCCGAGTCTCTCCTGCATAATTCCTCGACGACGATCACGTTCTCGAAAATACCGAGCCCCTGCCCCCCGAATTCTTCGGGAAAATGAAGACCTATAAGCCCCAGCTCGCAAGCCTTTTTCCATATATCGGCGGGAAAGGAGTGTTCTTCCTCGTGTTTCAGGGCCAGCTCTCTCGTCAATTCACCCTTTGCGAAACTCCTTACAGCTTCTTGTATATCCTTCTGCTCCGTGGTTAGTTCGAAATCCATTATCTCCTCCCGGATTACAACCCTGCACCATATATATTCGAGTCAACCCGGCGATTCTAGCAAAAGCATTACTCAATAATCAACACATACTTGCCCATGAAACCGCATATATGGAACGGTACTTGCGTAAATTATCGATTGGAGGATTGCGATGAAAAAACGACTCGGAAATACAGCCTTGGTAATAGTGCTTCTATTTATCGTTAATACAACAGTTTCTGCACAATCCGGCGACAGGATCCAGGCCGAGAAGCTATTTGTGCAGGCTCAACGCGCGCTTTCGGAAGGAGACGATGAATCGGCCGAGACACTGCTCAAACAGGCACTGCAGAAGGATGGCAACTTCACATCGGCGATATGGCAGCTCGCAACGATCTACGAGAAGAGAGGCAAGCTCGAGTATGCGAGGGAGCTTATCCTGCGTGGGCTCGAGCAGTCTCCCAACGCCAACTGGGCCAGGGAGAAGCTGAGCCAGCTCGAGAGAACCCTCACTAGAAAGCTTCTTTCCGAGGCGGAGAGTTACATGAGCACGGGGCAGTACGGATTGGCGATCCCGAAGCTTTCACTTTATATGGGCATCAGACCTCAGGATCCAGAACCGCTGATCAGCCTGGGAAGATGTCACATGGCTCTTGGAAACCTTGCGCAGGCAAGCGAGTACTTCAAGCAGGCGCTGGAGAGGGACCCCACGAGCAGCGCCATCGCCGGCCTGCTCGATGAGGTAAACCAACGAATCGAACAATCGTCGCTGACATCGCTCGTGAAGGAGGCCCAGGGGATTCTGATCGATTATTCCCCCGATAAAAGGGAAAAGGCCAGAGAGGTGCTCATGAATATACTGGATATCGATCCCGAGAATTCATGGGCCAATAACAAACTCGGGGAGCTCGATCTTCTCGCCGCCGAACAGAGAAGGCAGGAGGAAAAATTCCAGCCCGTGGAGAAGGGTAAGGAAACGGTCGAGCGACTGGCGGAATATGTCCCCTCCGCTCCGGCGGATTTTGCGAAGAGGCATATTTACATTCTTCTCGCCGCGGTAGTGTCGGCTGGGTTGACGTTGATCATAAGGCGAAAAGGAGGGAAGAAGCTGTACCCGTTGGAGGGCAGCTTGACCCTCATACCGGTTCTTGACATGGTGTCTCTCTTGAATTCGAATCTCAAGACCGGAAGGCTTATCGTCTCAACCGATGATTCCAAGGGTGAGATCTTCTTCGAAAAGGGAGAAATCATACATGCGAGGTGGAAGAGTCTCGATGGTAAAGAAGCTTTTCACAAGTTGATGCTGCAGTCTCACGGGAGGTATTTCTTCCTCAATCACCTACCTAACGTGCGGCACACGATAACCGAACCCTTGAGCCTATTGCTTCTCTCCATGAAATCCAGAGAGGAATCCCCGTCGAGGCAGAAAAAAGAACCGAGCGGGAGGGAGAAGGATCTCTCGCCCGTCACTTAACCTCACCAGACGTAAGGCATCCCGCATATCGGCACGCGCAATCAATCTCTACTAAAGGAATGCCCCTGGATTTCTTTTTACTTTTTGATTGAGTTCAGCTCTTCAGCTATCGGATTGGCGGACTCCGAGCCTTCACCGTTCGCATAACTGTATCTGATTTCCCAGCGCAGCGAAGGGAATATCTCCTCACCGATCCCGCCGCAGATCCTGTCGAACCTCTTCTGGATATTCCTCATGATGTCGGAGACCTCATCGGCGGTTTTGCCGACAACGTATATAAGGTAGCCTAGGGGGCTACCCCCCATAGCCACCATACCCGAGCCGCTTACATGCTTGAAGATGCATTTCTCGAGGTGCCTCTTCAACCGTGCTCCACTCCCGATCTCTCCAATCATCCTGAAATCGACAAGGTGGAGCTCGCTGCTGACAAGCTCGGCCCTCTCCTTCATCATGTGCAGTGGATGCACGAGATCCTTTTCGTAGTTGAAACTCGGATTCATCGGGAGAAAGAGATTGACGGCGTTGGTATTTGTTATCTCTATCCGCCCCTCTAGCGCGGCCGCATAGCTGTTTATGAGCAATCCCTGATGGGCCTCGTTGTAGGAGAGAAATGCATCGAGCTGTTCCGCCCTCCCCGTATCGCAATGCTCGAGGGAGCGGGGCTTGAAGGATAGCTTCAGTTTCCTTGATATGCCACCCTTCTTTTGAAGTTCCTCTTCGATGGTCCCGACACAATCGATAAAGACCTTGCACCCCTGCCACTTTTCGAATGCCGAAGCCAACGTCGTTATGAAGTCCTTCAACCTGCCTCTTCCGGTGAACAACTCGAGATCCGGTATCTTCACCCTGTAGCCCCTTATTTTATCCTCATCCTTGAGGCCGGCGAAGATAGGATCTATTTCCTTGCGGACGCTCACAAGGGCCCTGCAGACGTTCATTTCCTCGGAATCGATCATGAATATCTTCTGAAGCTCGTCAAGGTGTGACACGAGCTTCTCCGTGTTTCTGCTTACGATGTCCAGGAGTCTTTCACGCTCGGGACTCCCGGGAAGCCCGTCCGGACCTGTTAGTATCTTGATGGCATTTCGGGCCGCCGTCAAAGGTGTTCTGAAACGGTGTGAAAGCGACGTGGTGAAGCGGGAGCGCATTTCGTCGAATTCCTTCCACTTCGAGAAATCGTTCAGCAGTACGAGGTAGAATCCAACATGCGACGGAGAATGCAAATGAAGTATCTCAACACCGAGAAGCTTGCGGACATCCCTGCCGGGAACGGCGACATCCACGTACGTGATGACCGAACCCCTCCCCTTACTCTGATCGAACACCTTCCTCGAGCAGCATTCCCTGATAGTCCTTCCAGCATCATCTTTATTATCCACGGATAGTATCCGGCAGGCCTTGCCGTTCGCGAAGAGCAGGTTCATGTCCTCATCTATTACGATACCGCCCTGTTCGATATGCTCCATGATGAAGCGCAGAACCTCGAGAGAGCACTCCGACGTCTCTCTTTCACACGAGCAGGACCACCCCCCATGATCCTCCCGTGCGCTGGACGAATCCGTATCGTATCGGTGGGTTTCTTCTTTGATCTCAGTCGTTATTTCTTCAATCTGCTGTAATACCATCGATGCAACCCTCCAACCCTACATAACCGGTTTCGATACAGTTTACGCAAGGTATATGCCTCTAAATACGGGGAATCTTGAAGGAAAAGCGATAGCTTCGATCAATTATGAGGAATAATAGGCTCAGAGCGGAATTGCATTATGCATATGCGGAATTCTATCGAACAGGCAAAACGAAAAAAATGGAGTTCCTATTGGAACCGGTAGGAAAGCCCCAGTGAGAATAGAGAGTTAAAAATCCTTTCAGTATCCCCGCCGGCATCGAGAGCCGCATCCACCACGATGTCCAGATCAACCGACAACGCCTGCCTGAAAGTAGCAAGGTATACCTCCCTTGAATCGCCCCCCCTGAAGCTCATGATAAAGACGGAAAACCGGAAACAGGTACTCTCCCACAAATCGACGTCGATCGAAAGCGCAGTCATCAGGAAATTCCTGTTCTCGTAGGATCCCTCCTTGTTGCGTTCCCCCACCATCGTATACGATGCGGATGCTCTGTAACCGAAAAGCGATGTCCTCTCGTAGTACTCGATGCCTCCCCCCACATCGAAGGATTCATAGGAAAACGGATACATCGTCCTCGAACCCACCGGTATGTATGCATCGGCCCTTGCGTACAGACCTGTCGACTCCAGGCTGTCCCCCAAGATCCTCACAGCCGCGCTCGCCCTCCCATACCCGGTGTCGTGTGCGATATCCCATTCGCGCTGCATGGCAGGATACATCAGCCCCAGCCTGAGATGAGTTCCAGACCTCACCCTCAGGTCGAACATACCGCCGAAAATCGTAACGCAACCTTCATCCCGTTGAATATCGGAATGCTTGACGGTGAATACGACCGACGTGGTATCGAACTGAAAAAAGTACGAAGGCGCATCCCTGTAGATCCCGGTGGCACCCGCGCTGCAAACCGGTAAAGACACAACCAGCAGCAAAACTGTCATGGGAAAGAGTGAATGGGAGGAGTCCAATTGGAATTACCTTGTCAGGCCACACCCTCGAGAAGACGAATCTTTCCCTGATCGACGAAATGCACTATTATTGTCTTTCTCCGTCCCGGGAGGGTCTCCTTGACTATTACCTTTCCGTAATCGTTCCAGGATCTGTGATATATGATATCTCCGATCTCGTATTCATCCTTCTCGCTGTACTCCTTGGCCTTGTCGGCGTCGATATCCTCAAGGGCTAAATCCTCCGGACTGCCTTGGTCCTCTCCCTGCGCTTCCGTCGCATCACCATCCGGTTCAGTCATATAAGGAAGGAATCCCTTGCAGCCCGGACATTTCAGCCATACAACGTCACCGCCCTCCTCACCATCTATCACGGGCATTTCGAATGTTTTTTTACATACGGAACAGTACTGTTCCATGGTTCGATCCTTCTTACCTTTGCTGTTTAACTTAGGCATCGGATTTCCCTAACGATATTACTATGTTTACTGTGATACGCTAATCAGAGACGATCCGGCAGCATTCGTCCGCCTCACTGCTGGATAGGTATCGCATCCCGCAAACCGGGCATCTATATTTCCCGTCCAGCCTCCCTTCGAGCTCCGCTTTGGCAAGTAGTCTATGAAATTTCACGTAGTTTTTATCCTTTTGCAGAATGGTGGCTTCTTTGCCATCTCTTTTCATTAACCGCTCCCCTCTTCCCATGGATAAGAAAGCACCAGAAACTACATTATAATGTTAAGCAACAGAAGTTTTCCTCAATATGATGTCGTTATATCACGTTCCGAGGTCTTCGTCAATACCAATAAATCTTCGCAAGTTATCAGCGTCACGAAGATGTAGGATAATATAATCCATATTCTTACTTTTCGCAAGTAAACCACATTTTGGATGGTGTCGCGCCGCGATCGAGCAAGATCAAAAGACTGCAAAACCACGCGGGGATCGGGCTCACTCAGCGATCGAACCGTAGGAATACAGTATCGATTCCGTGACCGTCGGGGAGGGACCGGGACCGCCCCGCCCCCCCTTTATCGTCGTATGGCTGCTCCTCTCCATCCTGCACTTGACGAGCCCCCATAGCGGTACCGTATCCGACAGCCAAAGTGTACTTACGACTTCCTCCATCCTCTCGGCATCCACGCCGCCCAGTTTCACATCGTATCTATCGATCTTGGAGTACTCCTCGGTGTCGCATCGAAAGCTCCCGGCCGGAGTATCTATGATTCCTCCGGGCAGGCGTGCAAAATCCATGTTATCCCTGTCATCGACGAATAGACTACCTATGTCGAATTCGTCCAGCTCCTCCTGCGATGGTTCCCTGTAAGCCCCCGCCCCCTCTTTCACATGAATGCTTTCTATGCAGTCCAGAAAAACCTCCCTGTCTGAAATCGTATCGACGGCGCCGCACAGCAGGACGCATATCTTAACGGTTTCATCGACAGAGATGGGATACGGCGATGAGAAAATCTCGAGGAGCACACCCCCGGCAGAGGTATCAACAACCGAAATCCCGACGATGGATGTGTCGCTTACACCGAACGCGTGGGATACGATGATGTACTCTACAAAAGATCCGGAACCGAAATCTACAGATCCGAGAGATATCCCTGGAACAAGAAAACCGGCTTCACCGCCCGAAACCAAAACGGGTATCAGCGCTGACAATGCCAGCAAAGCACCGATTTGCCTGATGGATCCACTCGACATCCCGTCAATCCTCCTTTGCGGTTTCCCGCTTACGGTAGCCGTAGCAGTGTCCCATTCGCTTCATGTACTCCTCGTAATCGAAATCCGGACTCCGGAACGAGGTATGGCACCTTCGGCAGGATTCACGGGCGCTCTTCACATACCTGCCATCCCTGGAATGCATCGTCCCCTGACCATGGCATGCCTCGCACTGAACGCCCTTCAAGTATATCCCCCCTCTTTTCTCCTCCTTTGGATCATACCCGCTGAATTGGCCGTAACCGGTCGTATGGCAGGCCAGGCATTTCGGATTATCTTCCTCGTTTGCGGCACTTATGCTTGCAAAGGCGCGGAAGTGCCGTGAACTCACGAAATCGTTGGAAAGTTCCGTATGGCATCTCCTGCATACGTTGAATCCCAGATACCTCTCCCTAATCTTCCCCGTCACCTCGTCTCGGGACAGGTACTTGCTCAAGTGCATCTCCCTGGCCCTTTCACCTTCCTCCATCATGAATCTCTTGAGCAGGACCGCCGTCTCCCGATCCTCATCCATGGTTCCATCCAGGAACACTACACTCCGGTCGAATAAAACCGGATCTCCTTGATCCGGAAAAGATATTCCGGTCTTTCCGATCACCCTCCCCCTGTCACCTGCGAATAGCATGGGAATAGAAGAATCCACGAACGCCTCGGGGATCGTATCCGTACAATCCGTGGCAATCATGCTTTCGCTCCCCGCGTGTCCCCTTATGATCATATCCACGCCATCGAATAAACCCAGCAGAGGCAAGATTCTCTCTTTACGCATGTGTGCCAGCAGTACAATGAGATCACATCCGCTCGTCTTCAGTTCATTCAGGACCTGCAGCCCCTCGGATACCACGTCCCTGACCTCTACTTCACTCTGGAGCGGAGGGCTCTCTCCGAGGAGGGCGAAGATCCCGATCCTTCTTCCCTTTACATTCTCTATAACAGCTGAAGGGAAAATCCGTTCCCCCTCCGAGTAGAGATTCGCGCAGATCACGGGCAGGCCGGCCTCGGCTTTTTCCTTCAGCACACGCATGTCATAGGCCAGCTCTTCCTCTCCGACGGCAACGGCATCGTATCCCATATCCATCATCATATCGGCAAGGAAAGCGCTTCGATACCTTTCAAGGATCCCGGCCTTGCCGAAAAAATCACCGGCGGAAACCAGAAGAAGATCGCTGTCGAGGTCCCGCTCTTTCTTGATATACGCGGCCCGCCTGGCCACTCCGCCCATGGCGGTATCCCTTCAACCGGCGGGCTTGACCCAACCCCTTGCATCACTCGTAAAAAGGATCGTCACCGAATCGTCACCGGAATCGCCCGGGACGGACAGGGGAAGAATCATAACAGCAGCCGCTGCGAGGAGAATAGTTCTCATAACAAGCCTCGGGATATTCACGGCCGGGAATCGGCGTCCCGGCAATTATACAAAATAATGCAAAAGGGGCAAAGCGAGTATAACATCTATGCCCCTTTCTCTCTAACTCTAGATACCTTTTACTTGGCCACACGGCTCTTGAGAGCTTTTCCAGGTGTGAAAGCTGGATACTTAGCTGCTGGAATCGTGATTGCCTCACCTGTCTGAGGATTGCGGCCCATGCGTTTTTTACGTTTCCGCCTGGAGAACGTCCCGAATCCAGTGATCTGGACCTTCTTCCCCGCTGCCAGTTCAGAAGCTACAATACCTTCCTTGGGGGATGTGCTGAAAATCGAATCGACAGCCGCACGTGAATCCTTGAGTGTCATCCCGGTCTTCCTAGCAACCTTTTCAATGAGCTCCGTCTTGTTCATATTTCACCTCCTTCGTCCGATCTCTGATTTTGCGCTACTTTACTGGGGAAACCCATCCCTGTCAACACTTTTATACCGATTTTTCCCGTCCTGTCAACATTTTTAGGGATTCAGGCGTCAAGGATCAGTGATTGTTTTTGAAATTCCAGGAGTCTAATAGTAGGGGATCGAGCTCATGAGGCCACGGGGTCCACGTTCATACTTGATATCTTTATGGGCCTTTATGCCGATTTGAAAATAATAGCTCCATTCGTTACCGAACCTCCTGTGAATGAAGCTCGCTTCCCAGCAGTGCAGATCTCGTGTTATGGAATACTTCTGTGAAGAGAACGATTGATTCATGATATCGTAATAGGCGTTGTAACTTATGTTCCAGTTGCTTGTAAGCTGAATCCTCCCCCCCAGGTCGATCTTGCTATCCGTACGTTCCGAAAAATCGCTGCCCGAGCGCGAATAACTATAATCGATATTCAAAGACCAGCTACGTCCCTTGCCGCCGGTTGGCGGCGGAGGTCCTCCGTACAGATATTCATCCCTCCCGTCTATCTCATCCACTGCATCCCGCAGCTTCCGATCCTCCGGCATTTCCTCTCCGTCGCTTTCAGGTTCTGTCTCTTCGCGTGCAGCGGCCACCTTCTCCTTTTCCTTCTTTGTCCATCCCCCGGGGTAATCGAACGAACCTCCGATGCTCAGGTTCATCCCTATCGACAGGGTCTTGGATGTGATCTTCTTATTATGCGGATCGTATGTATGGTTCAACCTGATCGAAATGAGCCTGCTGATCGAGGCCTGTATGCCGCTCCTGATCGAGGAAAAGGCTTCGCCCTTAGGGCTTCTGGGATCATAAGAGCCGTCCAGATTCCAGGTCAGCAGTTTCCTGTTGGATTCCTTGCCACCCTTCAGGATCTTGGCGTCAAATGTATTCCTGATAGAATAACTCACACTCTGCCGCTCGGTCTGGCTGGAAACCAATTTCGGCGTCATGGAGTACGTCGCGGTCGGATTGAATGTGTGCCTGAGACCCAGAAGAGGACCGACCTTGGGATAGAAGGTGCCGTACAGCGTAGTGCCGAGCATGCACGATAACCTCATGCTGCCTTCGTTCTTGTATTTCAAGGAAGGCGAGACAACGTCATCGTAGTCGGGATTTATCCTGTCGTAGAGATCCTTGTAATAACTCCATGACAATCCCAATCCGGGGCTGAAGTTCAAAAAGGAGAGCTTGAACTGCTGACCGAATGATGCGCTCGAGCTTGCCTCGATCGAAGCCTTCTTCCTGGCTGTGCTTTCCTGGGTTTTTCTGGCTCCCCTTAGATTCGGTGAGAACATGATCCCGTCGAGCACCTTTTCCCAGAATCCCTTCTCACTTGCTTTATGCTTTTCACCGAACCACAGTGAAGTCCTGGGAAGGTTCAACGAAAAGGAAGGCATCGTTGCGCTTATCCTCACCTCGGTCGGATTGTCGGGATTCACATTGAGCTTCTGGTTTCGCGTCGCGGAAAGCCCCAATCTCGTCCCCCCCCAGCTCTTGCTGAATGACGCATTAGAGTATATCCTTCGGTCGACGACCCGGCTGACATCCTGCGCGCTGTTTATAGCGGATTGCGCCTTATCGCTGCTGACGAACCGGAAGTCGCTGTTGAATGAAGCGGTCTTACCGAATCGCTGTTTATGATTGGATCTGACGGTCCACTCATTTGTAAAATTTTTCATATTCCTGTAGAAATTAAACTGGACGCCACCGTCGAGCATGTATCTGACCTTGTACCTATTGTCCACGAATACCCTGAAACTGGCATTCTCGTTGAAATCCGTCGTAACCTTGAAATCAGTGTAGTCGTTCGTCGCCCAGTAATAACCGAGTCCACGGATAAAGCGGCCGTCCCTGCTGTTGATACCGATATCGAAATTCGGTTGTAATATCCCCGAATGCCTGTCCCTTCTCAGCGAGTTGGCCATAAAGGGCAGGTAGAATATCGGCACTTCGCCGATGTACAGTGTTATCGGGCCCGAAACTATCATGTCGTTGATGTAGACCTTCATCCTGTTTGAGCGCATCGAGTAATGCGGCTTTTTCAGGTCACAAGTGGTGTAGGTGGAATTGTAGACGTTAAGCGTTTTTTCACCGACCTTGAAGATATGTTCGCCCCTGTAATAGCCCTCCTCGTATTTTGTGGATCCATCTACGATCACACCGGCTCCGGCGTCCATATCGTACCCGACATCGATCCCGTACATCTTCTGCCCGTCCTCCTCCAGCACGGGCTCCCCGATCGCTTCGAGCACGTTTATCCGCGAATTGAAATTAATATGATCGGCGGTGAGACTCTTGTTCTGGTACTCGAGAACCGCTTTTCCATTCAGCACTATGTCTTCACTGTCCGCGAAATACTCGATCAGCTCCGCGCTGTAGCGGACCTTCTCGGCCTCGCGGGCAAAGTCGCGGTACTTGATCGTCGTGTCGATAACCGATGCGATACTGTCTATCGATTCCTCTTCGGATATGTTGATAAAGTTATATACGCCCGATGACCTGCCGGATATGCGAACGTAGGAAAGCTCATCATCCTCGAACCTGAAGAGCATCGTGTCGCCGCTCGAGTAATTGTTCGACACCTTCCCCTGTTCGCCTTCGACCGGATAGTACATTGTCCTGGAGCTTCCGACGATCCCGACGGAATCAACCTTCTCCTCGGATAGATGGATGGTCACCGAATCGCCTTCTATCCACGACTCCTCGAGCCATGGAGAATCCTCGGCCGGCGACTCGGTAAGGCGTCCTCCGATCGGCAGCTCTATCCTCTCCACGGACTCATCGTCGTACCACATTATTATCTTATCGCCGGTCATTCCGGAACGATCGCTGAACACCCGCGGATTACCGAAGAGTTCGATTCGCCCGTCAAGATCGTATATTACTGCCGAATCGCATCTCGCCCTCGTGCCTGCTTTGACCATTTCGACGTTCCTGATCGCAGTACCGATCCTCTGATCCAGATCGAAGTGCATCCAGAGACTCTTGATCATGCCTTTTTCAGCGGCGCCCAGGTCGAACATCAGAACCGGCTCAACGTCCACAACGGCCTCTCTGTTCTCCCTGTCGAAGGAAGCATGTTCACCGGCTATCGAGTAATCACCCGGTTCGTCCACCAGGACGACATGGCCGACCGCATCAGCCTTCCCTATCTCCCGGTCGTAGAATATGCTGTCGGCGTACATCACGCGCGTGCTATCCATAAGGACCAGATCGCCTGTGAGGACGAGTATGCGGCTCAACCTGTCATACCGGGCCCTGTTGCATGTGATCTCCAAGCCTTTGTCCACACAGCGGACGTTATCCTCCATTATCAGTACGTTATTCTGGCCGAAATACTCTCCCCTCTCGCCTGTGACGCGCATCGTACCGTCCCAAGCTTGGACTCCGTCGAAAAGCAGTGTATAGCGATCGTCCGGGTAGTTCTTGCCGCTGCCGGAGGTTATGGTCGTGGTTTGATGCTCCACCATAACGCCGCCCTCTAGGTGGAACACCCTTTTACCCTCCTCGACACTAGCCCTCAGGCTGGAAGCCGAGACTTCATATATGGTCGTATCGGTCGAGGATCCTGTATCTCGCTCTGCATCTTGAATGGTGCGGGCGTCCGCCGCGCTCAGCGAGGGCATCCATCCGAACAGTAGAACTACCGCGGCCAACGAGACGTGCACGGAGCCATTACCGAACAGACGCAGCACTCGGTTACCTCCTCAGGGCCCGGTCAAAGAAACCAACCAGTCTGATATATCCGGTCAAATCGCACTTCCCCGCGGAAATCACCGTATAATGGCATTTGTCACCCTATCCCAGAGGATAGAAGAGCCGCCCCTAAAAATGCCGCCTTGTTTCCCAGCTCCGCCCGGCGGATCACCGCAACGGCGCAGCCACCCTCCGTTATGTGCTCCCTGAAGCTCCTCTCGGCCGGTTCGAAAAGCACTTCTCCGGCTCTCGCAACACCTCCGCCTATCGCTATGAGATTCGGATCGAATGCACGTACTATGTTCACCAATCCTATTCCGAGATAATGGCCCGTCTCCTCGAAAACATCGATAGCCATCCTGTCCCCCTGTCCGGCGGCATTAGAGATGTCCTCAACAGTCATCTTGTCACCGGTATCGATAATACTGCTGCGTCCATCGGCGAGCAGCTTCCTGGCCCTTTGAACTATTGCCCCGGCCCCTATCAGTGCCTCCAGGCATCCCCGGCTGCCGCACGAGCAGGGAGGACCGTCTGCGAGCACGATCATGTGACCTACCTCACCGGCTAGACCGGTGCAGCCGTGGAACACGCGGCCGTCCGTAATGATCCCGCATCCGACACCGGTCCCGAGCGTAACGCAGGCGAAGCATTCCATGTCTCTCCCCGCCCCGAGCTTGAACTCACCGAACGCCGCGCAATTCGCATCGTTCTCGATCACGACGGGAACCGAAAGAGCCTCGGAAAAAATCCGGGTTAAAGGCACATCCGTCCACCCGGGAAGATTCGGAGAAAAATGCAGGAAACCACTCGAGCTGTCCAAAAATCCCGCACACCCTACACCGGCGGTGCGCAGTACCATACCCTCCGGACGATTTTCATCCAGCCATCCCTTGACCCTCGAGGCGGCGGCCGCCGGTCCGTCACCGCTTTCGGTCGGTATCTCCCCATCGACGACTATATCTCCTTCATTCTTTACAATCCCGAGCTTGATATTAGTTCCGCCGATATCCACACCGAAAAGAAACTCCATCTCTATTCCTTTCATATTATTCAAATGTACGCGGCTGCCTTCTCGACAGTCCTATGCGAACCCAGTACCAAAAGGGTGTCATTACGGCCGAGCAAGCGGTTCGCCGTGCGCATTGCATCCGCGACTCCGCGCGCTATCCTGATTGAACAGCCGCTCGTTCCCCCGCTCTCACCCGCCGCTTTCGCGTATTGCGCAAGTTCCCCTTTTCCAGCCCCACCCTTGCATCTGAGCGGAGCGAATATGATATCCCTTGCTGCCCGCCCCATCCTCGATGGAAATACTCCTAGTTCCTTACGGGCGAGAACGCCGAATACGATCACGTTTCTCCTCCTGGCGGATATGGCTCTGAGTGTATCCAGGGATGCAAGCAGAGCCTCCTCGTTGTGAGAGACATCCAGTATTATCCTAGGAGCATCTGAGATAACCTGGAAACGGCCTGGCGCAAACGCCTTCCTCAATCCTTTCCTTACAGCGCTTTCAGGATTCCTATCATTAAATCTCCCGAGTCCGTTCCCCTCATAACCCCTTGGATAAGCGCCGCCTGCGCAGTCATGAAGCGCCTCCACCGCATTTACCGCAGTCCCCACGTTTACCGCCTGGACCTTTCCTATCATCTTCGTTCTCATTACCCCATAATCTCTCTTTGGCGTAACCAGTCTCACATCCATTCCATCCGGTTCCAGCGTTTCGATCTTAACGACGGTTCCATCGGTCACACAGCAGAAGGGAATTCCCTCTCTCATGCAATGCCGTCTAGCTCTTTCTGCCAGGCTCACTCTTTGAAGGTTGGCCACGAGCGGAACCCCGGTCCTGGTTATACCGAGCTTCTCGTCGAGAATGGATGCCCTGGTCTTTCCGAGGTGCTCCCTGTGATCGTAAGAGATTCCGGTTATAACGGTGACGGCGGCGTTGACCAGCCTAGTGGCGTCGAGCCGGCCTCCCAGCCCGACCTCGAAGACGGCTATATCCACATCTTTCCTGTCGAAATATAGAACCGCCGCCGCTGTCAATCCTTCGAAGAACGTGAATGGGATCTTATCGTGCAGGGGTCTCAGCTCACCAAGAATGTCATCGAGCTCCGGCGACGGTATCTCCTCCCCGTTTATGCCGATCCTCTCGTTCACGCGGAACAGGTGTGGCGAGAAGAACGTCCCTACAGCCAGACCGCTAGCTCGAAGTATGGACGAGATGAAAGCCGTAACGGAGCCCTTCCCGTTGGTTCCGCCGACGATGACTGCTGGATAATTGTTCTGTGGATTCCCCAGGTGGTCTAGCAGGTTCGTAATATTCTCAAGACCGAGCTTCATCCTGGTAGGTCTCAGGGAGGATAAGAAGTCTATATTCGGGAAAGGGCTATCCCTACAGGGTGAGCGATATCGTCTTGTCGTCATGCTCCTGGTTCTTTTCCTCCGATCTCTTCACAGCCGCACCCATTAGACTATCGAGGATTAAGCCCAGTGTCTTTTTCAACTCATTGCGGCTGCAGATTATATCTATCATACCGTGCTCGAGCATAAATTCCGAGCGTTGGAAGCCCTCAGGAAGTTCCTCCCCGACCGTATCCCGGATCACTCTAGGGCCGGCGAAACCGATCAAGGCCTGCGGCTCCCCTATTATGATATCACCCTGAAAAGCGAACGAAGCAGCCACACCTCCTGTTGTAGGATTCGTAAGAATAGATATGAAGGGAAGAGCGGCTCTCGAGATTTCAGCGATCGCTGCGGACGTCTTGGCCAGCTGCATTAATGACAGTATCGACTCCTGCATTCTGGCGCCTCCCGAGGCCGAAACAGTTATAAGCGGAAGCCTGTCGGAAACAGCTTTCTGTGCCAGGCGGACTATCTTCTCTCCGACGGCCGATCCCATGCTGCCGCCCATGAAGCCGAAATCCATGACTCCCAGCGCAACGCGCCGGCCGTTGATATTGGCGGTCCCGGTCACCATTGCGGAATTTGAGCCTGATTTCTTCATGGCCTGCTCGACACGTTCCTTGTACCTCTTGCTGTCCTTGAATTCCAGCGGATCATCAGATGTCAGCTCCACGTCCATCTCGATGAATGTGGCGGGATCGGTGAGTATCTCGATGTATTGATAAGCGCCTATGCGAAAATGATATGAGCATTTATGACATATGGAGACCGATCTGGACAGCTCTTTCCTGTAAAGTATCTCGCCGCATGATGGGCATTTCTCCCATAATCCGTCAGGAAGATTCTTCTTCCTCCAGGTCTTTATTCCCTGTTTGGCCTTCTTAAGCCAGTTCATAGCTTCTCCAGCAGGTCAGCTTCCGGATATCCATTGATGCCATATCTGTAAACCTACCCCGAATTAAATGTAATATCTATATAAAAATGCAACTATAATTTTCAGCTATTCGATTTCAAGATCTCTCCGATGCGGCGGCCGGCGACCTATCACCTCAATCCGCACACAGCTTCTCCAAAAGACCCAGAAGCGATAATGCGCCCTCCTTTCCCATGCTCAACACGTCCCTATGATTCAGCTTCTCACCGGTGACATTCGCGGTTTGATTTGTAATCCAAGTAAGGCATGCAGTCTTCAGGCCCAGTCTCCGTGCGCACAGGAGCTCGGGCAGGGCGGACATCGAAGCCGCATCGGCGCCTATGAGAAAAGCCGCCGCCGCCTCTGCCCGTGTCTCGTAGGCGGGGCCGGGAGTCCAGTAAAGAACACCCTCTAACAGCGCAACGGAGGCTTCGGCGGCCGCTGTTTTGAGCTCATCCCTGAATTTCCTCGAAATAAGAGTGCCGGATCCGCAGCGCATTCCGCCATCGAGATTCGATAGCCCCGTACCGTGCTTTTTAGATGCGGTGAAACGTACATCCGGGAGCGTCACCAGATCGGATGGAAGCATCCAAGAGCCGCCCGCAATCCCACCGTGCAGCCCCCCTGCCGCCTGGGTCAGCAGGATCCTCCCACATCCCATCTGTGCGGATATAGACGCCGCTGCACCGGCCTGCTCGATGCCGATCCCCTCATATACGTGAGGCCTGCCGGAAAAGGTGAGAACCTTTGATCCCTCAACATTCATCATCAGCAATCGCCCCGGGTGACCTTCTACGGACGTGGAGGAGATCACGTCAAGATCGGAGTAAGGAACGGCCCACTCCACCTCTACCAGTTCGCACAAAGTCGAGAGACCCGATCCCAGTACAAGGGCTAATTCGGCTTTCCCTAGAAACCGCCTCGGGATGACACCATTCATATATATCTTAGAAATCACTATCCCGTATGACGATTCACCGCCTCTGCCTCACAGAACCCTCATCGGGAAGAAAATCCCTTCAACCTTCCTGATCAAGCTCCATGACCAGCGCGTCCTCTCCGGTTTCCGTATAGTACCCGCTGATCCTCCCGATCACGCGGAAGCCCCTCGCCTCATAAAAACCGAGTGCAGCCCTGTTTTGTTCCCTGACCTCCAGCACAAATCTCCTGATTCCCCTGCTCCTCCCCTCCTCCAATACGGAATCGAGCATACGGCCGGCGCACCCCCTTCCCCTCTCGTCCGGTATCACGGCTATACTTATCAGGTGGACGCCGCACGGTTCGAATATGGCCATAGCATACCCAACGATCCCGGCGGTGTCGTCCATCACGAGGTTGAGAGCCTCATCGCCCATCTCGAGCTGAACCCTGAACATGTCCTCCGTCCAGGGGAAGGAGAAGCTCTCTTCCTCGATTTCCATGATCCGAGGAATGTCCGCCGCCCTCATTCTTCTTACCGTACCGGACGCCGATGTCAACTACCGCCCCCCTCGCCCAGCTTCGTGCCCGCGGGAAGCCTTGCATCCGGGGACCTGATATACAGCGGTTCCAGTACGGCCACATCCTCGTATGCGAGCGGTTCGTGTCCCTGGGCAAGAGCGGCAATGATGGAAGCGTACGGCAGGGCCCAGCGCTCGGGTGCGAAAATGCTCCCCGCAGGAACGACCGGCTCAATGATATTCCTGTATCTAATAGCTCCTGTCCCGCACAGGACAACGGATGATCCGCATCCGGATCTCTCGAAGACATCTCGGATATTTCCGGGTTTCACCGAATGCGGTGGCAGGACTTCAGCCGGTAATCCGGCTCCCGTATCGTATAACGCCGCGTATACCTCTCCGCGCCTCGCGTCGATGAGCGGCATAACGGGATACCTCGCGCAGGGTATTGCTGCGGCAAGAAGCTCCAGACTCGGTACTGCTATAACTGGCCGTCTCTTCACCGCTGCGAATGCCTTTATCGTGGCCAATCCGATCCTCAGCCCCGTGAATGATCCGGGGCCGACAACGACTCCGAATAGATCCGCATCATCGAGACAAACACCCGCCGTTGAGAGGCAAACATCAACGGCCGGCATCAGAGTAGCGGAATGGGTATCACTAGCGTCGAATACTATCTCGCAAAGGACCTCTTCACCACGGGTAACGGCAATGCTGCCCTTCATGTGAGACGTATCTAGTGCAACCATAAGGGGTGTTTCGCTCATAACTGCACCGGATGGATTCTCTTTATAAGGTTCTCGGTCGATTCGATCTCTATCCACCGGATCTTCTCGCCTGTTATCTTCATTCTGATACGGATGTCGAAATCCAGGGAGCCCTCCGGAAGCCTGTCCCCCCACTCGACAATCACAATATTGCGTCCGTTGACAGCATCATAGAGGCCGGCATCCTCGACCTCCCTCAACTCCTCGAGCCTGTACAGATCGAAATGAAACACCGGCACCTCGCCCTTGTACTCCTCTACGAGTATGAAGCTCGGTGAAAGCACTTCATCCGCCACCCCGAGCCCCCTGCATATACCCTTCGCCATAACCGTCTTGCCGGCCCCAAGCCCTCCCTCCAGCGAAATAACCGAACCCGCAGGAACGAGCCGTCCGAGCCTGGTGCCGGTCTCTATGGTCTGCTCCGGGCTGATGCTTTCGATGACGCGGCTCGCAATCTTATCGCCGGGATCTTCCAGTCGGTTCACATCAATCACTCCCAGCCCGTACATGGACACGCGGTACAGTATTCACCTGTTATTTCGGCGTAAGGGTTATGCAGGGAACGACCATTTCCTCGAGAGAGATGCCTCCATGCTGGAACGTTCCCTGGTACTGCTTCTCGTACTTGTGATATTTAGTAGGATAAACGAAATAGTAATCTTCCTTTGCCAGCACGTAATTCTTGGAGGGATTCTCCGCAGGCAGGTTGAACTGCTTGGGATGCCTGATAAAGAAGGTCTGTTTTTTATCGCTGTTCAGATTCTCCCCGAACTTGTAACGGATATTGGTAGAAGTATCACGATTGCCGTGGATGAGACTCGCCCTCTTGCTGAGGATGGCTCCGTGGTCCGTGGTGATTACAACAACCGAATCGTGGCGAGAGATCTTCTGCAAGATCTCGAATAAAGCGGAATGACTGAACCACGTACGCATCAGGGAACGGAAGGCGCTTTCGTCCGGTGCTATTTCCTGTAGGATCTCACTCTGACTTCTTCCGTGTGAAAGAATATCCAGGAAGTTGAACACCATCGCCACCATGCCTATCGACCTGTAACTGTCTACCTGATTCTTTATCTCGTTCGCCTCGTCACTCTCGTATATCTTGACATACTTACTCGTTATGCTGTCGAGACCGGCTCGCCTCAGCTGCTCCAGCATGAACTCCCTTTCGAAGCGGTTCTTGCCCATTTCTTCTTTTGATCTTTCGAGCCATCTTTTCGGATATCTCTCGAATATTTCCGCCGGGAAGAGCCCCGAGAAGAGCGCATTTCTGGCATACGGAGTCGCCGTCGGAAGAATTGCGCAGTAGTGGTTTTTTTCGACATTGAAATAGGGGGCGATCAGATCCTCGATCTTCAGCCACTGATCGTACCTCATGCAGTCGATCACTATGAAGTAGACTTTTTTCTTTGCGTATAGATGGGGGAATACGTGTTTATTGAATATATCGATGCTGAGCACAGGTCTTTTCTCGGAGTGGATCCAATCCCTGTAATTAGCCTCTATGTACGATCCGAAATCCGAATTACACTTCCTCTTGAGATCGGTCTGGGTCTGGTTGAGCCCTGTCTCGTTGAAACGGTCGAACTCCAGATCCCAAAAAGATAGCTCCTGGTGGATACCCACCCATTCATCCCACCCCGGCCCCTTCATGAGCGCACCGTCGATTCGCCTGAATGCCCGAAGGTAGTCCCTGTTGATTGTTCCTTCCTGTATTTTGTGGCTCTCGAGCAGGCGCTTTATCGCCGAGATTATTTGAAGGGGATTTACGGGCTTTAAAAGATAATCGTCTATCTTCATCCCGATGGCCTGCTCCATCAAATCCTCGGCCTCGTTTTTCGTTATCATTATTAAGGGCAGCGTGGAATCGATCTCTTTTATATCCTGCAGCGTCTCCAGCCCGCTTTTGCCCGGCATAGTCTCATCGACCAGAATGACGTCGAACCTCTCCCTGCCCAGGACCTCAATCGCCTCGTTCCCGCTCGAGACCCCCCTCACAACGTAGCCCTTTTCCTTAAGGAAAAGTATGTGAGATTCGAGCAGATCGATCTCGTCGTCTATCCATAATATCCTTCTGCCGTTCAATTGCTCCCTCCAGAAAACTATGCCGCAAACCGTGCCCGGTATTCGCATCTCAATCGACAGGCAGTGATATGAGGAATGACGTCCCCTTGCCCGGTTGAGTGTCGAGCACCTTTATCGATCCTCGGTGGATATCCGTGACAATCCGCCTTACGAGGGCCAATCCCAACCCCCATCCCCTGTTCTTGGTAGTGAAGCCCGGCGAGAATATGCGGCTTCTGATGTTGCTGTTCATGCCTTTCCCCGTATCGCTGAATATAATGTCCACACTGTTGGACCTGTTGTTGATACTACCACTGATATTAATCTTCCCCTCTTTACCGGCGATAGCATCCAGTGAGTTCTTCATCAGGTTCTCGAACACCCACCCCAGCAGTTCCCGGCTGCATCTGATGAGAGGAAGCTCGCCGACCTCTATGTTTATTGTAGAATTGATTCTCATCGCGGGCCTTCTTCTCTCGAAATACTCAACGGTTTCCTCGATTATGGGAACAAGCTCGTGATATTCGAGTTTCGGCATCGAGCCGATCTTGCTGAACCGGGCCGATATTCCGCTGAGCCGGTCGATATCCGCCGCTGTCTCTTCAGCAGCCTTCTTCAGTCTTTCCGAACAGCCCTCTTTCCCGGTCTCTTCTTTCATGATGGTTACCCACCCCATCATGGAGGAGAGCGGTGTTCCAAGCTGATGGGCGGTCTCCTTCGCCATCCCGATCCATATGGACCTCTGCTCTCCCGTCTTCATGGCCCTGAAGCCCAGGAATCCGAACAGGACGAATATCACATAGACGGCCAGCTGGACATACGGCGCCAGCGCCAGCTCACGGGTAAGCCGCTGGTGCCCGAAATGGAGGTCGATCACTCCGTTTTCCGTCATGATTCGTATCGGATCGTTAACCCTGTCGAATTCTTCGGCCTTATCCAGGACTTCATTGAGAAGAGGATCGTTCCGGAATTCCGGGCTGTAGTTCAGAAGCCTCGTATATTCGTCATCTCCGACCTGATCGATCCCGATATTACGCCACAACATGGGTCTCCCGGCGGCATCGGTGATAATCCCCGGAAGATCACTGAGGTTCAGCACCTCGAGGATCAGTCCCTCCCTGTCCTTATCACTGACATCCTTGAGCCCTATCGCGATGTGGTGGTTGAGCAGCCGCTCAATGCTCCTGGACTGGGTATGCATCCGTTTTATTAGGCTGTTGTTGTAATAGAGAGCGAACGTCACCAGGACGACGCTGCCGACAATGAAATATATCTTGAGTATGAAGGGAAGATTCCTGGGCGCTCTCATTTTGACATCACGCCTCTATATACTCTTTGCCGCTCATGTATGGAACAAGGGCTTTGGGAATTCGAACCTTGCCGGTTGTAGTCTGGTTCGATTCCAGTATGGTAGCAATGAGCCGCGGCAGTGCGATGCCCGAGCCGTTCAGTGTATGTACGTATTCAGGCTTGCCACCCTTTTCCCGTCTGAAACGGATACGGGAGCGCCTCGACTGAAAATCCTCGAAATTACTGCACGAAGAAACCTCCAGCCATTTCCCGGTACCCGGAGCATAAGTCTCGATATCGTAGCATTTGGCCGCACTGAAACTCAGATCCATCGAGCAGAGCTCGATGATCCGGTAAGGAATCTCCAGGATTTCCAGAACCTCCGCTGCGTCACTGACAAGAGTTTCCAGTTCCTCGTATGATTCATCCGGCTTTACGAATTTAACCATCTCGACCTTATCGAACTGATGCACCCTGACCAACCCGCGGGTCTCCTTACCGTAGCTCCCGGCCTCCCGGCGGAAGCACGGACTGAATGCTGTCAGCTTCATGGGTAGTGACTCACCATCGATGATCGAATTCATGTAAACATTTGTCAGGGGCACCTCCGCGGTCGGGATCAGAAAGAGATCATCCTTTTCACAGTGATACATATCCTCTTCCATCTTGGGCAGCTGCCCGGTCCCCACCATACAATCTCTTGTAACCAAGTACGGAACGGATAGTTCCTCGTAACCCTGGTGAATATGAATATCGAGCATGAAATTGATTAGCGCCCGGCTCATCAGCGCGCCGTCCCCGCGCAGCACCACAAACCCCCTGCCGCCGAGCTTGGCGCCGATCTCGAGATCTAGTACACCCAGCTTCTCTCCTATATCCCAGTGAGGAGCAGGTTTCGAGGGAGGCTCTTTGAAATCGCCCCACCTGCGGATCTCTGTATTGTGCTCGGGGCACGTGCCGTACGGCACCGAGTGGTGAGGCAGGTTGGGAATGGTCATTGAAAGGGAATCGATCTCACCGGAAACTTCCTTCAGCTCGTTGTCGATCTCCTTTATGCGGACCGAAGTTTCTTTCATTCGACGCAGAAGCTCCGACGTGTCCTTTTTTTCTTTCTTGAGTACGGAAATTTCCCGAGATACGACGTTCCGTTCGTGTTTGAGGTTTTCGGATTCCCGGGTGAGCGATCTCATGCGCTCATCGCGTGAGATGAAACCGTCGAGGTCGAACTCAACTCCTTTTTTCTTGATACCCTGCCTTACACGCTCGGGATCCTTCCTTATCAGGTTACGATCAAGCACCTATCTCAATTGACCTCCCGGGATCCTTTATAGCTCTTGATTATATCTTCCCCTCCGGACGACAGGAGCTCATCCGCGAGCTTTCCCACAATCTTGATCTCCTCACCCGACCATCCCCTGACCGTCGAAACGATCTTCCTGGCTCCGTCCGGCGAGATCACAGCGGCCTCTATCTGGAATTCGTTTTCCTCAACGTTGCTCAGCACACCCACCGGTCCCTTACCGTTACCGAGCACCGCCCTGAGAAACATTCTTTCCAGGTTGATCTCGGCAAAGCTGGGAGAGTGATTCAAGTCCCTAACACCGATCCTGGCGTCCTTGTCATCGCTCCTTATGATAAATCCCCAAGCGCCCTGCCCTGCCTCGGGCATGCAGATCGATGAGGTGAACACCTCTGTAACCTTTTCCTGCTGATTGAGCACCTCAATATCAAAAGCCGGCATTACAAAGCCACTTACCTCACCCCCATCCATCCTGCTGTTGAGCCTTTCGAAATTGCTGCTGTCCTCGACGAACGAAAGATCGGACCGGTAATACAGAAGCTGTCCCTTGATTATCGAATTGACCACAGCAATGCATGCTTCATCGGGCTGATCGTCCAGTATCAGCTCGTTCCCCGAGATGAGCACGTTGAAGGGATTGCCCCTCTCGATAACCGCCGCTAGCTCGAGCTCGGAGCGGAGCTTGAGAGGGAGCTCATGCAAATCTGCAACAACGATATCGACCTCTTTCTTGAGAAGCAGTTGAATAACGGCGTTTAGATCCGAGGGCATGCGGCCTTTCTTGGACTTTTCTCTATAGTCCGTGAATTTCGATCTCGGGTGAGCATCGCAAAGCATGTTTATTGCGTTTTCGAGCTGTTTTGTTGAAACCGCTCCACTCTTGCTTCCTACTATAAAATGTTTTCCCTGGCCCAATCCTTCCACTCCGTTTGAAATACCGATTAACGCCGGAGATCCATGCGGAACCCTAGCATAGGACTATAAAAAAAGCAATCGTTAACGACGGGGAATCAGTCCCTGCGCGGGACCATTCGAGATGTCTCGACCGTGCATCCGCGTTCCATACGTTCTGCATCTTCCTTTGAGAATCCGTAGCTCAACATCTCGCGGAGGGATAGTATGAAAACGCATACTGCGAGTACTCCCCCAACGATCATTGCTGGAATATTACCGATCATGGAGAACACTCCTATTAGACCGAAGAACGCCGACAGGCTCCAGAGGATCAGATCCACCTTTCTGTCCGATTTGAACCTGTAGCTGAGGATATGATGAAGATGCAGGAGATCGGCTTCGAACACGGGGCGGTTGGTCATGAGTCTTCTAAGAAAGGCCAGCGTTGTGTCGAGAAGTGGAATAATCAGAACAAAGATAATACCTATGGATTTGAACAGCATTTTTTCGCCGGAGATGAGTAACAGCAGAGATATCAGGCCGGCCAGCAGCCCGAAGAACAGGCTTCCCGAATCCCCCATAAGGATCTTCGCCGGAGGAAAGTTATAACGAAGAAAAGCAAGGGCCGATCCGAATACAACTACCGATAGGGCCACGACCAGCGGAAGCTCGAACAGCACACCCGCAGCCGCGAATGCGACCATGCATGTTATCGTGATGCCCGATGCCAAGCCGTCCACACCGTCTATCAGGTTGAATGATGTTATTATGGTGAACATCCAAACTGCGGATCCTCCGAAAGCCAGTAGCGCCATGGGCACGGGCAGATGAATCAACTGAAAATGCTCCAGGAGCCCGACTCCCCCGGCGGCCACGAAAACTGAGACCGTAACCTGAAAGAATACCTTGTAAATGAAATGAAGGCTCCTCAAATCGTCTATTATCCCGAGCAGGAATGTGATGAATCCGCTTGCTATAAGGATATACGCGAACGCCCGGTTGAGGGGATCGTCCGGCAGGAAGAAAAGGAATAAAGGAATTAGAGCAAACAGGATCGCCCCTATTATCGCCACACCGCCTATATGGGCTATATCACGGCTGGTACGTCCATTTGGTTTATCCCCGATCCTCCAGCGTACAGCCATTCCCCTAACAAATGGAGTGAAAACATAGCATAGAGCGAAGGATATAACCAGTGATACGGCAAGTCCAATGATTGACAAAAAAAGCTCCTTTGAATCCAGCGTATATTAAGCATGTTCGATTTCTCAACTTATGTCAAGAAGGAGTTTTATGCAATAACAATATACGTGTTTGTCGTGATTCACTTTATAATGTGGTGATCACATCCGCCGTTCGTTATCCTTGTTCCCGGGGCTCATTGCAAAGAATCACCGCTTCTGCACCAATCTCAGGAACGGTCCCATAAGGTCCCTCAGCTCGGCCGTCGTTACGACCTTGAGGGCGAGAAGAAGACCGGCGAAAACCGCTGTCAATGCAACCGCTTCGACCAATGTGACGACCAGGCTGGACGGGGCCGGCACGAACCTCGTGTATACGAGGATTATGGCAGCCGCGGCGGCGGATGATCCGACCAGTCCGAAAAGATCCCCCCTGCGCCACAGGCCCGGTATAACCTCGGCAACCTTCTTCAAGCCGATAGCCTCTATCGGCAAGTATGACAGGATTGTCGAGACAACCGCACCCTTTGCCCCGAAGGTCGGAATCAGGACGATGTTCAACGAGAAATTCAATGCCGCCCCTATGAAAGTAAGGCGGGCGTATGTCCCGGCCCTATCCGCCGCAATGAGACCGGGAAGAATTATTGAGCCGACGCTGCGCATCGCCATCAGGGGAAGAAAAAGCAAGAGCAGCTCAGCCGAGTCCGAGAATTCCTCCTTGAATAGCCCGACGACGAGGGGACGCGCCAGGCAAGCGAAAACGACTATTATAGCCAGGGCATATATCATGGAGCTCTTCATGGATCGGTTGACCAGGTATGAACATCTCTTGATATCACCGGATACAAATGCACCCGCCAAGGCCGGGCGCAGGGTCATGATCAACGCAAAGGTCGGGAAAAGCGATGTTTCGACGAGATTCCGGGCCATAGAGTACAGCCCGACCTGTGTTGCGCTGCTGAAGTAGCCGAGCATCAGCTTGTCGAGCATGGAATAGATAGTGACAGATGCGCTGCTCGCGGCCAGTGTTGCACTCAGTCTGAACAGCCTTCTCCAGATATCGCCGGACCCGGCCCTCCGAATCCCATGACGGCCTGTCCTGAACAGGTAGACCAGGACCGCGAGACCGGGAAGCAGCGCCCCGATAATATACGCCTGTATAATCCCCTCCTCTCCCAGGTAGAGTAGTGCTGAGGCCAGAACCAGTCCTACCTTCAACACCATCATGGCGAGCCTCATGGAGAACAGGATACTGAAGCGCCTGATACCCAGCACTAGAAGGGCCGCCAGCTCGTTGATACTGACTGCGAATATGAGCAGACCGCTGATCCTGAAGAGGGGAAGCAGCGCCTCCTCGCCGAAGAATGCGGCGAGCCGCGGAGCGAGAAGTGTCGCGGCTACCGATGCGGGAACGGTGAATATGAGCCGCATTAGCACGCTCCGGCGCAGTAGGGGCGGGATGTTATATTCAGCTGCCACCTTATACTCCGATATCAACCTGGAAGAGGCTCCATCGACTCCGAACTTTCCGATTATCAGGAATACCGTGGCGAGCGCCATCGTCCAGTTGATCAAGCCGATCGCCCGGGGCCCCATCCATCTTGCTATTATCAGGGAGGTTATGAATGCGCTTACAAGGGGAAGCGCCGTGGCGCCGAAGTTCCAGAAGTATCCGCCTGTGAGAGAATCAGTTTTTACCGTTCTGGATTCCATACGGTATATCAGGGGAAATGCTTCTCTAGTACATCCGCGATCCGCGGCGCTGTCTTCCCGTCCCAAAGGGGCGGGGTCTCACCACCCACATCATCTGCCTCCAGCACTTTCACGGCCTCGGAAATGATTTTGTCCCTGCCGGTGCCGACCAGAACGTTGGTACCCATCTCGATCGTGATCGGACGTTCCGTATTATTGCGCACCGTAAGGCAGGGGACGCCCAGAACCGTCGTCTCTTCCTGGATTCCGCCCGAATCCGTTATGACCAGCCTTGCCGACTTCATGGCCTTTAAAAAATCCAGATATCCCACGGGCTCCACTATGTGAAGGTTCGGCGGGTGATCGAACGGTGTTTCAGTGCAATCGATCATCTTCCTGGTACGGGGGTGCATCGGAAAAACTACCGGCACCAATCCCGATAGTTCCGAGAGCGCACTCCATATGCCTCTGAACACACCCTCTACATCCACGTTTGACGGCCTGTGAAGCGTTGTCAGAGCGAAGTTACCTTCCTCGATATTCAGATCTTCCATGATCGTCGAGCTATCGGCTTTCTCCAGGTAGTGTAGCAATGAATCTATCATGATATTTCCAACATAGTATATGCGGTCGGCAGAGACACCCTCGCGCTTCAAATTGGTCTCTGCCTCGGGAGAGGTCGTGAAACAGAACTTCGACAGTATATCCGTGACCATTCTGTTTATCTCCTCGGGCATCTCGAGATCGAAGCTTCTAAGACCCGCCTCCACGTGGGCGACCGGTATGGACATCTTTGCTCCATCGAGTGAACATGCGAGGGTCGAGTTAACGTCTCCAACGACTATTATGAGGTCGGGCTTTTCACTATCCAGGACCTCCTCGAACGCAATCATTATCTTTCCGGTCTGCTCCGCATGGGTACCCGACCCCACACCAAGATAGATATCGGGCTCGGGCAGCTCGAGGTCCTCGAAGAAGGCCTTCGACATATTCCTGTCATAATGCTGGCCTGTATGGACCAGTAGCGGCGTTACAGTTCCCCTTCTGCGGAATTCCCTTATCAACGGCGCCGCCTTCATGAAATTCGGCCGGGCTCCGACGACTATGGCTGCTTTCACTTAAATCCCTTCCGTTCGAGTCCATCCTTTATACGCTTGGCGTAGAGATCGCTGTAGTACCTCTTGAATGCCCCCTCCCTTATCCTCCTCCACCAATCCTCGTTCTTCATGTACCACTGCACCGTGCGCTTGAGACCTTCATTGAAACCGATCCTCTTTTTCCAGCCGAGCGCCTTTACCCTTCTGGAGCAAAGCGCATAGCGCCTGTCATGTCCCGGGCGGTCGGACACGAATGTCAGCAGGCCCTTATCCGCACGCGTGAGCTCTATGATCTTCCTCGCTATGAACACATTAGTCTTCTCGTCGCCGGCTCCGATGTTGTAAACCTCTCCGATCTTGCCTTTGCTTCCAACGAGCTCTATCGCCCGGCAGTTATCCTCGACATGAATCCAGTCTCTTACATTCCTTCCATCGCCGTATAGGGGCAGGGGTTTTCCGTCTATAGCATTCGTTATGAACAGGGGTATGAATTTTTCCGGATGTTGATACGGCCCGTAGTTGTTGGAACTTCGTGTTATCAGAGCCGGGAAGCCGTAAGTTTTGTGAAACGATCTGACAAGCAGATCGGCACCCGACTTGCTCGCGGAATAAGGGCTGTTTGGTTCCAGAGGATCAGCCTCCCTGAACTTGCCGTGCAGAATGCTTCCGTACACCTCATCCGTGGAGATCTGCACGAAGCGGGGGACTTCGTGTTTCAATGCGCTCTGGAGCAGCGTGTAAGTCCCCACGACATCCGTCCTGACAAAACTGCCGGCCTTTAGTATCGAACGGTCAACATGCGTCTCCGCGGCGAAGTTGTAGACAATATCCTTACCGGGAAGAAGCTCGTTGAGGAGCTTGGCGTTGCATATATCACCTTTGACAAACTCTAAGCCGTCACGCCCCAT
>Ga0180431_10000791_pt1 | contig 44987 bp, 38 predicted proteins | sample SS_ome_11_FD_132459 | JGI IMG/M metagenome (GOLD analysis project Ga0180431, IMG submission 132459) | Hypersaline lake sediment archaeal communities from the Salton Sea, California, USA - SS_1_MS_1 metaG | ecosystem: Environmental > Aquatic > Non-marine Saline and Alkaline > Hypersaline >... | reverse complement strand
ATCGTTGATGAAATATTTTTAAGTTTTTCCGAAGGTTTTCTTTCGGCCGGCTGTTTAACATATTGTAATATTTTTTGTCTAATGCCTTTTTCATTTACAGTTAGACAAAGAATACGTTTTGTGCAATACTTCAAATTCTTCTCAACCAAAGACCTTTGAGAAGCCCAAATTCAGGACACGGATATGAAAACCGGTATTATAAAGTTTTTCTCCCCTCTAATCCTCATCCTCTTTCTCTGCGCCCCCCTTTACGCCCAGGAAGGCGGGCCGGCATCCAAATACACCCTCGACGACTGCATAGAAATAGCGCTGGAGAGGTCATCCGATATCCTCACGGCCAAGGAGGGGATAAGACTGGCAAAGGGTGTGGTCTTCGAGAAATGGTCAAGCATACTTTCTGTCAACGCCGAGGCGAAATACACCTACACCGGCCTGATCCCTGAGACCACTTCTGCATCGGGCCTCTTTTCGGGGATCACCACCCCGCTGGACGAGCCGAACGATCAATACGATTTGGGGATCACCGCCTCCATCACGCTCTTTTCGGGAGGGAAGATCGTCTGGGGGCTGAACGTTGCGCACCTTCAGCTCCAAGTCGCGGAAGAGAAGTACAGGATCGCCGTAAACGAGGCGATTTACGACACTAAGGTCGCCTTTTACTCGATTCTCCTGGCCAAAAAGAAGATCGAGATGCGAACGGAGGAGCTGGAGCTCCTGACGAGGAATCTCGAGAAGACCGAAGGCAAATACAGAAACGGCCTCGTCCCGAAGTATGACGTAATGAGGATAGAGGTAGAATCGATCAACGCCCGCACCTCCCTTATCGAGGCGAAGAACGACCTCACGGTAGCCTATGAGGATCTGAAGAAGCTCTTGAACATCGACCTGGACAAACCGATCGAGGTAGAGGGGGAGCTTAAATATTACGAGAGGGAGGTGGATCTAAAGTCGCTTATGGCCGCAGCCGAGGCCGAGAGTCCCGAGCAAAACATCGCGGAGCTGAACGAGCGGATAGCCGACAGGAACGTCGATATCGCCATAGGGGACTTTTTCCCAGTGGTGAAGGCCTTTGCCAACTACGATCATTCGGCGACCGGATGGGAGAACATCAGCTTCAACGAGCCTGACTGGGAGTTCACTGCGGGCGTGATGGTGGAGATCCCGATCACCGACCTTGTCATCTCGATGGCCAAGAAGAAACAGGCTAATGCGGAATACAAAAAGGCCGAGATCGAGCTGAAGGACACGAATAGGGATGTGGAGTACAGCATCAGGAGCGCCTACTACAACCTCGTCGAGTCCAGAGAGATAATCAAGCTGCAGGAGTATAACATAGGGCTTTCCGTGGAAAATCTGAAAACAGCGGAGCTCCGCTACGAAAACGGTGTCGGCACCCTTTTGGAGCTTCTCGACGCGCGCCTGGCGGTCACCGAGGCGAAGCTGAACTATCTGACCGCACTGTTCAATTACGAGAAGTCCCTCTTTGAGATAAGGAAGATCCTCGGGAGAGAGGGGCCGATCAGCTGAACGGATACGACAGGGGAGCCGACTACCGAAAAGAGATCAAAGAGGAGATGAGCGTGGAGGGGCCGTCTATTTTTTTTCAAGAGAATTTCGATTTTCGATTTTTAATTAGGGAGTTTTTGGATTGATCAAAAAAATGTTAAATAAATTATTGAATAAAAAGTACGCCCGGATAGGTATCGTCCTAGTTTTTTTATTACTGGTGCTTCTGCTGATAGGCCTTTTCGCCTCCAAGCCGCCCGGCAAGGGGGGTAGAGGGATGAAGCTTGACAGGGCCGTCCCCGTTATGCTGGGAAAGGTCGAGCTGGGCGAGATAAGGAGCACCCTCTTCTATTCCGGTGAGCTCCACGCGGAGGAGGAAGTCAAGGTCTTCAGCGTCGCGGCGGGCAAGATCATCAAGTACTATTACAAGGAGGGGGATCACGTCAGGAAGGGGAGCGTCATCGCGACGCTCGAGCGCCAGGAGAGGTGGGACGACTACATGCCGGTCACCGTCAGGGCCCCCATATCCGGAATCGTTGCCAGAAACTACCTCGACAGGGGGGAGCTCGCAACGGAGACGACCGCCGTCTCCCTGATCGTGGGCGGCCGCGGTATAACGGTGACGATCAAGGTGCCGGACAGCGAGCTTCCGCTGATAAAGGTCGGGATGAAGGCGGAGCTTTCCGTGCCCACCGTCTCCAAGGAGGTCTTTATCGGCGAGGTGAGCCAGGTGAGCCCCGTTCTCGATACGACCACCCGCACCGCCAGGGTCGAGCTACTCTTCAAAGACGGCGTTACCTCCCTCATAGCCGGAATGTTCGGAGACATCTTCATTGTAACCGAAAAGAAAGAGGGAGTGGTAATTATCCCCACCAAGGCAATTATGTATGAGAAGCAGGGGAGAAACGGGCCGTACTGTTTCATTGTCGAAAGTGACAAGGCGAAAAAGCGCCCCCTCACCCTCGGGATAGTGAACGAGGAGAGCGTCGAGGTGCTCACAGGCGTAAAGGTCGGGGAGAGTGTGGTGGTTGTCGGCAAGGAAAATCTAAAGGAAGATTCTTCGGTTGTCGTTACGGAAGACTATTAAGGAGTAACTATTAAGGAGTAACACGGCACAATGTCTATAGCTCGATTTTCGGTAAGAAACTCCGTCCTCGTCAATATGATAACGATTGCGGTCCTCGTACTGGGGATCTACTTCGCCACCAAGCTCAACAGGGAGGTCTTCCCCTCCGTCGATTTCGGCTACATCAACATAAACACCACATACAAGGGGGCCTCGCCGGAAGAGGTCGAAAATCTCATTACCGTCCCGATCGAGGAGCAGATCTTCGATGTGGACGGGATCGATACGATCACATCCACCAGCAGCGAGGGGTCTTGCGCCATTACCATAAAGGCGGAGGCGGACATCGTGGGGGCAAAGCTCGACCAGCTCCTGAACGATATAAAGAGCGAGGTCGACAAGGTCTCGGACCTCCCCGAAGACGCCGAAGACCCGAATATAGTGAAGAGGGAGCCGAGATTCGACGTCATCACGATCGGTATCTGGGGCAACACCGATCAGGAAAGGCTCAGAAAAACCGCCGACCGATTGAAGGATGAGATAGAATTGGTCAAGGGAGTCAGCTCCGTCGATATGGATGGATACCTGGATCGGGAGGTCTGGGTGGAGGTTGACCCGAGGAAGCTGGACGCCCTGAACCTCAAGTTCAGCACCATCATAAGCGCCATCAAGAAGCGCAACCTGAACCTTCCCAGCGGGACGTTTGACTCTGGAGAAAAGGAGCTTTTGATAAGGTCCATCGGAGAGGTGGAGGGGGTCAAGGATATTAAAAACATTATCATCTCCTCTTACGCGGACGGCGTTGTAAGGGTGGGGGATGTGGCAAACGTGACCGAGACCTTCGAGGAAGAGAACACCTTCGTCAGGTTTAACGGGCGCCGGGCGATTCTACTTGATGTCATGAAGAGCGGCTCAGGGGACGTCATCAACATAGCCAAAGAAGTGAAGATAATTGTAAAAAACGAGCAGACTCATCTCGATGACGGCATAAATATTTCGCTGGCGGACGATGAATCGCTATACGTGGAGAGAAGGCTAAAGACGCTTTTGCTCAACGCCGCCCTCGGCATGATACTGGTAATCCTCATTCTCTACGCCTTTTTAGACTCGCGGGTGGCCTTCTGGGCCTCGATGGGAATCCCCTTCTCGTTTCTCCTCACGATCATCATAATGAGCTACGCGGGGATTACATTAAACCTCCTCTCCATGTTCGCCTTAATCCTCGTTCTGGGTATCGTCGTCGACGACGCCATAGTCGTGGCGGAAAACTTTTTTCGATACCGGGAGATGGGGTACAGCCTCACGGAGGCGGTGGTCACGGGCACCCAGGAGGTGGTTATGCCCATCATTGCCGCCATCGCCACGAATATCGCGGCGTTCATTCCGCTCCTCTTCATATCCGGGATCATCGGCAAATTCCTGAAGACGATTCCCGTGGTCGTCATCGTCACGCTCCTGGCGTCGCTCCTGGAGGCGTTTTTTATCCTTCCCTCGCACCTTAACGAATTCGTAAAGAACAAGGTGTCCCAGGCCAACAAGGAGGCGAGGGGCTGGTTTAATCGGGTCAGGGAATATTACGGGAATCTCCTTACATCAATATTGAGACGTCGCTATATGGTGCTCTTGAGTCTCGTGGGTGTGGCTATTGTAACCCTCTTCTTCGGCCTCTTTACGATGAAATTCGTCTTTATGGGAAGCTCTATCGCAGAACAATTCAGGGCCTATATAAACCTTCCCACGGACAGCAACCTTGATGCCACCGACCGGGTGGTCAAGAAAGTCGAGGAGTTGATCCTCGAGCGCCCGGAAGACGAGATTTCGGTTATCATGGCGTCCGTGGGCGGGTCCTCCAGATCTTACAACGGGCGGATCCGGGTGGAGCTGACCGAACACGGATACAGGAAGATCGGGGCCGAGAAAATTACCGAAGAGATCAGGGAGGAGAGCGATCTCATCGCCGGTCCTACATCCGTTACGTACAGGTCCCAGAGGAGGGGGCCGCCGAGGGGCTCGGCCGTCGAGGTCAGTATCCAGGGGGACGAGTTCGAGACCCTCTTGAAGCTTTCGGAGGAGTTCAAAAAGGAATTGGCCTCGATGAAGGGGGTGGTGGATATCGAAGACGATTACAGGAGAGGGAAGGAGGAGATTCGATTTCAATATGACGAATACACGATGGGCTCACTGGGACTCAACGTTAACGATATCTCATCGGAGCTTCGCAGCGCCTTCTCCGGGGGGGACGCGGGAAAGATCATGCGTGGCACGGACAAGATCGACATCGTCGTGAAATACAACGAGGATATGGCAGACCTCAACAACCTTATGAACTTTTCGGTCTCCAACGGCAACGGGGACAGGATCCCCATCAAGACCTTTGCGGATGTGAGCTACGGCGACGGGATGCTGAGGATTTACCACAACGACCGCGAGCGCACCGTTACGGTGTCAGCCAATCTCGTCGAGGGTCAGAACACATCGAAGGAGGTCAACGAAGCCCTTATAGAGAAATTCGGAACCAGAAGCGTCAAGTACTCGGGCTATACTTTCAAGTACGGCGGTGAATATGAGGATACGATGGAATCGATCTTATCGCTCCTCCGCTCCCTCTTTATGGCCGTTTTGCTCATCTACATAATCCTGGCGGCCCTCTTTAGATCGTACGTGCAGCCCCTTATCATAATGGTAACGGTCCCATTTTCCTTCATCGGGGTGGTGTTCGGCCTCTTTATCACCAACATCGAGCTCTCCCTGATGGCGGGCATCGGAATTATTGCGCTGATAGGGATCGTCGTAAACGACGCCATAGTCATGGTCGATTTCATCAACAGGGCAAGGGATAAGGGAGCAAACCTTTATGAAGCGGTCATCGAGACGGGAAAGATTCGCCTGAGGCCGATCCTGCTGACCACCCTGACAACCATCGGAGGCCTGCTCCCCATGGCGATAGGTATCGGCGGCAGGGAGCCGATGCTGACGCCCATGGCGGTCTCCATCGTGTGGGGCTTGGCGTTTGGCGTCCTTTTGACCCTCGTTATTATTCCATGTCTGTACCTCGTCATCGAGGACATCAAGCAGAGGGTGGCCAAGAGAAATTCTCATTGAATAGGGTAAAACGACTCCTCATCCTTAAGTGAAATTGGAGACCTCCATTTTCCAGGACCTCGAGTTTTATCGCCGGCCCTACGTCGATCTGGATTGTTAAATCCTCCACCAATAGGTTTTTCGGCTCATCTTCAAAAAGCCCCCCCGGAAAATGCCGAGACCAAAACTGATATAAAAGATATCCAGCTGCGGATCGAAGATCGCCCCCCTCCCCCTCTCCCCCTCTCCCCGCTCATTTTGGCCCTTTTGATTTTTAAGGCCTTGACATTTTACCCTTCCCCACTGATAATAGAAATCGATCTGAAACATTACAAAACGCTTGGGAGAAGTTGAAAATGAAAGATCAAAACGGCCTCCTGATCTGCGGTGGCGTTGCGGCCGGAACCGCAGCCGCCAGCCGCGCCCGCAGGACCGATCGAAACCTGAAGATAGACCTCTTCGAGAAGGATTCATATATCTCCTATTCCGCCTGACTCATGCCCTACTACATCGGAGATGTAGCCAAGTCAAAGGTCATAGATAAATACGTCGTCAGGCCCCCCGAGGTCTTCAAGAAAGACCACGATATCGACATCCACACGAAACATGAAGTCATCAATATCAACAGGAAGAAGAGGGAAATACTGATCCGCGACCTCGATAAGAACGAGGAGCTGAAGAGGCCCTACGACAAGCTGATAATCACCACTGGTTCCCACTCCAGGAAACTCGGCGTCGAAAACGAGGACGCCCCCAACGTCTTTTCCCTGAAATCCCTCTCGGACGGCAAGAGGATAAAAGACTATATAAACGAGAACTCCCCCAGGAGGGCCGTGACGATCGGGGCGGGCTTTATCTCCCTGGAGATGGCCGAGGCCTTCGGAGAGCTGGGGATAGAAAACACCATCATCCACCGCAGAGACCTCCCGATGAGGCAGCTCGGAAAAGATATTGCGGAGATGGTCCTGGACGAGCTTGCCGAGAAGGAGACTAAGTTCGTTACCGACGCCAAGATCTCCTCCTTTGACGTCTCAAACGGCAAGGTCACGTCGGTCGTAACCGACAAGGGTAGATTTGATGCGGAGATGGTCCTCGTCTCGGTGGGTTTTTTGCCCGACGTCAGGCTGGCTAAGGAGGCGGGCCTCGAAATCGGCGAGACCGGGGCGATATGGGTCGACGATCGCCAGCGTACGTCGGACGACAACATCTACGCCGCGGGCGACTGCGTCGAGGTGAAGCACCGTATCACGTCAAGGGGTGTGAACATAGCCCTCGGGGACCTCGCCAACAAGCAGGGGTGGGTCGCCGGGGAGAACGCCGCCGGGGGAGATATAGTCTATCCCGGAGTTTTGGGCTCCGCCCACTTCAAGGTGTTCGACCTCGAGGTCGGATTCACGGGACTTACGCTTGCCGCCGCCCAGAAGGAGGGGATCGACGCCGTATGCCAGACTATCGAGGGGAGGTCACGGCCCAGGCTGTATCCCGGCTCTTCCCCGATTCGCGTGCACCTCGTTGCGGAGAGAAAGACCCGAAGGCTCATCGGCGCCCAGATCGCGGGCAAAGACGGAGCCGGCCACCGCATAAACATCCTGGCGGCGGCGCTTGCCGGAAACCTCTCTATCGACGATATTGTAGACCTCGACCTCGCATACGCACCGCCGTTCACGCCCACCATCGACCCGATACTCGTGGCGGCGCGCTCGCTCCAGAAGAAGATTGGATAAGGATGGAGAGAAGGCTATCGATGATTCGAGACGGAGGAGAGAAAATCCAAATCTGATGCGATCGATTTTCTTAAATCGAAAGGCTATCACTTCGACAGCTCAAATTCTAAAAAAATAAGACAGCTTGATTAATGCTTGACAAACATTTTGAAAGGAATAGTATTATTCAATATGGTTCTATATAGTACAATACGAATTAGAACATATATACTCTTTTATCGTAGAATGATTCAAAGTAATTTTAAAATTTGGATTAGGAAGTGAAGTTGAAACGAGAGGGTGCATTTCTGATCGCCAGGATAAACCAGGCAGCGGGTCGGATTTTTGCGAATATCCTCAGAGAACACAAAATCGGCCACATCACCCCCGCCCAGGGAAGGATACTCTTCGTTTTATGGCGCAAAGACAACATCCCCATCCAACAACTTGCCAAGGAAACCTCCCTCAGCAAGTCAACGCTGACGGCTATGTTGGACGGGCTGGAGAGAGCGGGGCATATTAAGCGAATCCGTTCAAAAAGCGACCGTCGCGAGGTCCTCATCAAGCTTACCGAGAAAGACCATAACCTAATGGATACCTATGCCAAAGTCTCCGAAGAGATGACTGATATCGTGTGCAGGGGCCTTTCGGAAGAGGAGTTGGACGACTTGGAGGATAAGCTCCGAAAAATCCTCGACAACCTAATAAGCTGCGAAGCAGAGATGAAACAAAACAGCAAATAGCCGACAGAGTTAACTATCGAGGTATTGTAATGAACAGTGATTCTAATATCGTTGACGTATGGATGCAGCATCCCACGATGAAGTTTATAAATCATCCGATGTTCGATTCACTTCGCCGCTGGATGGGGATTGAAAAATTCGAGCAGGATTTACCAATTGAATATACATTGGGGACTATGGATAGGGCCGGTGTTCACACGGGACTTATCTGTGCGTGGTGGGGCCCGCAAGGAGCGCTCATTTCAAACGATGAGGTGGCTGAGATTATCAATAACAATCCCGACCGATTCCGGGGAATAGCTTCAGTCGATATTTCCCGGCCCATGGAGGGAATAAGAGAACTCAACCGCTGCTTCAAAGAATTGGGATTTATCGGCATCAGGATCGTTCAGTGGTACTGGAACCTGCCGCCCACCCACAGGTACTACTATCCGATCTTTGCCGAGTGCGTTAAGCTGGATATTCCGGTGTGTCTTCAGGTCGGTCATACTGGCCCCCTCTGCCCGTCCGAGCCTGGAAGGCCTATTCCATACATCGATGAAGCTGCTCTTGATTTTCCCGAATTGAAGATTGTGTGCGGACACATCGGGTATCCCTGGACTCAAGAGATGATAGCCGTTGCCACAAAACATACTAATGTTTTTATCGAAACTTCCGCTTACATTGCAAAGAGATTCCCCGCAGAACTTGTAGACTATATGAAACGGAACGGCAAAAAGAAGGTCCTATTCGGCACAAATTACCCCATGCTGACGGCAGAAAGATGCCTCGAAGACCTTGATTCTCTCAAGCTCGATAAAGAAGTGAAGTCTCTATTCCTTTACGAAAATGCGAGACGGATATTCAAGCTTGATTGATTATTAAGCCTTATTGACAAAGCATAAAGGGAAATCTTGTATAATAAAGTCCTCTAAACCTCACCTATCTAAAATTCTACTCTAATCACATATTTACCTTGAAAATCCCGCCTAAATGTAATATGAGTATACGTAAAAATATTTAACCTGGGAGGTCACGATGAAGGTTATTAAGTGGATCTTAGGAACAGTCTTTGTCATTCTTATCATAGCTGTAATTTTCATTTACGGTTACCTGAGGGCGACGCTCCCCGGCTATGAGGGAGAGGTGGTCGTCGACGGAATAGACTCCAAAGTCACGATCATCCGGGACAGCTACGGAATGCCCCATATCTACGCCGATTCGGACGGCGACGCGTACTTCGCTCTCGGCTACTCGATGGCCCAGGACAGGCTCTTCCAGCTGGACCTTATAAGGCGGGTTACCTCCGGCAGGCTCTCGGAGCTCCTGGGGGAGTCGGTGGTGTCGGTGGACAAGCTCTTCAGGACACTCACCGCCCCGAGGGCCCAAAAGGATATCGTCGGGGAGTTCCCCCCCGAGGTCCTCTCCTCTCTCGAGGCCTTTTCGAAGGGGATAAACTACTACATCGAAAACGGGGACGGCCCCCTTCCCGTCGAGTTCAAGATGCTGGGGTATAAGCCGGATCCGTGGAGGCCCGAAGACTGCGTCAGCGTCTATTACTTTCTGGCGTGGCAGTTTAACGGGACGTTCAAGACGGAGATGTTGAGGGCCACCATAGCCGACAAGCTGGGGAAGGAGCTTACAGACGAGATTTTTTCGGCCTACCCGGAAAACGGCCCGACAATCATTGGAAACAAACCCCCCTTAAGCGTGGGTAAAAATATCGATTTTTTAAAGACCCTGAACCTCGCCCGTGAAATCACGGGCCGCGTGGGAGGGGGCGCCAGCAACAACTGGGCTGTCTCCGGAGTAAAATCAGAGACCGGAAAACCGATCCTCGCAAACGACCCGCACGTGGCCCACGGCGCCCCGGGGGTCTGGTACGAGGCACACATAACGACACCGACCCTAAACGTCACAGGTGCCATGCTCCCGGGAATCCCCTTTGTCTTCGCCGGGACGAACGGAAACTGCGCCTGGGGCGGCACCGTGGGGATGGTGGACGACTCCGATTACTACCTCGAAAAGCTTGACCCCGAAGACCCGAACCGCTGCCTCTACATGGGAAGTTGGGAGGAAATAAAAACAAGGGAAGAGACGATAAAGGTCAAGGGTGCGGACGACGTCAATTTCAATATCCGAATGACGCGCCACGGCCCGATCATCGACGACCTGAACAAGTTCGACGAGCCGAAGGGATACGCCCTCTCGATGCGCTGGGTGGCTCCCGAAAGGGCCCAGGCCATAACGTCCCTCTATTACGTAAACAGGGCGAAGACCGTCAACGATTTCGACAAATGGGTGGAGCTTTTCCAGTGCCCCGGCATAAACCTCGTCTGCGCGGACGACCAGGGGAACATCGGCTACTGGCTTGTGGCGGGAATCCCAATAAGGAGTGGATTTGACGGCTCCGTTCCGGTTCCCGGCTGGGACGGGAAACACGAGTGGGCGGGATACGTTCCAAAGGGAGAACAGCCCAAGCTGATAAACCCGCCCTCCGGCTGGATAGCCACGGCCAACAACCGGATCGAGAAAGACGGCTACCCCTACATCATATCGAACGGTTACGCCTCCCCGGACAGGTACATACGGATAACGGAGATGCTGACCGAAAAGGATAAGCTTAACGCCGACGACTTCGCGAAGATGCAGGGTGACACATACGTGGTCCTCGCGCGGGACTGGGTGCCGACCATGATCGAAGCCCTGTCCGGCGCCGAATTGTCGGAGCGGGAAGCGGCCGCCCTCGAGCTCCTTAAAGATTGGGACTTCGTCGCCACACCGGAGAGCCGCGCCGCGAGCGTCTTTCACGCGACCGCAAACGGCATCGTCGAGAGGACGTTCAAAAACAGGCTCGGTGAAGAGCTCTACACCATGTACATCGGCAACAAGTACCTCGTCTTCAACTCCCTGAGGAAAATGTTCAAGAGGGGTAAATCACCTTGGTTTGACGACCCTGAGACGGAGGAGATAGAAGATATCGATTTCGTCATCACCATGAGCTTCAAGGACGCCGTGAGCTACCTCGAATCGGAGATGGGACCCGACATCGACGACTGGGCCTGGGGCGACCTCCACACGCTTACCATCTACCACCCCTTCGGGAAGAAGTCGGCCCTCATGGGGAAACTCTTCAACATCGGCCCGCTTCCCATGGGGGGAAGTCTTTTTACGGTCAATCCCGCTACGTACCGGCTGACGGACCCGTGGGAGGTCTATCACGGCGCGTCTTTGAGATACATCATCGACCTCTCGGATATGAACAACTCCAAGATGGTGACCCCCAACGGCGTCTCCGGAAACTTCATGAGCACCCACTACGACGACCAGACGGAGCTTTGGATCGACCACAAATACCGCCCGTTCGTGTTGAGCCGCGATAGGGTGGACAAAGACGCCAGGTACACCCTCGAACTTGAGCCGAAGGAGTAGACGGGGGGAGGAGATTGCGCTCAAGATCGAAGTCTATATATGCGGGAGGGGTTTTTAAGCGGACGCGCCTTTTGTAATGCCGCCGGGAGCCCCGACAGGATGCAGGGAATATAAAGCTCGAAAAGCTTGTTTCTGAAAACGTCGATCGGACTAAAGGCGTTGACGGATAGGAACGCCGTCGATCCAACTGCGAGCCCTCTTCTTGTATTCAAACCGTCGCCGCTTGGAGGATTTCAAAGCTGAACACATAATTCTTGTGTAAAAAATGCAAGTGACAGCGGTTGTGTGAAGAAAAACAGTGCCCAAATCGTTCATAGTCGCTGATGTGCGCCCTTAAAAGACCAAGAGCGAAGGAGATACGGCGGTCAATCTCTGTTTTTTTTTGTGGCACTCAATTATACAAGATACGCCCTATTGCTTTTGGCCTTATTCGATATCACCTCGGCCGAGAAATCGCTTAAACCGCCCCGAAAAGGTGTCGATATCCAAACAGAGCCACACCGAGAGGAAAAAATAAGAAAATATTATAAAAAAAGCGTACAATTTTATAAAATTACTTGACTTTTATAAATAATTAAATTAAATTGATAACTCTATTATACTAATAAAACTATCTCTGGAAACGGCGGAAGCAAGAAAAAAATTCGACAGCGCGCCAGAAAGTATACTTGTTGAAAAGGGCTTCTTGCCAAGGGGGTGTTTAGACCTTCACTGCAAGGTTTTTCGATAAGTTGAAGACAAAAGGGGCTTTCATCTTTACAAACTCAACAGCGGGCCGAAAAAGCTCCTCGATTTAAATGCGGACCCCGAGATTTTCTTCCATCTACCCACTGTGATGAAGCGTGTAGCCGGCATTTATAGATTGACGGAATCAATATCAAAATTTGGAATTTTAACACAGATTTTTTAAACTTTATAGGAGCCAAACATGGGATACCCGATTAAAGATATAGAGGGAATCGGAGACGTTTACAAGGGAAAGCTCAACGATGTTGGAATTACGAACACCAACCAGCTTCTCGAACGGGGCAAAACCCCAAGGGGAAGAAAAGAGCTGGAAGACTCCACGGGCATCGGACACAAGCTGATCCTCGAGTGGGTAAATCTTGCCGACCTGATGAGGATAAAGGGTGTGGCGGAGGAGTACTCCGACCTCCTGGAGGAAGCGGGCGTCGACACTGTAAAGGAGCTCAGAAACAGGAGGGCGGATAACCTCTATCGGCAGATCAAAGAGACAAACGAGAAGAAGAACCTCGTAAGGAGGCTCCCCTCGGAGAAGAGCGTGGCCAATTGGATCGATCAGGCGAAGGACCTCCCTCCCGTTGTGGAATACTAACAGAGGAATTATACCTTTAAGTCCACGGACGATTGTTTGTTTCGGTTTTAGTCGTTTGCGGGAATCCAGGTTTTTCGTTGTTTTTTACGGGTATTTTAGAGGCCACAACAAACAGGTGGGGTGAAAATCCCATAAGACTCTATAAGACTCCGAGAGATGCATTTTTACAAAGCAAATTTACAATCAGGAATCGGATGGAGAGATGGCTAAGAATACGTTGACAGAAATAAGGGAACAGATGCTTCTGAGCAAATCTGAGCTGGCCAGACAGGCGGGCGTCAGCGTGCTTACCGTCGACCGCATCGAGAAGGGGAAGAGCTGCCGGATGGAGACAAAGAGGAAAATCCTGACCGCCCTCGGGATTGATTTCTCCGAGAGCAGGAAGATATTCATGGATTAGGTTTTCCCTCAAGCTCTCCCGCCATTTAAACAGCGGCCCCGTTTCCCCCGCAGATCCGCTCTACAACTGCGAAATCTATTTTTATTCCAACAGAGGAAGATTTCAGAATCCCGGGGTCGTTTAAACAATTGAATCTAAAATATCCGCCGGGCTTCGTAATTTTGCACCTCGTTCAAATCCATTCGAGATATAAATTGGAGATAAAAAAATGAACATCTTCTGCATTTATCTGACCGTAGCCGCAATATCCGTAATCCTCGGCATCCTCCTCTGTATTATATTCAGGGGTGGCTTAAAATCCTTCATCGGCACTCTTTTTTCCGAATCACAGGTACAAAAATTTTGGGCGAAGATAATCTACACCGTTGTAATGCTGGCATCGGTCTCCGGGGCCTTGTCCGAAACCTATCCGGAAAGCGCCAAACAAGATCAGCTCGTCCTCGTCTGGGCCGTGGTGGATCAGCTCGAGGCTATGCTCTTTCGGCTCCTATGGGTGTTTCTTATTCTCTTTTCCGCTCTCCTCATCGGGTGGGCAATCGGCGCAAAGAAAAAGTAACCCGCCGGGAGAGCCTCGAGCGACCTTCCAAACACGCGCACCAAGGGGCTTTTTTCTAAAGGCAGGGGTAGGATTGGATTTTTAGGTTATCGTTTGACCTTGTCCAGCATAGATAATCGATTTGAAAGGACTTCTTATCGGGCTTCAAGATAAAGGGAGAGGTAAATCTTTACGGACTCCAGGGGGATAGGGCTGCAGGCTATGGCCCATATGCCGGACATTTGGGCCGACAAAACGTATGAAAAACCCCCCATGCCCATCGACCCAAAAAGGGCCACTAAATGAACACCGTTCTCATATATTACGTTTCGGGGCTTATCGCCGCAACCGCGGTCGGCGTTATACTGACTCTTTTAGTCTTAAGGAACGTCGAGGATGTGCTCTCCTCGGTATCCATCCCCGTCAACCCGAAGCGTCTCGCAACTATGATCAAGCTCACCGCCATAGCCGCGGTCCTCGTCGGGGGGATATCCCGGAAATTCTACGGCTGCAATTACAGGTACGAATCCCTCGTAAACAACCCAACCGCCCTTAACTTCAAGGTCATGGGCCAGATCGAGGGGGCGCTCTATTACCTGATGATATATCTCATCATCGTCTTCGCCCTTTACCTGACAGCCTATATCCTGAAAAGGGCCGGCTCCAAGAAAGCCTGAATAATTCGGGCGGGGAGCAAGGAAGCGATCACCAATAATACCCTGAATTGGAAAACCGTCCATATTGAAGGGCCCGTCGACGTGGACTTTTTTATCGACCAAGCATCCAAAACCCCACGGACATCAAGAAAGGGCGCCCGGCCAAAACCGCGGACCGTAACACTCATCCCTCGATCTTATCAAGGCGGAAAATATCCCTGACCGACCTTTTAAGCTTGACCCGAAAAACGCCTTGAAATAGACTTATTAAGCGGCTTTACGGTTTTTCCCAATTCGACCTTAACCGCAGACTAAAACGTTTTTAAAGGCTTTCGGAATCCCCGATGTATTTTGTACACGGCACAACAAAAAGAGGAGCCGTATCCATAATCGCGATCCCTCTCCTCCTCTCATTGGCCCTCTTCGGCTCATGCAGGGGGACACCGGAGGCTGAGACGCCCACGCTGACCTTCTGGGTCACGATGAGTAGTGAGGAGGCGAAGGCCGTAAGACTGATCGGGAAGAGGTTTACGGAAAAGAGCGGGATCAAAGTCGACGTGAGGGAGATAGGTATCTTCGAGATAACGACGAAGCTGGAGCTCGCCGCCCCGGCCGGTAAAGGGCCGGACGTCCTTAGCATAACCCACACTTCGGTGGGGGCCCTGGCGCTGATGAAGCTTATAGCGCCGATGGCGATGGATATTGCGTCTTTGGATGCTGATATAATAGATATGTCGGCGTCTTTGAAAGACTGCCCGGAATCCCTCGTCTCCGCATTCACGTGGAGCGGCGGGGACGGTAGAAACGCCGGGCTCTACGGCGTGCCGCTTACCGTGGAGTCCTACGGCCTGGTCATCAACATGGAGATGGTAAAAAGCGCCCCCGACACGGTGGAGGAGCTTATCGAGACGGCCACCAATCTCACCCGGGACACGGACGGCGACGGGAAGGTGGACACCTACGGCTTTTTAACCGACCCGACGAACCTTTACTTCACCTTTCCCTTCTACGACGCGAACGGAGCCTACATCTTCGCCGAAGATACGGCCGGGGTATACGACACGGGGAACCTCGGCTTCTGCACGGAGGGCGGGATTTCGGCCCTGATGTTTATGAAAGGACTGACAAAAATCCAAGGCGGCGCTCCGCCGCTCATCCCGAAGGGTATCACCTATCCGATCATCTCGGACCTCTTCTCCAGGGGGAAGGCGGCGGCGATGATCCACGGGACGTACCTTATCCCTTACTACAGGTCGCTCGGCATCGACGTGGGATATCACCCCATCCCCCCCTTCGCCGACGGGAGGCGGGGGCGCCCCCTCTCCACGCTGATGGGGGTCGCCGTCTCGGCCTACTCGAATAAAAAGGAGGACGCTCTCACGTTCGTCGCCTTTCTCCTCAGGCCCGAAAACCTGAGAACCTACTTCGAGGCCTCCGGGGGCGTTCGCGTCATGGCAAACCCGTTAGTTTACACCGATGAGGACTACAAGAGGGAGCCGACCTTGAAGACCTCGGTAAAAATCGCCGGGGACTCCCTCCCCTTTCCGAACGACCCGGCGGGCGAGCTTGTCTGGGACGCCTTTGCCGACGGCGTAAACCTCACCCTCGAGGGAAAATCGACCCCTAAGGACGCCCTCTGCACGATGGAGGAGCGCTTAAAGACGGTAATCTCGGAGATGAAGCGATGAAGAACGTGAGAAAAAGGGAAGGCCTGTTCATAATCTCAACACTGGCCCCGATCGTCTTTTTCGTCCTGATCCTCTCCGTTGCGCCCATCCTCTACAACGTCTACATCTCCACCACGAACATGAGCCTCTACCACTACGACAGCTACGACTTCGTGGGGCTTTTGAACTACATGACGATTTTCACAAGCCCCGTCTCGGATTTCTTCAGGGTGGGGCTTTGGAACGTCGTCTACTCCGTCGTATCGATCGTCGTCCCCTTTATCATCGGTGTCCTGGCGGCGGATGCCTTGAACAAGACCCCCCGCTTTATATCCGCCACAGCCTGGCCCCTCATGATACTCCCCTGGGTGGTGCCGGCGTTCATCACCATCCTGATATGGAAGGGGCTTTTGAACTACAACTTCGGGGCGGTAAATCTCCTCCTCGATCAGCTCGGCCTCGCAAAGACCCCGTGGCTTACCGATCACAACACGGCCAGACTATCCGTAATCGTGGTCAGCGTATGGCTCGGGATACCATTTATGACCACCATGGCCACAGGAATAATAAGGACGATCCCGGGCGGGGTGATGGAGGCGGCGCGCCTCGACGGCGCCGGGTCTCTCGCGATCTTCACCTCCTTTACGCTCCCGCTGGTGGTAAGAAGGATGATCCCGGTTCTGGTGATGGGATTTTCCGCCTCGTTCAACAACTTCACCGCCATCTACCTCCTGACGGCGGGCGGCCCCACGAGCCCGGGGAGCATCGGCGGCGCGGGCTCTACGGACATCATTATCTCCTACATTTTCAAACTCACCCTCCAGAGCAGGAGATACGGGCTGGCCGCCGCATACGCGGTAATCGTATTTGTTGCCATAGGCCTAATTACCCTGTATAATCTTAGACGGATAAGAAGGGGGAGGGAGGAGGTATTTTGAGAGAGACGAGGAGAAGTAAGGAGGCTTTTTAATGAAGCCGACAGCCGAAATCAAATTGACCGGGGCAGGTGTCAAGATGGTGAGGGACCTTCCCGCATCCCTGACGGGGACCTCCTTTATAGTCCTCATCGCCCTCTTCTCCTCGATCCCGATCCTCTTCATCCTGTCGGTCTCCTTCTCGGCCGGGGGGGAACTCTACTCCGGGAGGCTCCTTCCCGAGGGCTTCACCCTCGACAACTACGTCAGGTTAATTACCGAGACCGACTTCCTCCTCTGGATAAAGAACTCGGTCTACGTATCCGGGATGACCGCCCTTCTGGCCGTCCTTCTCACGTCCCTATCCGCCCACGTCCTCTCCCGGTACGCCTTTAAGGGGAGGGAGGTAATGACCTCGACGCTTCTTATCGTCCAGCTCTTCCCGGGGATCATGTCGATTGTCGCCATATACAAGATACTCCAGTTCTTCAAGATTCTCGACACACTGACCGCCCTTGTCCTCGTTTACCTGGCAGGGGCGATCCCCTTCACGACCTGGATGATCAAGGGCTTCTTCGACACGGTGCCGAGGTCGATGGAGGAGGCGGCGACCCTCGACGGTGCGGGGCCCTTAAAAATCTATCTCTCCATTGTCCTTCCCACCACCGCCCCGATCCTCCTTGTCGCCTTCGCCTTCAACTTCATCGCCGCCTACTGCGACTTCCTCCTCGCGGCGGTGGTACTGACCGACTCGAAGCTCTACACGCTGGCCCTGGGATTGAGGTCGTTTCTGGAGGGGGATTTTTCCACAAACTGGCCGGAGTTCTGTGCCGCTTCCCTCCTCGGCGGGATCCCCATTATATTGATGTTTCTCTTTATAGGCGGATTGGGATTTAAAAGGACATATTAACGAGTAAAACGAAAATATTTTAAGGAGCAAAACTTCAAGGAGCAAATTTTTAATGAGTAAAACTAAAATGAAGGTCATTCTTTCCGGATTTAACGTTGACGTTGAGCGACTGTTCGAATACAAAAGCGCGGCCTTAAGGATCAAAAGTGGAAGCGGTGAAGAGATTTCAGATTTCCTCGACAGGTTCGGGGCCTCGGAAGAGCTGACTCCGGAGACCTTCAGCGCGGCCTACGCCCGCATAAGCAGGGACCCCAGGCCGGTAAACGAGATAAGGCTCGACGCCCTAAAGGAGGTCGAGACGTCGAGAAGGTCAAACGAATCGATCATCTTCGGCATGGGACACTCGTCGGTGGCGGAGCACGCCGTCTTCAACCTCGACATCATCGGGATATCGAGGCTCGTTACCGAAGAGCTCCAGAGGACGAGGCTCGCCTCCTACACCGAGAAATCGCAGAGGTACATAACCCTGACCGACGATCACGTCATCCCGAAAGAGATGGTCGAAGCGGGCCTCGAAACCCCCTTCAGGAACGCCGTCGAAAGCCTAAACGGTACGTACCACACCTTCTACGAGGCGCTACTCCCCATGATACACAAAAAACACCCTGACCTCGCAAAAGATAAAAGGGGCAAGGTCACCCTCGACGGCTGGGCCAAGGAGGACGCACGATACATCGTCCCCCTCGCCACCCAGACCCAGATGGGGATGACCGCAAACGCCAGGGTCCTCGAGATGACCATGAGAAGGCTCTCGGCAAGCGGGCTGAACGAGGCGAGGGAGCTCTCCAAGACGATCTACGATGCCCTCTACCCCCACGCCCCCTCCGTTATAAAATACGCCAAGGGGACCGACTACGACACGAAGACGAGAGAGCTGATAGGGAAGTCGTTCACAAAAAACTCACAAACCAGCCGGAGCGACAAGGGGATAGAAGATACTCCCTTAAAGCTCGCCGATTACACAAAAGACGGGGACGCCCGCCTTGCCGCGGCGCTGGTCTTTCCCCAGACCGACCTCGACTACGAAACACTCCTGAACTCGATAAAGGGGATGGAAAAAGATAAAATCGAGGAGATAGTCAAGTCCTCCTTCAAATACATGGAGTCCTACGACCGCGCCCTGAGGGAGTTCGAGACGATAGGCCTAACCTTCGAGGCGGTTGTCTCCTCTTCCTGCTTCGCCCAGCTGAAGCGCCACAGGATGGCGACGATAACAAGACAGGAGTACGATCCCGACCTCGGCGTGGAAGTCCCGGAGACGATCGTCGAGGCGGGCCTGAAGGACGATTTTATGAGGGCCGCCGAAGGCACAAGGGACATATACGAAAAGATAAGGGGGGTATCGCCCCAGGCCGCACCCTACATCCTGACCAACGCCCACAGGCTCAGGGCCCTTATCTCCTTAAACCTCAGGGAGCTCTACCACATCGCGAGGATCAGGATGGACAGGACGGCCCAGTGGGACATAAGGAACCTGTCCGCCGAGATGGTAAGACTGGCGGGCGAGGTCCTCCCCATAGGCACGGCGCTTGCCTGCTCAAAGGACACGTTCGAAGAGACGAAAAAGGGACTGTAGATAAAACTAAAATCTCTGAGAAAGGAATCGATGAAGATAAAAGCAAAGGACGCTAAAAAACGGGCCTCCAACGTCAAGATTCTAATTATGGACGTGGACGGCGTCTTGACCGACGGCCGGATCGTGATCGACGACAAAGGCGTCGAATCCAAGTTCTTCGACGTGAGGGACGGCCACGGAATCAAGATGCTGGGCCGGGCGGGAATAAAGACCGCTATCGTGACGGGGAGGAGCTCCAAAGTCGTAAAACACCGCGCCAGGGAGCTCTCGATAGACTACCTTTACCAGGGGGCGATCAAAAAAGGTGAGACTGTCGAGAAGATCCTCAAGGAGGCGAGGCTGACCGGCGGCGATGCGGCATACATAGGGGACGACCTCATCGACATCCCGGCGATGAGAATGGTAGGGCTTGCGGTAGCCGTCGCCGACTCCGTCGACGAGGTCCTGAAGACCGCGGATATTATTACCGAAAAGCCGGGCGGAAGGGGTGCCGTCAGAGAGGTGGTCGAGTTCATCCTCAAGAGCCGGGGTGTCTGGGAGGAAGCGATAAAGAGATACTCACAATGAGCTAATCGAGCCATGGGGGGCTGATCGTACAGCCGTTGATAAAAAAGAAAAGGGGTATCGTCCCGGCCGGTTTTCTGCCCCCCCTTTCCGATATCCCTTCCACCTCAAATTTTTACACCGTCCATTAAGTTTCCTCTTGACTTGACCATAAAATTATAATACTCTAATACCCTAATACAAAACCACTTAAGGGTGAATTATTCGGGGGGTAATATAATGATTAGAAAAATGAAATTGGCCTTTTTGCTTTTATCCATATTCGCCGTTCTCATCCTTTCAGCCTGCGCTACTTCAAGCCCCTACGTCGGGTACGGCTACTATAAAGAGGCGGCACCCCGCGGCAACGTAGGCCTCGGTGGGATTGGCTTCGATAGGTAAATCCACCGAACCATAAAAAGGATAGAAAGAGGGGATTGGGACAAGTTGGGGCGGGCGCAAAGGGGGGAGGCGCAGGTTGGGGGCGGTGCAAATAGGTGGACAGGCAGGGTATAGTGAAGGCTGGCGTAAATCACAAGCAGGTCAAGCTGGGGCGGGGGCCAGCGCAATCTGGGGGTGGCGCAATAGAGGGGATACCGTAAATTAGGGATTGTTGCAAGTTAGTGTGGGCCTAAAGGGGAGAGAAACGATATAGGGAAAGGCTCAAATAAGGGCAGGGAAAACTGGGGGCGGTGGCACAAAATTGATTTGGGATTGAGAGAAGCGGGGGATAGCGAGGAGCCGAGAATTGGGGAAAACGGGGGATTGTAAAGAGCGTGTATTATCAGAAGCGGCGGTTGTCAATAGACACTCCGTAGATATTCCGTATCATAGTGATTCAGGCCGAATCGTCAAATTGCCATAGTTAAATCGTATTAAAAACTAATCGCCCAGGGCGACAAGCTCAATATCACCTTTTATCCCCATCCTGCCGTCGATCACCACAACCCCTCCTACCACATCCGGGATATACAAAATTTCCTCCAGCGACCTCTCGATGTCCCTCTCGCTTTTGACCATGTTACCGAGGGCCGTGGCCGTCGCGTCCGAAAGCGCCCCCCGCTTTGCAACCACTGTCGCGAGCTCGCACCTTCCAAGGCTTAACGACTCGCCGAGGAGAGCCGAGGATGAAGATATGCCGACGCCCGCCCGTCCAGAGTCGGCGGCTGGAATCTTTATCCCGAGACCCAGTAGAATATCACTGCCGTACAGGCCGACGACCCTCTCACCCCCGGTCACCATAAAGACGTCCCCGCCGTTCTCCACGATCACCTCCCCCCTCTTCCCGTCCCCGCGGTCGGAAAGCGTCCGCGCCACAAACTCCGCTATCGACCCCGCAACGGCGGCCATCGGCCCCGTGCCCGCACGCCTCGAATCCTCGATCATCTCCTTGACGACAGCGGGCGCGTAAGGATCCGCCCCTATCGGATTGAGGGATGCGGCGAACTCCGGCCTCGATTCTATGTAGCTCTCGATGTTTCCGCGAATCGACAGGACGGCGTCCGTGGCCTGCCTGGTGAGGTCCTCCTCGGCCTGAATAAACAGGTTGGTCTCCTTGACGGTAACGGTAAACGCCTTGAGATCACGACCACCCCGTCCTATTCGATACAGCCTGTTCGCGAAAATATCACGCAATTTTTAGGTCTCACGGCCTTTGTTTGAATTTAAGCCCGGTCTGATATTTTGCCGGTTTGATATTTCGATATATTGGAAAGACTGAATATTATTCTCCCCTCCTCCGTCCCCACCGGCCCTGCACCACCTTCCCCACTCATTTAACTCCGAGGTCCTTCCGCTCCCTTTCACCTTCGGAATAGGCCTCCCCCGCCTCCTCGTTCTCCCTTTTTTTGTTTTCACCCTCAAGGAGCCTCACCTTTTTCTCGAGCTCCTTGACCCTCTCGATCATGCACAGCAGAGCCTGCTCTTCCGGGTCGGGCAGGAGGTGATGCTCCAGGTTCACGTCGTCGTGGATCTCCCCCTCCATCGAGTAGATGATCCTGCCGGGCACACCCACAACGGTGGATTTAGGCGGGACGTCCTTTACCACGACGGAGTTCGCCCCTATCCTCGAAAATGCGCCGAGCCTGCAGGGGCCGATGATCTTCGTTCCGGCGCCAACAACCACGTGCTCCCCGAGGTCCGGGTGGCGCTTCTCCTTCCTCCAGCTCTTTCCCCCCAGCGTCACCCCCTGATAGATGGTAACGTTGTCGGCGATCTCCGATGTCTCCCCGATGATAACGCCCATGCCGTGGTCTATGAAAAACCTCCGCCCGATCTTCGCCCCGGGGTGGATCTCGATGCCGGTAAGAAACCTCCCCAGGTGAGAGATTATCCTCCCTATAAGATAAAGCCTCTTTGTCCAGAACCAGTGTGCCACCCTGTAGAAAAGGACGGCATGAAGCCCCGGATAGCAGAGGATTATCTCGAGGGTGGACCTCGCCGCGGGATCCCTCTCAAATACGACCCTGATATCTTCTCTAATTGTCTTTAGAAAATTAAGCATAATTCTCAGCTTTAATACTATTAATTATATCATATTTTCAGGCGCCTTCCAAATCAATAGAGCTATTTGGATGTAAAAACCCCTATCGCCCTGAAACGGCCGTAGCGCTGCTCCAGGAGCTCGTGGAGATCCATCGCAATGATCTCCGCAAAGTGTTTTTTCAGCACGCCGTAAAGGGCGTCGGCGGCCTCCTTGTGACTGCGGTGCGCCCCGCCGAGAGGCTCGGTAACGATATCATCGATAAGCCAGTTCTCGAGGTTGTCCTTCGCCGTCGACTTGAGCGCCTCCGCGGCCTTCCTTTTCATCTTCCTGTCTTTCCAGAGGATCGAGGCGCACGCCTCCGGCGAGACGACCGAATAGTTGGCGTTTTCCATCACCAACACCCTGTCGGAGATACCGAGGGCCAAGGCACCCCCGCTCCCCCCCTCCCCGAGGACCACCGAGATTATGGGAACCTTTAGCCTCATCATAGTGTACATGCAGCTCGCTATCGCCTCCGACTGACCCCTCTTCTCCGCCTCCACGCCCGGATAGGCGCCGGGGGTGTCTATCATCGTGATCAGCGGGAGTCCGAAGCGCTCGGCCAGCCTCATGAGCCTGATCGCTTTTCTATACCCCTCCGGGTGGGGCATCCCGAAATTCCTCTCGAGACGCTCCTTCAATCCCCGCCCCTTATGGTTGCCGATCAACATTACGCCGATCCCTTCGAATTTTGAGAGACCGCCGATAACAGCCCTGTCATCACTGTACGCCCTGTCCCCCTTGAGCTCCAGAAATCCGTCAAAAATATGGGAGATGTAGTCGAGCATCTGGGGTCTCTTTTCGTGCCTCGATATCTCGACCTTCATCCACCGGTCGCCCTTCAGGTAGTAATCCTCCTCGAGCCTCTTTGCCTTCTCCTGTAAATCGTGAACGTTACCCGATATCTTCGATCCGTCGAGATTATCCGCGGTCTCTTTTACCTCGTTGATCTTTCTCGTAAGCTCCCGGATGCTCCTGTCAAATTTCACCTCATTCATAAGAAGTCCCCCCGATCCACCTCTATCATATTTTGCATGGCCTCGATTTATCCTAATCGGAATAGAGATCGTAAAAGGCCTGAAAACTCCAACAAAAAGCCCACGATTCTCAATACCCCCACCCCAGAATACTATTCACCTCGATTATCATATTTGCCCCGATCACAATAACGGCCTCGAACAAGATCAGTCCGTCCAGACGGAGCCGCCGTTAAAGAGGGTCTTCACCTCGTTTATAAAACTGCCGTTCGGGTCGACCCCCAGGCTCCCCGGCAGCGAGAGTATGACGCTGCCGCTGTCATTGCCCTTTACCAGGAGGAAGACACGGCTCCTGCCCCTGTGTCTCTCCATAATCTGTTTTAACTTCTCCATCTCCTCGGCCGGCATACCGAGGTCATTTACCTCGATGTAGACCTTCTTCTCGCTTCTTATCGGCGCGTCCTTCAAACTCACTATCTCCTTTGCGAGGATCTTGCTCGTCTCGTCCCCCCTGTCCAGAACACCGCTAACCAGGATCGGGACATCATCTTCCAAGAGCTGAATGGACTTCTGATACAGTTCGGAGAAGACCACGACCTCGATGAATCCCTTCATATCCTCGAGGGTCAGAAACGCCATCCTGTCACCCTTCTTCGTCATTATCTCCTTTTTGGCGGCACATATCCCCCCCATCCACACAGACGACCTGTCCGGCTTTTCATTTACGGTAATGGTATCACAATTCGTCTTCGATTTAAAGGCGTTCTCGTAGGCAAGGAGGGGGTGACCGGTTATGTAGAACCCTAGGCTCTCCTTCTCGTTTGCCATCAACATCTGGTCGCTCCAGTCCGGGACCACCGGGTAGTCCTCCAAATCGATCGTACCGCCGCCGGGGGAATCCAGGTTTTCAAAGAGGTTGGCCTGCCCGATCCTCTTCTCGTCCTGGTAGCTCTGTCCCATCTCGACCGCCCTGTCTATGGCGGCCATTATCCTGGCCCTGGAAACGTTGGAGAAATCGAACGCCCCGCACTTGATCAGGCTCTCCAGAACCCTCTTGTTGACCTTTCTGAGATCGACCCTCTTCGCGAAATCGAACAGCGACGAAAAATCGCCCTCCTCCCTCCTCGACTCTATGATCGACTGGATCGCCGCCGCGCCGACGTTTTTCACGGCGGCAAGCCCGAACAGGATCTCTTCTTTCGAGGCGGAAAACGTGAGACCGCTGTCGTTTATGTGGGGCGGGAGGACCTTTATCCCCATCTCCCTCGCCTCCCCTATATATTTCATTATCTTGTCGGTGTCGTCCATCTCGGAGGTCAGGAGCGCCGCCATGAACTCCACCGGGTAGTGCGCCTTGAGATAGGCCGTCCGATACGACACCATCGCGTAGGCGGCGCTGTGGGACTTGTTGAACCCGTACTCGGCGAACTCCTCCATCTGGTCGAATATCTTCTCCGCCTTCCTCTCATCTATCCCGTTTTTCAGGGCGCCCTCCATAAACCTTTCCTTCTGGGCGGCCATCTCGTCCCTGATCTTCTTCCCCATCGCCCTTCTGAGGAGGTCGCCGTCCGCCGTGGTGAAGCTGGCCAGGGCGGCCGCAATCTGCATCACCTGCTCCTGATAGACCATAACACCGTAGGTGTCGCCCAGGATGTCCTCCAGCTGGGGAAGCTCGTATTTTATCAGCTTGCGGTTGTGCTTGCGCTTGATGAACTCCTCGGCCATTCCCGTGTTCAAAGGCCCCGGCCTGTAGAGGGCCACAAGCGCAATCACCTCCTCGAACTTCTCCGGCACGAGCCTGACCATCAGGTCCTTCATGCCGGAGCTCTCCAGCTGAAAGACACCGTCGGTGTTGCCGGACTGGAGGAGCTTGAAGGTTTTCGGGTCCTTGAGGGAGAGCTTCGTTATATCGAGATCGACTCCCCTGTTCTCCTTGATGAGCTTTATCGTGTCCTCGATGACCGTGAGCGTCCTCAGGCCCAGAAAGTCGAACTTTATCAGCCCCAGTTTCTCCACGCACTTCATGTCGAACTGGGTCACCACCTCACCCTTCTGACCCCTAGTTAACGGCATGTAGTCCACGAGGGGGAGGTTTGAGATTACCATCCCCGCGGCGTGGGTCGAGGAGTGGCGGTTCAGCCCCTCCAGCCCCTTCGCGATCTTGACGAGGCGCTTGATCCTCGGGTCGCTATCGACCATCTCCTTGAAGCGGGGCTCCGCCTTCAAGGCGTCGTCGAGGGTGATGTTGAGCGGCATTGTGGGGATCAGCTTCGCTATGCCGTCCACCTCGGGATAGGGCATGTCGAGGACCCTCCCCACATCCCGGATGACCGCCCTCGCCTGCATCTTCCCGAACGTGACGATCTGGGCGACCTTCTCCTCCCCGCCGTACTTCTCCGAGACGTATCTGATGACGTCGTCCCTGCCGTTCTTGCAGAAGTCTATGTCGATATCCGGCATACTGATCCTCTCCGGGTTGAGGAACCTCTCAAACAAAAGGTCGTACTCGATCGGGTCTATATCGGTTATCCCGAGGGAGTAGGCCACGAGGCTCCCGGCGGCGGACCCCCGCCCCGGGCCTACGGAGATGGAGTTCTCCTTGGCGTAGTTTATGAAGTCGGCGACGATAAGAAAATAGCCGGAAAAACCCATCTCCTTGATCATCTTGAGCTCCCTCTCGAGCCGATCCCGGTATTCCCTCTCGATGGATTCGACACTTCCCCCCTTGTTCGCCTTGATCGCCTCGATCCTCGCCTTCAAACCCTCGTAAGCCGCCCCGTCGAGGACGTCGTCCAGATTCTCCCCGGAAGGGACGCTGTATTCCGGGAACTGGAACTGGCCAAACGAGAAGGAGAAATTGCACCTCTCGGCTATGGCCAGCGTGTTTTTGATCGCCACAGGTACTTCCTTAAAGGCGTTTATCATCTCCTCCGGGGACTTGAAGTAGAACTGGTCGGACGAGAACTTCATCCTGTTCGTCTCGTTTATCGTCTTCCCGGTCTGGATGCAGAGGAGGGCGTCGTGCGCCTCCGCGTCGCTTTTTTTAAGATAGTGGCAGTCGTTGGTGGCCACAAGGGGGAGGTTTATCTCCTTTCCTATTCGGATGAGCTCGGCATTCACCCGCCTCTGGTCGTCGATGCCGTTTTCCATAATTTCGAGGTAGAACCTGCCGGGAAAGGTCTCGGCGTACCTGCCGGCGACCTCCCTGGCCCCTTTCTTGTCGTCCCCCAGTATCTTTTCCGCTATCTCCCCCTTGAGACAGGCGGAGGAGGCGATAAGCCCCTCGCTGTGTTTTGAGAGGAGCTCTTTGTCCACCCTCGGCTTGTAGTAGAAGCCCTCCAGGTGGGCGTGGGTCAGAAGCCTCGTCAGGTTTTTGTAGCCCGCCTCGTTTTCCACGAGGAGCACCAGGTGGTGGGAATCGTCCTTGGCCCCTCCCCCCTTCGAGTCGTATTTGCCCCTGGCCACGTACATCTCGCAGCCGATTATCGGCTTTATCCCGGCGTCTTTCGCCTTGATGTAAAAATCGACCGCCCCGAAGAGGTTGCCGTGGTCGGTCATGGCCACGGCCGGCATATTGAAATCGTTGGCGGCGGAAAAAAGATCGTCCAGCCTTATGGCACCGTCAAGCAGGCTGTACTGCGTGTGGAGATGGAGGTGAACGAAGTTTGATGTTCTCTTATCGGCCATCGGGGCTACTCCCATTCGATGGTGCTGGGGGGTTTGGAGGATATGTCGTAGACGACCCGGTTAACTCCCTTGACCTCGTTTATGATCCTGTTGGATATCTTGGCCAGTATCTCGTGGGGGATCCGCGACCAGTCGGCGGTCATGCCGTCGAGGCTGTCAACGGCCCTTAAGGCCACGACGTTGTCGTAGGTGCGCTCGTCTCCCATCACGCCGACGCTCTTTACCGGCAGTAGCACGGCGAAGGCCTGCCATATCTTGTCGTACCAGCCGCTCGACTTTATCTCGTTTTCCATGATAACGTCTGCCTCCTGAAGCATGGCGACGTTCTCCTTTGTCACCTCCCCCAGTATCCTCACCGCGAGCCCCGGCCCGGGGAACGGGTGGCGCTTGATCATCTCGTCCGGGAGCCCCAGCTCCCTCCCCAAAAGCCTCACCTCGTCCTTGAAGAGCTCCCTCAGCGGCTCGATAAGCTTAAGATTCATCTTCTCCGGCAGCCCGCCCACGTTGTGGTGGGACTTTATGGTGGCGGAGGGGCCCTTGAAGGATACGCTCTCGATCACGTCCGGGTATAGGGTCCCCTGGGCGAGGTACTTTACCCCGGATATCTTCTCCGCCTCCGCCTCGAATATCTCTATGAAGGTGTTGCCGATGATCTTTCTCTTCTTCTCCGGGTCTTCGACGTTCGAGAGACGCTTCAAGAAGAAATCCCCGGCGTCTACGTAGTCGAGGTCCACGTTGAAGTGGCCGCGAAATACTTTCTTAACCCTATCGGCCTCCCCCTTTCTCAACACACCGTTGTTGACGAAGATGCAGGTCAGCCTGTCGCCTATGGCTCTAAAAAGGAGAGCCGCCACCACCGAGGAGTCCACCCCGCCGGAGAGCGCACAGATGACCCGGTCGTCTCCTACCCTCTTTCTTATCTCCTCCACCTCCATCTCGACGAACGACCTCATGTTCCAGAGGCCGTGGAGATCCGAGATATCGAAGAGAAAGTTCCTCAATATCTCCTCCCCCCTGGGGGTGTGGACGACCTCCGGGTGGAACTGGACGCCGTAGATCCTCGACTCCACGTTCTCGATCGCGGACATAAGCCTGTTTTCGCTCTCGGCGGTGATCGTGAATCCCTTCGGCGGGGCCTTAAGGCTGTCGCCGTGGCTCATCCACACCTCGACCTTCTCGCCTTCCCTAAAGCCTGAGAAGATGCCGTTGTTGGAAACGGGCCTGACAACCGCCCTGCCGTACTCCCGCTTCCTGGAAGAGACGACCTTACCCCCCAGGAGGTATGCGATTATCTGCATCCCGTAGCAGATTCCGAGAACCGGAACACCGAGCTTAAAAACCTCGTCGGTGATCATCGGCGCCCCCTTGTCGTAGACGCTGGCCGGCCCTCCCGACAGTATTATGGCGCTGGGCGAGATCTCCCTGATCTCATCGACAGGGATATTGAACGGGTAGATTTCGCAGTAGACCTTCTCCTCCCTCACCCTCCTGGCGATGAGCTGGGTGTACTGGGAGCCGAAGTCGAGGATCAGCACTTTTTCTTTATGGATATCTTCTGTCAATTGACTACTCCAAACGGTAGTTCGGCGCTTCCTTCGTAATTATTACGTCGTGGACGTGGCTCTCCCTCAATCCCGCCGGCGTGATTCGGACATAGGGGATTTTCCCCTTGAGCTCCTCTAAGTTTTTCGCCCCCAGGTATCCCATCCCGGACTTGAGCCCGCCGACTAGCTGGGTTATCGAGAGCGAGAGGGGCCCCTTGTACGGCACCCTCCCCTCTATCCCCTCCGGCACGAGCTTTCCCGCCTCTTCCACGTCCCCCTGAAAATAGCGATCGCTCGATCCCTCCTTCATCGCCTCGATGGAGCCCATCCCCCTGTAGGTCTTGTATGACCTCCCCTGAAAGAGGATGATCTCGCCGGGGCTCTCGTCCGTTCCCGCAAAGAGGCCCCCGATCATTATAGTGTCCGCCCCCGCGGCGACCGCCTTGGTGACGTCCCCCGAAAACTTTATCCCGCCGTCCGCAATGATGGGGGTACCCGTCTTTTTTGCGGCGGCAAAGCAGTCCCTTATCGCGGAAAACTGGGGCATCCCAACCCCGGCCACTATCCTCGTTGTGCAGATGGAGCCGGGGCCTATCCCCACCTTGACCGCGTCCGCCCCCGCCTTTATCAGCGCGCTGCACGCTTCCGCCGTTGCCACGTTTCCGCAGATCAGCTCTACGTCGTCGAAGTTCTTCTTCGTGTCGGAGACGGCGTCTATCACAAGCTTGGAGTGGGCGTGGGCGGTATCGATAACTATTATATCCACCTTTGCGCCCAGGAGCGCCTCTATCCTCGCCTCCCTGTCCGGCCCCACCCCGACGGCGGCGCCGACAAGGAGCCTTCCCATCCCGTCCTTCGACGCGTCCGGATATTTCATCTTCTTCTGGATATCCTTTACCGTGATGAGTCCCTTGAGATTGTCCTTGTCATCTACCACCAGGAGCTTCTCGATCCTGTGCTCGTGGAGCTTCTTCTTCGACTCCTCGATGGTAATCCCCTCCTTGACCTTGACGAGGTTGTCCTTCGTCATCACGTCTTCGACGGCGAGGTTGAGGTTGGTCTCGAAGCGGAGGTCGCGGTTGGTGAGTATCCCAACGAGCTTCTTCCCCTCCACCACCGGAACCCCGGAGATACGGTACCGCTCCATTATCTCGAGGGCCTCGTGGATCTTCTTCTTCGGATCGATCGTTATCGGATCGACTATCATCCCGCTCTCCGACTTCTTGACCTTGTCCACCTCCAGGGCCTGCTCCATGATATCCATGTTTTTGTGGATGATGCCGACACCCCCCTCCTGGGCCATCGATATGGCCGTGGCCGACTCCGTCACAGTATCCATGGCGGAGCTTAAGAGTGGAATGGAGAGCCTGATCTTCTTCGTAAGGCGGGTCGAGACATCAACGTCCCTCGGAATTACCTCGGTCTTTCTCGGAATAAGGAGGATGTCGTCAAACGTAAGCCCCCAGTTATCGTTTTTTGCATTCACGGTTTTCCCTCTGTCTTTCAAAACGATCCTTTAAGCCTCATCTATCAGGGCGAGTCCAACAAATCGATTGCAATCCCCTCCAAAAGCCCGCTGTCGGAGGAGGTCAGAAGCCCCTGGTCGAAGGTTTTCATTACGGAGAGCACGATGACGATCCCGGCGACGATCACGTCCTCCCTTCCCCTCTCAAGCACCGGAAATCTCGTTAACCTCTCTTCGTTCGTGATCGACTTCAAAGTATCGAACAATTCAGATATCCGCGAGTAACTCAATGTGTAGCCGTCCACGTTCACGGGATCGTACCTGTCGACCGACTCAACTTCCATATCGATGGCGGCTATGGTGGTCACCGTACCCGCCGTCCCAACGAGTTTGTCAAATGGCGGCGTCGGGAAATCGATCCGATTCCTCTCCCCCACGCCTCTTGGATTCCTCCTCTTTTTGCCCGCTCCGCTTGTGTAGCGATTATATACCAACGAGAGCCGTTTTTCCACAAAATTCTTGAGATCGAGGATCTCTATTTCCTCCGGGGGGTCGTGGGCCAAAAACATCTCCTTCAATCTCACCACGCCCAGGTCGGTGCTTATCGTGTCGACCACGCGGCCCCCCTCTGTCAGGGTAAACTCTGTGCTCCCCCCGCCCACGTCAAATATCAGCGCCGACCCCCTGTCGATATCGACACCCGCAGAACCCGCTATCCCCGCAAGCGAGAGCCTCGCCTCTTCCAGCTCCGAGATGATATCTACCCCGATCCCCAGATCTTCGGCGGCACCGACAAGCTCCCCGCCGTTTTCCGCCTCCCTCGCGGCACTCGTGGCCACAACCTTGTAGTCCGAGGCCCCGAGCTCTTCCCACATACTCTTAAACCGTGAGAGGGCGTCCACGGTCCTCTCGATCGCCCCCACCTTCAGCCCCCTTCCCTTTCTCCACCCGTCGCCCATCCCCTCGCCGAGCCTCGTTATTTTATTGCTCCTCTCCAAAACGTCAAAGGGGGGACGCTTGTCCCCCCTTTTGGGTCCCGGTTTCTCCTCCGCCACCATGAGCCTGACTGTGTTGCTTCCCACATCCACGGCGGCCACCCTCCTGCGATTTCCTCCACGATCACTTTTATAATTAATACTATTCCCCCTACTGTCACTATTTCCGCTGTCACTTCCAGCCCCCATCCATCAACCCTTTACGATTGAATCCGACAGCGTCTTTATGCTTCCCCTCAGGCTCCGGGCGATCTTCTTCGACAGGGCGACCACGAGACTCAAGCAGATCTCCGGATCCTTCTTCCTCATCTCCTTGAACTTCTCCTTTGTAAGAATATATATATCCGAGCCTTCGATTACCTTAGCCGTAACGGCCCTGGGGCCGGGATCGAAGAGAGCCAGCTCCCCGAAACTCTCTCCGGAAGAGAGCTCCGCCAATTTCTTCTCCTTCCCCTCCGCAACCATCCAGGTCAACTCCACCCTCCCATCGGCGATCAGAAAGAGGGACTCGCCGTCCATCTTCTCGATAAATATCGTGCTGTTTTCGGGAAACTCCCTCCTCTCAAGGTAGCGGAAGAGGCGCTTCACCTCTTTGCCGCTCATCTCCTCGAAGACGGGAGAATCCAAAAACCTGTCATCAGGTCCCGGGGGAGCTCCGGTCATCTTTTACACCTATTTCCTCTTTTTACTCTTGAGCTTTTCCAGCGCCTCGCTCAGCTTCGTTCTGGTCTCCTCGTAGGAGAGGAGGAGCGCCGAGAGCTCCACCTCGTGCTCTATGGCGGAGCGCCTGTCCAGCCTGGGGACGAGATCCGAGACCCGCTTGATCATGGAGAGGACCTTGGGGGATTTTCCGGCGATATTCTTTGCCAGTGTCATCGCCGCCTCCATCACCTCTTCCGCCGGCAACACCCTGTTCACCAATCCCATCCGCTCCGCCTCGTGGGCGCCTATCGGCTCGCCCGTCATCGTTATCTCCTTCGCCCTTGCAATGCCCACCCTCCTCCAGAGGGGATCGAAGATCGGATTGAGGCCGAACTTCACCTCCGGATGGGCGAAGATGGATGTATCAGACGCTATGATGAAGTCGCACGAGAGTGCGAGGTTGAAGCCCCCGCCCATCGCGATACCCATCACCGCCGCGACCATCGGCTTCGGGAAATCGTAAAGGTCGAGATAGTAGTCGATTATCGGCTCGAAGTGATCCTGGTATTGGTGGGGGGCGAGCTTCACGAGCTCCTCGATGTCAATCCCGGCGGAGAACACCTCGCTTCCGCCGGTGATGAGGAGGGTTTTTACAGCGTCATCATCCTTTACAATCTCCATCAGATGAGAGAGCTCCTGACAGAGGCTTTTCGAGAGGGCGTTCATCTCCCTCTGCCGGTTCAGGGTGACGATCCCCACCCCATCAGAGTATTCATAGATAATGTTTTTATATTGCTTTGTCATCGTTTTGGTCCTCAAGGTCGAAAAAGTTATTTCCCCACAAGGCCGATGAGCGTGTCGAGGTTTATCCTGTCGTACTTGAGATAGTCACCCTCCTTGGGGGTCTCTATTATCTTGGGAATCCCGGCGAATCTGTCGTCGTTCATTATCAGCCTGAACGGCTCGAGGCCCATCTCGCCCCAGCCGATGTGCTGATGCCGATCCACGTTCGAGCCGAGGCCCTTCTTAGAGTCGTTCAGATGAAAGAGCCTGAGGCTCTCGAGACCGAGCACCCTGTCGAACTCCTCGATTACCGACTCGTACTTTTCCCCCGTCGTGATGTCGTAGCCGGCCGCAAATGTGTGGCACGTGTCGTAGCAGACGCCGAGACGGTCTTTAAATCCCGTCTCTTCCCGGATTGCGTCGAGCTCCTCGAAGCTTCTGCCTATCGCGTTTCCCTGCCCGGCGACGGTCTCGAGGAGGATGGTAACATCCCCTCCCCCATCGTCATCGAACTCACCGATTACCTCCCTCAATCCTGCGGCGTAGCGCCTTATCCCGCCCTCCACCCCCGCGCCGCCGTGGCTTGTGGGATGGATCACGAGAACCTTGATCTTGAGCTCCCTGCACCTACCAAGCTCCTTCACCAGGCCCGCCTTCGATTTCTCCCGGATGGCGTCGTCGGGAGATGCCAGGCTCGTCAGGTAATCCACGTGGGCCACCACTCCCTTGAACCCCCCGCTTGATACCGCCTCCAAAAATCTCTCCGGCTCACCGGGGGCAAACTTCTTGGTCTGCCACCTGTTGTTGTTCTTGGTGAAAATTTGGAAGCAGTTCATGGAGAGCTCCGCCGCCCTGTCCGCGGCTGTATAGATTCCGCCTGCAATGGAAACATGCGCTCCCAGAAGCGGCGGTTTTATATCTTTCATTTCTTGATTAAAAACATGAGCTCGAAATTCATAGACCGCCGTAAACCGGCCCTCGATCCCGTCAAGGCCCCGTCCCCTCCCCTCACTCCTTTCTCACCACTGTAAAAATGTCCTTCTCCCCCCCGACATTACTTTCCATCCGCCAAATGAGGGCATTAAAGCTATTGACTCCATGGATTGAGCGGCCCCTGAAACGGCCTTTGTGCTACTCCTTCCCCTCCTCCTTGGCATCCCCCCCGGCCTCTTTATCCTCCGGTTTTGAATCATCCGCCTTCTCGGCCGGCTCCGCCTTGGCCTCGGCCTTCTTCTCTCCCTTTTCTTCCACCTCCTCTTTGACCTCCTTCTCTTTCTCCTCCTTTACCTTCTCCCCCTCGACCCTCGCCTCCTCGGCGGCCTTATGAAGCTCTTCGGCCTTCTTCTTGGCCCTCTCGTGCTTCTCCCTGACCTTTTCCATCTTGGCGTCGATGGACTGCTTCCTGGTCCTGAACTTCCTCAGCTTCCTCTGGGCCCTCTTCAGATCCTTACGTTTCTTTCTCAGCTCTGGGTCGTACTTTTCCGCCGTCCCCGCCATCTTCTGGACTTCCGCCTTCAGTCCTTTTACCTTTGTCTCAAGATTCTCCATTTAGTGCTGCTCCCTTTTGTTTACACTTTTATTTTTCTATCGAGGCTTTTATCGCAAAGTAGTATCTGCCCCCGTCGCCTCGGCTCGAGAAGCCGGAGAAGACGTCATAAACCACATTCCCCCCCGAAGAGTCGCTCGACGCTATCACGACATCCACCCCATTTGTGACCACAACGCTTGTCTTTGCCTCCTTGAATACGATCTCCCCCCTCCTCTCGTCGACGAAATAGGAGAGAAAGGGCTCGACGTCGATTCGGATCCTGCCGTTGCCGGTAACAACCGGCGTCACCCTGAAGCCGGTGGACACGTCCCGAAAAGAAACCCCCTCGATCTTTATCCCCCGGTCCCTGATATATACCGTCACCCTCCCGTCCACCGGCACGCTTCTTCCGGTAATAAAATCACCGGAGGAGCCGGAGGTGATCAGGAGCTCCTGAACGGTTGTACGATGAGACCTCCCGGCACCTCCCCTAGGGGACGCCTCGAGATAGAGACCTTTACCGGGGGGAATGCCGGCTACATTTCCCACGGCGAAGTGATGGTCCGAATAGAGCCAGTTTACGCCCAGCTTCAGCTCGCTGAAGGTGTTTTCGTCGAAGAACGTCCCCCTTATCCTCACCTGCGTGGAGGGCCTGTCCACGAGGGCTATAAACTCCTTTACCTTTTCGAGGTTCTCCCTCTCGTCCACCACAAGGAGGGAGTTGGTGTTTAAGTCCGCCGTGACCTTGCCGCCCTCCGAAAGGAGCGGGAGAACCAGCTCAACGAGCTCGTCCGCGGGCCTGTGCTTGATCTGGATGAGTATGTAATCGAGGGCGAAGGCCCCCCGACATATTATCAAACCGAAGATGATGAGGAGAGATGCGACGCTTAGAAGTTCTTTTTTTCCAAAACAGGTCATCTTTCCAATAGTTTTCAAGGAGAGATATCAGGGCACAAGCCTGTATTCGACCCTGACCCTGTTTTCCATAAGCTTGTCATACATCGCATCGACAAGCTCGGTCTTCATATCGGAGAGGAGGATCGAGAGGAGAGAGACCTTCTCCTTCGGGGGATATACGAGCTTCGGCTCCCCCTCGATACCGGCCATCTCGGCGGCCTTTTTGACGGCGTCCTCCATGTTTCCCAGCTCGTCGATGAGCTTGAGCTTCAACGCCTGCTCGCCGCTCAGGATCCTTCCGTCCGCGATCTCCAGCACCTTCTCCCTGGGAAGCTTCCTCTCCTTAACCACGACATTTACAAACTGCTGAAAGATATTATCGATATAGTCCTGCAGGTACTGCCTCTCCTCCACCGTCATCTCCCGAAAGGGACTACCGGTGTCCTTGAACTTTCCGCTCTTGATGATAAATCCCTTTATTCCGAGGGAATCGAGGGCGTTGTGAAACTCCAGCCCCTGAAGTATAACGCCGATACTGCCGGTCGTGGTGCCCGGATTTGCGAAGATATAGTTCGTACCCAGCGAGATGTAGTAGCCCGCCGAGGCCGCAACGCCTCCCATGGAGGTCACCACAACCTTTTCCGACGCCAGCTTACTAAGCTCCTCGTATATCTCCTGGGCCGCGGCCACCCCTCCCCCGGGGGATTCCACCCTCAAGACGACGGCGGCTATATCCTCCCTCTTTTTGAAATCCTTTATATTTTTGATCACATCCCCGGAATCGTAAATTACCCCCTCGACCTCGATTATACCCACGCCCTTGGAAAAGGGCTTTACCCCCATAACTATATATATAGATAAGGAGTAAATACCTACAATCACCGCCAGTGAGACCGCGATGATTGCGGTAATAATTATCCCCTTTCGTTTGGCCATTCTTTCCACCTCATTTTCTATATAAAAGAAACCGGTTCAGACAGCGCCTGAACCAGTATATTGGTTAAATAAAAGCAGCTAAACAAAGGGCCTCTTGCTCCAAAAGACCTCTTTAAGCGATTTCCCGCCATTTAAGTTCCCATCGCCAGAAATCTCCTCCTCCCCTTCTCTCCCCCTACCCTTCTTTCCGCCCAATGAATTCAGAAAACTATTCTTCCTTCTCTTCTGTATCCTCTTCCGCCTTATCTTCGCTCTCTTCTTCACCTTTATCTTCGCCCTTATCTTCTCCGTTGGAAAAGGAGACATTTGTCTCTTCAAACTTCTTTTTAAGGACATCGCCGAGCACTACGTTTCGCCCCTCCTGGTTGTCCATGTAGCTTGAGACATCACCCTGCTCCTCCGACTGGATAAGGGCCCTCAGGGACAAACCGATCTTCTTCTCATGGGAATCGAGGTTTATCACTACGGCCTTGAGCGTATCCCCCACCTTGCAGAACTTCTGGGGGTCTTCCACCCTTCCCTTGGCGAGCTCGGATACGTGGACGAGTCCCTCTATATCTTCCTGAAGCTTCAGGAATACGCCGAAGCTCGTTATGCTGACGACCTCGCCCTCGACTATCGTGCCCGGCTTGTACTTCTCCGCAAACTCTGTCTTCCACGGATCATCGGAAAGCTGTTTTATCCCCAGCGAGAAGCGCTCCGCCGCGGGATCCACGTTCAGAACAACCGCCTCCACCTCCTGTCCCCTCTTGTAATACTCGGCGGGGTGTTTTATCTTTTTGTGCCAGGAGATATCGGAGATGTGAACGAGGCCGTCCACGCCCTCGTCGGTCCCGACAAAGACGCCGAACTCCGTGACGTTCTTCACGGTCCCCTTGATAACCGTCCCGGGGCTGTATTTTTCTTTTATTGTCTCCCAGGGATTCGGCTCGACCTGCTTGAGTCCCAGAGATATCCTCTTGTTCTCGGCGTCCACATTGAGGACCACCGTCTCCACCTCGTCGCTGAGGGACACCACCTGGGTCGGGCTCTTGATATTTTTTGTCCAGGACATCTCCGATATATGGACCAGCCCCTCTATCCCCTCCTCCAGCTCGATGAACGCCCCGTAATCGGTCAGGCTTACGACCTTGCCCGTAACCCTGTTTCCGTGGACGTATTTATCCGTGGCATGATCCCACGGATTCGGGGTAATCTGCTTCATTCCGAGGGAGACCCGCTCTTTCTCCTTGTCAAACTTGAGGACCTTTACCTGAGTCTTTTCTCCGATGGAGAGCTGCTCGGTCGGGTGGTTTACCCTGCCCCAGGAAATATCCGTTATGTGGAGGAGCCCGTCGATCCCCCCGAGGTCGATAAACGCCCCGTAGTCTGTGATGTTCTTCACCACGCCCTCGAGGATCATCCCCTCCTCCAGGATTTTTATGGTCTCCTTCTTCTGCTCCTCGCGCTCCTGCTCCAAGAGCGCCCTTCTGGAGAGGACTATGTTTCCCCTCCTGCGATTGAACTTGACTATCTTGAAACGGTGAGTCTGGCCGAGGAGGGAGTCGAGGTTTCTCACCGGGTGGAGATCGATCTGGGAGCCGGGGAGAAATGCCTTAACGCCTATATCAACTATCAATCCCCCCTTTATCTTGCCGACAATTTTACCCTCGACAATCTCGTCATCCTCACACGCCTTTCTAATCTCGTCCCACAGGATGAACTGATCCGCCTTCTCCTTGGAGAGAACGACCATTCCGTTTTCGTTCTCGCTCCTTTCGATGTAGACATCCACCTCGTCGCCTACCTGAACTTCCACCTTACCCTTACCACCGTCGGCAAATTCCTCGATCGGAATCTGTCCCTCGGACTTATACCCCACGTCGACCAGGACAAAATCCTTTGTTACCTGAATGACCTTACCCTTGACTATCTCGTCCTCCTTGAGTCTCTCCAGGCTCTCCTCGTAGAGCTTTTCGATGTCCACTTCCTTGACTACTTTCTTCTCCTCCTTGACTGCGGACGCCGCAATCTCATTCAGATTCTCTTCGGGCAATTTGCCTTCCTCCTCCTTATTCATCATTCGGTTATACCCCCTAATTTTCTATATAAACCACCATTCGGCGGCTATATGTAAAACTAAAACTTAAAGTTAAACTATATCTCCTAAATAGTCAAGCTAAAAAGACATCTTTCATACTAAAAATGGAATAAAAGCCTATAATTTTACTATTAAGTTTCAAGAATCGTCTTTCCCAAGCCTTTTTAGAATCGTGTCCACAACCTCGGAAATATTTAATTCCGTCGTGTCGATAATCCTGGCGTCCTGAGCGGGCCTGAGCGGAGAAAGCTCTCTCTTGGAATCCCTCTCGTCCCGATCCCTTATCGCCCCGATCACCTGGTCGAGGTTCGATTCCTCCCCTTTGGAAAGCCGCTCCCTGTGTCTTCTCTCCCCCCTTACTTTTGGGGACGCCGTTATGAAGAACTTGGCGTCCGCATCGGGAAGGACCACGGTCCCGATGTCCCTCCCCTCCATGACCACGCCGCCGATGGCGGCCATCTTCCGCTGGAGGTCGATCATCGCCCTCCTTACCGGCTTTCGGGAAGACACTTTGGAGGAGAGGCCGTCAGCCAGGGGGGTCCTGATCTTCTTCGACAGATCCCTGCCGTCCACCGTTATATTCCCGTCGATAAACTCTATCTTGATCTCATCACAGAGTCTCTCGAGCCCCTCGTCGTCGTCCGGCTCAATCCCAAGCTCGTTCGACCTCACCGCCACCGCCCTGTACATCGCCCCGGTGTCGATATATTGATAGCCGAGCTTTGCTGCGATCTCTTTGCTCACCGTGCTCTTACCGGAGCCGGCCGGCCCGTCCATCGCTATTATGAGCCCCTCTTCGCCCGTCATATCGTAATCAAACCGCCGCTTTGATATGTAATAGTATTAGATCGATACTTCGCCCAGCATGTCAAAAAAGCCGGGAAAGGAGATCTTAACGCAGCCCACATCGGAGACCGTAACACCTTTCTCCGATGCGAGTCCGGCTATCGCCGCCGCCATCGCCGCCCGATGATCCCCGTAGGACTTCGCCGCACCCCCCCTGATTTCACCCTTAGGCCTCACCACGAGGCCGTCCGGCAGTTCCTCCACGGAAACACCCAGCGACATCAGGTTTTCGGCAGTGGTCTTGATCCTGTCCGACTCCTTGACCCTGAGCTCTTCTGCCCCGGTGATTGCCGTCTCCCCCTCGGCGTACGCCGCGGCCACGGCAATGGCGGGTACCTCGTCTATCATACCGGGGATTATGTCCCCCCCGATCTCTATACCCTTTAAGGATGAGGATTTGGCCCTGATGTCGGCCGCCGGTTCACCGGAGAGCTCCCGCTCGTTCAATATCTCTATATCCGCCCCCATCTCCATCAGGGCGTCGATAAACCCCCGCCTCCCGGGATTCATCCCAACACCCTTGATAAGGAGATCCGACTTTTCGGTTATCAGCGCCCCTACGATGAAGAAGGCCGCGGAAGATATATCTCCGACGACCTCTATGTCGCGGCTCTTAAATGTTCCGCAGCGCTTCACCGTAATATATTTCCCCTCTTCACCTATGGGGATATTGAAGTAGCGCATCATCCTCTCGGTGTGGTCCCTCGAGTTTCCCGGGTCCGAGACTTGAGTTCCCCCCTCAGCCCCCATCCCGGCCAAAAGCAGCGCCGACTTCACCTGGGCCGAGCTTACCGGCATATCGTACCTTATGCCGACAAGCCCCCCGCCCCTCACTGCGATGGGGGCGTAAGAGGCGTCCCCCCTCCCCATCATCTTAGCGCCCATCTCCCTTAACGGCTTCGTCACCCTCCCCATCGGCCTCTCCGAGAGGGAGGCGTCTCCCGCGAGGACTGAAAAGAAATCCTGGGCGGAAAGCAAGCCCATCATCAACCTCATCGTTGTGCCCGAGTTTCCGCACTCGAGGACGCCCACGGGCTCCACAAATCCCCCCTTCCCCACACCCGTGATCACGAGAGACTCGGCATTGGAGGAAATCTCCGCCCCCAAAACCCTCATGATCTCGACTGTCCTCAGCGTATCTTCCGAGAAGAGGAAGTTTTTGACCTCCGATCTCCCGGATGCCATCGAGGCGAAGATGACCGCCCTGTGGGAGACCGACTTGTCCCCGGGCATTTGAATCTCGCCTTTAAGGCCCTTAACCGGCTTGATCTCAATATCATTTTTCATCGAAAGACCGCCGCGCAAATACGTCCACCGCCATTGATATTAATCTCAGCCGGCCTCGACCCCCACCGAATAACCCTGCCCCAAATCAAGTAATTCGCCCCTCCATCTAACAACCCACCCCCCCGTCTAATAACCCGGCTTCCCATCGGGGATTTACATCACCCTCCCGATCGCCTCCGCGACCCTCTTCGCCTTTTCCATCAGGTCCTGGAACTTGTCCGGCTTTAACGACTGGTTTCCGTCGCTCACCGCCTTTTCCGGATTTGTGTGCACCTCCACCAGGAGGCCGTCCGCCCCAGCCGCGATTCCGGCAAGCCCGATGGGGGTGACCAGCTCCCAGCGGCCGGTGGCGTGGCTCGGGTCGACCACCACAGGAAGGTGGGTGAGCGCCTTTAGGACCGGGACGGCGTTGATATCGAGGGTGTTTCTCGTCTCGGTCTCGAAAGTCCTGATACCCCGCTCACATAGAATAATATCGGTGTTTCCCTCGGAGGCGATATACTCCGCGCTCATAAGAAGCTCCATTATCGTTGCCGAGAGCCCCCTCTTTAAGATGACCGGCTTCTTCATCTTGCCGATCTCCTTTAAGAGATCGAAGTTCTGCATGTTCCTCGCTCCAACCTGAATGGCGTCCGCGTATTTGTTGACGAGGTCGGAGTACCTGATGTTCATAAGCTCCGTCACCACGGGGAGGCCTGTCTCGTTTCTCACCTCGGCGAGGTATTTCAATCCCTCCTCCCCGAGCCCCTGAAAGGAGTAGGGGGACGTCCTGGGCTTGTACGCCCCGCCCCTGAGTATCGTCGATCCCGCCCATTTCGTCTCTTTTGCTATCTCCTTCAACATATCGAGCCCCTCGACCGCGCAGGGCCCCGCTATTACCTGTATCTTCTCCCCACCGACCGGGACGTCCCCGATCTTGACGACCGAGTCCTCCTTCTTGAAATCCCGGCTGACCACCTTATAAGGCTTCAGGATCGGGACGGCCTTCTCAACCCCAGGAAGCGATTCTATCGGCAGCGTCTGGAGGATTCGCTCGTCCCCGATCGCCCCCACTATCGTCCTCTCCTTACCCTTGGAGATGTGCGGCGTCAGGCCCGCCTCCTCGATCCTCTCCAGCAGGTAATTAAGCTCCTCCTCTGTATAACCCGGCTTTAGAATTAAAATCATATCTATAATCCCTTATCTAAAATCTTTTTCAAGGCCGCCACAAAACGCTCGTTCTCCTCCATCATCCCCAGGGTGACCCTGATGTGGTTTTTGAGTCCATAGCCGGCCATCGGCCTGACTATTACCCCCTCCTTCAACATCGCGTTGTAGACGTCGGGCGACGAAAGCCCCAAGTCCACGAGGACGAAATTCGCCTGGGAGGGTATGTATTCGAGCCCGAGTAGTTCAAACTCATCGTAGAGGTAATCCATCCCGGATCGGGTCAGTTCGAGGGTCCTCTTCACGAAATCGTGATCGTCAAGCGCCGCCAGAGCCCCCGCCTGGGCGAAGGAGTTCACATTGAAGGGAGACCTGATCCTGTTTAGCATCGAGACTATCCCCGGCACGGCAACGCCGTACCCTATCCTCGCTCCGGAAATGCCGTAGAGCTTCGAGAAGGTCCTCGTGGAGATTATCGGGACGTCCCCCTCCATGTAATCGGAGAATACCGGGCTCTCGCCGCTGGTGTCGAACTCCTTGTACGCCTCGTCCAGGACAACGACCAGGCTTTTCGGAAGACCCTCCATGAAGCGGGAGAAGTCATCCTTCTTTATCGCCGTTCCCACCGGGTTGTTCGGATTGTCTATGAAGATGAGCCTCGTCCTGTCGGTAATTGCCCCCCTCATGGCGTCGAGGTCGAAAACCCAGTCCTTCAGGGGCACGATCACGCTCTTTCCCCCCACCCCCTGCGTCACAAGCCTGTAGACGATGAAGCTCGGGTCCCCCATGATAACCTCGTCCCCCTCCCTCACCAGTACCCTTATCAGGATCTCGATGATCTCGTTGGAGCCGTTGCCTATGATATAGTTCTCCGGCTTCAGCCCCTGGATCTCGCTCAGCTTCTCCTTCAGGTAAAAACAGCTCCCGTCCGGGTATCGGTGGACTTTGGCCACCTCTTTTTTCATCGCTTCGACCGCCATTGGCGACGGGCCCAGGGGGTTCTCGTTTGACGCAAGCTTTATGGAGCCCGTGATTCCAAGCTCCCTCTCCAGCTCCTCGATCGGCTTTCCGGGCGGGTAAGGTGTCAGGCTCTTGATGTGCTCCGGAACCAATTTTTTAATCATGTCGTGCTCCTTTTATCACCTCTCGGGTATGAACCCATAAGTTTTACGAAGGTCGTGTATCTGCTCATCTCCTTCAACGCCCTCTTTACCTTTTTATCCTCAGCGTGTCCCTCCATGTCCAAAAAAAAGACGTAGTCCCAGATTCCCCTTCTCGAAGGGCGGGACTCTATCTTGGTCAGGTTGATGTTCCCCTTTGCGAAGGACCCCAGCACCTTATGGAGGATGCCCGGCTTGTCCTTGACCGAAAAGAGGATCGATGTCTTGTCGTTTCCGGTGGCCTTCGGCGATTTCTCCGCTATTATGAGAAACCTCGTGTAGTTGTCCGACTTGTCGCCTATGTCCCTCTCCACGGCGACAAGCTCGTAGATCTTTCCCGCCTCCTCGCTCCCTATGGCGGCCGCCGCTTTGTCCTTCGAGGCAATCAGCGCCGCCTCCGAGGTGCTGTTCGCCTCGACAAGCTCGATCCTCGGTATGTTGTGGGATATCCACCTTCTGGTCTGGGCGAGACCGTGGGGGTGAGAGATCACCCGCTTGACATCTTCGATCTTTCCGGTCTTCGACATCAGGTCGAACGTGATCCTTAAGAATATCTCCCCCGCTATCTTGAGGTCCGACTCTATGAATTGATCTATGGTGTGGCTAACTATCCCCTCCGTGGAGTTTTCCACCGGCACGACGCCGAAATCCGCCTCCTTTCTCAACACCGCGTCAAAGACGTCGTCGGTGCTCACCGAGGCGAAAAAGTCACTATAGCTCCCGAACCTCCGCAGGGCCGCCGAGTAGGTAAAGCTCGCCACCGGCCCTAAATACGCGATCCTGGGCGGCCTCTGGAGCGACCTGGAAAAATCGATCACCTCCCGGTAGATCGAGCCGATGAACTTTTCGGGCAGATCGTCCGAGGAAAAGGTCAAGAGCCTTTTTATTACCTCCTCCTCCCTCGCCGGGTCGAAGATGTCGAGGTTGGCGTCCTTTTTGACCTCTCCCAGCTTTTTCGCCAGCCCCACACGCTTTTTCAGGAGCGACAGGATATCGTCGTCCAGGAGGTCAATTTGATCCCTCAGCTCCTTTAGGTTTCGCTTCTCCTTCAATGTTCTTTTGTTCTCCCCTGATCATTTTGATATTAGAATAACTTAATGATTTATCAGAAAAGTATAAAGAAATCAACACATTTTTTAACCATAAACAACTTAATCCCCTCTGGAGAGCCAAAAAATATTAAAACACCCCATATCTACCCAGCCAAAAAACAACCTGAATTTGGGCAAAAAAAACCCCTCAAAATTGAGGGGATCGCTGCCTGTTTCGATCACGGCCGCCGGCTCCCGCCAACCGCCTCTTATATCAATTTGATATGAGATAAGTTTGGATCACAATATAAGGCCGGGTCACAACATAGGCCGGGCCTGCTTCTTCGTGAACTGGCCATGCGGGATACGGAGGCCGCCTTTTATATGTCGGGCCGGGGCTACCTCTTCTCCTTTACCACCGTCACCTTGTAGTATCCCGTTATATCATAGGCCTTATCCATCGCATCCTCGCCCGCCCCCATCCAGATATCCACCCTGTTCCCCTTGATGGCCGAGCCCCTGTCGTGCACGGTGTAGATATCGGGCATATCGAACTTGGCGAGGTCCTTTATGATCAGCTTAGTGCCGTAGCCCATGCTGGGAGGGCCCGCCGCCATGCCCAGATAGACGGGGGTCGAATCGGCTCCGGCGACCCCCCTTCCGTTCAGCCTGATGTCTCCCCGGTAGCTCCCCGTTGCATATCTCTCCTGGTCCGGCAGCGGGGAGTAGTAACCAGTCACGCGGATCAGCCTGACGTAAGAATGTCCCGATTCCAAAAGCTCCTGAATCTTGTTTTCCCTTATGCTTTCGCTGAGAACCGAGTCGAACTCCTCCGCGGCCAGGATGGTCGACAGGATCTCGTCGTCCCAGTTCTTGTTGTCCATCGCAACGTAAGTGTGGGTGGGCCTCTTCAGATCCTCCAACGTCTTCCAGTTGCCGACGTGGACCAGAAGGACGACGACGGCCGCGACCGAGACGATATTCCTGATCAAGAGGTCCGAATAGGCCTCGTCCCAGAAGAGCTCGTTCTTGATGTTTATCAGATAGCCGAAGAGCGATCTCTTCAGCCTGAAAATCGACTCCTTTATGACGTACGAGTAGTAGCCCCTCTTTATAAGCAGTATCTCGTTTGTGAGGGTCTCGCCGAACCAGTTGACAAAGAGGTGTTTGGCCGCAAATATCTTGTTCGATACCGATTCGCTGCGGCGAATGAGTACATCTTTCAGAAAGAGGGCCGCCACCTCCCGCTCTTTCCTGCCGCCGGTTCGAAGCTGGTCGGCCAGGAGGTTAAGGATGTCCTTTCGTTCCATCAAAAAACTCTCTTATAAATAAAAAACGGGCATCTCTTGGTAAAATTCTCATATAATTTCATTAAATTGTCAAGAAATTAAGTAAATTTATAGCGAAATTAT
>Ga0180431_10000790_pt1 | contig 45081 bp, 47 predicted proteins | sample SS_ome_11_FD_132459 | JGI IMG/M metagenome (GOLD analysis project Ga0180431, IMG submission 132459) | Hypersaline lake sediment archaeal communities from the Salton Sea, California, USA - SS_1_MS_1 metaG | ecosystem: Environmental > Aquatic > Non-marine Saline and Alkaline > Hypersaline >... | reverse complement strand
TTCGTATGTTTTAAACTAAATCTCCCCACTGAACCTCTTTTTCATTCAATAAATTTTTGCTTTGCAAAAATCTGTCGGATGAGCCAAAGCTTGGTTCGTCCTTTGGTTTATGAATGTCCTTTGGTTTATGAATGTCCTTTGGTTTAGGGGTGTCCTTTGGTTTATGAATGTCCTTTGGTTTATGAATGTCCTTTGGTTTATGAATGTCCTTTGGTTTAGGGGTATCCTTTAATTCTTTTGGTTTGCGGGGACGTCTTCGCCTTGGTTTACGAGGCTTCTCCTTTGGTTTATGAATCTCCTTTGGTTTATGAATGTCCTTTGGTTTATGAATGTCCACATCATCAAGATTTGCCGGTCTGTGGACAATGACTCGAGCTCTTTCTATTAACTTTGGTTGGGGAACTTTGGGGTGATGGGTTGATTGAGTTGTGCATCTTGAAACAATCTGGGCATATGACTGTCTCTCTTCTTTTCCCTCTTGATTCAATTTCTCATCTTGAGCAACTTCAACTCTTGGTTCTACGATTTCTTCTGGACTCTTCAAAACTGGATGAAAGAGTTGTTGGATTTGCCAAGCAAATGGAGGGTAGGGAGAGGTTGAAAGGTAGGAAAAATAGTCAAAGCCTTGGGAGAAATGCTGATGGTGAGATGGATGAATAGACATTTCTATTTAGATGAGACTTGAAAAAAGGAATCAAGAACGAATGTATCCGGAAAGGTCACCCTCCTTTTGAGCAAGAAGGTTGGACTTGGAAGTCAGACCTGAAACGCCAGACAGGCGAGAGGGACGTTGGCGTCTCTTTTCTCGCATGCGACGAGTTTCGCCATATTCATGAACACATGCAGGGCGTTTCAATTTGTCAGACTCTGGATTCCGCAAAATGGCTTGAGCATAGGCCTCCCATTGCTGAGCCCATCGCTCCATCCCTTGGGATTGCCACTTTCGCACTGCCGCCTTGGCATCAAGGTATTCCTTGTAGACATGAGACGAATTCAACATGGCACGAACCGAACTTGGGAGACAATCACGCTGGTAACGACGAGACATGGTGAAGAATGGAATGTGATCTCTTAAAATAAAAAATGAAAAGATTAGGTCTACTTATTTTTTTGATCCTTCTTGGTATTCTCATTCTTGGATTTGGCCTTTGGCTCTTATCTCTATATGCGATATGTTGGGCACCAAAAAGAGTGAAGAAGGGCGATGGGTGGAAAGGTCCGATTGATGTAGTCTACACTTGGGTGGATGGGACGGACGAAGCGTGGCGAGAGGCCCAAGAGGATTGGCGGGAAAGGGAAGGCTTAGGTCGTGGAGATCCCCAAAGAGACCCAACCCCTGACCTCTTAAAGGATGAACTCTACTTTTCCATTCGATCCGTCCTTCGTTTCATGCCTTGGGTGCGCACCATTTACATTTTTACCCAGAAACCTCAGAGACCCAAGTGGCTTCCTTTTTCAAAACAAAAGAAATCCATCTCTGACGACTGCCTAAATCCCATTGACCCTCTATTTGATAAGGTAAAGGTCGTCCACCACGAAGACGTCTTTCGGCCCTATGCCCCCCTGCCTTCCTACAATGGCCTGCTGAATTACTCTCAAGTTCATCACATCCCAAACCTATCGGAGCACTTTATCCTCTTTGACGACGACTTTTTTGTGGGTCGCCCCTTGGAGCCCTACAACTTTTTCGATGGGAAAGGTCGACCCGTCTATAAGTTGACTGTTCCTTTAGGCATGTGGGTCAACCCATCTTGCATGTATTCCAAAATTATGAAACATACTCATAGGTTGTCAAGATCCCTTCTTGGATGCCGGTGGATGGTGTCCACCAACCACACTCCAGTCGCCCTTCGAAAAAAGGATTGCCTTGAGATTGAAGATGTATTGAAAGAAAGTGGCCACCTCCAAACCATGCAAAGATTTCGCCAACCCACCACTATTGAATTTCCCTTTCTTGTAATGAATCATGCCCTGAAAAAGGGAGACGTCCTTCGACCACCCAAAGGCTACACAACAAAGTTTGTCAATCGGCGAACCTATCCAACTATGAAGGCGTTGTTTGCAAAGGGTCTCCCCCACACTTGGTGTATCAATTCAGGATTTAATCAAGCAATGAGTGAGTTGTTTATTCGAGAGAAACAAGATTAAATTACGAGTGAAGTGAGTAATTAATTCGAGAGAAACAAGATTAAATTGAAGTGAGTGATTAATTCGAGAGAATTTCATTCATCAAAGTCAATCTCCCCGTGAGGAAGGAAACCACCAATAAATGTCTCCCATGCTGGCCGGACTTCACCAATCAAAGCTTCCACCCAGGCATCAAGGTCGCCTTCATTTTCGGGCATTTCATTGTGGCGTTGCATTCCTAACGACATTAAAAGGGTTTGAAAGGAATTCATCAGGATTATCCCATCATAGGTGGTTGGTTGAAGACGAAAAAGAGACTTTTGGAGTTGAATCATCTTTGCCATCATGCCTGATTCAGCAGCAGCGGCCAAAGAATCAGCAACAAGATTTGTATCGACTCCCATCATTCCGGCAACAGTCTGGCTGATGTCTTGAATTGACTCGAGATTCAATTGGTCCATTGGGGTTTTTATTCATCAGTGGTTTCTTCGTCTTCAAAATAAACACCGAGGGTTTTGCGCATTTCGACTCCTTCATCCGAATCCCAATCGACATCCATCTTTGTCATCACTGTTCCATTCTTAATGGTTTCGTAGCCAAGAAAGAGACCACCTTCATCGGCAAAGGTGTGCTTAAAGGAAATGCTTGGATACTTTTCCGAAATGTGCAGGTAGTAGGGGGTTGCAGGCGACCATGCCGTCAGGTAAGTCCAAGGTGTTTTCTTCAGTCCACTCTCCAACCTCGTAACAATCCCACTTTGTGCCCCAAGTGGGCAAACTTGAACTCATGGTAATTGTTTCAAGCATTTGAAGGGCTTCTTCTTCTGGAGGCATCGGATAACCCGTCTCAAAGGATAAAGCTTTCTCTTCGCCCCGATTCTCTGTCTTGAAACGTTCAATCTCTCCTTGGTCACCCTTTAACTCGAGAATGGTGGTGGTATGGTTTGGCATTTGATTGAAAAAAGTATTTTTTATTCTTCTTTATGAAATACAACATCCTCCCAAAGGACTTCTTCCTCTTCGTCAGACGGCAAATCTTCTAAAAGCTCCAAATCTTCCTTTGATCGCACCTGTGAGATGTCACTCACCTTATGGTCCATCAGCTCCACATTGTACTTTTGCTCTTTCGCTGTGTAATAGGCATAACGCTTTCCCCACATGCCTTTGTAAAGATCTATTGTCTCCTCAAAAATGTCAATCACTAAGGGGGTTTGTTTATCTGGGCAGGGACGAAAGATGCGGCCCAAAATTTGCTCCAACTGAGACACGGGTGACCCGAGAATGACAGTGTCAAGGGTTTTCACATCCAACCCCTCACGGGCATACTGAAAGGTTGTGACAATGACTCGGGCCTTTAGCTCTTCGTGGCGACGTTCGCGCGAAAAGGAGGGAGTGTACCACCCCACAAGTTTTTCACGCTTTGGGTCTTTCCCAACCTTTCCCTTTAACGATTGAAGTCGGCGCACAAGAAACACCGAGTGCTTCACCCTTTCGGTGAAGACGAGGACGTGGCGGTTGGCCTTTAAAGCTTTTCCCACCTCTTCCACAATTCGATCGTTCCGATCAAAGTCGTAGGCCAACGCCTTATTCATCTCCCACACGGCAACCAAGTCACCCTTAAAGATGATCTTTTGGGTGGCCGGATTTTCATAACGAATACCACGCACATTCACGGCTTGCCACCCCCGCGGGAACTGGGCCACGACTTCTCCACAGATCCAAAACAATTGAGGAATAATCTTTCCACCCCGCTTCGGAGTGGCCGTCAGGGTTAAGCAACACCGAGCGGGAAGGAGGCCAAAGGCCTTTGCATACGTCTTTGACGCTAAGTGGTGACCTTCGTCATAGATCACCAAGCCGAAGCGTCTCAAAAGAAAGGCAGGGTACTTTTTGTAACCAGGCGGAAGCGTCGCCTTTGGAACCTTTCCCTTTCGCTTCCTCCTCGGATTCGACATGTGGGCCTCATAAGCGGCCATAAAGGCCTCTGGGTCAGTGGCCACCCCTGCCCTCTCATCCTCGGGAGATTCACCACGTGACAGCAAAGAATCAATCATAAAAATAACAATGTCCTTATCAATCACATCAAATTCGTTGCCTTGCACCATCCCCACTCGGGCATTGGGTAAAAATTCGCCAATGCGTTCCTTCCACTGGGTGAGCAAAATGTCACGGTGACATACAACGGCCGTGATGTAACGTTTCTCAGGATCTTCTGGGGGTGTCAATTCTGACGCCGTCCCAAGACCCATCACAGTCTTTCCCGTTCCCGTGGGCGCCACCAACATGGCTAACCCCGTGCCCTTTGAGGTTCGCTCACCAAAGTAAGCCTTTACTCGATCGACGGCCTGCCGCTGAGGAGGAGCCGTGTCAATGAGGGATCCCTTGAAGAAAAAGTTTTCCTTTGGAACGGTGCCCTTCCCAAGTCGATCAATGTCTTTTTTGGAAGGAGGACCCCATAAGACTTCACCAAGGGCGCGAGAAATGTGGAGACGTTCGACTCCCTTTTCGTCCTTCTTTCGGACAGTTGTCTTATAGGGAGGAGGTGGTTTCCCACCATAGATGGACGACATGTCTTTGGGTTGGATGGAAAGGGCGTCTTCGATCCGTTTGGCAATACCTTCCCCAAGTACTGAAACGGGCAAAGAAAAGGTTCCATCAAGACGAGGCTTAATTGATTTCTTTTTTGGTTCCTTTACCTCTGGTTCCTTCTTTGATTCTTTCACCTTTGATCGCTTAAAGACTACACCAAAACTTGAAGCCTTCATGGCACCCTTAATGTCATTGAAGAGGGGAAGACCCCGAGGAAGCTTTGGAAGGTGGCGTTGATATAAACCCTTAATCCCCTCAATGGCGACCGTTCCGTCCATGGCCGATTGGATGCGGAAGCGACGCGTGGGCACTCGGTCGTCAGTCTCTTCACCCTCTTCTTCAACCCGAGGCTCTTTTGACTTTTTCGTCTCGGCTTCACCAAGGCGTGAAGTCTTTGCAATCTTCTCGGCCAACTTTTTGGACTTTGTCCGGATAATCATGTCTTTATACCTCAAGAGAGATCTTTCGCAATCCTTTGGACTTGAGAAAAGCACGGGAGATTCGGAATAGAATTGGAAAAACACGGGAAATTCGGAAATAAATCATCCCTTTATCAGAAGGAACCTCATCACAACATCTCATCAAACCAAAAATGTCTCTCTCTTCTCGTCGTTACCTCAAAGCGATTCGCAAGATTCACTCCACCCACTTTGATACAAAGGCACAGGGCATGAAAGCCCTTGCTAAGTTTTACACCAAGAAACACCCAACAATTGTCGAGACGTCCACTTGGGAAGCCGTCACCTCAGACCTCTCCACGCCCTCTGCGGCCATTGCCTTTTATGCCATTGGGTCTGAGGTCAATTGTCTACCTGTCATTTCAAACTTTGAAACCACAGTGGATTCTCTCTTTAAGCTTCTGAAGAGCGAAGACGATGAAGACCGAAACTCCTTTTACTATGGTTTGTCGGTCTTTATGTCTGAACCTTACATTAACCAGTTTATTAACTATGTCATTTGCTCTGACTTGGGTGAAGAAGACATCTTAGTAAATGAAATGTTTTCCAACCTGAAGGACTTTGACCTGCGCTTTCTTGAAGGCCTCAAGTTGATTGAAGCTCTTTGTTCGCGCACATTTGACTCGGAAACGGTTGTGTTTTACATCAACCAGGCCATCATGCCCGTCTTTGATTGTGAAGAGTTTGACACCTTGGTGGATTGGCACATCAGTGGTGAATCGGCCAGTCTTCGCAATCTGACTTTTTATCTCGCTCGTATCTTTGAGCACCTTTCCGAGATTGATTCCGGCTTTGTGTTTGGTCAAGAGTTGCTTCGCATCATTTTCCGAGGCATCTACTCTCCGTTCCAAGAGGTGTCTTCCCTCTTTTACGGATTCATCGCTGACATTTCTCATCTCTCCGAGGCTCACTTAGCACCTTTTGTGAAGAGGGGCCTGATTCATCTCTGTGTTAAGGTTCTCCATGAAGACTCGGAGAGGGCCGTCTATGCGTCCCACATTCTCTACAACCTTGCGGCGGACGATTCGACCCGAAAGGTCCTTTGGGAAGAAGAGAATCTTAGGACGATGACTGTCGTCTTTAAGAAGGGGGAAAACCCTCAAGTGACTGCAAACCTTCGAAAGATGTTTCAAGACAACTTTTTCAACCTCGGTAAGGAGAAGCACGATTTGCTGGAGCGGGTTGGGTGGATGGAGACCTACCGAAGGAAACTCCGCGAGGGTTCCATGAACCGTATTCTTGACATGTTTGACGGCGATATGAAAGACCTCAGCGATAAGCGGAGGGAGCCTGACTTTGAATTTTAAATACTCCTCCGGTTAATTTATTAAAATATCAACACCCACACACCCTCTCTTCACGAATCCTAAGACCCACACACTTTTTTTGGCACACTTCACACCTGCAGGGTTCTCCCGAGAGGGGATGGTGAATCCTATAAGCAGTTGAGTTCAATGAGACCTTTACCATGGTCATTAAGACTTCGTTTATACCTTCACCCGTCTTTGCCGAGCATTCGGCGTGAAAAATGAAAGGGTGGGACGCACACACGGTTCGAATGTTGTCATAGGTGACGAGTCTTTCGAGATCAATTTTGTTTCCCACAAGAACAATGGGGATGATTCCCCGATCATTATTGGCCCTTCGTGTCGACTCGATCCACTTTTGTAAGGCTTTAATGGTTCTTGGGAGGTTCACATCGTAAAAGAGCAAAGCTCCATCAATCCCCTTAAAATAGGTTTGGGAAATGGCACGAAACCGTTCCTGCCCTGCCGTATCCCAAAGGTAGTAATGCCTCGGCGGGTGGAGGGAGTAAGGGGTCCCCCTCGCCCACTCTGGAGGAAAGGTTCTCTTAATAAAATCAATTCCAATGGTACAAAGGTAGTGGGGGAAGAAGGGTTTCCCCATGAGACGATTCACAAAGGAGGTTTTCCCCACCGCAGAGTCACCAATGGTGACAAACTTGAGCTTCATGATTTATAACACCTCCATCTTATCCAACTCATGATTTTAATTTATTTCGTTTTATCAAGTTTGTTCATCTTCTTTCCTTCCAAAAAATGCTACAACCCTTTGAAAAAGACGGCAATGTTTTTGTGTGGGTCCGCATTGAAATCAAAAAAGGATCCGTCGTAAAGTACGAATGGTCCGAAGAGCTGAATGCCCTCATCGTGGATCGCATTTTGCACGGGTCCCAACACTACTTTTTCAACTATGGAGAGGTGCCATGCACCTTAGCCGGGGATGGAGATTGCCTTGACGCCATTGTCCTCACGGATCCCAAACTCTCTAATGGCTCCTTCATCCTCTGTAAGGTGATTGGCCTCTTAGCAACCGTGGATGAAAAGGGTGAGGACGCCAAACTCATTGTGGTCCCTGCCGATAAGGTGGACCCTGAATCCGTCTACCGACGTGAGCTTGACAGTGTCTCCGAGGCGTCCCAGCGAAAGATTCGCGACTTTTACGAAACCTACAAGTCCTATGAGGATGGAAAGTGGGTTCGCATTGAGGGGTTTAAGGACCGAACCTTTGCCGAGGCCCATGTTCTTGAGGCAAAGGAACGGTTTGAAAGGGAAATCAGTTCAGAACACAAACGAGTGGCTGCTCGTCTTGATGAAATTGAAAGACAGATTCAAACACTTCAGAAAAAGATTGAAGATGTTGTCTATTCAATGAAATATGGGCCTGTTCTTTAAAAAACTATTCAACAAGCTTAGAAAAATCACGGTCCTCCTTCCACACCACTTCGACAATGTCCGCCGTGACGGCACGTGTTCCCTCGAGCGTCGTCTCCAGGTAGGTTTTCACTCCTTGGAATACCTCCACAAGAAGGTACTCGAGAAAGGCCGCTAAAATCACAAAGGCCTCGTGGCGAATCTGGTGATTGGCTACAAAACGACGCACGTAGACGGCGACCCTGCCAATGGCGACATGAAGGCCGGCCTTTTTGGTTTTGGATCGAATCTTTACACTGGGATCTTCATAACGTTCAAGAACTGTGCGAATAAATTCTTCTGCAAATGATCGAAGGGAGTGGGGCAAAATTTGTTGGATGCCGAGAAGGACGTCCGTCTTCATGAGGGTCACTCGAGGAGGTTTTGAGGTGTGCATGTAATCGAACGACTCTTTGCACGCCCTCTTAAGGATCGTCACTAAGTGGCCATGAAGATATGTCACACCTTCGGGTTTGAGGGTACAGTCCGGAAGGACCTTTGAAAACACTAAGCGAATGTAACGATCAAATCGATCGGTAATCTTCTTTGACATTTTTTTTAAATAAGACTTTATTTTTGAAATTTCACTTGGGATAAGGAAACCATTATGAACACCAAGCTTGACACACAAAGTTATCAGGAGGAAAGATGGCTTCGGGACGTTCGAGGATGGGTGGAAACATGACGAGGGCCCATCCTGCCCCGTGAGTTTCGCTCTCCTTTTCAATGGCCTTTTTCAGTTCTGCAACTGGAATGGATGCAGGAAAAGGTTTGAAGTACTCCAGTCCTTGGCGAATGATCCAAGGTTCAAGATCCTTTAAGGGATAAGTCGAATCAATCAAGACTCGAAGGCGATCACCCTTTGTCTTTGCCTCTCCAATCATCTTTTTGAGGAGACGGCACGAGGACTGAGCCAAAGACGGATCAAAGGCACAAAAGGCATAGACAATAGGGAAGTGGAGGTTGCGGGGGGATCGAAGGGGATCCCAGTTCCAAGAGGGTTGCCATTTTGTCTGCCAGTCAGGTCCGTACCTCGTCTCCAGTAAGGAAAGATGGGAGGGTGGAACAAACACTTCGGTGTCTTCCAAAGAGACTTGGGTAAGGTGGCCTACCCGGTGGTCGGGGTAAAGAGAAAATACAAGTTTGTTTTGGACCCACTCCCCAACCTTCCATGTTGAATGCTCAAATGGTGTTCGGCGACCCTTTCGTTGCCTCACGGGTTTTGAAGGCGGGACGGAGACATTGTCAATGATCACGAGGGAGAAACGGAACCTGTCAAGAGAATAGACAAAATAAAACGTTTGGCCACAGGCAAAAGCAGTGGTTCTGACAAATCCTTTTGCATTCAATGCTTCTTGAAGAGCATCACCAAGAGCGGTCATGTCAAAGGAAAGAGATGAAAAGGTCAAAGCACAATCAAAGGTTTGGGCATTGTCTAAGGGTTCTCCCCTCTCAAAACGCAAAAGGGTTGACCCAAAGAGGAATGGTTTTGTAAGACCAATCGATCGAAGGGCATCGAAAAACCTCGAAAGGTGATCCGTCAGTCTTGAAGACTCCAAACGAGGTGGCGCCAAGTCACTCAGGGTTTCTTCCCATTCCCTCACCGATGTCTCATCCTCAAAGAGGGTTTGGGCGGCCGCACGAATCTTTGCCGACACGGTGGCCCGATAGACCTTATCCTTCCCAAGCTTCAGGGCAATCCGCTTATAATCCTCAAAATTCTCTGCAATCAACTCAGTGATGCCCATGTGTTTATAAAAGCCGCAGGAGAAGCGACCATACAAAAACTTTGCGGGAAGGGTGACGGTGGGTCTCCCAAGGTGGAGGGATTCAATGGTGGTGTTGCATCCACCAAAGGGATAAGAATCGAGAAGGACGTCGGCGACGGAGATGAGGTTTTGACCTTCCACGTACTTTAACCAAGGCATGACTCGAACCCTCATCATGTCTTCAGGGGAGAGGACGGATTGAAGGGTTTTGTAGTTGTTTCGTCCCGGCATGGGGTCGACTGGGTGAGAAGTCATCACAAGGAAGCCATTGGGGTCTTCCTTTAGAATGTCAGCAACTAAGAGCAAAAACTCATTGACAATCTTAAAGGGAGTTTGGATCAAGAGGTAAATGGTGGCCTTTTCGGGAAGGTAGAAGTGGTCTCGAGGCTCAAATCGTTTTGCGACCCCGGCGTCAAACGGCCGAAAGTAGTAGGTACAAAGCGACTTGTGAAGAATCAAGTTTTCCGAGTAGTGGGACTGGGCTTCGGCCACATCATCCACCTCGTAGAGAGACGATGAAATGTAGTGGTCAATGGTGGAAATGCCGCAAGTGTCCGAGTGACCCCAAGTTGTGAGTTGCACGGGGGCTAAGCGAGAATGGGCGAGGGCGTAGGTGCGAGGGCCAAAGGACAGTTCACAGTAGATGACCACATCAAAGAGAAGAGAGGCCAAAAAGTTTCGCGTTTTTACAAAGTCATTGTCATCGCAGATATAGACTTCGTCTGCGGACTTTGCGGCCTTTTTTCCAAAGTCATCGCTTGGTTGGGCAAAGGTCACGAGGGAAACTGTGAAGCGGGAACGATCGAGTTTTTGAATGACCCCAAGACGATCCTTCATCACAGATGACAACTTTGACATGCGACCCGAAATAAAGGCAACTCGGGTGTATCGAGAGTTTGATTTTGTTGGTCTAGAAACATGGGGGGCTTTGTAATTCACCTCGGGAAACATGAGGCGATAGACGTCAGAGACGCGAGAGAAGAGGTGGGCATTGTTCCGGTGTTGGTAGGAGAGGAGAAAATGAGGAGGTTCTTGGGGGTAAAAGTTGAAGGCGCCTCGATCATTTGCCAAAGAGGGGTTGGCCTTTAAGGTTGCCTCAAACTCACCCAACATGGCCTCGTAATTCTTACGGTCCGTGTCAATCCCTTCCTCCGTCAACCTTGAGGTGTTGGGAGTGTACACCATCTTTTGGTACCATTGGGCCATTAAACCTTGAGGTGGATGGTTAGATGGCGCTTGCATTTTTTTTAATTAAAATGATGAAAGAGTTCTCTTCCTTTGAACTTTAATCATCTTCTTCATACTCCATTTCAACTTCCCTCTCTCGAATTACTTTTTCCAAGACTCCAATCTTTCCCTCAAGGAGGGCCAACATGTCTTCCGCCTCTGGCTTTTCCAACATGATACGAACCTCGAGAATGTCAAGGTAGGATCGAAGGTCATGCATGGCGTCTTGAAGGGTTTCAAATGAATGATCATCGTTGGGTGTAAATGACGTTGCCTTAAAGAACTCCCCTTCATCAAATAGATCGGCTTCCGTCTCTACTCTGTCATCAAAGGTAAAGGTTCCAGTGGCTTCATTCAAAGTCGCATAAAATCCACCCAGTCTTGCTGCTTCCTCTTCCTCCTTGGATATCGTTGAGGACACAATTGAGGTCATGATTTTAAAATGATTATGAAGTCCACTCTCCAAACCCGAAAGAAAATTATAACCAGTTGAATTGATTTCTCCATAAATTCTTTCTTAGAAAAAACACATGTCTACCCTTAGCGTCGATTCTCTTTTGGCCATGAAGCCTTGGCCGCCCTTTCTTGAACCCTTTACCCTCGTTTATCCACCGGCCCCTACACCCAATCAATCCCATCATCAAGGCAGACCACCTTTTCCATCCATCCCAAGGCGACCTTCAGCCTCATCCTTTACCTCGTGCAACACGGCCACTTCCATTGACGAGGCTTCCTCTTGGCGTCACGATCGCATCCTCGACACTCTGAAGAGGGCCGAAGCCTCTTTTTCCTCCCTAAAGGACGCCGATAAGACAGACCTTGAAGAACTCATGGCTACTTTTACGGCAACCCTTAACCGAATGTCTCGCTCCAACTATGCAAAGTTGTCCAAGGAGCTAGGGAAAACCCCCCATCTTTTCACTGAAGAAGGCCTTAAAGCTGCAGTGAAGTGCATCTACGAAAAAGCCCTTTTGGATGATGTGACCTTTCACGATTTGTATGCTCGCCTTTGCGCGGACCTTTCAGTTCCCATGAAGGAACGGGGATTTAACTTGGCGAGGATTTTGCTGAATCGATGCCAAGCAACTTTTCAATCGAAAGGAACGTCAAAAGGAAAGTCAAAAGAGTGCACAATGGCTCAAACGGAGGAGTGCGGGAGTTTGACTCGTGTCCTTTCCAACATTTCATTCATTGGTCATTTATTTTGTGTGTCCTTGGCACCAAAGGCCGTGATTAGTATTTGCATTGACCACCTTTTAGCCTTAACAAAGAGTGATGAGGAGCGAGGGGTTGAAATGATTTGTCGTTTGATGAAGACGGTCGGTCCAGTCTTAAAATGCCAGGAGGGGTCCGATGTCTACTCAAAGATTGAGGCTTTGAAGCCCTCCTTGAAACCAAGATTTCGTTTCATGGTTATGGATCTCATGGATTTGAAACGAAAAGAGGGATGGTAAAATTTTCTGAATGAAAATCAACCATAGTTACGTCTTGGTAATCACAAAATAAAAACCATGGAAGATATTTCCATGTCTACCGATCAAGAAAAGGCCTTTGAGGCAAAGTGCAAGGAGGTTCTTGGAAAGGCCATTGATGATGACGAATTCTTTGCCAACCTTGAGCTATCTTGGATTTCTCCCGAGATGGATGCAGCGTCAAGACACCCATTTCATTCCTACATGATGTTTGCTCCCATGGAAGATGGCCAACCCCGTTCCAAAGCAGGGCAGACAATCAACCGAATCTATGCCGACTTGGTGTCATGGGCCAAAGAAAAGGGGGTGGACATTTCTTTTGGTGGACGTGACGGTGGGTCATATGTGTCGATTCACCGGGAGGGGGATGAGAATTAAAACATTTTTACTTGACACTTACCAAGAGAGTAACCTTTCGAAAAGTTTAAATTCTCACCATCAAGAGAAAAATCAGTGGGCCTTACAATTGACCAATCACTTGTGGGTGAAATTACACCTGCCATGGTGTAAATGTAGGCGACTAAGGCCGAACAAAAGAATCGATTCACGATGCGCGGAGATGTCTCCTCTTGGGTAAAGGCCTTCCACCAATCTTTGGGGACAATGTCATAGGGTTTGTCGTAAACGGCTTTGTGGATGGTGGAAAGGACCGAGGGACGGAAGGGATTTTGATCGTGAGGAATGTTTAGGTGACGTACATAGACGTGCCCTTTTCCCCGATAGGCCTCCAAGATTTCATGTAAGGGAGTAATTTGGACACCCAATTTGATCTTTCCATCCTGGGGATCCGGCTCACCTTCCCATGAAGACTCCCAAACGTAGAGACCTTTGAGAGAGGGGTGGATAAAGGTTGGGTCTTTGAGAACCATGGCTACGTGGGTGTAGTTTGAGTGGGTTCCCCACTTAATAAGGTTGCCAAGAAGTCCCATAAAGGACCAGGATGCGTCTTCATTGAATAACAAAATATCACCAGTTTTCAGAGTTTCCATTTATTTGATTGCGGAATTTATTAACCTGTAGCCCACATCCATCGAGCACCATTTTGCTCAATGCCATCTACACAATAGACCATTGCTCCACCTACATATCCTTGACATTGAGATGCTTGAGAACCATGGCCCGGAACCGAATAGGTTGATGTGATGGTGGCCATTTGATTTGGATCATAACCTCCACGTTCTCCAATTAGGACTTGCTGACCAGGGGTAAATGCACACCAAGTCTTACAAGCATCTCCACCAGTTGGTTGTGGATGGGGGGTCGGTGTTGGTTGTGGCCTTGGTTGGACCTTCACACAGTCTCCATCCGAAAGAGTGTATCCCGGTGCACACTCGTAACACTGACCCCAAGGGTAGCATCGTGCACAAGAGGCGATACACGGTAGAGAGGGATGAGGAGGATGGTGGTGATGGTGGCGATGTTTCTTATGGTGATGGTGATGAGCACCATATCCACCAAGAGGGTCAACCTCTCCAGTCCTGCAAAGTGGAAGATTTCCGTCTCTCTTTACACATCCTTCCACGCTTGCACAATACTCGTGCTCGGGGAAGCACTTTGAACATGTGCGCTCCTCTCCTTTTCCCCAATACGCAATACAACAAGGAGGATGAGGACAATGATGGTTATGATGATGACGCTTATGATGATGTGAACTAAGATCCATTTATTTGATGGGGTGAAAATACAAAAAAAAGTTGCGAGAAACATTTTAAATCTTTTAGCGTCCTACCGTTGGACTACCCTGGGATGAATGAAATGGATGATGAATGAAATGGATACCCTTATCCCAGGGGCTAGGAATCGAACCTAACATCTCTACCAATTACGTCGGTTTTGATTTGAATACTTGCCGTTGGTTTCTCATAAATTGATTCGGGCAGGACTCGAACCTGCTAAGGGCGAACCCAAGTGACAGAAGCCACCTCCTTTTTCCCATCAGGCACCGAATCAAATTGTTTTCAAGGAACATTGAAATTGGTGTGCTACCATTACACTACAACCTCTGTGGAGATTGCTCGGAATCGAACCGAGTCCACCCGCACCCAAAGCGATTAAGTTATTTGCCGTGAGTTCCTGAACATCATAAGTTCCAATTCGATATTTATACCCCATGAATAACCCCAAATGAAAATTATTTTTATGGGCTTAATAAGGTTCTCTTTGAGGTATAAATACCGAAACCTTCTTCCCTCTTTCAGAACACCTACTGCAAACCTTATGATTGGCCCAATGGTTGGGCGTACGCCTGAAGAGTGTAAAGCCTGGGTTCGATTCCCAGATCACAACCTGTGTGTTCTGAAAATTTTTCATCGTTGGTGTAATGTGAACATACCTATTAAGCAAATAGGAGATCGGGGTTAGATTCCCTCGACGGTGATTTTTTTTCAATATTATGGCCAAATTACAGATGAAGTGTCTTTAGAAGTCGAAATTTATCCTCAGGGAAATTTAAGTTTGGTAAAAGTGTTCGTCTTCGCCTTTGGGTCCCACCGAAGCATAGAACTGCGTTTGTTTCGCTTTTTTGATTGTAATATTCCATTTAAAACAGACACTAATGAAGCGCCGTTCAGATGTTGTGGTTGTTCCGAAAAAGAAAAGACGAATCAAAACCCCTTTTTCCAACTATAATAGCATGACAAAATTAGGAAAGAGAAAGGTTGACTGTTGGTCTGACAAAAACTCGCTCAAACCTTTTGAGGTGAGCATTGGTTCACGTGAAAAATTCTTATTTGATTGTGATGTTTGCAATCACACATTTTCCAACCACCCGAACCACATAACAAGTTCGGGTGGTTGGTGTCCGTTCTGTTGTTCTCAAGGTCCCCGTTTATGTGAGAATGAAGACTGCAAATACTGTTTGAGTCGTTCGTTCTATTCATTTGATGAAACTACGAAGCTTGGAAAAAGAAAGGTAGATTGTTGGTCATCAAAAAACAAATTTCCTCCTTGGAAAATACCAAAATTTAGTTCAAAAATTAAAGCGTGGTTTGTGTGTGACCACTGTCAGCATGAATGGTGTCAAAGAATTGCAAGTGTAACAACTCAAAACGCGTGGTGCCCCTACTGTACAAAGCATTCGGCGAAACTATGTTATGATGATGGGTGTCAGCTCTGCTTTGATAAGTCATTCGCATCATTCACGGAACTCGCTCCGTGCGGAAAACGAAAAGTGGACTGTTGGTCTCTTTTAAACAAAACGACACCTAGACAAACGACGATGGCCAGCGCTAAGAAGATAATCTTTGATTGTCCGACTTGCTTTGGAACTTGGTCAACAGTATTATATTCAATCAAAAGAGGGACATGGTGTCCACATTGTATAAACAAGACAGAATTAAAGGTATCCACATGGCTAACTGAAAAATATGGGCTAAAAAACGTGAAGCAAGAGTGGAAACCAAAATGGTGCTCGACTTCCTTTGTTTATTATAAGAGGGGTAAGTTGATCCAAGGAAAATCCCAATACCGTTTCGATTTTGCCATTCACAATCACAAAATAATTGTTGAAGTTGATGGAATTCAACACACCTCCGACAAGCATAACTACTTTAAGTCTACCGCTTTGTGCAATCAGATACGGGACAAATACAAGGAAAGATTGGCTCAGAAACACGGATATAGAGTATTGAGACTATTTCAACCTGATGTGTGGGAAGACCGGATCGACTGGAGGAAACAGATTGAAGATTTCGCGGAGAAGGGCATTGTCGAACAATAGAATATGAATGTGAAAATTGAAGGTTCAGGCTTCCCAGGTGGTGTTTATGAAACATTTTTTTTTCTTCATGAAGACATTAAATATTGAGATAGAATAAATGGCAAGAGTGTATCAAAAGAAAGACTTAATGTTTATTGGGCCTGGAGGTCGTGGTGTCATGCATACTGTGAAATATATGCTCTTTGCTGGAATGTGGGGTCTCACGATGCATGGAGGAAATCGCTATGCAATGCTCCTAAAGTGTGAAAAGAAACACGAGTCCTTTGGGCAGGGAGATTATGTACTTATTGAGCAAGATAAGTTTGTCGCTGAAAAAAAGAGTCGGAGTTATCGTGAAACTGCAACTTACGATATGGCGTTTGAAAAGCCGTTGAATGTTCGCGAACAATTTTACGAATGTGCAAAGAGAAGACACAGATATGGCACCTTAGCCGGAGTCTCATCCCGCCACCGAGAAGAAAATGTCGCCGATTACTGTTGTGAACTTCGTAGTTCAACAACGGAAATGTATCTCTTTGATAAGGAAACTCAAATTGTTTATTTCTTTGGCAAATACCCTCCGACTCCCCGAATGGAATTTTCTGATCCTCAGGAATACGACGCTTCTGATGTGGCTTTCCATGCCCCAAAGAGTCTCGCAGATTCATGGGCTTATATTTTTGATGCCCTGCGAGAACTTGATGCTCGGGACATGCATCTTCTGAAGACAAAGCTTGACGATTTGGAGACTCTCAAAAAAATTGACATTCGTGTTGCCAAAAACATGAGGAGTGCTCAAGTGTTGGGGGCACGCATCAATTGCAGGCCTCTGTCGGCATATGATTTAAAAGGACCCGATCTTGAGCATTATAACCGAAGTCAATTGATTTCTTGTCTTTCATATTTGGTAAGAGTGGGGACATATAAAGACGAAGAAATGGATGAACGGTTGAAGAATAGATTACCAAAATGGGAAAGGATGACTCTTGAAGTTCCTCCCGAAGTTCGTATTTTAAGCCTTAATCAATGAGTAAAGTAACGCCGGCCGGTGTGATGAAGAACAATGCCGAGTTCTTTGGCCTTTGCCTCCACCTCGCCATCACGGGTTGATCCGCCCGGTTGAACAATAAATCCAACACCACCTTCATATGCAACGTCAATGGAATCCGGAAAAGGGAAGAAACCGTCGGATGAGAGACTGAGTTTTCCCTTATAGGTATCCAACCAAGTCTTTCGTTCATCGACACTCAAAAACTCTGTATCCCTCACAAGGTCATAGGCGAGGTTGGCCTTTGCCGTGCGAGATCCAGGGGAGGTGTCAAGGGCGTGAAGAACCTTTGGATGCTTCCTCAACAAAAACTCGTGGGCCTTTCGCACGGCCAACCTCACACAGTCCACACGGTTTTGTTGACCGGCCCCGATGCCGATGCACTGGCCACCGTAGGCAATCACGACCGAATTGGATTGGGTGTACTTCAGACAAATCGTGGCAAGGCGGAGGTCGGTTAAAGGCCCTTCTTCCAAGTCAAGATCCTCCAAAGTCTCGAAATCTTCATGAGAGGGTTGGTGAAGAGTGAGGCCACAAAGATCACGCATCTCATCGTCATACATCCAAGGATGGTAAGCCATCATCACATAGGTGCCCTTCTTTTTTGCCTTTAGAATCGACAAAGCCTCCTCCCCAAACTCGGGCGCCATGATGCCATCCGAGACTTCGGGTTTGACGGTCAAGGCGAGGTCTTCATCGGCGGCATGAGACACTGCAACAAAATCCCCAAAGGATGAAAGGGGGTCACAGTCTCGTGCCTTCTTATAAGCATCCGCCAAGGAGATTTTGGAAACGGCAAATCCGGCAGGTGAATTGTGTTTGTAGGATGCGGCAAAGTAAAGTGGTCCATCTTCATAAGCAAAAACTCTTGTGGCATCCTTCACCAACCCAGCCCCAAGTAATCCGTCAAGCATGTTGATGTAGGAGGGACGACCATTGTGGAGGCGGAATTGAGATGCCGGTGTTGCGCCTTTGTCAAGAGACGAGGGATACGACACATAGGCCGGTGTCTGAGAAGGGTTGGATCCATACTTTAGAAGCATAATGTCAGTGTCCTCACGGTACCGTCTCCTTGGGTCAAAAAAGTGAGAGATGGCCATATCATAAAAGGTCACACGGCGAAAGGTTTCGGCAGCTAAGACTTTTCGATAGATCAGTGGTTCAGCCTTTGTCCAAGCTTCAAAGAATCCTTCGTAGGCTGAGGGGTCGGAGAGTACATAGACCCTTTCGTAATTCTTTGCCGCTGATCGAAGTAAGGTCGGACCACCAATGTCAATGTTTTCAATGACCTCTTCATAAGTGGCTCGACCTTCCTGATAGTCCCTTTCATACTCTTCAAAGGGATACAAGTTTACGGCAACCAAGTCAATTGGAGGAATCCCATGAAGTCCCGCTTGGGCCTTATCCTCTTCCGATTCTCTCATTAAAATACCACCATGAACCTTTGGGTGCAAGGTTTTCACTCGTCCCCCAAAGAGGTGAGGGAATCCTGTCAAGTCTTCAACGGTCGAATGGGGAATCCCCGCGTCATTCAATACCTTTGCCGTTCCTCCGGAGGACCATATCGTCGTTCCCATTTTGACTAAACGTCGAGCAAAATCAACAATCCCCGTCTTGTCATACACCGATAACAAAGCGTTGCGAATCATTTCGAGGTTTGAATTGAAAGAGAACTTTATCCTCTCTTTAATTAAAAATGGAATATCTCCCGACTGATCACCCTGCTTGGGGGGAATTGAGTTTTGATGGGTCTGAAGACATGAGAGCTGGAAGGGGTCGAGGGGGTCGACGTGGATCTCGGGGGTCTCGCCGTGGATCCAGAGGAATGCGTCGTGGATCTAGGGGTGCTCGCAGAGGACGAGGCCGAAGAGTGAGGCCGAGGCGAAGACATCGTCACCACCACCATTGGCATGGAGACGATGATCGGTGTTGGGGTGGATCCTGTGGTGGTTATGGTTACTGGGGTGGTGGATGGCCCTACTCCTATGGCTATGGGTGGCCCTACTACTACGATTGGGGATGGGGTTACCCTTACTCCTGGGATTACGACGTGCCCGTTGTCCAGATCCAGGCTCAACCGACTGTGGTGACGTCTCCTCAGGGCGCCGTTCAACCCGGTGGCTTATTGGGAGATGGAATGACTTGCGCTCAACCTCTTTCTATGGCTCTTAACAATGTTTGTCATGGCCCAGCTCAGGATAAGACTTGCCAACCCATCAACACTTGGCAAGCGAACCCTGCGAACCCTTCTATTCTCGCTTGTCTGCCTCCTCCTTCATCCACATAAAAAAAAGGAATGGAAACCCATTCCAAGGTGAGGTGTGAGTACAACAATCGAAACAAATAACAATCTAATATACAAACATACCTTTTTTCCTGCCGTTCCTAAGTGTCGTTGTTCTTGATGCCGATCTTCCTTTGTGCCGTTGTCGTTCCCTTGGTCCTTGATGTCAATCTCCGTTTCTTCAAATACCTATCCTACCTAATCCCGCGGATGACCCAACCCCTTTCCAGGGCCATGCCACCCAATTTATACTTTTTGAATTCGATATTTATACCCTTGATCAAACCTGAATTGGAATTTATTATGACACAAAATTCTAAGCCTTACAACACATCATGATCAAAAGAATGCTGGTCATGAGGATGATAATACCGTGAAGGCAAACAATCGTGAGGGTCATGTCCCACAGGAGAGAGTGGTCAAGAGCCGAACAGGATCGGTCAACTACTTCAACGAGACCCCATACAAACATGGCAATCGAAAGGCAGACCGAACAAATGTAGGCGCCAATCGATTCTTCATTCGATCCCTTGGCAGATGATCCTCCAGACATGAGGGCAAAGACCAAGGAGACAATCATGTAGACGTGCATCTTGGAATTCTCGCACTCCTCCACAAGATCCCAATCTTCGACAAGTCCCATGATGGAAAAGACAACGATGGAAATACATCCGGCAGTAAGGGCCAAGACACCCAAGATAGCACCACACCCACAAAGACATCCAAGACAATCATCCTTCGACATGATGAGAAGAAAAAAGAAGTGGTGGAAATGAGAAAAATAAAAAGAATCTAAAACAAAAAAATGGGTTGCAAGTCATCAAGACCCCAAAGTCCACAACCAAGTCAAATCCTACCAAGTGATCGACCATCCAATCCATCTCACCCAACAGGTTTAGTCACTGACCCGACGGCGGTGGACACCTTCTCCTTAGCCCATAAGCTCATGTGTTGGGACAACATGTTTTCTTCAAAAGTGGAGACGGCTGAAAAAAACTTGAAGGAAGTCCTCGGTCTCGTTGCCATTCCCGTTCCGCCTGAAGAACATGAAGAAGAAGTTGAGGATTTGGAGGAACATCGCATTCGATGCATGGCCAAAATGGCCGCCGCTCTTGACACTTGGGTTCAAGACTACCATGCTAACCTTCGGGAGGTCCGATCTCGCCTCACCTCTGTCGTGTCTCAAACCTCCATTCGCCTTCCCACCAATCCGTCTCTTCAAGTTTTAGATGGATCAAACTCCCGTGCTCCTCCGTTTGAATCTGATGAAGAATCGAAAGAAGATGCATTATGATGACCCATAGATGGCTCGAACCCGAGAAATGTCATCGGGATTCAGTGCCCTTCGTTTTCCTTGGTAAAAAGCGTACATGACGGCCGCGGCAACGTTGGAGTGGCCAAGGCCTAAGGAGTGACCAATCTCGTGAAGGGCAACGGTTTGAATGTCAATCTTTCGCCGAGTGGCCTCAAGTCCCCATCGCTCACCGTCGTCAAAGTGAACGTCTGAGCAAAATGGACTTGACGTGCAAGGGAAAAAGGCATGGGCCAAGGTTCCTCCCCGTCCATCAAAGGGATACCTGTCTCCATGACGCTTCTTCACAAAAGACACCCGAATGGTTGCCCTCCTCACAGGCACCTTCTTGAAGCGAAAGGGGAGGACGGCTCCCCAAGTCTTAAAGGCTCTCTTAATAGCCCGTCTTTGCTTCCGTCTGCCCACATCCCGAGTGCGTCGCCCAAAGCCAAAAGTCACGACTCCTCCCCTCACTCGAATACGACTCGACTGGCCTCCTCTTTGGCCCCTATAGAAATCAATGCGAACATTGTTCAAGGTAAACCCAGAGTCTGGCATACCACATCGTTTAAGCGAAAGAAGCTTTGTTGTGGCTTCATTCAACTCTCCCGTCTCTTCTAAACCATATGCCTTTTGAAATGCACAAATACCTTCTTTGGTGGTGGTATATCCACCAAGTTTTAAATTTGAATAGACACGATTTGACATTTTATTTTTAATAAAAGAATTAGACAAACTCCCCTGCTCCTCCGTTTTTACCCATCAAGGGTTTCAGTCTAACGACTTACCCCAAAGGTGGAAACTCTGTCATGTTATGAATGTCAGGTCTTCGTGACGGTGGTTTGAAAGGACTTGATCTTCGACCTCTACTCCAACGACCTTTTTCACCACTACTCAAAGGCACACGGTTTTCGAAACGGCTAAGGATTGTGGAAAATCTAAGGGTTACAGAAGGTGGAGGAGGGTGATAAGGAGAATGAGGTTTGAGAATACTGCCCTTTGGATCCCTGGGTAAAAAGAGGGGTTCGGGGCAGGAAGAATGGCGTGGAAACATTGATGTGTGGTCAATCACTAAGGGGTCATCTTCAAAGGTTTCTCGGCGACACACACGACATACTGAAAACTTATCATGGCAAATGGCATGTCTTGGAAAGTGATTTCCGACATCCTTCACAAACACGGTGGTGACTTTTGCTTCGTCTTCTGGATCACCACACACCCTGCATCCCACGAGTCCCGCACAAAACCTTGACTTATGGAACCCCCCACAGTGACCACAAGATAGGGTCGGATTGGAAAAGGGCAAACCGTCAGACCCCAAAAAGGTCGTCTGGAGTTGCCAAGTTCCACTTATTGGATTCCAAAAAGCGTTGTGGTGGGGGGAAGGAATGCTTGGGAAAGGTGTCATCACTGCCATGACAGATGAGAAAAAATTGTGTGTTTATTTCTAAATTTTAGTCATGAGTGTCATCGAATTGAAAAGAAAAAAGAATCACTATGTAAATCACTGCATGGAAGATGTGGAAGAAAAGTATAAGTTTTTGAGATACACGGAGAAACCCGATCGAGACGTTGAGTATTTTTGGTACATCTTTAAGGATTTTGTTGTCAATACGGCCACCCGTTATCCCCTGACAAAAGACCCAAAGGCCTTCATTGAAAGTCTCTCCTCAACCCTCAATAAACTCCAAGAGGAAAAGGCATATGACGACATCCAAGAAAAGATCAAAGAAGTCATTATGGCTATTGGATGGGTTCTTATGTCTTCCCATGCAGACTCTCACACCTCTCACCTTTACCTGACCTTTGTGAAGCGATGGTCAAAGTGGACACCACCTAAGTTCACTCTTGAAGGAACGCAAGTCTTAGCACTCTTTCGCATTCACATGGTGACTTTTTCATTAGAAGAAGGGGAAGAGAAGGATTTTCTGATTGATTTATTGAGTGATATGAAATCGCTAAGCGATGTATTTCAATATGATCTTGAGGAACTCTTTCTTCTTGGGATTCGCACGGGAAAGACTTCCATCCTTAATAATTTAAAGCCCTTTTTAGATTTTGAAGAGGTTTCCATGAAGCATTTTGGCGTAAAGGTCCATCAGCGAACAAAGGGCCAAAAAGTCATTCGCCTACTTCAAGGGAGGAAGATTCTCAGTCAGGGCTCCCCATCGAGCAAAGTGAGTGATTCCGGGATGGAAGAAGAAACAATTGGTGTGGGCGTAAGTACGGTCGTGGGGACAGTGGAAGGGTTTTCCAAGACATACCAACTCAAGATCTGAAAAGGTATCAAGAGCTTTCCAATCACCAATCGAAGCCATTGGATAGAAAAAAGTGGACAGTTGTCGTATTAATTATTTACAATCCATGAGGCCACGTGGCCGTAACGAGGTTTATGAAACATCTTCACGGATTCCCTCTGGGCCGCCATGACTTCAAAGGGTTTCTTTCCCACAAACCGCAGCGCCCTTCGGTACCATGGTTTAGCAAAGTAACCCTTATAGGATAAGATGGACTTCAAGGTGAGGGGGGTGTAGGGGAGAATTCGCCGTAAGGCCGCCTCATAAGAAGCATGCTTTCGGTAGTGTTGAATCAACCAAATGAGGGCATGGTCTAAGCGGCCTTCGATGTCTCGCAAAAGGGGAAGCACCCTTTCAATGTCGACACAGTGAAGGGAAATAAAGATTGACACCGCACGCATGCGCTTAAACCATCCGTTTTTCCATCTCTTATACACTCTACGCTTCTTTTTAACTTTTCGTTTTGAATTGTCATCCAACCTTTCGTCGTAGATTTCTGCCCTTCGAATGTGTTTGGGTGCGTCTTTCAAATCCGTCTTTTGAAGGTGCATTAAGAGGTGAATACAAAAATCCAAGTGTTCATCAGAAGAAAGGGCCAAAAACTCTGGATCGGATGACATCTCACTTAATTTTTCCACAAGATTTCTCGAACACTCCGTCTCCTTCACAGATAAGAGAGAATAAAACTTTCGTGTTCGTGCCGTGGCAACAAAGAGGGTTTTTGGGTCTTTTGTAAAACTCCGTGCCGTATCCGTATCTCCTGCAGAAGTTGGCGTTGCGGTAGATGTCTCAGTGGGAAGAACAATTTTGGGAAGGATGACCCTTGACGGTAAGTGTGGTTTTCCGGGAACGTCTCGAGTTGCCATTTGGATTGTGGTTATAATTTTCGTGATTAAATTTCCCAATCGAGAAATCATCACAGTTTTTTTTGTCTTCAACTCTAGCTTTAAATAAAAAATGTCGTGTTGTTCCTCTCTCAAACAAGGTCCCTATTATTCAAAGCCCAATTGGCCTGACCGTCGTGCCTTTCGATCCGCTTCGGCAAAGAAGCCGTGCAAATGTGTGAAACGAAAATCCTTAGTGAAAGCCGTCAAGTTTCTTCACAAACTCAAATCCAAATAAACATAAAAATGTATCCATCTTTAGCACCATCTTTAGCACCATCTTTAGTATCATCATCATCTTCAGTACAATCACCACCCCTTTGCTCGATTGGAGGAGCCACCCCATGTCTCGGGGTTCCAGGAAATCCTGCAGCTCTTGGCGACAACTACACAAGTTTTTTCAACTACTACGGGAATGCTTCGTCTGTGGCACCCTGCCTCTCCACAACCGTCGGCGAAGCACCTTCCGTGTCTCAGTTTGGGTGTTGCATCAATGGAAATGCGAATAAGTCTCGCGGATCATGTTCCAACCCCTTAAAGGTGGATGGTGAGACTTTGGCCTCGGGGAAATTTCCATGTTCCTTGGTAGCCCTCACCAAGTCATGGGGAGTCACTTCGACATGGCAACATGGAGGTGTCGTGGCTGAAAATGTGTCGATTGTCCCAAATGTTTTGGTGAACTATGAAGGGTCTTCGTCCACCCAAAACGTGATTCGTCTTCGCATTACGGGAGATGAGATTGATGACCCGACAGCGCCAGCGGGAATCTTCAATGTCCATACTCCTCATGCAACATGTAAACAAGGCGCTTGCTATGATTCATCCGGAACTCCAACCACTCCGTGCACCGAAATTGAATGCACAACAACCAAACGCCTCACAAAAGAAAATATTCAACAGTCGCCTAAGGAAGGAGGTGCAGGGTTCACCTATTCCAATCCCCAGGCAAGGGTGGGTGCATGCATTGCAACCTCCAACCAGTTTGGTCCTGGTCGCTACTCCATCTTAGCACGTCTTCCCAAGACGTCATGGGCCGAAACGGATGGTCGAGGGTACGTGTTTGCCATGTGGACTTTTGCCTACACCGAGCAATACAATGTCTACCCAAATGGAGAACCATCAGGTGGTTTTGGTAACAATCTTGGGTCTTACGATGCGAGCCCCCCGGCCAATGTCCATGGAAAAACACCTCCACCCCTTCCCTCGATTGCCCAAGGGTCGGATAATGACGGATGGTTCACAGTCACCAATCACGAAATTGACATTGAGATTCCTGCTAATTCCCCTCAACTCGCAGGGTCCTTTGACGATTGGAAGGCCAACTTGACATGGAAGACGATGAATTGCAACACTTGGTTATCCGACATTGATAAGTATGAGGGAACGGACCCCTACTACACTCAAGCCATGACAACCTCGGACGAGGTCCAATCCGATGTGAAGTCGTTTGTCTCGGAAAATGGAGAGTTTCATTGGTACGAGTTTGAATGGACAGTTTACCCAGACGATCCTTCGAAAAACACCGTGACTTGGTACTTTGATGGGGATGTTGTCTATTCAACCAACCGTTTTGTGCCCTTTTATTCAGGTCGCCTCGTGATTGGTCCATGGCCTGCTTGGTGGGGGTGTGGAAAGCAATCCCCTCAATTTGCCACGGCAGACATTGACATTGCCCAGATTTTAATTGAGCCTCAAGCGTCTCCAAAAGTCAACTTTTCGATTGGCCAAATGTATGATCAGGTTTTGCCAACCACCGGAGGACCCAAAGACCTTGCCTGTGGCTTTCAAGGGTGGGAAGACTGTGTGGGAAGTTCACCCTGCTTCGCCCCACCACCTCCTCCCCCTCCCATTCCTTACTCGTACTATTGTTCCCCCAATCACGGATGTAAGATGTGTGAAGAAGGAGGATGCCCCTCTGGAGTGACCCTCTACCCCAACCTCACGGCATGTGCACCAACTTGTGCATCATCTCCACCTCCACCTAAAAGTCAATGGTACTGTGAGGGAGGATGTGAGGGAGTGTCGCCCCCTCCCCAAGGAGTCACCACCTACTCTACCCAAGAGTTGTGTCTCAATGCTTGTGGAAAGTACTACTGTGACTCGAATCACCAATGTCGTGAGGTGACTGGAGCCAAAAATCCCGCCATCACTTACTTTGTTACTCTTGACCAATGTGATGCCCATTGTGCACCTAGTCAAAAGGAAACTTGGATTGATCGCCACAAGTGGTTTTTGATTGGTGTAATTGGTGGAGTGATATTCATTATGTTTATTGTTATTCTGGCTCTGGCTTTGCGAAAACGTAGTGGGCCGATGACCCAAGCAATGCCAGAGAAAGAATTGGTGTCACGGCAGGGTGAAATCCCATAACAAAATCGGCCCCAATAGAATAAAGGATTCCGTCAGACGATCGAGAGAGATTGGTCTCTTTTTCAAGTCCTCAATTTTGACACGTTCCTTCGTTGTGATTCCTCCAAACACAAAGCCATAGACAAAAGCTCCAGCAGTCACAAGAGCAATGGCTTCCTTGGAAGTGAGAGACGAAGAAATCTTGGATAGGGTGGATGAGACATGGCAATAAATTGTGATTTTATCCCACCCTTCGGTTGGGTTTAATTTTTCGTTTTGGAATGGCCTTCCCCTGACGTTTCCACTTAATCCTTTCAAAGGTGTAGAGGGTGTTGATTCCTGCACGTCGTCGCCACTTTCGTCCCTTTCCCTTAAAGACCCATCGATCGGGAAATTGGATGATCTTATAATTTTTGCGCCGGCCGGGAAGGACAACCGTGTCGGTCCCTTCTCCACCCCTCACCACATCATCGCCTCCATGCAAAACAATGCGATCATTGCCGCCACCTCCCTCTAAGGTTGCATCTCCTCCATGATCCACAAGGGTGTCTGCATGGTCCGACCCAATGGCCCTTTCAATCGTGGTTCCCTTTGCAATCGTGAACCCACCTTCAATCCCGCTCATTCCAGAAATTTTTCCCCCTCCCCTTCTTGACCCATCCACCGTTGCCGCTCGCAAATCAATCGTCACTCCTGCCGTGGCCGACGACCCGTCAATGGTGTCCGTGCCCCCAGTGTCCACAATGGCTTTATGAAAAGTGCCCTCTTCGTTACTTGTGGGAAGGGTGTAGGTGGTGTCTCCACCTTCAAGAGAGGAAGGAGCACCATAGATGGCTTGGATGGTTGCAACGTCATAGGCCATGGGTCCACCAACAAAACCGTAGGACTGAACCACGTCGGGAGTGAGGGGACCATTCAAGTCGTTGTAAGACATGACTGTGTACACGGTTTGGTTCTGAAGGTTTCGGCCGAGGTCCGAAGAGGATGACACTCCAGGAAAAAGAGTTGACGACCCACCATCGTCGTGAGGGTGAGCGAGGCCAAGAGTGTGTCCGAGTTCGTGAATCATGGTGATCCAATCGTAGGAACCCACAGGGAAATCTGTGTCGTCCGCGGAGGAATAGGCGACGTAGTTTTGACCCTTATTGGCCGACCCAGGAAAGTAGGCATGACCTAAGTAGGGGTAAGACCCATCATCAATCAAATAAAATTTAATGTCTGCCGTTGCATAGGTGGCTCCATCCTCAGAGAAGGTTAGGGCTGACACGTCTTCCCAAGCTTGGACGGCCGCCCGCATCGCATCTTTTTGGGTGTCGGTCCAATTGCGAATGGTTTCGGTGTGTCCGTCGTCCACCGTGGTTGTATCGTCAGTGGTGACAAAGTAGTAGGTGAGGGAGGTAGTGGCCCACTTTTGGCCTGTGTTAAGTGCCGAGATGTAAGTTTGGGTTGAGTCCTTGGGCCCTTTCAATGAATGTGACTTTGCAATATTTGCTCGATCTTTCATCAGGGAAATGTCTATGCAGGTTTTACAAGTTTTTCTTTTAGGAGGTGTTGCCATTTATTGATTAGAGGGTAAATGACCAATCTTACATTAAGGATTGAGAGGTTGAAAGTGAGTAGTTGTTGTGGAGCCATGGAAGGGTTTTCAGAATGTCGTGCTTTGCGTGAGTGCTCGAAGAATTGTAGAGGTAGTAGAAGAAGAGGTTTTTGTTGGGATGGTGAAAGGCTTCATAAGTGTTGGAAAGACCAAATGAAGGTGCTTGAAACATTTCCTCAAAGTCATCCACATAAATGTGTGTCGGTATTGTAAGAGAATTTTCAAACGATGATAGAATGAGGAAAAGAGGAACTTCATCAAACTCCTTTGCACTCAACCAGCAGAAAAGACCAGAGGAGGACGGGGCCTTTGAAAAGGTTTGAGTTGCCTTGATGAAATCTTGGCGACACTTTTCGGTGGCAAAGCGAATGAGAGACATGAGGTTGTGAAAAAATGCGCCAAAAAAAACTTAGACCATCATCTCGTCACACATAAATGAAGGTCATCTCCTGGAACATCAATGGTATTAAGACCTCTTTGCCCTTTATCGGTAAACTTTTGGTGGAAGAACAACCTGAAGCTCTTTTTCTGTCTGAGATAAAGGTGGGCCAAAAGACCCTCGATAAACTTGACACCTCCGTCATCCCTGAAGACTATGAAGCTTTTTGGAATCCATGCCTAAAGGGAGGATCCCATGGCACGGCCTTTTTTGTCAAAAAGGTTTTGACCCCAACCCTTTTAACTCTGACTCTCCCTCGACCATCTGGGCGAAGGCCTCTTGTGGGACCTGAACTTCTTTGTCCTTTAAGGGATGCCGTCGATGAGACCACCATTCGACTTGGTCATCGGGAGGAAGGGCGGATTATTGGAGTAAAGATCACTTGGAGAGATGAACCATTTATTCTCATCGGAACCTATGTCCCCAATGTGGGTGACCCACCTGCCATGCTTCGCCTTCCCTACCGTGTGCGCGAGTGGGATCCTGACTTGTGTTCCTACCTTGAAGGATGCTTAGCAGAGTGTCCCAACCTCATTTGGTGTGTCTATGACCCCGTGAAGCAAAAGGGGAAGGGATGCTTCACCATCGAGGAACGAGGCGCTTTTGGTGCCATGTGTGAGCGTCTTTCCCTCCTTGACACCTTTCGTGTCACTCATCCCACACGTCGCACCTTTTCCTTCTTCTCTTTCCGCTTTGCTTCAGTGGCCACCAATCGTGGGTGGCGTCTTGATTACCTTATGGTGTCAAAGCCTTTGCATGACCGTGTCTTAACATCTGCCGTCTTTGATGACATTGATTCACGTCTGAACTCGCGAAAGCCTGATGGATCTCTGAAACGAATCTCGGATCATTTGCCTATTGTTTTAAAACTCAAATAAATTTGATTTGCAATTTCTTGCTGAGTCCCCACCCATGCTCCTCGCTTTTTCTCAAAGTCGAGTGCCCCCTTATACATCTTTCTATAGTTGGCTAAGGACATGTCCAGGTTGACCGCTCCAAGTCCATAAACAAAATGAGCAAGAAGTCCGGGCTGGGGCGATTTTGAAAGAATGTCCAAAGGCACGTCTTTCGCTTTTTGAATTTCACGCTTAATGAGACGGTGGAAAACTTCCTTTAGATTCACCAAGCGAATAAAAAAGGAACGGTGGGTATTCAGGAGGAGAGTCACACCAACCACGACTTTAATTTTTGCCTTGGATCGATCTAAATCCTTCTGCAGCATCGACTTTGCCAGACCAAAGAGTCTTCTCTGGGCTTTTGGTGGGAGGGAGTCTACCTCTCTCCCAGGCTTAGCTAGGGCTCTTTGGAACAAGTGGGTTTTGATCAAGGTTTGGAAAGCTTTTGCAACATAATCATCCGTGTCAAAACATTCAATCCTGGAATCATTGAGCAACGAACAAAGAAAAGTTTTGCCGCTGCCTGGAACTCCTCTTACGGACACTAGCATTTAAAAATAACATCAAAAATATATTATATTAAATCTAATTCAGGAGTCGAAGGTCGGAAGGCATCCTTTGGCTTCTCTGCCAAAAACCCAGGAAGGTCTTCGAGGACGAGTCGATTGCCCAACGTGTCTGCTGTCGCCTCCAAGGCTTTCACCCGTCCCTTCTTTACCTTTTTGCCCTTTGCCGTGGGGAACTCGGATGCGCCCACACCAAAGGGATCGTCTTCGGTGGATCCAAGGTTGGCAAAGGCTCGCCTCATGTCAATGTCTTCGCACAAAGACTTATCCCCCTTCATGGACTGTTTGAGCTTTGCCATGGCCGTGCTCAAATCAATGTCTCCCCTTTGGCCTGGGCCAAGGTCTGCCGAATGGCGCATCTTTTCCAAGTAGGTCCTATAAGCTTGAAGGCGAACTTCCCTCTCTGACTGAGGCTCCTTCATCACCTCTTCTGACCAAGGGTCAATGATGGCCGCATCTGACCCTCCAAACACTTCGTCATTGGCGAGGGGGACGGCAGAGGTGAGCGACGGTCGAAGAGACGCATAGGCGCCCATTCGGAAGGACTGGTCCCTCGTCGATGCCTTTGGATGATGGCCGTCCGTCTTTATGCGCTTCTTTTTCTCAAGGTGTTCCTTCAGGGTGTCAAAGTCGCCAATCAGCTCTTCAGCATCAGGGCGAGGTGGACGGGTGTCAAAGGTGACCCTCTTATGGGGAGCTTTGGACTCCACCTCTGGGTCTCGAACCTCATCCCGTCTCGCCGCTTCGTGGGTGCCAAAGACAATGCCCGTCTTTCGATCAATGCGGTCCTTATGGCGGGGCTCAAGTGCGGCTAAGCCTGACCTCAGGGCATGGTCTTCAATCTGAGAACGCTTCGGCTCGGTGGCCTCCTGGCGTTGGATGCCAAACATGCCCGTGCCCATGGGCGCAATCTGGCCCAACATCATGTTCTGGGTCAGGCCAAGCATCTTATCCCGTTCGGCAAAGTAGGCCGCGTGGTGAATCATGTCTTGGGTGCCCTCAAAGGAGGCTCGAATTAAGGGGCCCTTATCCACACGGTTCTGGCCGTGACGTGTGGTCGTCATGGGGAAGCCACGGAAGGTGAGGGAGTCGGCAAGCAATTGAAGGTGGCGAAGGTCCACATAGGCCCCGTCGTTCGATAAGACGGCATGGAGTTCCTTTAAGATTACCTGCCGACAGGCGTCAATCCCCAGTACCGAGTGGGCCTCTAAGATGTTGTTGGTTGTGGACCGTGACCAATCCACTCCCTTAATTTGGGCAACGGCCAACAGGCCCGACCCCTGCACGTCCACCTTCCACTCGTCGACCATTGTGTATTCGCCAGTCTTTGGGTCTACTTGGGGTGTCTTATAAAGGGCCGGTTGGGCAAACGACACGCCCTTCACCCCACCAAGCGTCACCTTTTTCATCAGCAAAGAGGGGAAGGCACGCACCGAAATTTCATCCTCCATGTTCCAAAGGCGAAGGCGAATCAACCAAGATCCCATGTTGACCTCGGAGTAGATGATGGTCATGACGGAGGAGGGGAAAGACGTTTCAATGGCCTTTGCAACCATAAAGGGTGTAATGTCCTTCTCAATCATGACCTCCTTCTTCAGAACTAAGCAAATGACGTAGGGGGAAGGCACCATGTCTTCAGATGCCCCGTCTGCCTCTCGCCCAAACACTTCTTCGGCAAAGGTCATGAGGGGGAGGTGGGCCTTCAAGGTGGTGAGGGGTCCGTCGACAGTTGCAGGGTCATGGATGACAAAGGGGTCCTGGGTGATTGACCCAAGGGGGATGCAGGTGATGGCCCTCGCAACCTTCTTTGCCGATTCTTCAGTGGGATCGAGAAGGGCTAAAAAGAGGTAAGGGGTGCGCGGCGAGGGGGACATATTCACAATCTCGACAAACCGTGGCACACCTTGAGACAACTGCTTCGACCCCTTCCCCGCAAAGTGAAAGGTGTTCAGCGTCATCTGGGTTGCGGGTTCGCCGACGGACTGGGCGGCAACAATGCCCAACATCTCTCCCGTCTGCGCCAGCGACCAAAGGAACTTATCGCGGGTGAGGGCCACGAGGTGAAGGGCGGCTTCGTTGGATACCTTAAGCCGATCCAAGTTTTTAGGCGAAAGTTCACACAGCAAAGCCAACCTCATACATGCCGAGGCTTCGTGACCCACAGTCTTTCGCATCCATCGGCAGGCCGACCGAATGGCCTTAAAGAGGGTTTTTGTGTCAAGGAGTTCTCCTTTTGCTCGAGAATTGGCAAAGGTGTCCTTCAAGTGGCGATGAAGGTTCATCGGTAAGACGGTCGACTTTGGAGGGTCGGGGAAAAGAATCGAAACCCTTAAGGTTCGCGCCGAGTCGCGAGTCACCCGCATCATGCGATACCACTCTTCCGAGTCTGTTAAGGATCGAAGTTGGGCATTCGAGTAAGCCAACCACCCAAAGGGACACATCTCCACCCCGCAGGGATCCATCCCGTCGTCGCCGTACCGATACTGCACAACCGTGCGGCCTTCTTCCATGACCAACTTATTGGCCGTTAAGACAATGGCTTCAAAGGCCTTCACAAGTTGACGCTGAAGGTAACCCGTGTTGGCCGTCTTGACGGCCGTGTCCACTAAGCCTTCACGGCCTCCCATGTAGTGGGCAAACATGGAGGCCGTGGAAATCCCGTGAAAGTAGGATTCAGAAACAAAGCCACGGGCCTTTGGGTCTAAGTCACCCTTTGGAAAGCAACACAGGGTTCGTCCTTGGGGGCCTGGTGCGGGGCGTTGACCCTCCACAATTTGTTGACCAAGGCCCACCGTCATGGACACCACATTGGTCCGCTTCCCCTTTGCTCCCGAGTCAATCATGGCCGACATGGCATTTTGGTGGCCCTGGGTTTCCATCGAGTGCTCATGGAAAACATGGCGGGACGACCGTTCCACAATCGAAGACAACATCTGTAAAACCTTTTCCTCCACTTGATCCTTCTCTGCATCCTGCATAAAGTCCTTCACCTCTTCAAAATCTTCAAGGACCTCCTTCACATAGGACTTATCGGCCATGATGGAATCAATTGTATCACCTGTCTTTGTTGACACCATGCAGTCCGAGATGCCAATTGAAAATCCTCTCGCTTGAAGGTAGGCGTTGAGGAGGCGGCATCCATCCGACAAAAACTCAATCGTTTCTCTCGACCCAATGTCGTGGAAAAAAGTGGAGACAATCGACGTGCCTGCCGTGCCAAGGGCTTTTGAGTTGAGGCGGCCAGTCAACAATTCACCGTCCTTCACCAAGACATAGGGATCTAAGTAGTGGAGGGCTGGGTGGCCTTCGGTGTCAATGTCTTTGGTTTTAAAGGACGTGCAAAGAGTTTTCGGAAAGAGGAGCGAAAACACCTGCTTCCCCGTCCACTGTCGCACGGGTTTCAGAATGGCCGGCGGCCCAATGTTCTTAATCTCAAACTTTGGGTACTTCAGGATGCAGATGAACTGACACACTTCATCCCAGGTGAAAAACACGTCTTTGCATGTTAAGAGGTAGGCGGACAGTAAGGAGTTTTGGACAAAGGACACAATGGGGGCATTGGACTGTGGCGAAATGATGTGGTACTCAATCCCACAGAGGCGCATGCACTCTGCCAAGGCGCGAATGTTTTGGCAAACGTGAATGTTCATCTCATCCCCATCAAAATCTGCATTGAATGCCTTTGTTGCGCAGAGATGAAGCTGAAACGCCTTATCGTTGGGAAGAATCTTTGCCTTAAAGGCCATGATGGACATGCGGTGGAGAGATGGCTGACGGTTAAAGAGGATGGGGTCACCGTCCCTTAGGTGGCGTTCGACAATCCACCCCTTCTGAAGAGTCACCGTCTTTGCGTCGTCAAAAAACTCGACGTAGACGACTCGGCCGTCAGGGCAAAGGATGCGGTTGGCCCCATTGAGGCCTTTCGGGCCTGCCCTCACCGATGCCGTGAGACGGGCAATGTTTCTCTCGGTGACGAGTTCGGGAATGGTGAGCACGGCAGCCATGCGGGCAGGGACTCCAACCTGATCCACGTCCAAGTTTTCTCCAGGGGTAATGACGGACCGTCCCGAAAAATCCATGCGCTTTCCCATTAAGTGGCCACGGACACGCCCCGTTTTGGAGTTGAGACGATTAAACAACGTCTTCATTGGAGTTCCTGACCGTTGAGGCATTTGCTTCACCACCTTTCCCTCGTTGTTGACAAAACAAATCAAAAGACCTTGCAGCTTCTCCATCAACTTTGGCATGCGCTCCCACATGATGGCAACAAGGTCACCATCCACCACCGGGTGAAAGTTCATTGATTCTAAGGACTCGCGGCAGGTAAAGGGATTGGTTTGGGTGTAGAGGTTGGCCTTTTGGATTTCCTCAAGGGCCATCTGGGGTTCTTCCTCTTCATTCCCTGCATCCTTCTTTTTCTTTCGCTTCTTTGGCTTTGGTTTCTTTGGAAGGTCGGATCCGCACTTCAAGGTGAAGGAAGGCACCGTCTCAACGGCCAACTTTTCGGTCATGGCATCTCGAATCTCCTTTATCGACTTTACAATCCGCTTCAGAATCCACGTCAAGTCGTCCTGACCACGGGTTTTTGAGCCCTCTGAAGCCATGATGGAGGGACGCACAACGGGTGGCACCACAGGCATCACCGTCATGATGGCCCATGCAGGGTGGGAGTGCTTAATGTCAAGGCCCATGTTCAGATAGTCCTCGTCGGGGACGTTGGAGAGGATGGATAGGGCATCTCCGGCATTGAAGGGACGACCGCAGGTGGACCAAAGCCCAAGATTTGCCAAGAGGACGGCCGCATCGGGGTCCCATTCCCACCTAATGTTGGGGTCATGTTGCACCATTTTATACTCGGGCTGGGGCATCTCACATCGAATGCAAAACTTTTTGCCCTTTGCCAAGGCCGTGATTTGGGCAAAGGTTCGGTCGGCCATGGTGTAGGACTCGTCCTTTGTTTCTAAAATGGACGCCACCTTAAAGTCTGAATCATCCACAAGAAGGCGACAACAAAAGGGACAAACAGCCCTCAAAACGGCCAGGGTTTCCTTGATGAATCCATGAATGTAAAAGGGGGCAGGCAGCTCAATGTGGCCGGGGTGGCCTGGACAATCCTTATTGTCGTTGATGCAGGAGGTGCATTCATAGCGTCGATCCATCGTCCCCATCCGAGGGTCATTCACGCCGTGGGCCATGGGCAACTGATTCTTATTGTAAATCTGATCCGTCTTGACCTCCGTCACTGACATCCGTCGAATCTCTTCAGGGGACATTAAGGTGAGGTGAACCCCCTTTACACGGACAAAGTCCTGAAACTGAGAATGATCAAGCGGCTTGAAGCGTTTTTTTGGCGATGCACCATGATACATCTCTTTTTCTGACTACAAAAATGGCGATGCATTTGAATGAAGATAAGACGGATATGTAAAATTTTATTTGAGTAAGATTAAGATTTCATCACTTTAATTTCAACCCTTCCAATGGTTACGACTCCTGATTCCCGTCTGACCGTCCATGTCAAGGATCGTATCCTGTCTCTTGATCGACTCCTGTCCCGAGACTAAGGGCTTTAAGCCTTCCGCACCTTCGGGTGGTGGACACGGTGTGTGATTGACGATAAGGCCTTAGCTGACACTGTGTGGGGTCGTTTCAAGGATTACGTCCCCGACAACCTTCGCGGCATTAAGCCCGTCCTCCGTCACAATGGGAGATGAGTACACTCCCATTGGGGTTCACCCCCGCTTTCGCTTCTATAAGTACGATCCCATCACAGACTACATCTTGAATCACGATGACTACCGCAACTCTCGCTATCGGTATGACCCCGACACCGACACCTACTACCTCCAAATGACCTTTTTCACCCCCCTCATCTACCTCAACGGGAAATTTGAGGATGGAGAGACGTGCTTTTGGACAAAGTACTCAACCCCCGAGCAGGAAGGGGCGTCCCACTGTCGGTTCCTTCGTGAGACTGAGTTTGCTCCCCACGACTTGGCCATTAAGCCAAAGACGGGCATGGGTCTCCTTCAAGATCACATGGTTCAACACGAGGGAAAGCCCTGCCGAAAGGGCACAAAGTACATTGTCCGCACCGACATTCTCCACGAGACGGAGATTCCAAAGGGACGTGCAGAAGATTCCCTGAAGAAGGGTCAGATCTACTCGGATTGGACCCGTCACTATGAACCCTCTTGCCCAAACTACACGGAGTGAATGTATTACTGGGATACCACTAACCATGAAAATTTATGGGGGAGAGCCTTGAAAGACGTTGCTAAGAGGGCTAAGGCTTCATCCAACTTTGCTAAGCGTTCCTTATCCGAAGGTGAGATACATGGTGCCTCACACAAAGGACACATAGGAAGCTCATTCACCACTAAGTAAGACTTTAGAAACCTTGAAGCACAAGAGGGACACTTAATAAACTCACCCTTTCCTAAAAAAATCTTTGTGGATATCTTCTCAAGAAAGAGGCGTCGTTTCTCCTTTGCCTTTTCCATCTTTTTCCCCATTGTATCATCCTTCTTTGATTCTTTTTCCACGAGGGTCTTCATCCGCTTTGCCTTATTCCCCTTGATGATTGCCGAGTCATTGTAAAAGCGCATGGCATATGCGGACTTCACACCAGGAATCAAACTCCCGTGTTCCTCCGTTTGAATCAAACGTTTTGTCAAGGTTGATCGAGCATCGTCTTTGGATAACCCAATTTCACTGAGGACTGTGAGGGAGGGTGGAGGAGAGTCCTTCGTTTCTCCCCTTCTCAAAATCGAGATGGAGGGACCAATCACCCGCTCAACTCCATCTTTCATGCCTTGAGAATGAGCCTTCCAAGCCTCTTCCAATCCATCAATGGATGAAAGGTGAAATACCCCTTCAAAGGATGGAATGGTGGAAGGAACTCTTGACAGAGATGAATACATTTACCTACAATTCAAAAGAATAAATGAGTGAAAATTACCGAATCTGAAAAGTTTATCTTGACGTTTTATTTGTTAATCCTTACTCTTCCTTCAAAACCTGAACGTTTTCGACGAATGAAAGACTGAGGGGACCAATGTTGATGACACATCGATCAAAAGCCTCATCGTAAAAGGATTCGGGTTTGAGGGATCCACTCTTAATGATTTCCACCAAGTCTTCAGTGACGACTAATCGATTCAACCCATTCATCACCAAACAAAACGGAGCCTCGGAAGGAGTAAAGGAAATCGAGTCAATCAGGCCATATGAATCCGTCACAGTATCCTTCAAAGCGATACAAAAGTTTCCATGGGGTTCGTCTCCCATATAGAAAAACCGTTGGATCTTTGTAGAAAGCTTTTCAAAGGGAATGAGAGTCCCAAGTTCCGAAAGAGTTGCACGTGACTGACTATCACAATAGATTTCCTCAATCACACAAAGACCCTTTGGCTTTGAAGGATCTACATGTTCCACAATGACTTCAATCCCCGAAACAAAGGAACCAATGAAAGACTGGTAGTGGCGTGGAATGCGTGCTTTCCAAGTGGTTGAAGTCTGCATTGTAAAATGAAAATCTTCAAGGGATGGAATACTTGGACGTTCACCCTCGTTTCCCTTATAGACAATCGTTCTCACCATGTCCGAAAGACCATTCAACCGTCCCGAGAAGGTATAAGCCGCCGTGTAGGAAGAGGCAGAAACCTTGATGGCGACGGACCTTCTCTCTTCATCTTCCCTCACATAGGTGTAGTTGATCCCATTGAGGGGAAGGGCTTTGTAAAGGGGAGATGCGCGAGTGACTTGGAGGAAGACCCCCGTGCATGGTTTGGATTCATGAGTGGAAACGGATTGATGAACGTTAGTGGATTCATGAGCGATAGCGGATTTGGATTCTTCATCCTTATCAACATGAACAAAGTCATCTTTCGGTTCTTCATTTGATGGTTTAGAACTCCAAAGATAAGACAACATTTGTTTATTGATAAGATAGGTGAAGGGTCAAAATAAACTCATCCCCTGAGGCGAAGAACAAGATGAAGAGTGCTTTCCTTCTGAATGTTGTAATCTGACAAGGTACGACCGTCTTCCAGCAAAGATCAATCGTTGTTGATCCGGAGGAATCCCTTCCTTATCTTGGATCTTTCTCTTGATGTCTTCAATCTTATCGCTTGGTTCGACGTCAAGAGTCCAGTCAAGGTCTTTACAAAGATTTGTATGGTGAAGAAGTTTTGTGATGTTTATATCACAAATGGAAATTCACCCTCTTCATCGAAAAGCTCGAGGGGAGCGAAAGCAAAAATACAAAAAGAAACCCAAGTCGAAAACATATCGATGGGCAACCCGTTATGGAAAAGACTTTAAGAAATACCAACACCATTCCCTTCGCCAATGGGGAAAGGCGTTGCTGAAGCGTTATCATGACGAGGTGACGTCTCAAGATTTTTGTTTGCACTTTCCCGGCCAATCGGATTGGGGGTTTGGTCCGATTCGCCAGATGATGGTGTCTTCTTTCAAACCAAAGCAAAAGAAACACCCAAAGAAAGAATTTCAGTGTCGAAGGCCGTTGCCCCTAAAGGAGATTGACTATTCGCCCTATAAGTGGAAGGACTTTTTGTCAGAGGTGGATGTGATTCGTAAGCTTTCTCACCTCTGTGTGATTCAATTCTACGTGTCCGGTGCCGATCAAAAAATTCCAAAGGAAGAAGTTCCGATGCGATCAACTTTTGATCGGCATCTCATTTATTGCGATCCACTTGCTCCAGACACTCTTGAAAAAGATGGAAAGGTTGTGGCCAATCCCCATAAGATGTCAAGTAATCCAAAACGTGTATCTGGCAAACCGTGCAGGGATGGCGAATCTGTGATGTCTATTAAATATAAGTCAAACTCCCGTGCTCCTCCGTTTGAATCATCTTTGCCAAGGGTCAATAAGACGCTCTACACCATTCATTACCATGCGAGGCCTCGGCGAGGCACGGCCTACATCCATGCCCTTCCCTCTGGATCCATCATTGTTGTGTCGGCAGAGGAGAAGCATGTCTTAATGGCTTCGGATCCCGTGATGAGGGAAGTCGATGAGGGACTGATCGATCCAACATCAGTTCCGGCGTTTACAAGGGGGCTTCCTCGGTCGACTCGTGTCGTGAAGGCATCTCATGATGATTCGGAAGATCCAACGTCTTATCAAGAGATGAAGATTTTCCAACGCCATATGGAATCAACCTTCAAGTCATCCCGATCTTGGAGAATGACGGCGATGAGATTGAAAAAGAAATGGTTATAATTTTTAGAGTTGAAACCTTGAATTTGAAAACACGGCGAAAAGGCTTCAAGAATAAGATTTGAGGTTTGGTAAATGCTTTCCTTTCAATCGTTTGTTGCTTCGCGTTCTGAGCCAGTTCTTGAGAGAGTCGTTGAAACCTCCGATGAAGACACCATCATTGCCATGGTGGTGGACCGGTCGGGATCCATGTCTTCCACGGCGGCCGACACGGTCGAGGGTCTCAATGCCTACTTGGGTGAGAACAAAGGAGAGAGGACTAAGTTCTTTGTCCTCACATTTGACGATAAGTTTTCCTTCCCCTCCAATGGCCACGAGTACTCCTCCGTCACACCTCACCTCTTAGAGACGATTCCCCTCGTTGACTCAAAGGATGTTAAGAATTTTTCATTGGTAAAATCGCCAGACACTTGGCATTATGAGCCTCGAGGAATGACGGCCCTCAACGACGCCATTGGTTACACCATTTTGCGTCTCGATAGGTTAAAGGGTCGAAAGTTTGTGGTGGTTCAGACTGACGGCCTTGAGAACTCTTCAAGAGAATTCACCAATGCTCAGATTAAAAAGATGGTAAAGGATAGAGATTCATGGGATTTTTATTTCATGGGTGCATCGCTTGACGCCGTTCGCAATGCGACGACAAAGCATGGCTTCTCTGTTGGAAAGTGCCTTCAGTATGGCCAGGCCCGAAAGTCAAAGACGGTGTGGGAGGTTTGCTCGGCCGCCACCCAGATGGCACGTTGTGGTGGATCTGGAGACTACACAATGGAACAACGCATGGCGGCTGAATAAATTTTATAATTTACCACAAAGAAGGAAACCATCCCTTTGATGTCTTTTCATCTTTAGTACAATCTTTAGTACAATCTTTAGTACAATCTTTAGGTTCTTCCTTGACATCTTCATCTCGAGTTTCCTCCTTTGGTTCATCATCTTCAGTACCTTGCTCCTCCTCCCACATTTTTCGGAGGGCCCGAAGGGGATGAGTAGTCAACCCTTCATCGGCCTGAATCTTTTGAACCTCGGCCATCAGACGATCAAAGTCTTCTTCGGGAATGGCATCCACCTTGTACTTTTTCTTCAAGAGGTCTTCGGCCGACACCTCGGGACGTGGCTTCTCCACCACCAAAGACTTTTCGTCTTGGTGCTCAAAGACATCGTTAACCACTCCCTCCACCGTATCATAGGTATCGTAAGCGGCGTACTCAAAGGAAGACATTTTAAGACATGAAGGCAAATGAAATTTTTTGAAATAAACTTAATCACAAATTTGAAGAGTTTTGGAGAAAAGAAGGATGCAAAGATAAACTTGTGAGGGAATGGGCAAATTCATATTCACACTTAGATAAGGACCTTACAGTGCGGGAGCAAAAACTCAATGATAATCTTCGAGCGCAAAGGTTCGGGAGTCTCTTGTAGGTAACGCTCAGAGATGGAAAAGTGGTGTTCGTCGTCCCATCCAAAGGTGGGAAACCCGGTGTCTGTCACAGAGTACCACTGGTTTCCACAATCATCTCCGGGCTCATCGATTCCCAGCTGCAGGTCCGAGTAGATTGTCTCTGCTTCCTCCCATGTGAGAGCGTCTCCAGTGTCGCAATCACACTCGATCCAAACAACTCCAAACGCCTTTCCAGTTGCCTTCTTGAAGGAATCGGCCAAGGCACAAAACTCATCAGATGGAAGAGATGTAAAAAGTTTCTGTTGAACCTTTGGGTTCTTCAGATCTTGAAGGGTGAATCCCTCGGGAAAGGGGTTCTCATAATAAAAGTCTGCAAGGAAATCTTTGGAAAGGGTGAACTTGGTGCTTGGTGGGGAGGAAGTGGTTGCCATTGTTCAGAGGAAAAAAAGTGATTGAATGACAATGATAAGAGGGAAGGTGAGGAATCAAGTTTAACGTTTAAATCTTTCCCCTCTTTTCCATCTTCTCTTTACAAATGCAATCCTGCCTTCCTGAAAACGTCAAGAATTTTTTTAAGGAGATGATTCGTGCTCGCCTTACCTTTGAGTTTGCCTCGGGGGATGATGGTGGTCAGGTGAGAAAGACCCTTGAAGATTCTCTGAAGTGGATTGAGGAGACTGGGTTTCCTCACCTCGAGTCTCGGTCAGAGGCCGAAGAATTACTTTCTTCAAAGACGGACCCCGAGCTAAAAGAATTGTTCGGAGGTCAACCCTCTCGCTTCTGCCTCAACCTTTCCCTTTTTCAGGATGTGAGACCTCTGAAGAAGGATTTGTTGAATCAGGATGCCATGGCCCGTATCTATGCTTGGGCAAAGACGGTGCCTCGAAAGGAGACGGACCCCCAAGTGACTCCGTTTTTCTTCAAAGGAGTCCTCGTCATCTTTGTCTCTCCCGTCGTGACGGAGCCACCCACAAAGGAAACGTGCCCTCTTTACTACTACAATGTTCCGGCCGTTGTGATTGACACCCAAACGGGCTTCCTGATGGGTTACCCACCATTGCCGAGCAGTGGTGGTGATTCAAAGTCAACAAAGGAATGTAACGCCTGTCTGATGGCCGTGCTGAAGCATTGTTTGGCCCTTGTCACCGATTCGTCCGCCACCTACGTGTCTCCTATGGGTTCTAAGGCCGGGACGGGTTCTAAGGGAGAAGAAGGCGACGATACAGTCACCTACACTCGGGTGGGTCCACCCAACGACACCCAGGTGGAAGAGGCCCATAAGGAGTTGTTTTAGATTCAAGGTGTGAATCGTATGAAGGTGTCGTTCTCCACTTCACCAAGAAATTCCAAAACTTCTTTAAATGCTCATTCTCGATTATTCCTTCGCCCATCGCTTATTTCACCCCTTCTTTGATGTCTTAGTGAAGGAAATGAAGGCCGGAGGTCTTATGGCTCAAAAGGGTCGATGGTCTTCGGCGCCCATGATGAAACCGGACATCATTTGGGGGTTGTCTTGGAATGCATGTGAGCACTTGAACTCTCTTCCCAAGAGGTATTTTGTCATTCAGACTGAACCCTTAGTCGTTCGTGAAAAATATGATAAACGATGGCCAAAGCTAGAATTCCTCTTAAAACATGCAACCTTTGTATTTGACTACTACTTAGAAGGTCACCAACCTTGGTACGACAGGTGGGACACTCCAGCCTTTGAGCTTCCCCTTTGCTATTCAAGCCATTTTGCGAAAGCAATTCGATTTTCCTATGCACCTCGCATTCAACAAACCTGTGATGTGTTATTTTATGGATGCACCTCTCCCCGCCGAGATGCCTTGGTACGATCCCTCAAGAAGAAAGGCTTACGGGTCATTTACGGAGTCATAAAGGGAGAGAAGCGGGATCGTCTCATTCAGGGTGCTTCCATTGTGATTTCTTCTGGAGCAAAAGACGAGCATGCAGAGGGGAACGTGGATGCCTTTCGCATCATGCCTCTCCTTTCGGCCGGGGTATTTGTGATTGCTGAGGAAAATCCAAAGGCTATGTTTTTTAAGATTCTCAAAGCCGAGGGTCTCGTGTGTGGTTCCTATGACGACCTTCCTTCCTTATGTAAGACATGGATTGAAAAGGGAAAGGCCGCCAGGTCTCGAGTGGTTTCATCCCTCTTAACATACATCTCGAAGGAGTTTCGCATGGATGATGGATTTCGCGCCTGGCATTCTTTAATCAAAGAAAAATCTTTAAAGAAATAAATGAATATCGTTCCATTGAAAAGCAGTCTCCCCCCTCTTGCAAATGAGGAAACACTAATTCGGAATCTGAATGCACTTAATTTTTTCGATCATTACGTATTCCCTCGCCTTTTAAAGGGCGAAAAACCTTGTGTATTTTTACAAAATCTCAAAGACAAATTGGACAGTGATAAGCAGAGAATTGTTGTGGAATTATTGAACCTCTGTGAAAAGTATGTAAGAGACTACCAAAATCCACCATCATCTAGTGAAGTAAAACTTATGGAGAATGGCCATCATCTCTCATGTAGATTTATAAAGGGAAAAATCAAAAGAGACTTTCCAGCAGTCCTTCCGGCTCTTCTTCAATACGCCACCTATGTTTTGAATGATAAGGAAATTCACAACAAAAAGAAACACTTAGAGCGAGACTTAAGTGATGTTCTCTTTCCACTCATTGATTCTAAACAGGGGGAATATCTGAAGGAAAATTTGGACCCAAAACTTAAATATCTTGATCCATTTTACGGTGTTCTTAAAGAGGCTTTGGATTTTCCGATTGGAACCCAAAACTCTCCGTGTTCTTGGAATTCAGATTTGCCAAAAAGTCCATCACCTTCGCCTTCTCCTGCTAAGCCACCACCAAAAGATTTATCTATGGGTCCCGGCGTTGCATCAGTATCTTGGGAATCTCATGGTCCTCCTAAATCTCATGTGCCCGTCACTTCTCCCAACTCTCAAACTCCACCATCTTCTCCCAAACCTTCCCCGCCCCCATTTCATCGACGTCGCCCGGCCCCTCATGTCAAAGTTCCTTCACACAGTCCCAGTAAGTGGTTTCGTGAGGAACTGTCGAGAAGAGTGGGGAAAAGATCATTAAGAAGACCATCAAGAATGGAAAGAGTAGCGAGAAAGCCATTGCCATTAAGGGTAAGAGATGTTAAAGTTCCATCCCCAGACACGAATGAATGGGATGATATTGAAATTAACCTTTCACCTTCTCCTGTCCAAGCGTCTTCCTTTTTTCAAAATCTCTCACGCTCCTCCGATTTTACCCAAAACTCCCGTCCTCCTCCCGTTTCTCACCCGAAACACTCACCAAGACAAATGCCTCGTCCATCAATCCGTCAATTCAATCCACCGGGAAAAAGGGTGGAAACCTTTATCAATGACCCTCTTGTTGGGCCAAAGCCTCAACCACCAAAACACACACCCATTCCTCCTACAACCCAACCACCACCAAAACACACACCCATTCCTCATACAACCAAACGATTTACACCTCACGATCATAGGGAAGAAAGAAGAAAGAAACTAAAACAAGATCAGAATAATTTCTTAGCGGATTACATGGATAGATTGTTCGAGTCGCGTAGGTTTACAGAGTTGCAGGGCGCTTCAGCACCAAAACTTCCGTCTCCAACCCCCGTCGTCTACCCAAAACTCCCAAAACTTGATACCTATCCCAAACTCAACCCTGAAGACGTCACCCTTAAGTTCCATTCAACTTTTTCGCAGGATGCCCACCTGAAAGATCTTCGAACCTGGACACATCTTCACCGCCAAACTCCCTTTGAAAGGATCAAACATCTTTTTGTAAACCATTGGTTGAAGGATGCAGTCGACTCAAAAGGAGGAAGAGGATGTCAAGATCTTATTCGGGAACTTTCCAACCGAGTTGAGCGTCAGAAGGACGGTGTGCTCTATGACCTCCTCATCTTTGCGCGGAAAATGTGTTACTTGAGGTATGTCATGCAGGTCATGCATGCCTTGGAAAAATACCCGCGAATTGAAGCCTTTCTCTTTGAAAGTCTTCTTTGTCGAGGAAGGGATACAGACATCTTTGAGGTTTGGAAAGACATCTACAAAATGAAAAATGGCAAAGAAAGAGATGTTGCAATCAATGGGTGGAGGATTTTTGTTTATTTTGGCTTATTGCATGCAAGAAAGTCTTGTGATTCCCTTTTGCAAAAGTTGAGACTCGTGGGTAACAAAGCAAATTATTTAAAGGAGCAAGGCGTGTTTAAGGAACACGAGGGCATAATACAAAGCCTTGGAAAAAACATTCGTGAATTGTTTGATATGTGTGAGAAGGCCACAAAAGAAGACACAAGGAGATCACTGAAAGATGAGTTGGATATTCTTGGGAAGAGTGTGGCAAAGGGTATAGAAAAATATTGCTCAAGGCGGGCCATCCATAAACCACAGGTCATTCATAAACCAAAAAGACTTCAACGATCAAGATCCATCTAAAAATAAACTTAAATTTGTTGCTTCGCAAAAATTTGACGGTTGATTCCAAAAGAAATTCAACCAATACATCCATGGGTACATGCGCCAGAGTTAGGAACGTAGCCGTAGCACCCGGTTGAGGTGCGATCCCTGTATCCACCAAGACGTGAGGTCGCTCTTCCAGATCCACCAGTCGGTTGGGGTCCCACATCCTGAGCGGCATACGTCACTTCGGGATTGCGGCCATTCTTTGTGGCGGGAGGACGGTCGTCAAGCTC
>Ga0180431_10000788_pt1 | contig 45160 bp, 44 predicted proteins | sample SS_ome_11_FD_132459 | JGI IMG/M metagenome (GOLD analysis project Ga0180431, IMG submission 132459) | Hypersaline lake sediment archaeal communities from the Salton Sea, California, USA - SS_1_MS_1 metaG | ecosystem: Environmental > Aquatic > Non-marine Saline and Alkaline > Hypersaline >... | reverse complement strand
GACGCCGCCCACGACACCGCCGAGCACACCGCCGACGACTCCGCCTTCGACGCCACCCTCGACACCGCCTTCGATGCCGATGTCGGAGAGTTCTTCTTCGGCGATTTCATCGGGGATCTCGACGGGAGCGACGAGTTGTCCGGGTTGTATGGTGGATTTGGCCTGCACGGGTTTAATTCGGGTGCGGGTGCGGGATTTGCTGCGTCTTTTGGCTGGCGGAGGAGGCGGCGGAGGAGGTGGTGGGGGAGGAGCAAGAAAGGCACTGTAGACTTCGACTGTCGGAACTTCTGAGGGATTGAGGAGAGGGATGATGATCATAGCTGCACCGATGGATGCAAACAGAATAAAGGATACGAGGAAAGCAATAAATTTTCTGCCGTACCCCTTTTCAACGGTGAAGAAGGAATCACGGAACATATCAGGATTTTTTTGATTTGGCCTTGAGTTCTCAGCCATTGTTTTACCTCTTATACGAAGGATTTCCTCGGAATAATGTATGAGTATAAAGGAAAATATTCTTTTTGACAAGTTAAAAAAATCATTTTCCCATGCCCTTTTTCGGTTTGAATATTTTTTTCCAGAAATAGAGTATCGAGCAGGATTGATAGATCGATGAATACGTGCCGATGATGACGCCGACCATCATCGTGAAGGCAAAATCATTGATGACTTTTCCCCCGAAGAGGAAGAGTGCAAAGACGGTCATAAAGGTCGTTCCCGATGTAATAATGGTCCGGCTCAAGGTTTGGTTTATGCTTGTGTTGAGGAGACTCTCGAAGTCGAGTTTTCTGAGAATTTTCAGATTGTCTCTCACCCGGTCGAATATGACGATGGTGTCGTTCAATGAATAGCCCACGATGGTCAATATGGCCGCAATGACCGGAAGGTTGATTTCCCGGCCGGTCATGGAAAAGATGCCCAAAGTGATCAAGACGTCATGGGTGAGGGTCAAAATGGCTGCGATGCCGTAGGCAAACTTGAAGCGGATGCCGATATAGATGAGCATTCCGAGGAGAGCCCAAACAGTGGCCTGGGTCACTTTGCGTCTGAGGTCGAAGCCTACCTGAGGCCCGACTGATTCGCGGCTGAGCACTGCCAGGTGACTCAGGAACGTCTTGTTCCGGAGGGCATCTGCCATTTCCTGACTGATGTTCGTCTCTTGGACCAGCTGTTCGTAAGTTTGAATAATACCTGTCCGGACTCGGAATGCCGATATCGCCTGAGCGGCCTGTTGGGCTTCATCGGGGAATTCTTGCTCGAGCAGGGCCGCCAGCCCCCGGGCATCTATGCTGTTGAGGTCGGCCCTCCCTTGAGATATGGCTGCTTTTTCTTCCTCGGTTCGCAGCGCTTCGACGATCTGCTGACCCATGATTTCGTGGGCTTCAAGGTCCTGTCCGGCCTCTGCGCTTTCTTCGACCAGTGCTGTCCGGATCATATATTCTGTTCCCGACCCACCGACTTCCTGTATCCGGCTGGCGCCCAATCCTGCTTCTGCAAGCGTGGCTCTGATATCTGCGATGGGGATTGGATGCTGGAATTTGATTCGGATCAGGGTGCCGCCCGCAAAGTCGATACCGTAGTTCAATCCTGATCCGATTGTCATGTTGAGGATTCCGGCGAGAATGATGAGCCCTGAAACGGCCAGGGCGAAGTATTTGAACTTCATGAAGGTGAAATTGGGCTTCTTCAAAATCTGCATTTTAGATACTCAGCTTGGCCCCTTTTTTCTTTTTTGACAGGAACACATCGAAAACAAACCTCGAGACAAAGACGGCTGTGAACATGCTGGCCGTAATACCGATGATGAGCGTGAAGGCAAATCCGCGGATGGGGCCAGTCCCAAATTGGAAGAGAAAGACGGCGGCGATGATAGTCGTGACATTGGCATCGAGGATGGTCCGGAACGCACGGGAGAATCCCGAGGCGATCGAGCTCAGGACGCTTTTACCCTGTGCCAGTTCTTCTCGTATGCGTTCAAAGACGAGGACATTGGCATCCACCGCCATACCGATGGTCAGGATTATTCCGGCAATGCCGGGAACTGTGAGGTTGGCCCGGAAATAGGCCAGAGCTCCTGCCAGGATAATGATATTCAGAATGAGGGCCGTGATCGCATTGACACCGGCCAATCTGTAGTAGACAACCATGAACACCAGAATGAGGATGAGGGCGGCAATGATCGATGTGAGCCCTTTTCGGATCGAATCCGCTCCGAGGGAGGGGCCGATCGTGCGCTCCTCCAGGTATTTGACTTCGGCGGGCATGGCGCCGGCTCTAAGAACCAGAGCCATGTCTTCGGCCTCCTCAATCGTGTAGCGACCATGGATGATGCCGCTTCCCCCAGAAATCCTCTCATCAATACGGGGTGCGGATTGAACCCTTCCATCGAGGACAATCGCCAGACGCTCGCCGACATTCTCTCCCGTGGTCTGGGCAAATCTCCTGCCTCCTTCGGGATTGAGCGTGAAGGAGACGGCCGGGTTGTTCCACTCATCGACCGATCGGCGGGCCATACGCAGGTCCTTTCCGGTGACCGTGGCCACACGGCTCAAAAGGTAATAACCTCCCTCTGTCCTTTTTGGATCGCCCTTGACGATTTCCATGTCCTCAGGGACAACGCCTCCATGAGGCTCGAGAAGTTCTTCTTCGGTCATGGCCGGGCCACCCAGGACCATCTTCCACTCGAGCTTGGCGGTGGTCTTGATGATATTTTTGACCCTTTCCGGGTCTTCCACTCCCGGAAGCTCGACGATGATGCGCTCTCCTCCCGCTCCCCCTTGTCTCTGAATGGTGGGTTCGGTCAAGCCCAGTTCATCCACGCGATTCCAGAGTGTCTCCTCGGATTGACGGACAGCCTGATCGCGCAGGTAGAAGGCGACATCGGATTTAATGGTGAGCGTGGCGGTGGTTCCAGAGAAAGAGGCATTCCACTCCTTGAAGTAATCCTCCAGAATATTCCTGATCTGTCCTTCCTTCTCCGGATCAAAATTCTGGATCCTAAACCGGCCGTTTTGTGTTTCACTCTTGGATATTGTGTCGTAGGAAATATTCTGTTTCTTCAATTGATCCTGGAGGCGCAGGATTTCCTGGTCGGTCTCAGCGTTGACGGCGTCATCGGTGATAACCTGCAGGACAAGGTGCATGCCACCTTGAAGGTCGAGGCCGTAGCTGATTTTTTCACTGGGTGGGTAGGCCAGGTACACAGAGAGGATAATCACGCCCAGTATGGCGATGAATTTCCACTGCATATTCTTTTTCATGTCACCAGCCTATCTCGATCGAAGAGAAGATGCTATTCAACATCCCTTGCTGTTGTTTCAAGAGCCAATACATCACAGGAACGCGCCGTTATTTCTCGTCTTTTTTTTTGCTCAGGATGGCGGAGATTGCATTCTTTGTAACGTCAATCTTCACGTTTGCCGATATTTTCACTTCTATGCGGTCTTCCTGAACGCCCATCACCGTCCCGTAGATGCCCCCGCTCGTCACGACTTTGTCTCCGGGCTTGAGCGCCTCTACCATTTCCTGATGCCTTTTCTGCTTTTTGCGAGAGGGCATGATGATCAGCAGGTAAAAGATGACAAAGACGAGAATGAAGGGAAGCAGAGCTGTCAAAAAACTTCCCTGTCCTCGAGTTGCTGGCTGTGCCTGCTGGCTAATGTTCATGAGTGTGGGGAATATCATTCGCTGTTATCCTCTTCTTTTATATTCATAAAATTATTCTTTACTGTCTCGTACGAATTATTTTGAATAGAGTGCCTAATTTTTGTGAAGATGTCAAGATAAAAATGGAGGTTGTGGATCGTATTCAGGATTGCTGAACTGATCTCATTTCGTTCGTAGAGGTGGCGGAGATAGGCCCGGCTGAAATTTCGGCATGTGTAGCATTCGCAGTTCGGGTCTAAAGGCTGGCTGTCGGTCTCGTACTTCTTGTTTTTGATGACGATTTTCCCCTGCGAGGTGAATATGGTTCCGTTGCGGGCATTGCGGGTGGGAAGGACGCAGTCGAAGAAATCGACGCCCATGTCCACGGCTCTGAAAATGTCCTTGATGTATCCGATTCCCATCAAATATCTTGGTTTTTCCTTGGGGAGGAGAGTGTTGGATTTGTGCACGATTTCGAAAAATTGGGATTTGGGCTCTCCAATGCCCAATCCCCCCAGGGCATAGCCGTCAAAATCGAGCTTCAGCAGGTCTTCGATGCTACGCTGCCGCAAATCCCAATCGACGCTGCCCTGGCTGATCCCCCACAAAAGCTGGTTTGTGTCGATCCGGGAGAAGTGGTCCTTGGATTTTTTGGCCCAGGTTGAGGTGACCCTCACGGCTTCGGTCATGTCGCCTTTTGCTGAGGGGTAGGGGAGGAAGTAGTCGAGAACCATCATGATGTCCGTTCCCAGCTTAACCTGGATATCAATGACATCTTCGGGCGTCAAAAAGATCTTCGTCCCGTCGAGATGGGAGGCGAATTGAACCCCGTCTCTCTTGACTTTCACGAGGGAGGAAAGGCTGTAGATTTGAAAACCGCCGCTGTCGCTGAGAATGGGTTTGTGCCAGGATGTGAAGGCATGGATGCCTCCCATCTTGGCGATAGTCTCCAATCCCGGTCGGAGATAAAGGTGATAGGCGTTGACAAGGATAAGGTCTGCCCCAAGGTCATCGACGATGAAGTGGGGAAGGGATTTCACAGTGCCCTGGCTTGCGACGGGAGCGAAAGCCGGCGTCCGGATATCGCCGTGTGGCGTGGTAATAATCCCTGCCCGCGCCGATGATCCACTGTCCTCAGCGGTTACCTCAAACGTCTTTGTCATCGTTCTCTATTTGAAAGTGAAAAAGGTGCCAGGCACCTTTTTTCAGGGGTAATAATAAAGGTGCCTGGCACCTTTTATTCCTTTTATTTCGCAAAGCGGAAGTATATCACATCGCCGTCCTGGACAGAATAGTCCTTGCCTTCGAGGCGGATGGCGGCGCCCTCCTTGGCACTCTGAAAAGAGCCGTGTTCCATCAGTTCATTCCAAGGGATGACCTCAGCCCGGATAAATCCCTTTTCGATGTCCGAGTGAATGACACCGGCTGCCGCTAATGCAGGCGTGTCTTTTGGAATTGTCCAGGCTTTGATTTCTTCCTTGCCGATGGTGAAAAAGGTGATCACATTCAGAAGATCATAAGATGCCTTCAAAAATTTGGATGCACTCAGTTCTTTCAACCCGTACTCTTGCAGAAAGATTTCCTTTTCTTTCTCATCCAATTCCAGAATTTCCATCTCGATCTTACCGCAAAAGGCAAGCACAACCACAGACGTTCCCGAAAAGTCGCATATTTTTTCCGGAGATTCGATTTGGGGGATGTCATTTTCGTCCACGTTGATCATGTGGAAGATCGGCTTCTGGCTCAAAAAAGCATAATTCCTGATGAGCTTTTCTTCGGCGGCGGATAAGCCGAGTTCCCGGATGGCCTGCCCTTCTTCTAGCTTCGATTTCAGGATCTTGAGCAGTTCATACTCTTTCTCATCTTCACGATTTTTTGTGCTTTTGACTTCTTTTTCCAGCTTCTCCAGTCTGGATTCCACGGTCATCAGGTCTGCGAGCAGCAATTCTTCTTCCATGGCTCGAATATCTTCAGTCACGCTGATTCGTCCCTTGGGATGGGGAATTTTTTCGTCTTTGAATCCTCGGACAACATGCGCCAGTCCGTCGGCCTTGCGCAGATAATTCAAATAGGATGCGTTTTTGACTTCACCGTATGAGATCCCAGCCAGGTCAATGTAGTCGATGGTTGCCGCTTTCTTGTGCCTTTCCGAATACAAACTCCAGATTTTATCCAGCCGCGGATCCGGCACCTGACATGTCCTCAGGTTCGGCTCTTTTTTCCCAGTTTCATAAGCCTGCACTTGGATTCGAGCCCCTGTCAACAAATTGAAAAGGGTGGTTTTTCCGGTCTTGGGGTAACCGAAGAGGGAGAAGTTCATGTCCTTACAATAAAAGGAATAACGCAAAACGTCAAATCAGATTGTGATTGTCCAGACTTGGTATCTATTCGGGACATCTGTTGCTTTTAGAGTGCACACACCCGCCATCTCTTCCTGCCATACTCCCAAATGCTGCAATTGGCATAATAATTGCTTTTCACTCCAGATAAGAAAACCACGCGATACAGGAGAGTATTATGAAACGAATTCTTTTAATGACTTTGGTGCTCATTTTTTTGATGGCCAGTTTAACCGGATGTTTCAATACAGGTCGGTTTCTGTCGACAAATGTGACGGATGTTCGTTTAGGGGAAGCCAATTATGAGTACATCGCGTTAAATGTTACAGGAACTTCAAAGGCAGGATATCTTTTTGGGATAACCAGGGTGAGCGGGACTGGTTTGCTCTACCAGGAGGCCTTAGATAACCTTTGGGGTAATTTTGAAAAAGACCATGGCCCTAGACAAGATAAAAAAGTTGCGTTGGTGAATGTTCATTATGATACCGACATTCGGCATTATCTCCTCTACATGGACGTCCAACTCTTTATTCGCGCCGATGTTGTGGAGTTCAAGTAAATCCTCGTTTAATACATCTCGGTTTTTTTTGTTGTTTTGGCTTTTCGTGCATCCCCTCTAGGTCCTGTGCTTTATTCATAAGAATTCTAAGGTTGAGCCCATATTTCAATGAATAGGGTTGATTAATATCGCTAATTCTCTATAATAAGGCTTTTCCGAACCCACAGCAGAGAATGTGATGAAAAAAGCCAAAGCTATCGTTATACTGCTTCGGCTTCCCTTCCTTACCGTTACCGTCGGAGCTGTTCTCTTAGGGAGTGCTTTTGCCTGTTGGCATAGGGGCCAGTTCAACACACTGCATTTCATTCTTGCCTTAATTGGATCCTGTTTCTTTCATATCGCCACCAATGTCGCCAACGACTATTTTGACTTTAAAAGCGGTGCCGATGCGGTCAATGTCAGCGGCACGACCCCTTTTTCCGGAGGCAGCCGCATGATCCTCGAAGGTTTTGTCTCTCCCGATCAAGCGCTCCTTGTCTCCATCATTTTCGCTCTCTTAGGGTCAGCCATCGGGCTTTATCTCAATTTTGTCACAGAGGCCAACGCAATCCTGATTATCGGCATGCTCGCGGTTATCTTCATCTATGGTTATAATGGCGTTCCCTTGAAGCTTGTCAACAAAGGGCTCGGTGAATTGGCCATCTTCACGGCTTGGGGACCCCTTATCGTCCTGGGTTCCTATTATGTTCAGGTAGAGTCCTTTCCCTCCTTTTGGCCCTTGATTGTCGCTATCCCATCGGGTCTGATGACCACTCTCGTGCTGCTTATCAATGAGTTTGCCGACAGGGATGCCGATGCCTCTGTCGGCCGGCGAACTTGGGTCATTTTGCTCGGATTCAAAAAAAGCCTCCGCCTGTATCTGTGTCTCGCCCTCCTGTGCTACGTGATCGTCATTCTCGGAATTCTCTTCGGAAACTGGCCTCTCCTGTCCCTGCTTGTGTTTGTGACCATCCCTTTGCCCTTTCTCGCCTATAAAGCTGGCTCCCAAAGCTTGGGGAAATGGACCGCCTTCCTCGCTGCTGTCAAAGCAACGATATTGATGAATTTTTTGTTTTTAGTTATATTAAGTGTCTCCTTTTGGATTTGATATGACAGAAGATAAATTGGAATACAAAGACAAAACCCCCAAATCAGACAGAGCAGCGAAAAAAACCAAAAAAGAAAAAAAAGCCAAACATCGTCGCGAGAAAAGCGTCTTCCGCGAGTATTTCGAGCTGATCGCTGAAACCGCGATCTTTGTTTTTTTTGTCATGACCTTTGTCGTACAGGCGTTCCAGATCCCGACCGGGTCCATGGAATCAACCCTTCTGGTCGGAGACTTTCTCCTCGTCAACAAGATGTCCTATGCCAGGCCCTATTTTCCCATAGAAAAGGTGCTTCTGCCCCGTAAAGAGCTCGAGAGACACGACATTATCGTTTTCAAATATCCCAGAGAACTCCAAAAGGATTTTGTCAAGAGGATCATCGCCCTCGAGGGTGAAAAAATTGAAATCAAAGACAAACAGGTCTACGTCAACGACGTGCCTATTGATGAGAACTACAAAATTCACAGCGACAGCAACATCATCGAAGACAGCGGGTACTATCAATACGATGATGCGATCAGAGATAATTACGGCCCGTTCGTCGTTCCCGCCGGACATGTTTTTGCCATGGGTGACAATCGGGACAACAGCATGGACAGCCGCTACTGGGGCCCTCTGCCCATCAGTTATATCAAAGGGAGACCTTGGCTCATTTATTTCTCATATGATGCCGAAAAAGACGCTTACCTCAAGACAACTGTGAGAGACCGCCTGGAAAAATTTGCCCGTTTTATCCCCAAAGCCCGCTGGAAACGTCTCCTCATGGTTATCCACTAAAACCTCAGCCAAACTCGAGCTTTTCCACGATGTGTGAGGGTGTCTATTGTGGGGCTTCAGGCACTTTAATCTCCACTTCCTCATATGAGGAAATATAGAGAACGGGATTTCCTATCTTGAAATCGTCCACAAACATGGAGCTGTTGACGATGCCGTCCATGTCTTTGCCGACCGGAAGTCCCAGGTAATTGAGGAGTGTGGGGGCCAAATCGATAAGCCGTATGTTTTCAATGCGCTTGCCATGGATGATGTTTTTCCCGTAGAAAAACACTACCCCTTCGGGACTGTTCCCATGGGAGGCCGATACATCAGGATCTTCAAAAAGCCAGAAAGCCAGGCGTTTCCAGATGGGCAGAGGCTCGATGCCGTGGGGGGAATACACGATCAGGAGCTCGTCCTCTTTCATGGAAGCCAAGTGTTTTCCGATGATTTGATCGTACAATTCGTAATACCTCTCGATAACCGTGCTGTACTTGGTAATCTTTTCCTGATCGATATCTCCATACATATCGGGAAAATTGAATTTGTAAAAATAGGATTCCACAAGATTCAGACCAACCAAAAGTAAGTAGGACATCTGTGCCTCTGATGTATTCTTTGCATTGGTGAACTTCTGCTCCAAGTCCAGATCGCACAGAAGCGCGCTTCTCAAATGATCGAATATGCTCATGTATTCGAATTTGTAGTCTTTGAGGAATCGATTGAAGTTGGCCTCCGTTGCCGGAGATGGATGTTCTACGCCCATACAGAAGAGCGGATCCATTTTGAGCTGGGAAATGTTGTTTTCTTCGAATATCTTCCATATGTCCTTGGTGGCATATTTGGGAGAGCGGGGGAATGTCTCGAGAAGGCCAATTCTTCTCAGTCCCATATAGAAAATGAAGCGGGGTATGATGTCGATTTTCTGCGGAATGTTCAGGAGCCGGTGGGTGGTGGGTGAGAATTCGCGGTGCTTGGCCGGCAGCTTTCCCGTGTTGAAGGATGTGTTGAGCGCAATCAGGACATTGGGCGAATAGTTTTCCAGCCTTCCCCAGCTTCCCTGTTCCATGAGCCAGGCGAAATTGGGAAGTCTTCCTTCATTGATGAGCGGAATGATAAAGTCAAAGCTCAATCCCTGCATTCCGAAAATCGTGACTTTTTTATCGACCGCCGTGGCTTCCAGGCGGGCGATTTTTTCAAGGGCGCTGTCTTCGGGATAGAGCATTCTCTGATACACACCGTAGGCCATGATTGCTCCGAAGAACATAAAGTAAGCGATGAGGAAGATGATATTCTTTCTGTAGTAGAGATACCCGTAGAGGCAGAGAATCCCCAAAAGAACCAGAATTAGAAGAACCAGAAGTTGGGTATCGAGGAGATGACGGATCTCTGCGTTGAAGAAGGAGATAAAATGTTTGAAATTTTCACGGAATATGATCAGAAACAGGATGAGGACAAGCGTCAGGCTGATCATGAGGAATGAGGGGGAGATGATCTTGATGTTGAGGCCCTTTCGTGAGAAAAACTGCACGATGAAAAAGAAAAGGAGTGAGGCTAAGGTAATCAGCACACCGTAGGAGGCAAAGTTAAAGACAGTGAGTTGACCGAAGAAAGCGTAGCTGAAGGGGATGCTCACATTCAAATCCAAGACGAGCAGGGCCAGCAGGCTGCTGAAAAACAAGCCTGTCAGGATAGAATTTATCAAGGCGCTCAGGAATTTCATCCCCAAAAAAAGTACCATTTATTGCCCGCACCGTCAACTTTGTTGCGGACCGGGAGGGGAGCGTGGCCAACATCGCAAAGATGAATTCTTGTCCGTTGGTGCTGCGCGAGTGGCTGAAACGAAAAAGGTAAGCCAAGTCCATATCAGTGATCAGCGAAGATCCCTCCACCAACACCATGCGCCCCTTACAGATACAGACTCGCCTTCTGGCCCTATGGTCCGGACAAGAAGCCGTCCCCGTCTTAAGGCTTCAAGCTGTTTTCTATATTGCACATTCCGATCACGCAGCGCTCACCATGAGTTTAGGCCCATCATGAGTAGGGGGATTCTGTGGCTTGGCGGAGATGTGTTGACGGTGGTGCGATAAACACATAAGATAAAGGCTGTGGAGAATCCGGTTATCGCTCTTCTGACAGATTTCGGGGATGATGATTTTTTCGTGGCCTCTATGAAGGGGGTTATCGCCGGTATAAATCCAACGGCCCGGATCATTGACATCACCCATCACATTCCTTCCTATGACATTTTGGCGGGAGGTTTTGTGCTTTTTGCGGCGTATTCATGTTTTCCCCGGGGGACGATTTTTTTAGCTGTCGTCGATCCCGGTGTTGGAACAGCCCGTAAGATCTGTCTTGTCGAGACGGAGATGCACTTTTTTATCGCTCCGGACAACGGCCTTCTGAGTTTGATTCTCGACAAAGACGAGGTTGTTACGGCGAGAGAAATAACCAATGAAGCATATTTTCTTCCGTATTGCAGCCAGACCTTCGAAGCCCGGGACAAGATGGCCCCGGCTGCGGCTTGGCTGTCCAAAGGTGAGCCGAGTGAGAAATTCGGGCCTGAAATGCCATCTATTCATAGAGAAAGGATGGCTAAACCGGAAGTAAAGGGAGAAATCGTGATCGGCTCCATAATCTACTGCGACAAGTTCGGAAATCTCATCACGAATATCCCGGCGGTTTATCTTGATCAGATAGTTCAAGAGCCTCAAGAGGAAAAAGTATCGGTTTTCTTGGACTGTCTTTACCAGGAAAACCAGCTCAGTCCAAAGCCTGCAACGTATGAACTGGTTTACCGGAAGACATACGGAGGCGCTCGCAAGGGAGAGCTTCTCATCTTGCCCGGGAGCCTGGGCTTGCTCGAATTGGCTGTAAGGGAGGGATCTGCCGCCGACCTGATTCGGGTTAAGCCCGGAACCCGGCTCACTGTGTCACGCAAGCCTTGCCGAGAGCGCGATGATGGATCGGATGATTAATTCAGGATTATGGATCTCGAGAAACGCCTGATGGAATATATTGAGGGAACGATTGAATCCATCGTCTACTACAGTCCTGACACAGGGTATCACATCTGCCGCTTTATTCCCGAAGGACAGGACTCGATGACCATAGTCGGCACGTTTCCGCCTCTCACTCCGGGTGAAGTGCTGAAAGTCAGGGGAAAATGGGAACTCAATCCCAAATTCGGAAGGCAGTTTCGCGTCGATAACTTCATCCCTATGCTGCCCTCCTCGGTCAAAGGCATCGAGAAGTTTCTCGCCTCAGGATTGATCAGAGGAGTCGGTCCTGTCCTGGCCAAACGGATTGTCCGGAAATTCGGTAAGGAGACCATCGATATACTCACGGATAATCCAAGCCTGCTGGCCAGGGTGGACGGTGTCGGCTCTGTCAAGTTGAAAGAGATCAAGAGATCGTGGGCCGAGCACGAAGACATCAGGGAACTCATTATCTTTCTCCAGGAGCATGGCATCTCGACAAGCCTGGCCACCAAGATCTACCGCCAATATGGAGACAAATCGTTCCAGGTGCTCAAAACCAATCCCTATCAGGCCTGCCATGACATCTGGGGGGTTGGCTTCAAGACTGCAGACCAGATGGCGCTCAAATTGGGGATGAGTCCTGCATCTCCGGAAAGGGTGAAAGCGTTTATCACCTATTGCCTGGAGAAAGACACCGAGCAGGGGCATGTCTTTTCTTTTTTGAGGGATATCAAAGGGGCTGTCGGCAAAGAGCTCCAAGTCGACCCTGAAAAAGTGGACAAAGCCGTGCAGGTTCTCAAACAGGAAAAACGGATCATGATCGAAGCGGCCGACTCGGACACTGCGCTCTACATTCCCTTTTTCTTCAGTGCTCAAGAGGAGGTGGCCAGCGGCATTTTGAAGCTGGCCAAGACACCGTTCACGCCGCCTGATTTCGATGTTTCCAAGGCCATCGATGATGCTGAAGAGAACATGGGATTCCAGTTTTCCGAAGCGCAAAAACTGGCTATCAGGCAGAGTCTCGACAAGAAGATTTTGGTGATTACAGGCGGCCCGGGCACGGGTAAGACGACTATTATCCGGGCTGTGGTCGACATCTTCGGCCGCTGGAAAAAGGAGGTTTTGCTGGCCGCGCCGACTGGCAGAGCGGCCAAGAGGCTTTCCGAAGCCACCCGCCGGGAAGCCAAAACCATCCATCGGACCCTTGAGTTCACACCCAAAACGGGCAATTTCCGTCGCAACGCAAACCATCCTCTGACGGGCGATGCTCTCATTGTCGACGAGTTCTCCATGGTGGATTTGCCGCTCATGTATCACCTGCTCAAAGCCGTCCCTCCGAGGATGCACTTGATTCTGGTGGGCGACAAAGATCAGCTTCCTTCGGTTGGCCCCGGAACGCTCCTGCGAGACATCATCGATTCTGGAAAAGCCGAAGTGGTGAGGCTCAATCAAATATTCCGGCAGGAAAAAGACAGCCTCATCGTGAGCAATGCCCATCGGATCAATCAGGGAGAGAGGCTGATCTATCCTGGGAAAGGGGACAGGGATTCCGATTTTTACTTCATCGGACAGGAGGATGAAACAAAGGCTTTCCAATTGATCATGAGCCTGTGTTCGTTCAAAATTCCGCGGAAACTCGGCCTGCATCCCCTCTCTCCGCAGATCCAGGTGATAAGCCCGATGTACAGGGGGATAATGGGGGTGGACAACCTGAATGTGGAGCTCCAAAATCGTCTCAATCCTCGCCAGGACGGTCTCAAGCTGGGCAACCGGGAGATCCGTATTCGCGATAAAGTGATGCAGATTCGAAACAACTACGAGAAAGATGTCTTCAACGGCGACATCGGATCGGTTGTTGATATTGAGAAAAAATCCTATCAACTGGGGGTCAATTTCGATGGGCGGATCCTCCGGTTCGAGAGAGAAGAGTTGAACGAATTAACTCTGGCCTATGCGATTTCTGTCCATAAATCCCAGGGGAGTGAGTATCAAGCCGTGGTTCTTCCGCTGATGACACAGCATTTTATCATGCTCCAGCGAAATCTGTTCTACACCGCGTTGACACGGGCCAAGAAATTGAGCTGTATCGTGGGATCGTACAAAGCCCTCCACATCGCCATCAAAAACGACAAACCCATCAAACGCAATTGCCTGCTCCGCGAAAAACTCATCGCTGCTGACCTGACCTAAAAGGTGCCAGGCACCTTTTTTGCACCTTGTGAGAGAAGGAAAAAAATCTCTGCAAACAATTTCACTATTGATCCGATTATGATATGTTAGTCTCAATTCAATGCCAGGCCTTCTAAAAGATGCGTCTCGGTAATCCAAGGTCTATGCTTGTGACTGAATAAGGAGGTGTGAATGAGCAAAACTTTGCGAATCAGGACATTAGCTCTAGCCATATTAACTATTTTGGTTACGTTCTTGATCGCTGAAAATCTGTTCGTCAAAGTCCAGTCCGCGCGCCTGCGCAAGGAGCCGAAATTCTATGCGGCCACTATTGTCTTTTTAAAAGCCGGCGAGAGTGTCTCCAAGATCAGCTCTCAAGGGGGATGGCTCCTTGTGAAGACGGCCAGCGGTATCAAAGGCTGGTTGCACTCCAGCGCCGTCCAGAGGAAAAAAGTTGACCTGGTTACGATGGACAAATCGCTCAAAGCAAAAGCTTCGGCTGATGAAGTGGCTCTGGCAAGCAAGGGCTTCAACGAGCAGGTCGAAAAGGAATACAAAGCACGGAACAAGGACATCAGTTTTGCCTGGGTGGATAAAATGCTGGCTATCAATGTGACCCCGGAACAACTCAGGAAGTTTCTCCAAGCGGGCAAACTGGCTGAGTTCGGAGGTGGTCCATGAACACGCTGAAGGCGGTCTGGATTTTGGTGATGGCAGGCTTGATTTTCTTCTCTGTGAGTTGCGCTACTCTCGAGAAAGGCTTGGATGCCGTGTCTGCCGTTGGTTCCAGCGATGTCGAGGATGCGGTCAAAATTACGCAAGCCGTCCGGAAGAGCTTTGCCGAAATAACCGAAGGCGAGGAGTATTACATCGGCAGAGCCGTGGCTGCCCTCGTCCTCTCAAGATACCCCGTCTATAATAACACTTCGCTCACAACCTACATTAATAAGGTAGGTCAAGCTGTGGCCATCCACAGCGATCGGCCGGAAATCTATGCCGGGTATCATTTCCTCGTGCTCGATACGGATGAAGTCAACGCTTTGTCAGCCCCGGGAGGATTCATCTTCATCACCAAGGGACTGCTCAAGAGATGCCGGAATGAGGAAATGCTGGCCAATATCCTCTCCCATGAAGTGGGACATGTCGCGGCCAAACACGGACTGCAATCTATCAAGAAATCGCGGCTGGTGGATGCCTTCAAAGTGATGGGCGAGACAGCCGCAAGAAGATACGCGCCGGAGGAAGTAGCGGAATTGACAAACCTCTTCGAACAAGCGCTGGGTGACATCGTTGAAAAACTGATCGAGCGGGGCTATGACAGAAAGTATGAATACGAAGCCGATAAACTGGGGGTTAAGGGTGCTGCCACCACAGGATATGATCCCAAAGGAATGGCTGCCTTTCTCCAGACTATGGTCGATGATTCAGCCGGTCAGGAAGGAAAGGGATGGTTCAAGACCCACCCCTCGGCCAAGGATAGGTTAGGAAAAGTGACCAAACAGATCAGCAGCATCAAACCTTTGCCGAGCGAACAGAAGGTAAGGACGGGCCGCTTCCAGCAGGCCATGAAATCAGTCAAATAGTCGACGACGAAACCGTTCCCCGGACCGAATGAAGAACAAAAAGATCCGAGGGTGGGCTGTTGGCGGAGTTGTCTTCCTGTTCACCCTCATTCTCCTCCAACTCGGGGCGTTCCAAACTCTGGAATGGAAAACCTGGGATTTGCGGTTGCAGCTCCTTGCCAAACCTATCCAGGCCTCTGAGGATATTGTCATTTTTCTGATCGACCAGGAAAGTCTCGATGTCTACCAAAGCGAGCAGGGACTTTCCTGGCCCTGGCCGCGCCAGATGTATTCGGCCATAGTCCGCTACTGCCTCCGTGCCGGAGTTAAAGCCCTCTTCATCGACCTCATCTTTTCTGAGAGTTCGGTGTATTATGCAGAGGACGACCAGGATCTGGCAGAGAGCATGTCAGAGGCCGGAAACGTTTTTCTTCCCCTCTTTCTGCATCAGCACCAGAAGGAGACAGATAGGGGATTGCCGCCTGCCTTGAAAGCATTTGCGATGCCCGAATCCAGCGTCCCGGAACGGGCGCTCTCCCGGGCAAAGTCGGCAACTGTTCCCATAGACACACTGCTCACAGCAGTCAAAGGCACGGGGAATGTGCAGTTTTCTCAGGACAGCGATGGCGTATTTCGCCGGATTCCGCTTGCCCATGAACTCGATGGACTCATTTTGCCGGCCCTGCCGCTGTCTTTGTCGGAATATGTCAGAGGCCCTTTTCCCGTGGAGCGGATACCGCTCGACCGGTCAGGAAAAATGATCATCCGCTACCATGGTCCATCCGGGACTTATGAAAGCTATTCCATCGCCGCCATAATCAACTCCTTTGCACAGCTTGAGTCGGGGTTGACGCCTCAAATTTCACCCCTGGAATTCAAAGACAAAATCATCCTTGTCGGCGGGAGTGCACCCGGGCTCCTGGATCTCAGGCCCACTCCCCTCAGTGCGCTCTATCCCGGGGTTGAAATTCAAGCCACTGTTATCGATAACCTTATCCACGGAGATTTTATCCGTGTCATTCCCGAATGGATCATAATCCTGTATATCCTGATCTTGGCCTTACTGACAGGATGGGGGACCTCTCTGATTTCCCGTGTCTGGAAGGCGGTCGTTTTTGCCTTGATTTGTGTTGTGCTGCCCCTGGCCGGCGCTGTTATCTGTTTTCTGGCAGGCTCCTGGGTGGACCTTGTCGCCCCTCTGTTTTCTGTCCTTCTCAGTTTTACAGCGGCCAGCCTTCTGAATTACAGCTTTGAGGGTCGTCAAAAGCGCTTCATCAAGAGCGCCTTCCGCCACTATCTCAGTCCCGAGGTCATCGACAGAGTGCTGGCGGATCCCTCTCAGCTCTGCCTGGGAGGAGAAAGCCGTGAGATCACAGCCTTTTTTTCGGATGTGGCTGGCTTCACCTCTGTATCGGAAAGCCTTTCCCCGGAGGATCTTGTCAAGCTTTTGAATGAATATCTGTCCGAAATGACAGACATCATCCTTGATTCCAGAGGAACCCTGGACAAGTATGAAGGGGATGCCATCATTGCCTTCTGGAATGCGCCGCTCGATCTTCCCGACCATGCCCTGCGTGCCTGCCGGTCCGCGCTCCAGTGCCAAAAACGGCTCCGGGAGCTCAGGCCGCATCTCCAAAAGACATACGGCCATGGATTGACCGCCCGGATCGGTCTCAATTCGGGCCCGGCTGTCGTGGGGAATATGGGCTCCCGCCGCCGGTTCGATTACACGGCCATGGGGGATACGATGAATCTTGCCTCCAGGCTGGAAGGTGCGTGCAAACAGTACCAGATACCCATCCTCATCGGAGAGAATACCTTTGTCCATATAAAGGACGATATCGTCACTCGGGAGGTGGATCTCATCCGGGTGGTGGGCAAAGCCCAGCCTGTGCGTGTCTACGAAATCCTGGGTGATCAAAGCGAGTTGTCTACAGCGTTGCAGGAGGACTTAGAAAATTTCCATCAGGCGTTGAAAATGTACAGAGGCCGGCGCTGGGATGAGGCTATCGGTCTCTTCCGAAAGTCAGGGGAAACACCCCTGGCACGGTTGTATATTGAACGCTCCCAGGCCCTTAAAAATTCTCCTCCGGCCGAAGGGTGGACAGGAGTTTTTGACTTGAAACAGAAATAAGAGGTATTGTAGTCTTGCGTATGACATTTGAAACCCGGTCTCTAACAGGTCCGAACCAGACAGGGATCATTCCTGTCGGTCCAATACACGAAGAAAGGGTGTCCATGCCATGAAACTCAAATTTTGGGGTGTTCGAGGGACAGTGCCTGTCTCAGGACAGGATAAGATGAAATATGGAGGCTGCACCATATGTTCCACCGTTGAGACCGACACCGGAGAGCTCCTCATCATCGACGCCGGAACCGGCATAAAAAAACTGGGAGATCATCTTCTTAAAACCCGGAAAAAGGACTCTTTGCATTTCAATATTCTCATGACGCATTTCCACCTGGATCACATCCAGGGACTGCCTTTTTTCGCACCGCTTTATGAGGAAGAGGCAACGCTGCACATCTACAGTCCTTACAGCACGACCGAGATGGAATACTACATGAAAGGTCTTATGTCCGGAAGATTTTTTCCGGTGGAGTTTGATGAGACTCCCTCCACAAAATATTTTCATCAAGTCGAGGTGGACATGTTTGTCCTGGGAGGAGTACAGATCTCCTATTGTCCCCTGCACCATCCTCAGGGAAGTGTGGCCTACAGATTGGATGGCGCTGCCACAAGCATCGTCTATTCCACAGATACCGAACATCCCCTGGATGGCGTCGATAATCGGCTGGCCGGTTTTGCCGAAGGCGCGGACATCCTGATTTATGATGCCACCTTCACGCCGGAAGAGTACGAAGATGGGAAACGTGGATGGGGGCACAGCACCTGGCTCGAGGGCACCAAGCTGGCCCAAGAGGCCCGGGTCAAGCATCTCACCCTTTCCCATTTCAATCCCGATCATTCCGACGCCGATGTTGATCAGATCGTTTTACGGGCCAAAGATAAATTTCCGGACACCTCGGGAGCCAGAGAGACGGCCTAATCTTACAGAGGAGGAGCCATGACTGATCCCTCTGCCGCCTCATCGGCGGTCTACATGGAATTGCTGTGGGTTTTTTTGGCCTTTGTCTTAGCCTGTGTTCTCTCTTTTCTACTTCGGCTCATCGTCACCAAGCTGTTTGTCAGCGGAGAAAAAACTCTGGGCGTCTACTTTGCGAGGCTGAGTTTGCCTTTTGCTTTTCTGGCCGTGGTTTTCTGCCTGAAGATTCCTGCTGTCATGGACCACCTTTTTCCCGGCCGGGCATTGGAACCGTATCTCGATGCAGCCCTTATCTTCATTATCATTTTCTTTGTCCTCCGCTTGGTCGACGCCTTTTTTCAAAGCTGGTATGTGCGCCGTAAACAACCCTTCCCGATCCCGAAAGTGCTGCACAGCCTGGTTCTGGCCATCATCTACCTCATTGTATTTTTCATTATCCTGAGGGGAATTCTCGGGGTGAACATCACACCTTTTCTGGCCACCTCTGCCTTGCTGACTATGATCATCGGCCTCGCCTTCCAGGATGTGCTCAGCAATATCCTGTCGGGTATGTCCCTGCATCTCATCAAATCCTTCACCAAAGGGGATTGGGTCTCTGTAGGGACCGATGAAGGCGTTATCATGGACACCAACTGGCGGGAGACGCGAATCTTTGACCGGTTTTCCAACATTGTCGTCATCCCTAACAACACCGTGGCTTCGGAGAAAATCATCAACTTTTCCGCCCCTGACAGAAAAACAGCCCTCACCATCCCGGTAAAGGCCGGCTACGAGGCTCCACCGACAGAGGTTTTCGAGGCTTTGCGTGAGGCGGCGGCCGATGTGCCTGAGGTGCTTTCCCATCCAATACCTGAGGTGCACCTGCTGAGCTATGATGATTTTGGCATTTCTTATGCGATCAAATTCTGGATCACGGATTTTGCCCGTAAATACCCGATCATGGCCGATGTGGGTCGCAACATCTGGTACAAATTCCGGCGGCGGGGAATTGCCATTCCGGTTGCTCTCGGCGATAAACTCGGTGAAGTGATGTTTTCTGTGGATGCCGAAAAAAAGGATAAAGATAGGGAAGCGGATGTGAATCGAAACTTCACGGATTTGATGGAATCCGATTTTCTCAAAGATAAAGAGGACGAGAGGACAGGGAATTTTCTCGTATCCGAAGACACTATGCATGAATTTGCGGGCATGGTGAAGCGATACAGGTTCGCTCCCGGCGAAGTGGTTTTCAAGCAGGGCGAAGGAGGGGAGAGCTGCTTTGTCGTCGCCAGGGGCAGGGTATGCGGCAAGATCAGCTATCGTGAGAAGGGCAGGGCCTACACATCGGAATTCGAGGTCACACCGGGCGGCCTGTTCGGAGAGATGTCGCTCTTTACCGGAATGCCGCGCACAGCCACGGGAATCGTCTTGGAGGAAGCCGAACTTCTGGAGATAAAAGCCGAAGATTTTGCCTGGTTGTTGGATAAAAATCCACAGCTTGGTGAAGCCCTGGCCGAAATCGTCAGCAAGCGCAATAAGGAGAATCAGGCCTTCCTGGAGAAGCTGAAAGAACTCTCCAAAAAGGACATCGAACAAAGCACCAACAAGCGCTCCATCCTGGCCCGCCTCACCTCCCTTATACGGCATTAAAAAAACGGTGCCAGGCACCTTTTTGCCACCTTTTTCAAATTCTCGGATCATTTTCTGGTCGGGCTGGGCTTGACCCTTGAAACCTTTTCCGCTATACATGTTCATACGAACCCCTGTAGCTCAGTATGGATAGAGCAACGGATTCCTAATCCTTTCAAGTTCCCCTGGAAAATCGTTTTTCCCCGAGAAACTGTCTGCATTAACCTGGCCGAATTCCGAGGTTTTCCGGTTCCATCACGTCACTAATCACGTCATTGATTTTTTCGCATAGTATTAAATAGTTTGATATACTATTTTATAATTTGCGTGCAGGAGGGCATTGATGGATAACAAAAAAATTTTAGGTTATCTTTTCCCATATCCAAGATTCATCCCAACTATTTTTGCAATTTTTATCGGAAGTATATTGCTTCTCTTTATTCAGAATATTGGCCATAATATTAAAACATTTCTCATTCCTTCAATCTTTGTATACGCAATGGCGACGGCTTTATTAGGAACGCTTCATCGCCTTTTGGGAATGCATTATTTTAGACCCAAAATTATTGTTAAGATTGATGACAACGGCCCCAAAATGAAATTAGTTGAATTTGATTTTAAAAAGAATGTTGAATTGGAAATAAATGATAGGATAGAGAGGAAAAAGCGGATTCTAACAAAATATAGCGAAATTGAATTAGATGGTGAAATAGTTGGCGATATAAAATATTACGCAGGTGGAATTAACAATAATGAAAAACCAATTCCGATTTATTTGAGGATAGTCATCTTGATCATGCATCTCATTTTGTTCGCATTATTAATAATATATAATTTTCATCATTGTTCCTTATCATGGTGATAAATGAGGCTTAAGTCTTTTAATAATTAAATTTATCTCTGGAGGAATGTTATGCCAACAGAACCATATGATATTATCTTGCCTCGAAATATCGAAAATCCTGAATTAGAAAGAATGCTGGGGATGTTTTCTGACTTAATTGAAGAGACAGTTAATTACGGCACTCATGTATTTACGTGGTGTTTTGAAACGGCAAGAGGAAAAGATGAAAACGTTCCCATATTCATGTCTTATAGACATATTTTAGAATTATTAGATGCGATTTCAATACTAATGAGACAATCTTGTATTGATCCTTGCATAGTTCTTTTACGAGCCGTGTTTGAATCAACTCTATCAATTGAGTATATTCTTGAGAACAATACAATTCAACGCGGTATGGACTTTATGGTGAGTTATTACCATAATGAATTAAAACACTATAGAAGATGGGATCCAGATGATCCTATGTATGCAGAATTTCAATCGATACTCAGATCCGATAAGATACTTGGAAACTGGGAGTTATCTGAAATACCGGATGTAAAAGAAGAGATAGAAAAGCGTAAAAAGATATTCGAATTAGAACGCTATCGTGAATCAGAAGCTGAATATCAAAATTTAAGAAGACGAGGAACGACAAATCCAAAGTGGTATTCTTTACACAATGGACCCTCTTCTATCGAGAAGTTAGCCGAACGACTCGATCGAAGGGGGATGTATAATATCCTTTATCGACAGTGGTCAAAATCTGTTCATGGGACTGATCTTATAAGGGGGAAAATCTCAATTGATGATGAAAAAAGAGTAAGTGTTCATCAAATTAGATTGCCAACTAACGCAGAGGAAGTCACTAAGTATTCTGTGAGTTTTGCTCTACTAAATATGCGGACTTTTACTGATCGTTTTTGTCCAAATAAAAAGGCTGAAAATACCCAATGGTATAAGGATAACATTCAAAGCCAATATGTAGAACTTGTTGAGAAAAATATTATTAAAGTGGTATGAGTGAATAAAATTTGCCCTATCGTTGTAATTCACTACAGATCATAGCCTTGCTTATTTTATTTAGTCTTTTCAAGTGGCGGAATAAATCCATTAATCTTTTCTGAAGTTCTTTTTCCTCCGAGGTAATAAAAATATTTTCCACTATAAAATTGTTTAGTAGGTCCTCTTATTTTTATTTTAGATGTGGGCGCTAAATCTACTACTATATCAGCCGAATATCCAACTCCCGGTGGCCATTGAGTGCAACTAAGTGTTAAAACATTTGTATTAATTATTCTGTTATTGACTTTTGCTTCTTTTATTTCTAATACAAAATTTTTTTCAATCGGACTATGGCCAGGAAGTTCTTCATAAACCGCCTCGACTCCCTTTTTATCTTTTTTTAATATAGTCACCCCTCTAGTAGTAACTGCTTCTTCTGATGGGATTAATGGCATTGATATCGCTTTTTTTATAACATTTCTAAACTTAAATTCCATTCTAAAGTCAACTACTGGAACAGATTTAGAATTAATGTTATTTATCAATAAGGAATATTGACGTAATTGTGATTGATAGCGCGGATCTGGAGACGGAAATATTTTGATGTTAAATTTCGGCTTAAGAGATTCGTCAGGAAAAATAAAATATCCAAACAAGCATATAATAGAAGCAATAAATAAAAGAGCTGTAAGTCGTAACCATAAAGATTTATTTATTAATGGCAGATTCCAAATGGGATAAAATAATAGAATAAATGTAATTATTAACAAAACAATTACCATTGATGGTTTTCTGGGCAATAGCCACAGAATGAAACAAATGGCTGCACTAATCAAAAAGAGAGAAATTGATAACACCTTTTCTGACATACAATCATTTTATCACTTCGTTTTTTAATGTAAAGTATTGCTTCGGACAGATATTATTTTAATAACATCATCTTGTGTGTCTGGACTCATGCTGCCCAAAATATTGAAGGTAGTGGTTGACAAATGGTGATTCTTCATATTAATATAAAGCTGACCGAACGAAGAGACATATGAGAGGCCATACTCGTCTTTTCGTAGCGGAAAAAAGGCTGAAGGCCATCCGCTGACCGCTGGAGCATAAGCCTCCAGAGGAAAAAGCAATTTTTCTTCGGAGGCGATATGTCTCAAACAAAAACCCCACCGAATCCTAAACCCCGCAAAACTCCATTCCATTGGGATCTCGAAGACGTTCCGCCCACTTTCGTCTGGAATCGCTTATTATCCTTGCGTGAAAGTGCTGGACTGTCTCAAGCCGAGCTGGCTGTCCATACTGGGCTATCGGTGGTTACTGTTTATCAACTCGAAATGGGCCATGATGCCCGGACCACAGATTCTACAAAGGAAAAGCTCGCGGATTTCTTTGGTTGTAAGGTTAATGACATTTTCCCCGTTTCAATGGTCGGTAGAATTCCGGAACGCGAATACTTGAAACGGAAGCTCAGAGAAGACAGGGCTGCTGGCCGGATACCTGGGGAAGAATAATGCCCCGCAAGTGGCTATCCGTGCGGGAAGCTTCGGAGCATTTCGGGATCCCCGCAAAAACTTTCTATTCTTTACTTGGCAGAAATCTGATTCCAGGTGCTAAAGTCCTCAGACTTGGCCGAACAATCCGCGTCGATATTCAAAGCGTTGAAGAATCAGCGATTGAGCTCAAAGGCAACCGTGAAAAAAGGCAAACGTGAATGGAGTCCGCCTTTTGTCCGCATGGAAAAGAGGTTGTTCTTGAGGGATGAAAATTGGCGTCAACTGAGTCAGGGTGCAAAGGTGTTGTATATGATCATCAAAAGCAAATACAACGGCCAAAATAATGGAAAGATCCGTCTTCACTATTCTGAAGTGCAAGACATCCGAGGCTTTCGGAGTCATAGGGTAATTGCAGCTGCTTTCAAGGAACTTGAGCAAAAAAAATGGATCAAGCGGACAAAACTGGGAGGTTTGTATCGTTATGTGAATGAGTATGAATTGACAGGAGAATTCGATGGGTTGCTTTGAGGCTTTCCTAAGACATGGTAGATATCTAAAAACACTATCAAAAGGATACAGTCAAAAAGGCCTCGACTCTATCAAAAGGATAGTGTCAGATTTAATTTCAGAGGGGGATTTTAGCATAAAAAGGCTCTTTGAGAGTTTGACTCTATCAAAAGGATACAGTGACTCTATCAAAAGGATAGTTGAGAATTGTTTATTAGCTAAAGAAAATCCATCCTCACGGCCCTTTTATACTCACAATAAGGCCCTTTAGCACTGGACTAGTTGTCCAATTTCTACCCCTGGGAGATGTAAATATTGACGTCCTGAGTGACGTAACGGAATACGAAATAAGATGAAAACCAAAGACAAAAAACGTAAAAAATCGGCCATCATCAGGCACGGTGTGTATGCTCAACGTGACAAGCTTCCGGCTCAGGTCAAGCGGGAAGCAAACCTTTTGAGAGACAGGATTATTGATGATATCGCTGGAGAAGAGGACAAGCTCTCAGGCGCGGAGTTGATGTTACTCGACAGAGCTATCAACGTTTACGCAGTGATCAGAAAGATTGAGCTTCATATTGCCCGGCATGGGATCATTAACGCAGAGGATAAGCTTCATCCGATTCTATCGAATAACTATATAACCTATGTTAATTCTTTGCGGCTGATTCTACGCGAGATCGGGATAAAGCGAGCGCGTGACGATCAATTCGATGTTCTGGCTTATGTCAAAGAAAAATACGGGGATGATAAATGAGTCGTAAGAGAGTGAGGATCTTACCAGCTGGAAGGGCTGAGGCTCTTACAGGCAAGGCTTACAGTCCACAGAGGGCGAAGCCTACCAGAGCCACCTCGGGAGTGGAGCTGGATCTAAAGGGAAAGCTTGAGATCTCGATCTTTTGCCCTGGCTGCGGATCCGAGGTGAGATTAAAGAAAGTCTCAAGTGACACATTTTGGGGGAAGTGCCAGGCATGCCGGACGGAAGTAAAGCGGATGCAATTCACGCCCCGGGTTTTCTCGGTGGTAGTAAAAGGATAGACAAAATGACTGACGAAAAACTTCTTATCGATGAATTCAGAAAAAACTCAAACGAAGTCATCCGGGTTAGCCTCTCATGGTTTAAGGGCAAGAGGTATCTGGACGCCCGGGTATTTTTAAAAGACGAGATCCCCCGGGAAGGGGAGACAGGGGAAGGACAATTCAACGGTCAGGCTACCAAGAAAGGGTTGACGTTGCATATTGATCTTTTGCCTGAGTTGATTGAAGCACTTCAGCGGGCTTCTCAGGCTTTGAGGGATGAACAAAAAACCGACCAAACCGATGGGGAAATCCCGTTTTGAAAGGGGGGAGAATGAAGAAAAAGGTAGTTTATTTTTTCTTGGGTTGGATGACTCCGATGCATAAAGACTCGGATGATATTGATGCTGTGCCTATACCTGAGGACATATGCGTCAACGGAGCTGAGCTTGAAGCTGATTTCTATCCAGTGCAAGCCGAGACTAAGGATTATGGAGAGATGGTTGATATAGAGAGGCCCTGTCTGTTTGTTCCCTGCCCTATCTGTAGCAATAGCGAAGAGGAGCCGCCTTTGTTGAAGTTTGAAGCGGTTGAAGATAGTCCGCTCAGGAAGTTTGACTGTGCCTTTAGGTTTTGTCTCACGTGTAGGACCATGTTTTTTCTGTTTGGTCTGACCGCTGAAGAGCCCTTGATGCTGTCTCTGGAATTCAGCGAAATCAAATCTATCACAGAGGAGTATAGGCATTGAGCATCATTGAGGCTGTGCAAGATCCTCGCGTGTTCGGGAGCTTATTCCCGGATCCGACTACCTGGAAAAACTGGCGGGTTTGCCTGAAAGCTATTTTTGGGCTGGAGCTGACGACAGAGGAAGAGGTTGCCATTTACCAGAAATTCACAGGCCGGGAGCTGGTGCCGGACAGGCCATTCAAAGAAGTTTTTTTGGCTATAGGAAGACGTGGAGGCAAAAGTTTCATCTCTGCGTTGACTGCTGTCTACTTGGCCGTCTTTGGTGAGTGGGACCTCGGTATTGAGCGGGGATTTATTCTTTGCATTGCTGTGGATAAGATTCAGGCTTCGATTGTCCTTAATTATGTGCGGGAAATCCTCCAGCTTCCGGCGTTCAAGAACATTGTTGCCTCAGAGTTCAAGGAAGAGATCCAGCTTAAAAATGGCATAACGATTATGGTAAAAACGGCCAGCTACCGATCCCTCCGAGGTTTCGCGATTTGCGCTTGTGTCCTCGATGAGGTTGCGTTTTATCGCTCTGAAGGTGCTAACCCGGACCGGGAAATTTTGACGGCGTTACGTCCTGCTATGGGAAACATTGCCAATTCTTTGCTATTAGCAATTAGCACAGTATATTCAAAATCCGGAATTTTATTCGACTCATTCAAGGATTACTACGCGAAGTCAGATGACTTAGTTCATCTTTTCTGGAAAGCCTCTACCAGGGACATGAACCCTACTTATGATCAGCAAACGATTGACCGCGAGATTGAACGCGATTCAGCGGCAGCCCGCGCAGAATTTTTCAGTGAGTTTAGAGCAGACTTGGAAAATTACATTTCTACTGAGGCCCTGGATCAAGTCATCGTCCCCGGACGGTTTGAGCTCCCCTACGTCTACGGGCTGCCCTACAGAGCTTTTGTGGACCCATCAGGTGGCCGCCAGGATGCAATGACCATGAGCATCTGCCACGATGAGGATGGGAAAATTGTTCAGGATTGTCTACGAATTGAAAGGCCGCCCTTCAACCCAACGGAAGCGGTTAAGAAATTCTGCGAAACCCTAGCCAGTTATAATATATCTTCGGTTACAGGTGACAGGTATTCGGGTGAGTGGGTCGTTGAGGCCTTCCGCAAGTATGACATCACATATGAAAATGCAGACAGGAACAAATCAGAACTTTACCTGGAATTCCTCCCCCTAGTCATGACCGGATCTGTGGAGCTCTTAGATCATAAACAGCAAAAGATAGAATTGAGGCAATTGGAGAGGCGATCCGGATCTGGCAGGGACAGTGTAGACCATCCCAAAGGTCCATATCACGATGACCTGGCCAATGCCTGTGCTGGTGCCTGTGTCGTGTGCACAGGTGCCGGGAAAAAAAGAGGTGCGCTTATTTTCTCTCGCCGTGACGCCTATGGCCAGGGCTCCCCATTTGATTCAGATTTCGGCCTGGCCCGGGTAGAGACGTCTGGGGATAGCAGCCTCGAGGACTGGATTGAAGATAGCAAAAAAATAGGTAAGAGCTGATGGAAGCAATGATATCCCATTTTTGTCACATTTCCTATATAGGGGAGAAGGCATTGAGGACGTGCTTTCTCCCCATCACTAAGTTTTAAAAGAGGAGAAAACATGAAAGACAAAAAAGCTTACGATTTCAATGAAGCCGCAGCCAGGATGTCAGCCAATGAAGGCCGTCATTACTGGTTTAGCAAAAAAGCCGCGTATGCCCGGTTTGCCCGGGGCGGTGGTATTTGTTCCGGCATATTCAACAGAAAACGCCGGGCTTTTACTCATTCCACCCTTGACAAGATCCCGCCCAATTCATTCACCGATTTTAAATACGTGGGTTTTCAATTCCCGGATTCACTCAAATTTGTGGGCGGCATTCCACAAAACAGATACGAGGTCGGCCTTTTGGACCGAGATCCGAGCCTGGGCATACCTTCCAACTTTCCACTGAAAAGCAAAAGAGGTTTAGAATGATCAAAAAAAAACCGATCAAAAAAACTTTGGCCGATGGCAAAACCTATCCCATGACACAACAGGTGGACGAACAGACCGGGAAAATAATGATCACTACAGGATCACCCGGCAAGCGGGACCCTCAAGGCCGTATTTTTCAAACGCGGGATCTCGAAAACGTCCTTGATTCAAATGGCGAACCGCGAACAGGCCGCTTCCGCGTCAAGGGAGAGTCTAAAAAAAGGTTCCGGGAAGAGATGGAGAAAAATGGCAAGACTAAAAAAGAGTCAACAGAGTCAGAAGAGTCAACAGAAAACCAGGGTTAAAGAGTTTGTAGAAAAGGAAGTCGAGATCCTGGAGAGCTGCATTGCAAAGATCCGAAAGGACGCCGAGCCTTTCATCCAGCGGGAGCGGGAGCTCACAGCTCTAATGGTAGAGATCCGGGCCCGGCATGCAGCTGCTAAAACTGAAGCCGAGAAGTTGAAGGCTGATATTGAGCATATTCAATGTAACATCGACATTGAGGCCGCGATTGATGACCTACGCTATCAGGCCTTGAGCACGCTGAACAAACGGGTTGAAAGGATCGGATCTATTAAAACGGTCCACAGAATTCAACAGCTTGCCTATGAGAAACGCATGAAGCGACATGACCTTATTGAACTGGAGGCCAAACGATGACAGCCAAAAAAAAACAGCTTGAGGACATGACAGATCTGGAACGGATTGAGGACGTATTGTGTAAATGTTTAGATCAACTCCAGGACATCAACAAAAACACTAAGGAAGCGGTCATGTATCTGAGCTCTTTGCACAATTATGAAATGGGGAAAATCCGGAAAGGGGGATAAAATGAGAATCCATGGCATCGACAAACGACAGGCAACCCAGAAGATAAAAAAGCTTTTCGAAGTCATAGGCCATACTTCAACCGTAGGGAATTATCCCGCAATAGCCCTCTCGGCTGATGAGCGCCGCTACATCGTCAAAAGAGATGGACAGCTCCAGGTTGCGGATCTGGACGGCGACTCTCCGGACTTTAACGCTGAGCCCTTCAAAAATTACAGGTATTTGTCGGATCTGTCTGAAGCTGATCTTGAATCCTTTATGACTCGAATTGCTGAGGATGTCCAGGACTACAAAGGAACGCTAAAAGACATCAGCGCAGCACAGAGAGCAGCCCTTCAAGATCTCTTCCCGTTTCTTCCGGATCTTGATAACGGTGAGGACCTGGAACCTGAAGAAACGAACAGGCCATTTTTGCCTTCAATGGATGATGAATAGGACCAGGGATAGGTATTAAAAGCAGCTGCGCCTTGCCGTATACGGGAACTTCAGGAAATATCGCTAATTGTCTAAGCCCGTTTCCTTAGCAGGGATGAGATCGAGGCTGTATCGGCGTCTGAGGGCTTTTTCTCGAGAAGCAAAGAAAACCAAACTTGACAAATTAAAACAATTTATTATATTATATTACAAAGGATAACAAATAATGAATGAATTTCTCACAATGAAGGAAGTTCAAGAGCTCCTAAAAGTCAGCCGGACGGCCATCTATTCGTGGTTGAACAAAGGAAAACTAAAAGGTTACAAAGTCGGCGGGGCGGTCCGGTTTAAACGAGAGGACATCGAAGCGTTTATCAAGGAATGGGGGGCAGAATGAAAAGCGAAAAAAATCTTAAATTCGTCAAAGGTAAAAACGGTAGCCGTGGCTACTATGTCACCGAGATAACGCTCAATTATCAACGTATACGGCGCTTTGCAGGCTATACCAAAGATGAAGCAAAGGTTTATCTCGGGAAATTGAGAGTCGCGTCCAAAGAAGGACGGCTTGAAGAGTTTTTGAATCCCGCAAAACCATCAGCGGATACCTTCGGAGCCTATGCTAGATCGCTTCTTGATTCAGCGGAGTGGAAAGAAAAACGGTCAGCATCCAGAAACGAAACGTCATTAAAAAGTCTTAACCGAAAATTCAAGAATATACCGCTTAGTAAAATAAAGCCCAATATGGTCCGGGACTATATGACAAGCCGGATAAAAGATGATGAGGTCCGGCCAGCAACAGTTAACCGCGAGAGATCGCTTCTTGTGAGCATTCTCTATGCGGCTGTAGCCGATGGCCTGATTGAGTCGAATACAATAGGACAGAAAGGCGTCAAGCGTCTGGAAGAGAATAACAGCCGTGAGCAAAGAATTCTTGAGCTCGGATTGACCAGGGATGACATGAAACGCCTTATCGACTGTGCGGATACACAGATAAGGCCAGTGATTGAAATCGCCTTACTCACTGGAATGAGATTTTCCGAAATAGTTTCTCTAAAATGGACTCAGATTGATTTCCGGAATCTTAAACTCACCATTCCGGTAACAAACTCGAAAAGCAAAAAGGAAAGAACCATCCCTCTTAGTCGAGACCTATTCGAGACTCTCCATTCAATCATGCGGCAAGGCGAATATCTCTTTCCTAATGGGAGCACCGGGACTCATATCAAGAGCATTCGTAAATCCTTTATAACGGCCTGTGATAAGGCGAAGATCCCGCATGGCCGGGATGAGGGGATCGTTTTTCATGATTTAAGGCACGTAGCGGCCTCTCAGCTTGTCAAAATGATCGATGTGGTTACTGCTAGTCGCATACTTGGGCATAGTTCGGTTGAAATGACCATGAGATACGTTCACCCGACTAATGAGGACAAAAGAATTGCCCTCGAAGCCCTCGGAAACTGGTTACAAGGACGTCAACAGGACGTCAATGCTATTCCGGGTGGCTCTGACATGAGGCTTGAGGATCAACCTAAAGAAATCGTCTTGATTAGTTGAAATCAATAGGTTACAATCCATTTTGATTTGACACCCCTGTAGCTCAGTATGGATAGAGCAACGGATTCCTAATCCGTGTGTCGCCAGTTCGAGTCTGGCCAGGGGTGTTTGATTCAAATGTGGAATTTTTTCAGATATATGCCAGGGGGAAATATGAAAAAAATAACTCTGTATCTCATCCTCGCCATGTTTGTCGCATGTGCGACACAAACGCCTGTGCTGTACCAGCCGCTCAGTGATGCCAAATATTCCAAAACAGCAAAAGTGGATGTTTACAAACAGAACGAAAAACCAACTCAACAGTACAACGAAATAGGCAACCTCGAGATCAAGATGGAAGCCCACAAAGAAGAGCAGATGTACGCCGCTGTCATCGCCAAGGCCAAAGAGATCGGGGCTGATGGCATCATCCTCACTAAGGATGAAGTGGTCATGGAATTGGTCCAGGTTCCGCGAAACATAGATAACAGGCAGGCAACCGACGCAATGGAGAAAGAGCTCAAACATCTCGTTTTCCTGGCGATCAGATACGTGGATGACAAACAGGAGTGATCCGGTCCGGGAGGTCAGCGAAAAATTTTGATAAGGACCGATACAGATCCAGATCTATCGGGATTATAAACGGGATGAATTAAGTCTCGATACAATACCCATAGAGAACAGTGAGGATAATAAACAAGATAAATCCAGTTGAGCTGCAGATTCTGTATGGATCCGACACACCTTATTCATAGCGCAGGGCATCCGCTGGGTTTGCCGTCGCCGAACGGACGGTGCGGAAACTGACTGTCACCAGAGCAATCCCGAACGCCAGACCGCCAGCCAGCACAAATACCCACCAATCCACTGACGCCCGATAGGCAAAATTCTGTAGCCATCGCGTCATCACAAACCAGCTCACCGGCCAGGCAATCAGGTTGGCGACAACAACCCCTTTCAAGAAATCTTTGGAAAGCATCACGGTCACACTCGCGACGTTTGCACCCAGCACCTTTCTGATGCCGATCTCCTTGATCTTCTGCTCCGCAGAATAGGACGCCAGCCCGTACAATCCCAGGCAGGCGATAAAAATGGCAAAAGCCGTGAAATATTGGAAGAGCGTCCCCATCTGCTGTTCGGCTCCGTACTGGGCGTTCACCGCGTCATCCAGAAAATAGTGGTCAAAGGGGACATCAGAAATTACCGCCTGCCATATGTCTTTGATGCGCGTCATGCTGCTCGCAAGCGTCCCCGGCCTGAATCGCACAGACAGCAACCGGAGATACAGATTCTGCAACTGCCCCGTGGGGATGATGACGATCAGAGGCTCGATAAAGGTGTGAAGGGATCCAAAATGGAAGTCCTTCAACACACCGATCACCATGTCCTTCTTTCCCCAAAGACTGATCTGCTTTCCGACAGGAGCCGTCAATCCCATTACCCGGGCAGCGGCTTCATTGATGACCAAAGAATTGGCTGCGTCTGCGGTGAATTCTCTGGAATAGAATCTTCCCTCATCCATGGTCATGCCATACGTGGCCGCAAAATCAGGATCGGCCCTGAGAATCCGAAAATTATAGTCCTTGTCCTCTGCTTTCCCCTCCCAATCCACACCCGTCGTGTTGGTTATCACATTCGCATCCAGAGGCTCAGAGCGCGACACGCCCAGGATGTCCGGGTTTTTCAACAGTTCATTTCTCAACACATCGTAGGTTTCTCCGATGTTTTCGGTCATCCTGATGCAGAGGATATGGTCACTGTCATAACCCAGGCTGCTGTGCCTCATGAAAAGAAGCTGTTTGAAGACAATGATCGTGCTGATGATCAAGATAATGGACAGAGAAAACTGAAATATGACCAGCCCTTTTCTGAGGGTCAATCCTTTACATCCAAGGCTAATCCTTGCTTTAAATGTTTTGACAGGGTGAAAAGCCGACAAAAACAAGGCGGGATAGTATCCTGAAAAGAGTCCGGTCAACACAGCTATACACAAGGCCGCCACCACGAAACGGAGGTCAAAATAGGGAATCTTGAGTGCTTTACCGGAAACGTGATTGAACGCCGGCAGAAACGCCTGTGCCAATCCAACCCCCATGAAAAGCGCCATAAAGGATAGAACCAGTGTTTCACCCAAAAACTGTTCGATAAGCGCCTTTCGACCGGCGCCCACTGCTTTTCTGACGCCGATTTCTCTGGCCCGCTTTAAGGCCTGGGCTGTGGACAGGTTCATGTAATTGACAGATGCGATCATTAAAATGATAAAAGCAATGGCAGCGAAGATATACACGTGCTTGATATCGCCCGTTGTGACCAGGAATTTGATGTTCTTTCCGTGGAGGTGAATCTTCTTCAGCGGAAGCAGCCGATAACTCAGACCTCTCAGGTCTGTCTCCGGCCTGTATCTCTTTTCGATAGATACGATTTTATCTGTCATGCTTTGGAGATCGGGCTTTTCTCCGGTCAAAATATAGGTTTGCACTGTCTGATTGTGCCATTGGTTATAGTCTATACCGAGTGCGAGCAAGACCTGGAAGGAAACAAATATTTCGCTGTTGAAGTGGGTATTGAACGGAATGTCTTCAAGGATTCCTGTGACCCGCATGGGCATTCTCTGCCCGAAAAAATACATCTGAATGGTTTTCCCGAATGCCTCTTCGGCGCCGAAGTATTTTTTGGCTGTGTTCTCCGTCATTACCAGAGAATTAGGGTCTCCCAAAGCCGAGGCCGGGCTTCCTTTGAGGAAGGGAAAGGAAAATATTTCGAAAAAGCGGGCATCCGTGAAGCTAATGATTTCCTCAAAATGTGTATCTTCATAACGCATCAAGAATTTTTCGGTTTCGGGGAGCTGTGTGTAACCCGAGGCATTGACAACTTCGGGAAGGTCTGCGATCAATGTGGGCGCCAGAACACCCGAGGTCGGTGCCATAAAGCTCTCCTTCTCGCCCCGCAAGATCAAGAAAATGCTATCGGCACGTTCGTGGAAACCATCATAACTCAATTCATGATCGACCCAGACCAGGATGAGGATCACACTGGCCAAAGCGACGGCCAATCCTAAAATGTTAATGGTCGCATAGGCTTTGCGTCGGACCAGATTTCGCAGCGCCCATTTCAGATAGTTTTTATACATATCGAACAACCTCCCTCGAAGAACAGTTCTTTGTCGGGATTGATGTGTTCGTTTCGATGGCTTCTATTATTTCAAGACGCATGATTGTTGCCAAAGGTTCATTCCTTTGCTAAAAAAGATGGAGGATGCTGAGCCCTCTTTTTTATCCCGGCATTTTTTGTTATGGTAGTGAGCGGAATTATGATCTCTTTTTAGCCGCAGAAGAGATTTAAAGGGGACGCCGTAGGGCCCAATAGACATCAAAGGGAGGATCTCATGAATTATTACGAGAAATTCCATCGAGCAAAATTCGTCATCGGCTTTTGTCTTCTCGTGCTTTTGGTTCAGCCCTTTGCGGTGAAGGGGGGCACGTTCGATCAGGGGCAGACCGACGAGGATACACAGCTTTTGAAACAGGCCTTCATCCATCTCCAGCACCGGCTGGCCGTTCTGGAGAAGCTTGTCGATGATGTCCTCTGGTACCACAGAGTGGGGGATATATGTCATGTCGACAAAGTGCGGATCACAGGCCCCCCCAATCCCCACGAAAAAAACCCTGAAGCCATGGGGGCTAAAAATCTTATCAAATTTTACAGCTACGTGTTCATTCCCAAGGACATCGACCGCAGCCAGAAATACCCCCTTCTCGTCTTCCCCCACGGGGGAGTTCATGCCGATTTCACGACGTATTACGCCCATATCGTGCGCGAATTGATGGCCCAGCACTATATTGTTATCGCACCCGAATACAGGGGCAGCACCGGCTACGGCCGCTATATGTACGAGCTCATCGACTACGGAGGTCTGGAAGTCGAGGATAACTACTGGGCCCGGAACTATATGATCGAAAATTACTCTTTTGTCGACAGCTCCAGAGTAGGTATCATCGGCTGGAGTCATGGAGGGTTGATCGCCCTGATGAACATATTCGATCATCCCGATGGCTATCAGGCCGCCTTTGCCGGGGTCCCTGTGAGCGATCTCATCTCCCGCATGGGCTACATGACCGATGACTACCGGGCCCTGTATTCGGCCGATTACCATATCGGAAAGACCGCCAACCAGGATGTGCAGGAGTACCGACACCGTTCGCCGGCCTACAATGCCCACAAATTCAAGAACACACCGCTGCTCATTCACAGCAACACAAACGACGAAGATGTGAACGTCCTGGAAGTGGAGCACCTCATTAAATCCCTCAAAGCCGAAGGGAAAAAGTTCGAATACGAAATCTACCAGGACGCGCCCGGCGGTCACAGTTTTGATCGCATGGACTTGATGTTCGCCAAAAAAGTCCGGGTCAAGATCTATTCATTCCTGGCCAAACACCTGAATCCTGATAAGCCCATCCGATCAGTGGACGCGCTGATAACAGCGGGCTACCGTTAGCCAAAATTCTCTTCCCCCATCCTCAAGGATTCTCCGGTGAAATTGTGACTTGCCTGCATCCTTGCTGCCGGATACAGAAGAATTGTTCCAAATCGGGGTGAATTTCTGGACAATACCCGCCAGAAAGGACTCTGCCGGAGAGCAAGAGAAATTCTGCCGGGGGAAGACTTGGTTTTGATTGGCTTGCTCTAAACCTTTGTGTTGGCTTTCAATTTTGTTGGATGGCTTTTCTTGTGGAAAACAGTGAGAACAAGACTTTGCATCAGGATGAAGGCAAAGGCAAAAAACCCTATGCCCACAAAAAAGGCCTGCGCAGATTGATCGTATAATGGGACGGCTATCCTCCCGGGAATGACTGCGGCATAAAAGATTACGGGAGTCGAAATCAGCCAGATTATTTTCATCCAGGTTACGGGGAAGAAATCTTTCATTCCCCACGTTTGAATATACCCATAGAATAATAGGGTTATTGCAAATATTATGATAGAGGCGGTATCGCTTTTATTCACAATCTCACCCCAGAAAACTCCGGCTGCGAAAAAGAACAGCACCCCGAGTGCAAGGCTACTTACAAAACCTTTCTTTTTTTTTCCGGGAATAAATTTATGGAAAGCGAACCAGTATGATATGGAAATACTCAAGCCTATGAATGAGAACAATGGAATGAATCGCCACACGTGCAATTCGTTAACCTCTGTGAGATTCGTTGCTGGATATTTCAAGGGGAATTTGTAGCCGAATAATGCTATAAATAAAAAATCCGCAATGACGGAGCTGACAAAACCTATTGTTACAAGTTTGAAAACGGCGAATAGGAATGCTTTTCTTTGTTTTCCCTGTTTTTTGATGTGAAGAGTTTCCATCTGTTCTTTGTATTCGTGTTTTTTAGTCAATCGATACAGCAAACGGCAATATCTATGTTCTGAGATTGTGTCTTCTCTGTCTTTAGCTTGCTCTAACAGATTTTTGTACAAGGAGACCTTCAAGGCATTTGATCCGTCATCACTGAGTAACTGATCGATGAGAGAAATGACCTGGCTGATGTAAGAATTGTTTTCAAGCACGGCATGTTCAAGACACTCGAGAATCCAATTCAGGTCCCTTTTGTTGAGTATAAATATTTGAACCAGTTTGTTTTCCTTAAGTAATTCTTTAAAAGCCTCGATATATTTGGCTTCTTTGAACAATTCTTCAGCTCTGATCAAAGATGCTGAGTGTTTCAGGTTGAAATAGACTATTCCGATTTCGTTAAATATAAGGCCCATGGATTCATCGATGAGGGAGTTTTTACACTTTGAACAGTATCTCTGGCCGAACACATAAGGATTTCCGCACACCGCACACGTTCTTTTCAATTCTTCAATGTTGATTCCACATTTGTGACAGAATTTGTTATCCAAGTTCAAGACAGCTTTGCACCTGGGGCATTCAAAAATGGAGACTATAAGCCTTGGGTTTAATGGGGCTCCACACTCAATGCAGAACTTTGCATGATCAGGGACTTTGGCGTCGCATTTCTGACAGTTCACAAGAATTCTTAAAACTGCTTGAGCATAAATGCCGAAAAATTCACAGATAGTGGATTCAGTGATAATTCGGATTCATGTTCGCAAATACCGCTCTTTTTTTTGAAGAAAATATCATATGAATTACGTCGAGCTTAGTCAAACCAAAAAAACGGAAATAAAATCATCTCCGGAATCACCCCAAAAGGGGATTGCACGAATCAAAGCGCTCTCTCATTATTAAAGGAGCCCTAGCATAGGAATTGATAGAAAATATCTGTTCCTTCTGGAGGATACGTCGAGAAAAAATTATTTAGGTCTGAGGATATCCCATGCCTTTCCGAAGAATCGCTGTATTGGTTTTTATCGCCGGCCTGTGTCTCTGCCTGACCACATGTGAAAAGTGCGGTATCACGGAGCCCGATTCAGGGATGCCCGTAACGCTGTCTTTCGATGTGTACTCCCACATCCAGGGCTATGAAAAAAGTTTTTCCAGAGAGGCCGAGAGCGGTGAAAATATCAGTATCACGATTAATGAGCTCGAGGTCGATGGTGTCGATGAAGACCGAATAGCCGTGAGAAGCAGCGGCTTCCGTGACCTCGTTGTTTTCGGCCAGACCGGAGAAGCCGCCTTTACGGCACCGGCTGAGGACACCTCATTCACTATCGTTCTCTTCAACACAATTCCCGGTTTGGACTACGAGATGATGGACCGGCAAAACGCGCACCTTTACAATGGCCTGCGGCACTATGTCGTTTTCCGTAAAGATTTTAACGGCCACCCCAGGGATTGGAGACGTGGATTTCCTCAGGAAAAACCGTGGCGTTTCTCTTTCGAGCAGATGAACAGAGTTTTGGACAGGGGTTGGGTGAGATGGGGGGCGTTCCAGAGAAAGCCGGCTCCCAATGATGCCCAGGGTGATTTTAGCTATGGATACAGTGGGTGCTACGGGACCATGGGCTGGCATACGGGAACCAGCATAACGGTGAATGCATGCTTGCTGCCCGAGCTTAGAAATCTTTTGGCTATTAGCGTCGCTGAAATATTCGAGAACGTCACCAGTGTCGACAACAATGGCATTGATGGGGGTGGGGGATCCTATGATGTCGTTACGGATGAGGGCGGACAGCTGAATGCGATAGGCGAGCATTTGTTTGTGTATGTTTTTGCCAAAGATGCCACTCCCGTTGACTGATCCTCAATATCATGTCGGATTTTTGTGGTCGGCTCCATCGTATATTCTGATCACGCATTAGCGCGTGGCTTGATACCATCTCGGTTTCGCAAATGCATACAATAGGCAGAGAATTTGTTTTGACTTTTGGCGTGACATGCCGAATAATGAATGGCTTACAATCAGGTGCGGCCGCGTGGATGAAAATTATTCAACGGAATGTCAAAAATTGTCTGATGGCTGCCAATGAGAACAATTGAAGCAGATGTCGCTATCGTCGGGTCGGGGGCGGGTGGTGCCACCGTAGCCAAAGAACTTGCAGGATCGGGCAAGAAAATTGTCATTTTAGAAAAGGGACGGGAGAAGGGAAGATACAGGCAGAGACGGAAACTCCACAGATACTTTTCGAACACCGACCTTCTTTATTCCGAATTGACTGACACCAAGCTGCTGAATAGAAATGTCAATGTTGTCTACTGGATTGGCACGGGTGGCACAACCACCGTGAGCTCCGCCAACTTCGTGAGGTCGCTCGATTCCGTGCTTCAGTCCTTTGGAATCAATCTCGACAGGGAATTCACAGGCATCGAGCAGGAGCTTGGTGTGGCACCATATCCCGAGAATTGCCTGGGTCAAGGAGCTGCCAGACTCCATAGGGCCGGCTCTGCCTTGGGGCTCAAGTGGGAATTTATGCCGAGAGCCGTTGACTTTGACAAATGCCGGTTTTGCGGAGAGTGCACTCTGAAGTGCCCGAAGCAAGCGAAATGGACTGCTGTCAGTTATATCGATGAGGCGATCAACAAGGGCGTTCGCTTGATCGAAAATGTGGGTGTCCACGAAATTCTCTCTACCAACGGTAAAGTTAAGGGAGTTAGAGGGAGGACAAATGGTGAGGAGCACGAAGTGTTGGCTGATCGTGTTGTCCTTGCTGCGGGCGCTGTTGAAACCGCGGTCATTTTGAAAAATTCGGGCATAGAGAAGGCTGGGAACAACCTTTTCTGCCATCCGTATTATGTCATGTATGATTCAAGTGATAACTGTGCATACAGGAAAGAACCTCGAGCGCTAATCAATAAAGAATTTGTACAAAGCCACGGGTTTATGCTGGCGAACAGCAATGTCACCAGGTTTGAAAAGTTCTTCAGGCGGGTCCCCAAATCATTCAAACCCGATGCTGTCCCCGCCATGCTCGGCATTATGGTGAAAATCAAAGATGATTCGTCGGGCAAAGTCAATAAAGATGGAAAGATACATAAAATATTAACCCCTTCTGACACAAAAAAAGCAATATCCAGCGCATCGCTGGCTAACGACATTTTGTTAGAGGCCGGTGCAAAACAGGCCGATATCAAATTGAGATTTTTTCCAGGTGTCCATCCCGGCGGCACGGCCCCTATCGGGGATGTTGTGGATGAAAATTTGCAGACAGAAATCGAGAATTGCTATGTGTCTGATGCCAGCGTGCTGCCAGAGGCTCCGGCCTTGCCGCCCATGCTCACCATCATGGCCCTTTCCCGGCGGCTGGCCGAGAGAATTATGTCCACATCTGCGTGAATTTATGAGCCAAGGAGCCATCACCCTTTGTCTCGTCGTGAAAAACGAGCGGCAAACACTGAAGAAGTATGCGGGCAAAGCATTCCATTTGTTCGATGCCGTCAACGTAACCGACACCGGGTCGGACGACGGAACTGTTGAGTTACTGCGGTCGGAATGGGGGATAGAACCCACCTTTTTCAACGCCCTGGCTGAAAAACATTTCAGTATCCTGGAGGCACGAAATTTCAATATAAGATTGGCCCGGACAGATTATGTGTTTGTGCTCGATGCCGATGAAACGGTTACAAGTAAGGATGTTCAAAAACTGAGGCTGGCCCTCGAGAACTATCCTGATACGGATGGATTCTTTACGAAGTGGACGACATATAAAGCCAATTCGGCGCCGGTTCAGGACTATAAGCTGAATTGCTTCAAGAAGAATACTTCCATCCATTTTTTTGGTGAGCGGCATCCGAACGTGACCGTGTCCATTCGAGATAAGGGCGGAAGTGCCCGATGGGTCGATGCTGAAATCAACCATTTTCCTGATGGACGGCGGGCCTCTCGGAAATTGAAAAATGCCCTGGCACATCTGTTTGCTCTGGTCGATAAGGAGCCGGAATTTATTCGCTATCACTGGTTTTTAGGCATGACCCTCCATGCCTTGGGAGATAAGGAGAAGGCCTTTGTTTTCCTGGAAGCGGCTGCGCGTTCCGAGTCCATGCGGTTTCCGGTTGAATGTTTGAACAGTCATCTGCTCTTGGCCGATGTGTATCATAAAAAAAAGGACAGAGTGCGCGCGCTGGAAACGGTTGAGAGTGCTCTGGCCTTTTATCGAAGAGTGAGAGACGACTTCGAAGTCAAAGTGAATTTTCGGCTGCATCCGACTCTGGAGCACATGAAAGCGGATATTCTGAAAGGGAAGAGGCATTTGCCGCTCTATGCCTTTGGGGGTGTTTGATTTGCTGCGGATGTGGGCTTTTTTTGGGATGCGAAGAATCGTTTTCTCCGGTGTTATCCAGGGGTGATCTTAACAATGGCACTCAGTTTTCTGGTTTGTATCCAAAGATAAATCCGCAGGAATGGCACTAAAATTTACGTTGATCGCAGACATCCCTTCGGATTTATCTGTGTTTTGTCTTCAAGGAAGTATGAGTGCCGTGAATCTTAATCAGAAAAGTTAGAGAAATTTTCCTCTCAGGAAATGTTTCCGCACGAAGTTAATGAGAACGTTCGGTTTCAGAGAGAAGAGGTAATTCTGTTCGACAAGACAGGGGGCATAGCATATGAGACAAGAGTGGCCGTGCAGAGTCTGCCATGCCGTCTCCACGCCGGCCTCAACAACATTGGCACCCTGGATTTTGCCGATCGTGTTTATGCAGGGTGATGTCGTGCCGTCAGAGAGAATTGTCAGGTAGTATCGACCAGCCTGACATTTCGGTGCATTTCTAACCAGCGGATTGTCCGGTGACACCTCGTGCGCTTCATACCGGTCTTTTAAAAAATCGTCCCATCGGGCTGCATAGCGGTAAGATTGCCTCGAAAAGAGAATTCGGGGGTTGCTCCTTGTCAACCGGGCAATTTTCAGGAGCGTTTCTCTGATTGTCTCATCCTCGTCTTTGATGCCGGCTGCATCTCGCCACAGGTCGGAATTACCGGAGCGCATTATGTTCAACGTGATGCAAAGATCGGACTCTTCAACGAGAGAAAGGAGGGAATCCAGGCTCGAGGACGTCCTGGCTGAGAGAACTGCATTGATCTTTACAGGAATCCTTTCCCTCTGCGCTGCGGCCACGGCCTTTTTCACCGCATCCAAAACGCCTTTTCCCCGTACGGCATCGTTTTCAGGGCCTGCGGCATCGAGGCTGAGGACGAGCGTGTTGAGCTGGGTTAGCCGCTTGATGTGCTCGGGCACGAGAAGTCCGTTTGAGGTGAGGACGCAGGACATGCCCTTCTGGCGGACATGCGCGATAAGCTCGGCAAGATCATTCCTCAAAAGCGGCTCCCCGCCCAGAATGGCGATCCGTCGGCATCCCAAATCGGCCAGCTGGTCGAGGATGTGCCGCCACTGATCGGTCTCGAGCTCTTGTGCGGTCATTGCCGGGAAATTGCAGTAGGTGCACTGAAGGTTGCAGCGATGGGTCGGATAGAGGGCCGCTATAGTCAGGAGCGGCTTGTTCGAGAGGAGAGACCTGATCATACGGGTGCCGTAGGCTATCGTGGTTTTTATCTGCATGGCCACAGTTTCCGTATCTTACTTGGCCTGTGGGTGATGCTGGGTTTGCACCAGCGGGGACAAAAGAGTTGCCGGTTCCTTCTTCATCCACGTCTCACTATTTCGAGCAGTGCTTCCGGCTTAAGTCCGAAAACGACCTTGCGTTCGTTCATGTAAACCATCCAGCAATCCCAACAATTGTGATGCCTCGCATGCAGCATTGCTTCTTCCAATCCATCCCTTATGATGTTTTTTGGAGTGAAGTCTGATTCGTTGAGGCCGCAGGGATGAATGTCACCGTTGGGTTCGATATGGATATAGAATTTCCCAGCCATGCAGGGCGATTGCCCCTGTTTCTGAATTGTTGAGATCCCATAGTCAGGCCAATCTGCGGCTTTCTGATAGGCCAGCGCGGAGAAGATGAGCTGACGGCCCTGACGTTTCCATTCGGCCATCCGGGTGTGGGCAAGCCTAATCTGTTCATCTGGCAAGGCAAGGCGTTGAACGGTGTTGTCAAAATACCGTCCATACACAGATTTTTGGTCAAACATGACAGGCTGAGCGTGCATTTTCAGGCCCCTTTTTGTGCAGTAGGAGAGCATCGCCTCCATATCCTCTATGTTTTCGCGGGTGAGAATCATGTTCACGTAGGTCCTAATGCCTCTGTCGAGTGCGAGATCGATGGCCCTCACTGCGCCCTCGTGCGCCCCTTTTCCGCGCAGCATGTCGTTGGTCTCCGGATTGGGCGAATCCCAGCTTACCACCAGCTCGCTCAAGTGGTCCAGGAGGGAGGGATCGTCCGCTATGGACCTGCCGTGCGAAACCGCGGCCGTGATTATGCCCAGATTTTGAGCTTCGGCGCAGAGTTCCCGGAAATCAGGCCTCAAAGTGGGCTCTCCGCCTTGAAATTTTATGCGCAACGTACCCCACCGTCTCAGACTGCGGATAGTGAGCCGCCACTGTTTGGTGGTCATCAATTCCGTTTTCACCTCGGGACAGCGGCAGTAGAGACATCGTTGATTGCAGGCATTGAGGAGATTGGCCTGAACTTCGAAGGCATGGATCTTCCGCAGGCGATGGGTGACGAAGCGAGATGCCATTTTCAAATGGTGGCGTCGAATCACGATCTTCCTCCTATAGCGCCTTGATCTGCAGGATGTGAGTACAATGTGAGCATGGCCGCAATGGACAAAACGGCCAGGCGGCCGGCTGCCCAGATTGTTTTGAGACAGTTGCGTTTTTTGCCGGGGATCAGGTTGTATCTTAAAAGTGGAATCAGCCCTGGTGCGAGGAGTCCGGCGAATACGGCAATCACCCATAGTTTATAGGGCGTGAACAGCAGGGCTATGCATGATAAAACTACTCCGATGGCCAGTTTGGGCACGGCACGGAAATGCCACAGACGCATGATGCGGGCGATTCGGTATCCGGGAGGGCTGTTTTTGTTTGGTTTAATCTGTGAGAGCTCTGCGAGGTAGCCTCCGCCTCGCCGGCGCCGGAATCGGATGAACTCTACGGCTGTCCGGGGGACACGGGTTTCAGCGGCCAGTGCGGTACGGCTGATACGCACAGAGTGCCCCTGCCGGGAGGCCGTTACCGCCAGGTGGATGTCTTCGGCCCGGACATTTTTGTCGGGCGGAATCACCACTGTGCGGCGGCAGGCGTAGCAAACACCGGATATGCTCGCTGCCGAGAGGACTTCGCCCTCCAGCCACCATATGTCGTTTAAAAGTTTCCAGTGAATCCGCTCTTCCAAGAGGTTCGTGTCGGGAATGATCGTTGCTCCGATGACGGCTGTCTCTGGATTTAGGATGAGTTGCCTCACGAGCTCTCGGATACAGGAAGGGTCGAGGATGGAATCGGCATCAGTGACGACAATGATTTCTTGACTCACTCCGGCTATGGTATGGCCGATCTGATCGGGCTTTCCTTGAGATCCCTCGACCTGCAAAAGCTGAACCGCCTCGCCCCGTTCTATCTCATGCGCGACAAGCTCTGTGGTCCTGTCTGTAGATCCTCCGTCGATGACCAATGTGGTCATGAGCTCTGTGGGATAATCGGAGGATTTGAGATTCTTGAGCTTGGACAGGATAATGTCTTCTTCGTTCAGCGTGGGAATGACGACGGCGATTTCGGGGAATTCGGTTAATTCTTGATCAGGGCGATGTCTTCGATGGGTCATGACCCAGAGGATAAGAAAATATCCGTAAACCGAAAACCAGAGCAACAGGGAAAATCCGAATACGAGGATGACAACAGCGATCATAAAATTCGGCATCGGGCTAAAAATTCTCCACTTTATATCAGAGCAAATCGACTGTGTCAATCATTCTTTTCTAGTTTGGCTTACATAAATATTTGAAAAGAATTAAGTTAGGTTTGAAAAAGGGCTTCATATAGCTCTTAGATGCCGCATTTAACACCTAAAAACATGCTTCTTACAATATAAAAGCCAAACTAGAAAACAAGATTAGACAGGAACGACATCGGGCGGGGCAGTGGCTGCGGGGAAGAGGTCGTAGTCGAGGCCGAACTGGGCCAGGAATTCGAGGCTGAAGGCTCTGAAGGTATACCAGATTGGCAGTGTGATAACAGTCCCAATGTAGGGGATGACCAGCAAGGCAAATCCGAGGAGGCATGTGAAAAGACCGAACATGACTAATACCATAAAAACCAGGAGTCCAAGCCCTAACACCAGCAGCCCGAAGAGAAGAAAATTAATGGCATGCTGTCTGAACAGAGACAGGAATTTATGCCAGGCTTGAGTCGTTGTTAGTCTGTCTTTGTACATGATCGGCACCACAAAACCGTCCAGGAAGAATGAGATAATGGCTATAGCCATCAATATCAAGAAGAAGACAAATCCCATGCCGATCACGAACAATATGAGCGGGACGTGAGGAGAAGATGTTGCATGGTAAATTCCGGTCGCCCCTGTGAAAAAAATAGCCAGGAACATGGCTATCGTGATGAAAATGGCTAGGCCGTATCCCAACCGCCACACAAAAAGAGAGGTTCCTTCGGTGCTGTACTGTTTCCATGGTTTGGCGATCTCTGCCTGGCCGGAAACGACGTTGTCTAGGAACATGAACTTTCCTCGAGAGCTCAGCCAGGTGAAAACAATGATGAGAGCGATAATGAACAAACCGATAAAAATGATGCCGATAAACCACCCAGGATGACTGAGAAGCCACTCCCAGATTCGGCTGGGAAGAAGCACAAATTCGCCCCAGCTCATGTCGCCATCGGGTTCGGCCCGAGAGCTGGATGAGCTGCCGTGAACCGATAATAAACCCGCCAGAAAGGCATTGAATCCGATCACAAACCATTTGTTCAACTCAAAGGGTTTGAAGAGTGCTGTGGTCATCCGCGCCCAGGCTTTTGATAAGGGTTCAATATAAGCTATGGTCATGATCTCCCCCGTCCATCTCGATCAATGATTTTCATTCACTTTATGTACTTCAAACGGTGAAGGAAAATTCAAGGAACTTCAGAAATAGTTTTGCTAGGACAATGGTATATTAAGTCGAATCACGTTTCAATCCGTGCTTGGAAAACCGGGAACGGAGTATTTTGTCATCAATGCCTTGAGGTTTCGTCCTAGAACGTCGCCATATTCGAGGAGATCCAATTTTTTCAGCTTGGTGGTGGTACGGGGAGAAATTCTCTCTGTCGGGTGTTTTTCCAGCAGGCTTGCCGTTTCCGCATGAGTGAAGACTGGCCCCTGTTTGACCTTTTTGAGAAGACCCGAGTTGAGAGGACAGACCCTCTGACAGTGAAGACAGCCGACTAGGCAATTGTGCCAGGATGGGTCTAACCATGGAGGAAAAGGGCCTCGTGTTTCATTGTGAAAGGTAATGCATCTCTCGGCATGCAATAGAAATCGATGTTGTGGTATGGCATCTGTAGGGCAGGCTCGGAGGCAGATCGAACAGTCATCACAGCGGTCGTGCATTTGTGGTTCGGTCCAGCAGTCACCGGGGCAGGGGAGGTCCGAAAGGAATGCGGAGAGCCTGTACAGGCTCCCCATACCGTCCACATAGGTGATGTTGTTGCGGCCGTAACGAGCTAAACCACTGCGTACGGCTAAGAATTTACAGAGAGCGATCGTTTGACGAACGTTGAAGCGGGAGATGTATATGTCT